>ERZ791773.130-NODE-130-length-45291-cov-4.081926_pt1 | contig 45291 bp, 38 predicted proteins | sample MGYA00509948_ERZ791773 | MGnify/ENA primary metagenome ERZ791773 (study PRJEB30046, sample SAMN00791987) | human gut metagenome | study: EMG produced TPA metagenomics assembly of the A metagenome-wide association study of gut microbiota in type 2... | reverse complement strand
TATTGAATAATTACCGATTTGGTTCATAGATCTTTTTGCAGTTCATCAGAATGATAACTGCGTGGTATTAGATTAACATGAGAATTCTATTATTGCAAGCTGAATTTTTTATGCTCTGATATTTTTTTGCAATCTCAAAATAGCTGCTCCATATAGCATATTTCTCTGCTTACAGTAGATTGTTTTCATTCTTTCTTTTTCTGCCTTACGGAATATCATTTTGCCTACCTCTTTACTCATGCAGTTCCAGCGGCAGTCCGTCCGGGTCATGGAAGAAAGTCATCTTCTTTCCGGTATAATCGTCAATCCGAATCGGCTCACATTCAATACCGACTTCTGCCAACTCATTCACTGTCTGCTCCACGCTATCAACGCAGAACGCAAGATGACGCAGACCACAGGCCTCCGGCCGGTTTACACGCTTCGGAGGATTTGCCTCGGAGAAAATCTCCAGCTCTGTTTGCTCATTGACACGCAGATCCAGCTTCCAGTCCTTGCGCTCCGGACGATAGTTTTCTCTGATGACAGAGAAACCCAGCTTGTTCACATAGAAATCCTTAGCTACTTCGTAATCAGATACGATAATTGCAATATGATGTATTTTTGATAAATTCATTTTTCTCACGCTCCATTTCTTTTATTTCCATCACAAACTATATGGCGACCTTCAAAAAAGACCGTGTTGTTAACTTCCAGTATTTTTACGACTCGTTTTAAAGATATACCGATTTATTAATCAAATGGTAACTCCTCCGTGTCCTGTATAGCCTTCTCCACATAGTCTTCAGCTTCTACAAGAAGGCCCTTTGTTTCTAAAAATTTTTCCATATGCACTCAGCACAACTTTTTGTGTTTTTTGACACTGCATGATCCAATCGGTATATCTTATCCAGTTGTCTTATCATTTCGATTTTCTCAAGTTCCCTAATTGCTGCCGAAACAGTTGGAAGTTAACAAATATCCTCATCAAATGCCTGCCGAACTGCATCCTCATCATACATTGCCACAATCTGTTTCTCTTTCAGCTTTTTCTTAAGTTCCTTTTTCGATAATCCCGTCAGTATCCTAACATCATCAAACGTCAGATAACTCTTAGGCTCTCCAAAGCTCATCATTGCTTCATCTGGAGGATCAACCGGGGACTCTTCCTCCGGATGATCCTCTAGATGAAAGGCAATATAAAATCTCTGTGTACTCTTCAGATAACCGCATAGCCTCTGGTAAATATAAGTGATAGATCGTGCATAATCTTCATCTGGATTATATTGAAGTGCATAGTAATTAATCTCACCTTCGTCATCCGTCACAATATTTCCCCCCACAATTTCATCTTTCAATTTGAAATATGCCAGATTAATCGACTCTTCATCTGTCAGATCTGCATCTGATCCCACCTGCATGATTCCTACTGTTGTATGTCTTCCCGACCGTACTTTAATTCTCTCCAGTTTTCTTTTGAATTTGCCTCTGTTATAATTTTCAAAAATCATGATTGAAAAAAGCAAAATCCAGATCCGGTTATCATTTTCCGTAATCTGAATAATATCTTTATACTTCTTGTAAAAATAATTAAATCGATTACTGATATATTTGTCCAGTCTTGATTCACTCACGACCTTTTTCTGTGTATACACTTTATCAAGAAAAACGGTCATAAATTTGTATACCACAGCAATTACAACGAGCCAGAATTCACTCACAAGTTCAGAAGCCGGTATAAATACTTTTTCCGGTTCGCAAAGAAAATACTTAATCAGAAAACAGGCTGCTCCGATTCCCAATACCGCATTAAAAAGTTCATATCGCACATTATACAATTCTCTTCTGTTCAGTAAAATACAAATAAGAAATGCACGATACATATAATATGCTACCACGTAAACAATCAAGAATTTTCTGCCAAAGGCTAATTCCTTCACGTGATAGCAAAACATTGACAGAAAGATCAAAACGATATTCGGAATCAATATATTCATTAAAATATTTGTTGACATTCCTTTGTTCTGATCCGCGCGAAATGTAAATACCGCATACGGTCTTCCACTATTGGTGACACTGTGTAATACACTTCCACACCAGGAAATAGTATGTACGGTAATGGCAGCAAGGATAAGCAGGAATAGCAGGAAAAGCCAGTCTTTGGGATTGTATGAAAATATTGAGGTTAAAATGGTGTTTATCATTTGTGTATGCCTTTTTCCGTAAAGTTTATAAAAACTTTACCATATTAATATATAAAATTTCTAAGATTCAAAAATTATTTTATTTAAAAGCAAAAGCTATCGTATCTAATATATCTTTCATTGGATCTTTTGACAATTTTCTACATTTCCTTCCTCCACATTGATAAACAATACTCCTCAAAAAATCCCTCTTTCTTTTCCACAGATATTGCTCTATGCAATGCCTGGCCTGATTTTGTAAAAAGTACATTCCCTACTCTTACCGTTTTTGTTTCTTTCTCCATCTCAAAATAATGAACCTTTATCGGATTACTTTCACTTGCGATAACATATTCTGGTGCTATCGGGCCTAAATTTGCCTCTATTAAACCTAATGCAATCAAACTTATAATTTTATCGAATGTTATTCCCCACTTTTTATATTCATCTAATCTGTGACACCAAATAACCGGCTCATATTCATCATCTACTTTTACTGCCAAAGAACACAGTGTGGTAAATGTCTCCGCATCTTCCCGATCCATTTGTGCTAATGTATATAATAATTTTTTGGGTATACTGTTATTATCATTACACTCTTCAGCAAGAATCTTTCCCCATATACTTTGAAATACTTCATCCGAAATAAGTCGTGCCTGATCCATAAATAAAGCAATCCAATCGTCATCGACTTTTTGTGGATTAGCTCCTTCCCTTAATTCATTAATTGCAAATCCAACTACATCTTTCTGATTACAATATTCTTTTATCGTCTTCTTTGCCTGACTAATCAATGCAGCCTTAAGCAATGAGTCATAATCACTATTTTTAATATCCTCAATATATGTAGCAATTGCAATTCTTTCAGGTGTCTCTCTATTCACTCCCCATCCTACAGCTGTTCCTAATTTATCCAACAAATTATTGGCAACATCTGCAGCACCATCAATATCTAATATACTATATTTATTTATATCACTCATTTTTTCAGTCCTTCTTTCTACTTTTCCTCTATTTTAGTTCTCTCGGTTTCATTTTTCTGTTTTATTTTCATTCTAACTCAACAGCTTTAAGATATAATAAGGTTAGTAGTAAAACTGATGAATTTCATAACACGTTACAAACGCACGGATTCTCATTACTCCTCAGGGCACCTCAAAACCTAACTGATAAACTTTATATCAGACTCTTACTCTCCCCTAACTTAAATACATGAATCCTTTATTCAACATTTAATCCCATTTCGTTATCCTGATCGTGGCTATACCAAATCGCTTCTCTTTTATGTTGGAGATCTTCAACATCTTGATATTCTGATACAGGTCTAAATTTCAAATTATTATTCCAAAAGTTCATCAAAAAGAGTCTGTGTTGTAGCTGCTCACATTATTATTCGTCTTTATTTATATTTCCACAATCCAATTACAAATTTTTAATAAATCTTCTTGTATAAATTTTTCCTTTGTAAGCTCTCTTCCCTGCCACATTATATCATGATCTTTCGCCGTATCAAAAATAAGCCATAACAACTCTCTTATACTCATATGGCTTATATTTTTAAATTCCTTTTCTCTATATAATTCTTCTACTATTATATGGACAAAATGATCTACCCATCGGAGTTTTCCTAGTGCCTCAACAATCTTCTGATCAAATTTCACAAAATACAATTCATTAAAATTATTCAAATTTAATTCTCTTAGCACAGTACATTGTTTATCAAAAAAAGAAAGAACCATTTCCTCTTGAAGATTATCTTCTTCCCATAACTCAAAATAATGACATCTTTCATCATACAACTTACATAAAAAATCTTTTTTCGACTTCTCTTGAATAAATTCTTCGACTTTCTTTTTAAATTCAATACGAAACCAAAATATATTCTCTTGCCTATAAAATAATTTTAGCATATCATCTCCTAAAAAAGAGAGTTGTTCAATAATTATGCTATCATCGGGAAATGGGAATGCTGTAGATACAAGTTTTGCAACATTTCCATCAAATATACTTTCATTAAGATTTATGTGTATCATGGCCTGCCCTTTATGGGGCATATCCACTCTCAAAATATATTTATCTTGATTATGAAGAGAAAAAATCATCTCAACCCTCGTTGTATGATCATTACTATTACGTTTTGATGCTTCATTTTTTAGATTTCCTATCTGAAAATATATTTTTTCAATTTTCCCAAAATATAATAATTGTCTATATATTTTGAGCATTGCCTTTGCAAATTTCTTTTCTTGTACTGTTGCTTTTTCATCTAAAAACACCAAAAATGTTGATATTGTAACACCAAGAACATCTATCTGTTTCCTAATGTCTATTGCATCAAAAATCAGAGCCATAACATCTGATGGATAATCATCATCTGACAATTCATCCCATGGGAACATTTCATCTATCATATCATCTCTATCTTGAACTCCCTGAATTAAATAAAGTAGTTCAATGTCATTTTCTATAGCCTCAATTATTCTTGGCTCAATGTTTACATGTGAAAACAAAGTTTCTTTTTCAGCAGTACATGCTTGATCGATACACGTTAAAATACTTAATATGCTTATTTCCATCTCTCTAAGACAATTACTAGCTTCTACAAAACTCTTTATTTCAAGAAATTGTATATATGCTTCCCAGTTATTTCCCAAAGACGCAAATTTCTTTTTTATATCAATCAGCACCTTCTCTCATCTCCCTTTTATCACTTATATAAGCTTTATCTATTATTAATATTACCGCATCAATTAACCAAAAAAGTGTCAATAACGTATAGTATTTATCATTAATACTTCCAGGATATGCTTCGTAAAAGAGTGGTTCTTTATCCTTAGTGATGCTCTTAAAGAAATCACTTACTGACGCAGCACTATAGATCTTCATGCCAGAACTATGCCGTGGATGATTGTATGCGTAATCCGGATAATGCTGTGCTACATTGCTTTCTTCTACAATAAAGTAAGAGGCAAGGTCGAGCAGTAATTCCAAGCATCTTATCTAACGAATAATCCGATACTATCTTATGTATTACAGCATATGTACCAACCCGCAGACAACTGCTACGTTCTGTCCGGTCTTCCATCCCTGATAAAACTGCATCTGGAAAGTACTTCGGAAAAGCTTCGTTAGGAATCATCATCTGCACATTTTTTTAATGAAATCAGACCCTCAAAACAAAACATATTCATATAGTTAAAGCGGGAATTTTCCCGCTTTTGATTTGTCTGCTATTTAATTGTTCCCAACTTTCTTAATCTTTCTCTCGCCTTATTTACCGCTCTAGTATGGTTTGCAATAGGTGTTTCCGCTTTTTTCAATATTTCTTTTGCCTTTTTTCCTGATACCACCATAATTGGGCTTTGAGAATTATTATACATACTAATCACTCCTCTCTACCTCACGTAATATTGTTTCAACATCTTTAAACATAAATTTACAATTACCAGCATATTCCGAATGAAGTGCTTTTATGTCAGATAATACCGGAACTATAGATTCTGCATCGTCCTCTATCGTTTCAAATCCCATTCTTTTATACGAATCTATTACTTTTGAATCATTAAATGCATGCAAAATCAAATATGTAAAATTAATTTCTGCTGAAAGTGAAGCTATAATATCTGCAATATACTTATTATATATGAAATTACCAACTCCTTTGTTATTGTATTGGTGTCCCTCTAACCATCTTAAGTAAATGTCATTGAGTGCAAAATGTTCCAATTCCACACAGGGAATTATTTTTTCGACATCTTTTTCCTGAATATGTTCAGGATTCGTTTCTTCATTCATCTTAACGATCATACATGTTGTAATTAACGTAAAATATCCAACTATTATTTGGTTTTCATTGTCTATTCTTCTACAACCAATGCCGCATTAATTTCTCCGCCATCATGAATTGCCGCATTAATAATTTTTTCATATTGCTTTGCATATTTAAGTATCATATCATACTCAAATTTACCATCAATCACAAAACCATCTCTTTCATTTGAATACGCAAACATGTTCGTAATCCATATATACATCTTTGCTTGTTTAGGATCATTCATATTAAAAGCATACATAGTATATGGAAAAAAACAATCCCAAGTATACACTTTAACCCTATCTCCTGCATTAAAGGAATCTCGTATGCTGATCAATATATTAATCGCCCTCTTATGTTCACTAATAGCCTCTTTAAGTTTAGAATGAATTAATGAACGAGCTACACACATTTCTGTACTTGCTCCATCAGGTTTTGCCATTACAGCGCAGATACTCCCTCCCTGCTTTACAATCCTACGTAATTCAATTTCAAGATTTGTGAACATTTTGTTTTGTCCCAAACCGAGAATCGAAAGAGAATTACAAGAATGTAGATCTTCATAAAATTGCTCTGATAAATCATTCCCGTAAGGTTGTGTAAAAACTTCTTTGACCATTTTGTTTTTACATAATCCCTCCCAACTTACTGATAATTCAAAAATCCGTTCAATATATTTTTTATATTGTTCATAATAACCATCTGCATCTGCATCCTTTACCACCATTGTTGGCGCATATGATGGCCCCTCTGGCTGCATTTGATATGGTGTTATAATCATATACTCCCCAGATCTAATAATTAATGCTTTTGGTAATGTAGAGCTAAAGGTAAGTGAAAACTGCGAATTTAAAAAATGTGAGGGTCTTTTACTACAATTGATACTACCAGAATCGTACATTCTATCCATCTTTTCTATCGCTTTCAAAAATTTCATATGAGTATTCTTAATACTATTAGCAATATGGTCAACACTGGTTTTATTTTGTGCCATTGCCTGAAGTCGTACCTCGTCTGAAAAAGGATTTGCTAAAATAATTTTTACATTGTAGCTTTTATTGATACACAAATTTAATAACATTTCCACCAATGGCTCGTTTTCATCTGAAAAAAAGCCGCTTAAAGCAATGCCAACAATTGTAATACTTTTATCTCGATTATTTTTTGTAAAAAACTCTTTAAAATCAGAAACATTTAAATAGCTCTTACTGTCTCCTGTTTGAAAAAACTTTTTATATCCTGTCTCTATTGTAATTATGCCGGCTTTATCTTTCTTCATAGAAAAATCATCTTCAATAATATCATTCTTAGTAATCCATATAGCTAAAAATGTAGATACTAACGCTGAGAGTGCAATCGCGACAAATTCCTCAACAAATTGTTCAATAGACATTTCATTTTTAATATATAAATACAAGTACCATATAGCAGCTCCAAATACAATGCATAAAACTGCAAACAAAATTTTTCGTCTTTTTTTCAACTTATTTTTTAATGTATTCATCAAATCCACCACTTTATTTTTCCCAAAAAATCAATCCATTTTTATTTAAGGAGCAAATTTGCTTAAACTCATCAATGATTTCAAAGTTATATGTCTTTTCCATCACCTTAAAAAATGAATTCATCTGAATGTCTCTTAGTTTAAGTCCCGGATGGTCTCTTAAACTAACTCCATATTTTAATTCATAAGCAATTTCATCTAAATACAATATTTCTTTATTTACATTAACACGTATTTTAGGCACAGCGCAATGCATTTTCCCTAGTCCATGTGGTGTAATAAATCCCTGTCTAGCAATTACTCCTTCATCTAATGCATTAGCATATTTTATTAAAAACACATTTTCGCCTGGTCTTGATAATAATGGAACAATATCATTTTTATTAATTTTATGACAACCAATAATTGCTTCATTCTCACTCGGCATTCCATAATGATGAAAATGCGAAGATGACTTAATAGGTCTGCAACATCCTAAAAATGAAGAAATTATAAAATCATGCCTATTCTCATTAAATTTATACAGATTACTTGCCATCCTTGCAAATAACTCTGCTTCTGCACCTTCTAAATATCTTAAATATCTTCCTGTTTTTGAAAAAAACTTTTTAGTATTACTATACACCAAATTTCCCTCAACCGGATACAAACCATTATAGTTCGTCTCAAATTCTGCTGCCGAAGAATGAATCATAACATATTTTATATGTGTCTTAACACTTTCCAAATAACCAATGAAATGATTTCCTCTATGAAAATTGGCTTTATAAGAACTCATATCTAAATGTTTTAATAACAATTGAATATTATCATCGCAAAATAACTGCGCTATTTCTTCAGCAAGTTCATATATAGAAACAGTACATGCATTCATACAAATATCTACTGGAATAAAAGGTATTTGCGTATCCCATTCAAGATAAATACCTGTCGCAAATCCTCCGCCTAACCTAATTACATCATGTGGAAATCCCAAATCTAACGTGGATTGTATTTTTGCATGACCACAAAATTTTTTATTAATCAGCAACTCATTGAGCATATTTTCTGTAATGTCTAAATAATCTGAGATAACACGTTGGGTTTCGTCTAAATAATACATCTATTTTCCTTCTTCATCTTGTGAAAACTAATCTTTTAATCCACTCATAATCTAATTCTATATTAAATATATCACTTTTTATTACACATTCATTTTCTCACTATAATTCGACATTTATCTACACATTACGATATTGTAAGCGATTATATATTGAACATTTGTACATGTAAAGTAACCGCCAAATAATCCTACGGTCAGATAGAAATCACTCCAACTTTTTGAGAGTTGGAGTAATTCACTACAGGTTACTTGCGATCCTTGATAGATTGGAGTTTTTCACTCCAGGAGCCAGTCCTGAGAGCTGTTCATCTGTCGTTTCTTCAGACGGACGCTGTTCAAGCAGATATTTAAGATATTCGTAAATATTCAGATTATGTTCCCTGCCATATCGCTTTATGGGGTCTGCCCCCGGTATGTTCCTTCTCTGAAATCGATATAACCTTATCCACCGGTGGACGCTTGCCCTTAAACGGTTCTTCTTTTTCTGAGACACTTTCTGTAAGTCCACTAAGTGATTCCGCAAGATGCGAAAGGATTTGTGTCTTTCCTACGCCATTTTTTCCAATCAACGCATTTATTCTATACGGAAGATTTTCATTTTTCTTAAAATTGAAAAAGAACTGCGTTCTATCTGTATTGTAAGGCACTCTTGCAAAATAGCTAAATGACACATCTTTCTCAAGCAATTGATTTGTTTTTAATAACAATTCAGCCTCGTTCAAAGCCTTTTCTGCACTTGAATCCCGGAGAAGCGATGTCTGAACTCTATCCTCTTCTATAAATTTATTTCTTAAATCATGGTCGATTGCAATGTCATTCAATCTTTTCAAAATGTCAAGATAATCATCTGGACAGTTAATTTTTTATCTTTGATAATAATTCAACGTCTGACCAAGGGAGCAAAATTTCTCGCCCAGTTGAATGATATTTCTGTCAATAACCCCAGCGACAGCCTTCCCATAAGTGTCAGTTTGCTTTTTGTCGTAGTCGGATTAATAGATTTTCACATCGCCAATTTCTATACACTCGCCCTCCGCATCACAAAAACCGCATGAAACGTTGTCATGTAACAACAATCGTTCCATCTATCATCATATAATACCAAACAACTTTGATAGTCACCTGCATTAGGAGGCCACGTGTCTGTTTTATGTATAATTTACATTATTAAAGTCCTTCCATACTTTCTGCATCTTTGCCACAGCCTCTGCTGTGTTGCCTGCTGCTCACCTCGTAACGGTGTGCATTTTCGAGCAGCTACCGTGTGGGATAACCACACAGCTTTTATCTAATTATACTACCTACTCACATATTCATCCAGTTATTTCTCACCTTTTTCTTTTTCTGACTTCTCCAAATTTTTCATATATTTTTTAGTAAAAATTTAATAGTGCCTGACACCAATGTGGTCAATGCTCACCTGAAGCTATTCTAAGCCCCACATTTCTTGCGGACGAAACGCCACCATTTTCTTTATGTACACAGGTAATTCTATCGTCTTTCTTCGCCAGTTCGTCAATTATTTTTGCCGAATTGTCTGGCGAACCATCATCGACCAAAATAATTTCTATATTCTTATAGTCTTGGTTCATTACCGATTCCACTGTTCTAAAAATAAATTCTTCTACGTTATACACAGGTATAATAACGCTCACTACTTTTTTCATATTATGCCTCTTTCTTCATAAGATATATTTGTAAACCATAAAATCCTAACAAACCAATCGGATTCTACTTTCACAAATCGCGTATTTTAGCTTATGAAGATTAAGACATTTTATAGTGAAGCCGTCGCAAACCATCTCCCAAAAAGGATTTTTAACGACAGAAAATGTACATCCTGTTTTCTCTGGCTTTTCATAAACCAGTTGAGTATAATTTTTGCAAGCGTTCGAAATATTTATTTCAACCTGCCCTTTGTAGCCATAACAACTATTACTTAATAGCGGTTCTGCCCCCTATAAATTTCATATTATATAACACGGTCTTTACGATATTTTTCAAGTACTTCTTAGGGTAACATCTTTTTACTGCTTTCTTAAATCCATACCCCTTTTTCAATTCCTTAAAAAACACTGCCCGTTGCTTAGGCTTCTGAGAGGGCTGATATAATTGATGATTGCTTTCTATCGCTTTTTTCAAATCAACATCTACAAGAGTTAAATCTGCTTGATCTATAAGTTCTTTTCCCTTTTCATTTTGGCAAAGCACTAAAGAAATACCCTTATCTTGGGTGCTTTTTTCAAGTTCACTTCCCCATGAATCCCCCAGGGTAATATCACCGGGCCTTTCAATCTTGGCATATTGACATTGATAACAATTCTCCGTGTATGTTGTCGAGTTCAAAAATGTCATCATATAATTATCAGTTGTTATCGGAACTGCAAAACGCTTTCCATTCTGTTCCAATTTAAAATTATTTTTCTCCCGAAATCTAATGCTTTGAACTTCTGTTAATCGAATCCCATAATCAAACAAAAAGCTGTCCAAAATTTGTGGTGAAGGTGTTCCATGGCAAATTAAATCAGCGGTATACAAATTTTGATGATTCTTTGTATAATGCCTGACCGCTGAAACCTGACATGGCAACCCAATAAAAAGCACCTTTCTTCCCAATTTGAGTTTTTGTAAAATTTTCTTATATACTCCCTCAGGATTACTTTTCACATATTTTGAACCTGTAAATTTACATACTTCATCTTCTGTCTCAGCAAAATCAAACTCAAACTTCCCAAAACTAAATGTGCAGCTACAAACAATCCCTCCATTTTTTATGAAAGCTCGTTCTACTGCTGTTGCAACTCCTCCAGATGAAGAACGCATACGAACGCAATCATCTTGCGCCCATCCCTGTTTCCAATAAATCGGTTTAGTTAGTACTTGTTCTGCGTTGTTTTGGCATGCACTATGGCATGCATTACATTGAATACATTTCTCAGAATCAATTACTGCATTATATTCCATCCACGAATCAATTACTTTTATGGCTTTTTTAGGGCAAACATCAATACACTCCATACACCCTGTGCACTTACCTTTTTCACATACTGTAGTCATATCATCATCTTCCTTTTAATTTTAGTATTTTTCTCACTATGGGGAGCCAGATATCTGAAAACAAATATATAGTAACGGCTAGAATGACGCATTGTAGTAAAAAACCAAACCTATTATCAATGAACATCAAGCCCGCAGACAACACTAAAGCCGTACTTCCCACTATAAATTCTTTATTATTTATATTATATTGAATATATTTTCTTGTATGAAAAAGTCGAAAGACAAATACAAGTATATAACTAATACACGTAGCAATTGCAGCACCATAAACGCCTACTTGTGGAATTAATATAAAATTCATTGCAATATTAAATATCGCTCCAAAAGTACCAGAAAAAAGATAGCCAAAACTATCTTTGTGAACCGTATAGCTTGTAGCCATAAAACTAGCCATTGTCAAATATACGCATCCGACTGTCAAAAACGGCGTATATTTCCATGCAGAATAATACTCTTTTCCCACATACACACTTAAAAACGGTTTCATAAATGTTAACAAACCTATTCCAATCAACATAACAATTCCAATTAGAACTCTAAATATTTTATTATTATATTCGCTTTCATCGTCTGTTCCTTCTTCACGAATTGCAGAATAACTCCACGCTTGATTGAATATTGTTGTCAATGTAGAAACTAGCGTAGGGAACTTATATGAAACGGCGTAAATTCCATTGGCTGCCACACTTATCATGCTAGACACCATAATGCGATCCGAGGAATTCATAATCCACCACATAAATGAATTCGGAATTAATACCACGGAATATCTCGCCATCTTGATCAGTAGATCTCTATCAATCCTTGAAAATGAGAATGATTTATATCCTTTTCCTACAATAATTGCATATATGGCAGTGAGTGTATTTGCTATAATGTAAGCTTTTAAATACCCATCAACACCTTCTTTAAAGACCAAGAGGAACAGAATATTTAACACCGCAATAAAAAAAGTATGTAGGACATTTCCTATCGAGTAATAAATCAACAATTCTTTCCCGCGCAAATCGCACAAATAAAGCTGACTTGCTGCCAAAGAAACAACATAGAAATAAACAAACACGGCATATTCAGAAATCTTGTCAAAAGAACGACATATCGGAAAAATCAATAACCCAACCATCATTCCGATTAACACTATTCCCGTCCCTATTTGGGTAATTTTTCTAGTATTGGCATCCTTATCCAATGCGAACCTCATAACAGACTCACAGATATTTAAAGTAAGAAGTGGAACCGCAACTGTTCCAACTGTCGCAACCAAATCAACGACTCCATATTCAGCAGTTGTAAGTGCATTTGTATATAACGGAATCAAAAAAAATGAAATAAGTTTTGATCCAAGATTTCCCAAAGTAAATATAATAGTGTTTTTTATCAAATAACTGTTTCTGCTATTTCCCATTCTCTACTGCTTGCTCCTTGATTATTTTTATAGTCATCTTTCATTCAAAAATGAAATCCAATCAAATTCATCAAGCCAACGTTTTCCAGTAAATTTACTTTGATAATCACAAAGATTTTTTACATTTTGTATATCTGCTTCGCTTTTCGGAATATAATACGCCGAACGATACTGTGGATATTCTTTTACTGTAAAAATGACTTTATGTTTAAATTCCAAACTATCGAATGAACAAATATCCTGTTCCGTACATCCATCTTTTTGCACCATAATAATATAAAGATTGTCCATATTCAGTCGCTTCAAACGTTCGATCCATTTCTGTTTTGCCTGTTCAAACGTTTCATAATGTGTAAAATAGACATGGATATCTTCTAACTTTCCAACCGGATAACCGTATTTTTCACTGTTTTTCTCATCCATTTCGATTTTGCAATCATATAAATAATGCTCCAATTGACTCAAAAATTTGATGAATTCCTTTGGAGTAAACCAAAGATTTACAGTTGGTGAGTTGAATCGTAATCCCAATTCATGACTCACCACCCCCCCCACACAGTTCATTGAAATAATCGAGCAATCCTTGTTTTTTATTCTTCTTTGGTACTCTTTATCCATATGCATACGAAGAATTCTTCTATAAATCTTATTTATTTTTTCCATCTCCGTCACCCATTTATAAGTTTTCTTTCAAATACTTCAATGATTTTTCTCTTTCCAAACCCAGTATCTCACCGATTTTTTTCTTATCCAGCTCTTTTTTCAGCACTGTATCCAATTGAGAGATATCGGTAATAACATGACTCTGTATTTGAAGGCGTTGCGTTAAATCCTCTAATTTATTCTGGTTACTCTCCCGAATCAATACCGCCATTCTCTTTCCAAATTTTGCACCAAACAGTGTTCCGTGAAATGTGTCCGTTACAATACATTCTGCATTCTGAAAAGCTTTCAACAACTCAAACGGAGTTAGTGTTTCATACGAAGGTATCCATTTCTGCCTTCCAAACGGAGCCACAATCTTCAAATTGTACTTCTTGCAGTATTCAGAAATTGCCTTAATTTCCTCTGGGTCACTAAATCTCTCGGCATAAGAATAAACAATGCAATATTTTTTAGGAAGTTTAGAATTCACTGTAACATTCCTGATTTCATCATCAAAGTTTCCTACAGCCACCGGATCTAAATTATATACAGGCTTTTTTTCGGAAATTTTCTCTACAAAGTCTGCAGTGTTTTTATCCCGCACGGATACAACTGACAAATTCGACATCGCACTTTTAATAGCTTCTCTCAATTCGTCCGACAAATCATCCACTTTTGTCGATCCGCAACTTGCTGCATATGTGATTATCCTTTCAGCAGCTTCAACTTTCCCAAATAGCTGCGAAGAAAAACCCCATTTGGATTTTTGTAAGCAATTGAAAACTTCATCACTTCCTATTACGCATGTATCAAAATGCTCGTCGCCGTTCACACTATTCAGACCTGTGCTATTTCTAAATTCATAAAAAACTCTCCGCAAATTTCTTCCAAGTATTTTGCCCTTAACGCGATTCCATTGTGTTTCTAACCAGCTATCATTTTTTTTGTCAATATCCTTTTTTTCACATTGTATATTTAGAGTATCATCCGTTCCTTTTTCTATCGCAAGAAACCTCACCTCATTACCTAGACTTTCTATCATTTTTTTTAATGAATACGCTTGTAAGACAGATCCGTAATTGTTAACCTGTTGCATTGATAAAATATATACCTTCATATTTAATTTCTCCTTCAATCACTCGACCGTATTGAACCATCGGCATCGCAATTCCATCGAATTAGACATACACCTAAGAAAAAAAACCAGTTCAAGGCCACTTCAAAAATTGATGCAATAATCATTCCATACACAATAATTGAAATATAAAAAGACTTATCTGTCTTGAGAGTATTTTTAAAGCTCCAGAAGACAGTAACAATTAATGAAACTACACTCAAAAATCCCATATTCACCATGATTTCAAGTAATCCATTCTGTGCATTTGCATATAATCCTGTCATATTCTTCATCATCGAATTGCTATACCCATATCCAAACCAGAATCTACTTCTAATGATATTCAGCAAATAATCATTATATATTTCCAAACGCCCAGTCACAGTGTAAGATCTGTTGAAGTATCCAAATACGATATTATTTATAAATTCATTTTTAAGAATTTGTCCCATCACCAAAACAACCAGTGCAGACATAATTAGTGCTGTTACCGCAAATCTTTCATTTAACAGCAACATTCTGATTTTTTGAAATGGAACTATTGTTGCTATAAACAGCACTGCCAAAGTTACCGTAGCCGTAGCACAACCTATGTATAAGGTAAGTGCAATTGAACTTATAAACAAAGCAATATAGCAAATTTTATTTTTCCATAAAATCATCTCATGTGTTGCACCATATAAAGCAACAAAAAATATAAATAAATATGAAGATGTAAATTTATTTCCAAAGATATATGCAGACTGATTGCTGTTATTCACTGTACCGACCAATAATATTGAAACAATTGTCAATATACAATATAGTCCAACGATATTATATAAGCATTTTATTGTCTCGTTAAATCGATCCTTTTGCTTGCAAAGTCCAATAAACGAATAAATATCATAAAATGTAACGGCATAGAGAAGTGCGTCCAAAAAGTCTTTATCCTGATATCCACCTTTAAGATATGCCATAACCGCTGAAAGCAAAACACAGCCAGAAAATAACCACGACAAATTTACAATTCTTTCTTTTTTTTCTCTTGAAATTGTAAACAAAAAAACGCTTATGAGAATAATAATTTTACTTGCCTGCCTTAGTCCTACAGGCAAAAAATATGGTTTAATAATTGCAAATACCAACAAATATGTCAACAAGTTATATACATTGATTTTATATGTAATCTTCATCCTCTTATCCTTGCATCTTCATTATATTAATCCTATAGTACAATCTTAAGCTAAATGCAAACAGAATGGCTTTTGCTCTGTCCTTTTTAAAGCAAACCTTACGCAATGGATAAAACCGATCAATCTCCATATTCGTTTGATACAGTCTTCCTTCTGTCATACCTTTCATATAAAGCATCGCAATGTGATTATCCATGTATTTTTTTAATTCTGGATTCTTAATTTCATTTGCTAATATATCTAATTTCTTACAAATACAGAGCATATCTTGCCCATGTTTTGTTTTATTTCCCGATCTTGTAATAGATCCTTTTCTTCTTAAATAATGGTAAAACACATAATCTGATGTATATACTTTGTTTGCTCTCAATATAACTTGTGGTGTCCAAAGCTCGTCTTCATGTAGAATTCCTGACTCAAAGTATAATTGATTTTCTACAATAAATGCTCTTTTGTACACGCCGAAGCAAGCTGCCGCATACAAATTCCTTTGCTTTAGTTCCTCAAGTGCAAACTTCTCACCTGTAAAAGAACAATTTTTAGCCGACACATACCCATATTTTATTAATTGTTTATCGGTACTTTCGTATTCTTCACAATACCCAAAATATATAATATCCGGTGTATTTTCCTTTTCAATTATACCTTGTATTTTAGCAATGCATCCATTTTCTACATAATCATCCGAGTCTAAAAACATAATATATTGCCCACATGATTCTTTTATTCCAACATTTCTAGTATCAGATAAACCTGAATTCTTTTCCTTAGCGATTACTTTTACATTTGTATATTTTTCATATTTTTTTGCAATATTCAAAGATTCATCTGTTGACTTATCGTCAACAACAACAATCTCCATATCTGAATAATGCTGGTTCAACAAACTTTCTAAACATTTGTCCAGATATTCTTCAACATTATATACTGGAACTATCACTGAAATAAACATTTTTCACCTCTATAATATAATTAAGTATCATTCGCTTAATTATATTTTCGTAAATAATAACTTTCCATATATTTTGCAGTTGCGTCCATATCAAATCCTGCATCAATCACATACTGCTGCATATTGGTATGTGCTTTCAGATTCTGTGCCATTTCAAGTGCTGCATTCGCCCACTTTTCTTCCCCATCACTCAACAGCAGTTTCCGGTAGATTGGTGTAATATCCGTTTCCGGCGGCAATCCTTCAGAGCAGACAATAGGAACACCTGCCGCCTGTGCTTCGATTGCAACAATACCCAGACCTTCAAACAAAGATGGAAAAACAAACACATCCATCGCTTGATAAATTCTGTTCATATCCTTTCTATTTCCAAGAAAATGCACACAATCTGAAAGGCCTTTTTCGACCACTTTGCTTTTTACTTTCTCTTCTAATGGCCCGGTGCCAACAAGAATCAATTCAGCGTCAGGCTTTTCCTTCTTGATTTCTGCAAAAACATCAATCAGGAAATCATGGTTTTTCTGAGGATGTAGGCGACCAACATGGCCGACAACAAATTTATCCTTTAACACCAGTTCTTTCCTGATTTCATTTCTGGTATCCGCATCCGCAATAAAGTTCTGCGAATCAATCGCATTTTTCAGCACTTGAAACGGCTTGTCTTTGAACAGATATTTTCCAGCTTCCTCAGAGCAGGCGAAAAGATCTGTTGCGTTTTTGGTAAACATTCGCTGCATGAACAGCTTCGGTAAATATTTTATATCGTGTACTGTCTCATTATTATGTGAATGAGCAATTCTGACGGGGATACCTGCTTTCTTTGCAGCTTTCAGGCAGAAATATCCAATCGTATAGGCGTGACAGTGAACAATTTTATATTCGTGATGCTGAGCAAAGAAAACTGCCAAATCTTTTTGAAATTTAGGAAGATTCAAATCCTCCCGGAAAGACAGTTTGTAAACATGTCCACCCATTTTTTCAATTTCATCATCGTAAAACTGTTTTTCCTTATAAACGACCAAAAAATCAAACTGTACTTTCGTTCTGTCAATTTTCCGGTATATATTCATCAACAAAGCCTGCGTACCGCCAGCTTCCATTCGCTGCAAGATATGCAAAACTCTTATAGGCTCTCCCATGTATTCTTCCTCCACAAAATCTCAAAGAGATTTGATTTTTTGAATCAGTTTATTCGGCAGCACAGATTTCAACCGTGCTTTTGGCTGAAAGCCAACCTTTATATTCTCTATAAAGCCTAGTTCATCGATGCTCTTATAGAAAGTATCTCTAGTCACAGGCCTGTTGCTCGGCTGCACCAGATTATGCTGCTTCACCATGCCCTCTTCCAACGTTGCTTCTTCTACTTCTGCAAGAACTCGCATCATTTCAAAGAGCTTTTGACCTTTTTCGGTATTTACAAATACACTGGACACGCCCTTTGGAGAATTGAAGCTCGGATGGCTCTTTGCAATTCCCCAGAAATCACCCACTGTCAAATCTCCCACACGGCTCATATTCGCATAAGCACACTGATAACAGCTCTCCCTATAGCAGTCGCCATCCATAAAATGTTTTCCATAGCGATCAAGGGAGAGTGTCTTTGTCTTTGTCTTTGTCTTTGTCTTTAGCAGGTATTGTGTTCCCCAACCCCTCTTGTCTTTGGAACGGAAGTTGAAATAGATTACTCTGCTAGCCGTCTGCTTGTTCTGGTATTCCAGATACTTTTTGAAGAACTTCGGCGAAGGCACACCGTGGCAAATCAGGTCAACTGTATATAGATTTTCTGGATTGCCACCCAAAAAAGCATACAGACCTGCAATCTGGCAGGGAGTTCCTGTAAAAAGTACCGTTTTCCCCTCTGACAAACGCTGTTTGACCTTTGTGTAGCTATCTTTCGGGTCAGACTGAACATACTTAGAGGACTGTAGTTTCTCTCTTTCTGCTTCATCTGTCACTTCAATGTGGCTTACTGCCAGCTGCTCGTCATAGGCAGCACCATAAACCACACCGCCCATTTGCAATATAGTTTTCGCTGCACTATCTGCCGCACCGCCAGATGCAGAGCGCATAATATCCACATCATTTTTATTGCGCCACGCCCAAACTTTATGTGGCTCATTCCGATGAAATTCCGTATTTTCTACTGGACACTTTTTCAAGCACACCTTGCACTCGATGCAGCTTTTTTCATCAACAGACGGATACCAAAATCCCTCTTTGTTTTCTACCATAGAGATACAGTGTTTTGGGCAGCTTTGCTCACAGCTTTTACATCCCACACATTTCTCTTTTATCCTCGATATGTTCTCCATTTTATTCCTCTAAATTTTTTCTCAGATACTCCTTCGCCACTTCTCTATGTGCTTTCAACTGCTCATCAACTTTCGCGTAATCAATCGCCTTTTCATTGATGTTTTCTGTATCTTCAATTTTCGTTGTCATCCGATTGGCCAGTCCCAGTCGCTTTAGCAAATCGCTCAACTTTTCTTCATTACCATAGCTGTTACCTACACTCTTGCGAATCAATGTTGTAAACGGCCGATGTGTGATCACCGAGAAGATGCTGCCGTGGAATGTATCGGTAATAACTTCTTCTGCATTTCTGAAATAGGCCAGAACCTCAAAGGGTGAGCAGTCCACAAATCGGTCTGCACATTTTTGGATACCACCAATTGCATATACCTTCAAATTCTTTTTCTTTGCATAAGCAACAATCCAATCTGCCTCATCATTGGAAATACGACCTGCATACGCGTACAGAATCAAATACTTCTCATAAGTCTGAACCTGTGGGATTTTGTCGCAGCAGTTCATGTAATCATAGGTCAGAACCGGATCCAGATTGTACACTGGTTCTTTCCAAGTGAGCTGTTCTACAATAGTTCCTGAATTAGCATCTCGTACAGAAATCGCGTCAAACTTCTTCAACAAAGCTCCGACTTCATTGGCCTTTTTATACTTTTCCAGCTTTTCCAATGTGGTATTACCGAAAGACGCTGCATAAGTGATAAGTTTCTTCGCATGGTTATTTTTTCCAAACAATTCTGGCGAATAGCCCACATTGGAATTTTTTTGAATACAGTTAAAAACCTCGTCACTGCCAATCACAAGACAATCCACTGTCGGATTGTAGTTCATTTCGTCTGCAATTCCCAAAAGCGGCATATACTTTCGCGCAAAGGACTGTTTATATCGGATGAACGATAATTTGTGTGCAAGAGGAGCCCTATACCGAAAGGTTTCCAGCCCCTTTTCTATCTTTCGGACAACCTTGTTTTTACTATCTGCATTTTCTGCAATTACTGGAGCACCTACATGGTAGTCCACAAATTCTACATTACAGCCAACTTCCTCAATTAGCTGCTTCAATGCATATGCCTGCAAAAACGAACCGTAGTTTGCAATGCGCTGCATCGACATGATTCCAACTTTTCTCATCCATCCATCCTCAATACAATTCTTTTACAAGTTTTTCGAGCTCTTCATTGAACTTTGCATTATTACTACTCATACCATGCCCCATGCCGGCAACAATCTGATCATAGTTCGTTATGATATCTCCCAGTGTATTAATGTCCTCCACCGGAATAATCGTTCCCATTCTCTGCGCCACATTCCTTGCGAACTCAACTTGATGGTCATTCACATGCTCATTGAACTGATGCTGACGTGGCACAACAATAGGAGTCTTACCTATCTGTAGTGGCATAATAAAACTTGCCGGGCCACCGTGAGTGATTACAATACGGGCGTCGGCCACATTTTTCACCATCTGCTGATATGGAATCAACTTACTCCACTGACAGTATTTCGGCTCGTATGTACTAAAGCCAGTCTGGATAATTACATCTTCGTTTATAATGCCGTCTTTCTTTAATTCATCTATTTTCTGAATCAGCCGATTAAATGGCTGCTCATGTGTTCCTACCGTCACAAAAATCATTTTCTCGTCCCCTACTTAGAATATGCTTCCAAGGTTAACCGCCTTTGGATAAACCTTTTTCTGCTCTTCCCACTGCACAACAAACTTGTCCACAATGGGGTAAACCATCTTTCCTGTCATTGTCGGTTTATCAATTCGATCAAAAACCTCGATATAGACCAACTTTGCGCCCATCATTTTACCAATATAAAAAAACGGAACCGCAACTGCTGCACCACAGGAAATAATTAAATCTGGTTTCTCTTTATGCAGGACGTTCCAGGCAATCTTTGTATTTTTGATCAGTGCTTTCAGACTCCGGTTTGTTGGATAATAACATGGATATATTTTTTCACCTTCAAGCAAGCTTCTTGCATCCTCTTTATCAAACGTAACCCAAAAATGTTCTTTATCTTTCCAGAACGGCTTTAACATATATAAATGTGTCAGATGTCCTCCTGATGAACCAACTAAACATACTTTCATGTTCTCTAAACTCCTTCATCCCAAAATTATCTTTATATGCACATTCGCTTTCATAAATGATTTCTTTTTCTAATTCCCTGCGTGTTCATCACACGGCTAAGTGTTTCCTTATGATGCCATTCCCTCTCGGCGCGACAATCATATCTCACACACTCACCCGAATCTCCCCATCCTCTTTCTTCACATCAAACACAAGCGGATGCTCCTTCCCCCACTTTGGATCTTCCTTCTCCTTCTCATTCCATTCCTTCCATTTCTGAATGAAACCATTGTGGATCAGATTCTCCGCTGCGAGTCTTGCCTGCACCGCTTCGTCATAATTGTCAAAAAGACCAACATAATAGCGCTTTCCCTTGAATCCGATATCCACACGATACCGATTACAATTCTTCAACTGGAAAACGCCACGAAAACCACTCATGTTATCTTTTCTGCTTTTTCTTTTTTCTAGTACTTCAACACAGGTTCCGTCTACGAGATGTCGTCTCTGCGCAATTTCCTGACGGTTCTTCTTTTGTAAACAACCGCAGCTATGATAATTACCATGCACAAGACCTGCTGCCGTCACGTCAACTTCATTTCCGCAATCGCAGACACAATGCCAATAAACGGAGCCCCGTTTATCTCTTTTCTCTGTCGCATACTTGGCTGTCAACATACCGAACTTTCTTCCTGACAGATCTGCTGGTCTTCTTCCCATAAGTCTCCACCCTTTTTGCAAAAAATTTCGTAGAGTAGATTACTCTACGAAATTTTTACGGAAAGCTTTGGAAATCAATGGTTTTCAGGTGTCTGACCAAAAAAATGACGGTAAATAAATGCTGTAAAATTTTTAATTATGATTAATTTTTAAATACATGTGATTGTAAAAGCACGAAACGGCTTGGATAATTTAAGATAAATATTTTTTAATTTCTGATCTGATAGCTTGTAAATTGACTGACAATTGACCATAAATTTGACGGCGAATAGATAAAAATCCATTCAAAAAAGGAAATTAAAATGATGAAAGTGTCTATTTTTCGACTTTTTTTGCTAAGAGATTGTATAAATTTATGAAATGAATGTATATACATTGACAGAAATGTTTGAAAAGAGTAGACTATACATGATAATTATACTAAGATTTGAAACAATTCAAAGAAAAAGCGTATTTCGTAGAGTAATCTACTCCACGAAATACGCTTTCTTTTTCTATTCTGAACTTTTCTCTTTTTCCCCATACACCTCAAAGAAACTGCCCCGGATTATAAATACAATTATTCCCACACGGCTGACCATCAAAGATTTTCTTATTCAATTGATCGATATATCTCCCTGTCTCTTTTTCTTCTCTTCGATTTTCCTCCAGAGCCCCCAGCGCAGCCTTCAGATTCCGAATATCCCGGATCATATCTTCCACATAATTTCCTCGTCCAACCAGCTTCAGATGAGTAATCCCTGCTGCCTCCAGCTGTGGCAGCGCACACAACGCACATCCACTCTTCCCACAGAGATATTGTTGTTCTTGTTGCTCTTCTGTCTCCAACGTTCTTTTTATCACTCGTTCCATACGCTCTTCCATCTCAGCATCTCCCCAGTAAGCTGTCCTGCACAGATACCCCATCTCGTCACAGTGAAGGGAATTACAGAATGCTCCTGTGAACTGACACAATTCGTTCAATGCAAAGGCCTCGAATTCCAGTCTTTCTGCATTTACAACTTCTATCATCTGCCGCATCGATGCAACTGTATTTTTCCTGTGAAAGATTACCCTGTCGATTCCCATTTTTTGGAAAACTTTAATTGCTTCCCGGTTCATTTCTCCGACTTCACCGCTAAGATGGATCTTACAGGATATGCCTTTTTGTCTCAAGTACAAAATCAATGCCGGATCGGCAAGGATGAAGCTGTCGAATCCGATTTTCATACACTGTTTCACAATATCTGCAATCTCTTCATATTGTTCCGGAATATAATAGAGAGAATTCATCGCGATATGCACCGGCTTTCTATACTTCCTGATCATTGCTGAGAGGATCTCTAATTCACTGAAAGAACCGAGCTGCACATTATAAGCCAGCACTTCCCTGCGGTTCAGTGGAAGTACGGTTCCGTATTTTTTTGTCCAGTTGTATGGCACATATCCGCAGAACAATTCGTCTGCTCCTGCCAGGACGTATGGAATATATTCATCTATAGAGCCAAGTCCTGCAACGATTTTCATCCTTCGCTCTGCTTTTTCTTTTTCATTCTGTTTTCTTTTCTGTGTCTCCATTCTTCCATCATCCTTCTGTTTTTCACATTTCACAATAGATTGACCACAAGGCGGTTCCATTTTATTCCGAGTTCTCTCTTCAACTGCTCCGGTTCATCCAGCAGATGTTTATCCAATGCGAACAGACTGTTGTATTTTCCCTTCATATATAAATGCTTTGGATAGAAGAAGCTATGTTCCAGACACAGTGCCGGACATTCTTGTCTCTCCCTTTGTTTTCCACGTTCACCATGTTCCAGTACAGCGCAAAGTGTACAATAGCTCGACGTATTTGTCTGATAGAACGGCACGTGGAGATGGTTTTGCATCGTTTGCGGTATTTCCTGTGTATAGCCGCAGCTTTCCCACTCATAACTGCTGATTCCAAAGCTTTCTCCCAGATAGATGCGATAAAATCCTGCATTCAGATTATTCTGTTCCAACAGCGTCTTATCTCCCATCTTGTAGGACATTCTCGGATCTTTCTTCCGCTTATTTAAGAGCGTCCCAAGACACGGGATCAGATGTTCTTTCCGCTTCACAAGACGTGCCAGTCCCCAATCATTGACTACAACCTCAAGTCGTTTCTTCTCCGCCCCGGAAGTCTTCTGTTGTTCACACCACTGATCCAGGCGTGTCAACAGCTGTTCTGTCTGTGCAAGCCTGTCTTCCCGAATAAAGGAAAAGGCAACGGTCACTTCCATCCGTTCTTTATCTGCTTTCTCAAGAAGTGCAAAGAACTGTTCATCTTTCGGGAATAAATGTGGACAGAATTGGTTGCCGATATACAACCGTTCCGGTTGTCTTCCCAGGATCCGCGCTTTTTCGATTCCATGCTGCTGCCAGTATTCTTTCATGAACCGTTCAATCGGTCTGGTCAGATATTGTTCGTATAGTTTCGGATGATCCAGTTCTACCGCTAATTCTGCCGGCAGATTCCGGAAGATCTCCGCATTCTGAAACCACGCTTTATTTTGTTCTGTTTCATTCTTGAAATGTTCCTCTTCTTCCTGCGCGGGATAACCGGTCATTTCTTGCGCCAGATGTGCATCATCCTCTTCCAGCTTGAGCGAAATGTATCGGCTATATTCGACACAGAGCTTCTGAAAGGCCTCTTTATAATCTTCCTGAACTGTGAAAATATCATAGGCTTGATAGAATTCTGTCTGTTCCCCGGCCTCTATCTGAAAATGACAAATTTCAATCTCCCGATACTCTGCCTGATCCATCTGATAGAAGCAGATCTTGAATGCTTTCGGATAAATGTTCTCCTCTGCTTTCCCTCTCCTGCAAAGCCGGATGCGGAATCCTTCGGATGAAATCTCTGTCAGGCGGACTTCTCTTTGCCTCTCTTCTATTGAATCTTCTGTCATAACTCCGGCCAGAAGTCCATATGGAATCATCTGAATTCCTTTGATCCTTCGCTTTTTCATTTGCTTCCTCTCTCTTTTACAAAATCTTTGCCTTAAAAAATCGTGCTGTCAGCAGAACTCTCCGCCGACAGCACGATTCCTATACTTTTTACTTATATGATTCGATTAGATGTTCAAAAGATCACTGAATACTTTCAGGGCTCCGTCTGTCTCGTGTGCAAGTACGCGTTTTGCAAGGACTTTACCGAGCTGAACACCTTCCTGATCGAAGCTGTTTACATTCCACAGGAATCCCTGGAACATGATCTTGTTCTCGAAGTGAGCAAGCAGTGCTCCGAGAGATGCTGGTGTTAACTGCTCTCCGATAATGATGCTTGAAGGACGTCCGCCTTCGAAGTTCTTGTTGCGGTTCTCATCTTCTTTACCACATGCAAATGCTACGATCTGAGCAGCTACGTTCGCGCAGAGTTTCTGCTGGCTTGTGCTGTCCTGGATCACAACATCTGTACCGATCTGGCTGTTCTTGAATCCTACGAACTGAAGCGGCACAATATCTGTTCCCTGGTGAAGAAGCTGATAGAAGGAGTGCTGTCCGTTTGTTCCAGGCTCTCCGAAAATAACCGGTCCTGTTACATAATCAACCGGCTCACCAAAGCGGTTTACAGATTTTCCGTTAGACTCCATATCCAGCTGCTGCAGATGTGCAGGGAAACGGCTCAGTGCCTGGGAGTATGGAAGTACTGCTGTGCTTGGGTATCCGAGTACATTTCTCTCATATACACCGATCAATGCATCGAGCATCTCCGGGTTCTCTTTGATATTCTTATTGAGGGACAGTTTATCCTCAGCTGCTGCTCCGTCAAGGAACTGTGCGAATACTTCCGGTCCGAATGCGAGGGAAAGTACCGCTCCGCCAACTGCTGATGTGGATGAGAAACGTCCTCCGATATAGTCATCCATGAAGAAGGCTGCAAGGTAATCATCACTCTTTGCAAGTGGTGAAGTCTCACTTGTTACTGCGATCATATGCTTGGATGCGTCAAGTCCCGCGTTCTTAAAAGCATCCTTAACAAAGGACTCATTTGTCAGAGTCTCAAGTGTTGTTCCTGACTTGGATACAAGTACGAAGATGGAGTGAGCAACATCTACAGAATTCAGAACTGCTGCCGCATCATCCGGGTCAACGTTGCTGATGAACTTTGCTTCCATCTTGAATGTATCATTCTTCTTTGCCCAGTTCTCAAGTGCAAGGTACATTGCGCGAGGACCGAGGTCACTTCCGCCGATACCGATCTGAACAACTGTTGTAAACTTCTCTCCGGCACCGTTTGTGATCTCACCTGCATGTACTTTGTTCGCGAACTCAGCAATCTTCTTCTGCTGCTCTACATAGAAAGTACGCTTGTCAACACCGTCAGCCTCAACAGCATCTCCGAGCTGTCCGCGTGTCATATGATGAAGTACAAGACGCTTCTCTCCTGTGTTCACAACTTCTCCGTTGTAAAGTGCTTCGAACTTCTCTGTCAGCTGTGCTTCTTCTGCCAGTTTCTCAAGAGCTGAGAGAACTGTGTCATCCACTTTCTTTGCTGCATAATTGTATGCTAATCCTTCTGCCATCGGAACGCTGTAGTTCTTCACACGCTCTGCTCCGTTCTCTCCGGCCATCACTGCTGCGAGGTCTACACTTTCTGTCTTCTCAAGTTCCTGATAAGAAGTAAGCTTATCCAAATTGTTCCAGGTAATCATCGTTGATTCCTCCTTCATAAAATAAAGTTCATATCCGGCTGTCGGGTTCAGTATCTTCTGACCGGCAGACCATCCATTTCATAAAAAACCTATTGTTAATTTCTCAACAATCAAGTTCATTATACAATCAATCCAATGCAAATTCAACCCACAAACGATATTATCAGATTGCTGTCCGCACATCGTATAACCGGTAATAATATCAGAGCAGCTCCGCAAACAGACGTAAGATCAGCTGTCCGAGTCTTAAGCCCGCACTTCTTCCTTCTTTATACTGCTCGGTCACTTCTCTGCTTTCTCCCATCGTGCGGATCAAATCATCCCGGATCTCCAGCACTGCGTCGCAATCTGCCAGGAAGCATCCATTCTCAAAGTGATGGTACAGGCTGCGGTAATCGAGATTGATCGTTCCACAGGTCGCCATTTTATCATCTGCCACACTCATCTTCGCATGACAGAATCCCGGTGTCCATTCATAGACACGCACTCCGTGCTTAACTAAATTATGATAGAAAGAACGTGTCACGCTATAGACCATTTTCTTATCCGGAATTCCTGGTGTTATGATACGCACATCAACCCCTCTCTTCGCCGCAAGTGTAAGTGCATGTGTCATTTCATCTGTGATGATCAGATATGGTGTAATGAACCAGCAGTATTTTTCTGCTTTATTTGCCATACTGATATACACTTCCTCGCCGACCTGCTCTCCGTCGAGTGGGCTGTCCGCATATGGCTGGATATAGCCACGCTGTTTCGCACGATATGCATAATCGATAACATATTTCTCCGGCACGAGTTCCTTTGACTTTACATTTCCGGCTGCATTCCACATTTCCAAAAATGCTACTGTCATAGACTTGACTGCATCTCCTTCCATACGGATCCCGGTATCTTTCCAGATTCCATACGGATGTGTGATGTTGAAATACTCATTCGCCAGATTGTATCCACCTGTGTAAGCAACCTTTCCGTCAATTACAGTAATCTTCCGGTGATCGCGATTGTTCAGGAACATATTCAGTCCCGGCAGAATCGGGTTAAATACACGGCATTTGATTCCTAAAGATTTCAGTTTTGTTGCAAAATCCATGTTCACAAACCAGATTGATCCCATATCATCATAGAAGATACGGACTTCTACGCCTGCTTTCACACGGTCTTCAAGTACCGTCTGAATCCTCTGCCATGCCTCTTCGTCTTCGATGGCATGATACTCCATAAAGATGAACTTTTCTGCCTTTGAAAGATCCTCCAGCTGTGCATCCAGCCCTTTGATCGCCTCATCATAATAGGTAACATCTGTGTTCTGATAAACCGGGTAACAGGAGTAATTCGTCAGATAAGAAGCGATTGCCCCCGCCTGCGGATTCTCTTTTTTCATCCATTCAAGAATCTGTCTGTTATCCGGAAGATATGGGAGCAGTTTTTTATCAATCTCTTCATATCTCGCCCGCATCTTCTTCGTACTTCCATTCAGACCTACGAGAAGATACAGACTCACACCAAGAATCGGGAATGCAAGCATCAGTATGATCCATGGCATTTTCATCGATGAAGTCTTATCCATGCTGTAAAGTCCAAGCACAAGAAAGATTGCCACGATTCTTGTTGCCCAGTCAATAATAGTTGCGTATTCACTTACCTTTGTGAACAGAAAGAGAAGGAATACAATCTCCAGCAAGATAGATACTGCTGTGAAGATCAGCCTCTTTGTTCCGTTCTCTGTCTTTTTCTTTCCTTCGAATGTACTGCTGCTCAAATCTACATGCCCCTTTTCTCTTTTCCTTTTAATAATTGCTATTTTCTCTTTGCATAGAAAGACGGAGAATCCGATCACTCAGATTCTCCTGACTCTTTTAATTAACACATACTATAACAGATATGGAAGGAAATTGAAACAAGTATTTTCTTTTTCCACTGTTTTTTTATTCATGTCTAAGTGCTTCGATTGGATTCATGTTCGCCGCTTTCACGGACGGGATCAATCCGAAGATAATACCGATCAGTGTGGAGAACAGCACTGCGATCACAATCGAAACTCCGCTGATTGCTACCGGAACTGCTGAGACTTTGGATATAATGTACGCAAGCGCGATTCCTCCAAGAACACCTATAATTCCTCCAAGCAGTGTCAGTACCGCTGCCTCTGTCAGGAACTGTGTCAGAATTCTGCGCTTTCTCGCTCCGAGTGCCTTCTTTAATCCAATCTCGCCGGTACGTTCTGTAACCGACACGAGCATGATATTCATAACTCCGATTCCACCAACTAACAGGGAAATGCTGGCGATCCAAATCAGCTGCTGATTTGTCGAATTGCTGATCTCCTGGATCTGTGTTGCCTGCTCTAACAGATCTTCTCCTTTGTATTTTACGGTATCATCTGAAACTGTCAGCATAGCATTTAAAATATCTGCGGATTTCTCTCCTGCCGCTGTCATATCATCTGTACTTTTTGCACGCACGACAAGGTTCTGCGGTTCGTCATACTGGTAAATGACCGGCCATACTTGATCCGGAATAATAATCTTTCCGCTCTGGTCATCTGACATGTAGCGGTAGTAATCTTCCATTGAGTTGATCACCGGCTGGGACTCTGCTTTCTTTGCAACCATTCCAACGACAACAAAAGGCTCTCCCTTGATCTCGATCGTTCTTCCGATCACATCTGCATTGTCGAATAAACTTGCCGCTGTTGTCTTGTCTATCAAGGCTACTTTTCGTCCTTCGGAATAATCTTTGTCTGTCAATCCTCTTCCTTTGGTTACCTGATATCCGTAAACATCCAGATAATTTCTGTCAATTCCAAGAATCACGCTGTTACTTAATGACTTTGCGCCGCGGTAAACTGCGTCGTATTCATTTCTTGTATGATATAAAGACGCTGTCTCCACTTCCGGGAGTTCAACGACCTCCTGCAGTGTCTCGTCTGAGATCTCCGGCACTCCGTCCGGGAGTGACTGATACTGCAGATCGATCGGCCAGTCACCCTGATAGAGCTGTACATTTACCGCGTCATTTCCTGCACCGACCAGATTCTTCTTAATCTGTTCATTCGTTCCTTTGATCGTGGACACAATTGCTATAATGGAACCGATTCCTATGATGATTCCGAGCATTGTGAGCGCAGATCTTAATTTATGATTCCAGATTCCCTGAAACGCCAGTCTGATGTCTTCTAACATAATGGCACCTCACTCTCTTTCATTTTGATACTGTTCAGTCTTCTTAATAATAGTCGTACAGGGTATCTGCTTCCTGTGTCTTTGCGCCTTCTTTGACATCTCTGCCGTAAGGGAACGCGATCAGGTCGTCCATTGTGAGGCCGGAGGTGATCTCCAGTGAATTGTACATATTTTTGCCAACCTCTACATACTGTTTTGTTAATCTGCCATTATCGCCCCGCTTGTAGACATAATAGCGGTTTCCTTCCTCGCGGACAAACATTTTTTCAAGATAGATCGATCCATCACTACCTGCTGCAATTCCATTCATCGACAGATTCACAGACTCACCATTCGAGAGATTTGCGTCTCCGTGGATCACGAGCGTGAACGGATAGAAGGACTGATTCTGGTTCTCTCCTGTGGAATAATCGCTTACCGGTGAGTTGCCAACACCTGTAACTGTCGCTTCGTAGGATTCTCCCGACTGCCAGGACATTACAGTCGCAGTCATTCCTTCTTTGATCTGATCAAGCATTGTCTCTCCGACTCTTCCGGTCACATAGAAACCTTCTTCTCCGACAACGCTGACAACTGGTTTGTTCTCATTCTTTGCAGACGCTTCGTCAGTCGCTTCTTTGACTACACCTTCTACCGTACTTTTGATCACGCCGTCCCCGACCTTTTTCTTCAGCTTTTTCAGTTCCAGTTCAGCGGATCTCCTGGAAAGATCCAGATCTTTGATCTTCTGCTCTTTCTCCTTGATTTGCTTCGTCACTTCTTCCTTTGACGGGAGGTCCGGGGTGTCTGGGATAACCGGATCTTCTGAAATATCCGGTTCCGGAGTTGGTTCTGGTTCCGGAGTTGGCTCTGGATTTGGAGTCGGCTCCGGGTCTGGAGTTGGTTGTGGATCCGGTATGACTACCTGTCCTGTTTTTCCATCGAGGATCCAACAGGATAAGAATTTTGTCGGCGCTTCTGCGTTATCTACTACATCAAAGGCACACACTTGACCCTCTTTTAATACTTTGAGCATAAACGGTGCATTTACGGCTGCCCCCGGTGCGCAAAGATAACGATACGGTTTTTCCATTGTTCCGTCTGCATCTTCTTTATTATAAGGAACAGAATCTAATGTGATCTCACTGTAAACCTCTTTTCCCTTTAATGCTTCAGGGAATGGACGCTCGACTGCGGAAGATGGTACATCGTCTTTTTTGTTATCGTCTTTGGATGTATCGTCTTTTGTATTATCATCTTTCGAAGCATCGTCTTTTGAAGTATCATCTTTTGTGTTGTCGTCTTTTGTCGTATCATCCTTCGAGGTATCACCATCCGGTTTTTTATTCTCATCCTCTTTTGATGTATTAAGAACGGTTGTCTTTACAGCACTCATCTTCTGTACAGTTGGCTGTTGTTCTCCATCTGCGCTTGTCTGCACGACGGATGCCCCTGTATCTGCCTTCGCGGTCTTTGTCCCCTTGAGCTGGGTGATCTCTTTCTGCAGGTTCTGAATGTTCAGGTCAATCCCCTGAATCTGCATTTCTTTCATCTCAAGCTCCAGGGAAGAAAGTGTCGTGTCGTATGCCACAAGACGGTCTCCGACTTTCACCGTATCCCCGGCTTTCACGTAAACCTGTGTGATCGGCATAGTATCATCCACGTAAATGTCCTGCTTTTGGTTCGTTGTGACGGTTCCGTAACTTGCAATCCCGCTATCATCGTACCAGCCACCGGAATTCACACTGCTGACAGGAGCTACTTTAACAGCCTTTCCGCTGTTCTTCACTGCGAAACCGATTCCAAGTGCAAGAACGATGCAGCCTGCTGCCACAGGAATGCCGATCTTGATTATTTTCTTTTTATTCATCCGCACTCTCCTCCGTTCCCGGAACTCCTTCCTGCATTGCATTCTCTTCTACAGGTTCTTCGTAACCGCCCTCGGCTCCTGACATATCTGAAGTACTGCCTGAAGTACTGCCTGATGTACCTGAATCGTTCTTCACAACAGCTGCACCTTTTTTGCACTCCTCGCTTGGCCATACAATGTAATCAGAAGCTTTCAGTCCGTCTACGATCTCACAGGTTCCCATATCTTCGTTCGTCTCTCCGAGTGTAACAGAACGCTTCTCCAGCTTGTCATTATCTCCTGCTACCCATACATATGGATGATCTGAATCTGCGTCTACAATGTAGTCACGCATCAGCCACATCTTGTCTGCTTCCAGTGAAGTACTTGTCTCGATATAGACATGCTGTCCGAGCATCAATCCATCCACTGTATCCAATGTGACATAGAATGGATACTTTGTTGCCTGATTATCGCTGTTCTCAGAACCATAACTCATAGAATCCTGGGAACTGTTCTCCGGCTTCTCTGTGTCTACGTTATCTACTGTACCTGTCCAGATCTCATCTTCATTCACTCTGGAGCGGATCGTCACCTGTGTGCCCGGTGTCAGATCTCCGATGTTCTGCTCGCTGATCTTTCCTTTGATTCTGTATTTTCCTGTAGAAAGGATACTCATAAACGGTTTGGACTCTCCTGTAGAAGGATCTGTTCCCTGCTGTTCGTTGATCTCCTGTACAATTCCGGCAACTGTAGAAGTTACTGTAGACTGTTCCAGGCTCTTCTGTGTACGGTTTACTTCCAGCTCTTTTACTTTATAATTGTACTCTTCCTGCTTGATCTCCATCTGAAGTTCCTGGATCTGTGTCGTATAGGACAGCTGTTCGCTGGCCGGCGCACTCTTCTTCTCCGTTGTAAGTGTCGCGATCTGTGAATTCAGGCTGCTGATGTTGTTCGTGATCTTCTCAAGCTCCAGTTTTCCCTGATCTAATGTCATGGCAAGCTCTTCTGTATCGTATTCAAACAACTTTGTTCCAGGCTCTACTTCCTGCCCTTTTTCAACAAAGATCTGTTTTACCTTCTGGTTGTCTGCCAGTGTCAGTTTCAACGTATCCTGTGCTTCAACCACTCCTGTAAAACGGTTCTGTGTCCCAAGTCCTGTCCCTGTGATCATTCCGACGGAATCCGCATAAAGAACATTCTCTCCATCTGCTCCACCTCCACCTGTCAGATTCTTCACAAGAATCAGGGCGATCACTGCCACAAGGAAGATACCTCCGCCGATCAACATTCCTTTTTTCTGTTTTGTATCCAATCTTCTTTTTTCTTTCGGCTGACTGGAGCTCTGTGTGTCGGATGACTGCTTTCTGATTCCCCGCATCTTTTGCCCTCCTGCTTTGTTTTATTTTTACTTCTTTTTGTGCAAAAGATAAAATCTCCGGGACATCCGGTACAATCTGCACAAAATATTCTCTCATACCATCAGTATACAAGAAATGTGCCTAAAAAGACATTGATATTTTCTTAAGATTTTTTATCTTTTTTCTATAACCGGCTCACAGACTCCTTCTGCCCCGGCAAGCAGAATCATCAGAAGCAAATCTCTCTGTGGTCCAAGCCATGCTTCTTTTGGCTCGTACCATTCCTGAAGGGTATGGATTCCGTCTTCTTCTCCACCTCTTCCAACAGTGATTGCCGGGATTCCCATACTGATCGGGATATTCGCATCCGTACTGCTCTCATACCGATACTCCGGTTCAACCCCCAGCAGTTCTGCCGCCCGGAATGCTGCTTTCACGATCGCACAGTCCTTTGGCTGTGCCCCCGCCGGTCTCACACCGCGTTCTTCGATCTGTACTTTGATCTGCGGCTTTGAAGCATCCCATCTTGCATTTTCTTCTTGCGCTGCCTGTTCGATCACTTTATGAAGTTCTTTGTCCAGTCGGTTCAGCTCTTCTTCGCTGTCCGAACGGAGGTCTACCAGCATGGATGCGGAACCTGAAATTGTATTTACGGAAGTTCCTCCCTGGATCACGCCTATATTAAATGTTGTCTTCGGCTCATCCGGAACCTGGAATTCTGCGATCTGTGCGATTGCTCGTCCCATTGCATGGATTGGATTAGGAATGCCAAAGTTCTGAAAGCTGTGACCTCCTCTTCCGGTAAATGTCACCTCATAACGGTGACTTCCTGTTGCCGTATAGATTACCCCGCCCGTATACTGGTTATCAATTGAGACAAATGCATCTACCTCTGGACATTCTTCTGAAGCTTTGCTGTCATATCCAAACAAATACTTCACGCCCCTTAGATCTCCAAGTCCTTCTTCACACACATTTGCACAGAAGATCAAGTCCCCTTTTGTGTGAAGATCTGCATGGATCATTGCTTTCGCCACCACTATCATCTCTGCCACCGCATGTGTGTCATCGTTAATGCCGGGACAATAATAACGATTCCCTTCTTTTCTTATCGTCAGATCTGTCCCTTCCGGAAATACTGTGTCTGTGTGCGCCGCAAGCATTACATTTGGTCCTTCACCGGTTCCCGGCCAGATCCCAAGCACATTTCCAACAGCGTCAATCCTGACATCCCTAAGCCCGATCTCCCGGAACCGATCCCGGATATACTCCGCTTTTTTCTCTTCCTTATAAGAAGGTGCCGGGATCTGACACATATTGAGCGTGTCCTGAGTCGTCGCCGGATCTTCTTCCTTTATATATTCCAATGCCTGTTTTATTTTTTCATTTTCAAGAATCATTTCCCTGTTTCCCTTCGTTCTTTCTACTTTGTGTTTATAATATGAATATGAAGTTCCTCCACTTGCTGTAATAAACACTTTTAGTATATCATATTTTCTTAATGATACCGTGATTTTGCGGATTTTCTATAACAGTAATTTTTTTATTGAACTTTTTCATTTATCGTGGTATACTCTGACTAAAGTTTTGAACTTTTAAATTGAACTTTTTAGAGATTTTCGTATTGAAGCAGATTTTAAATTGAACTTTATATTTTGTTAATACTTTATTAATGGGGTCTGACCACCGGAAGGATGCCCCTAGAAAGGAGCTTTATGGAAACCTTTGCAGACAGATTAAAAGCCGCTATGAACGAGCAAGGCCTGAAGCAGGTTGATCTTGTTCGTCTTGCCCAGCAGAAAGGGATCAAGCTTGGGAAAAGTCATGTCAGCCAGTATGTCAGTGGGAAGACAATCCCGCGTACCGACATCTTACATTTTCTGGCAGATGCCCTGCAGGTTGATCCTGACTGGTTAAGCAATAATAATGATAATGATTCCACACTGTCAGATGTTGATAAGATACAGACATCCGCAGATAATTCAGGAGGTATGAAAGTGAGAGAATTCAAAAAATCATCCAAGTTAAATAATGTATTATATGATGTGAGAGGTCCGGTTGTTGATGAGGCTGCCAGAATGGAAGAGATGGGAACTCATGTATTGAAGCTTAATATCGGAAATCCGGCTCCGTTCGGCTTCCGTACACCGGATGAGGTGATCTATGACATGAGCCGTCAGCTTTCTGACTGTGAAGGTTACTCTGCTTCTGCCGGTCTGTTCTCTGCGCGAAAAGCGATTATGCAGTATGCCCAGTTAAAGCACCTGCCGAATGTAACGATGAACGATATTTACACAGGAAATGGTGTCAGTGAGCTGATCAATCTTACCATGTCTGCTCTTTTGGATACAGGAGATGAGATTCTTATCCCGTCTCCGGATTATCCGCTCTGGACAGCTTGTGCTACACTTGCCGGTGGAAAGCCTGTGCATTATATCTGTGATGAGCAGTCTGACTGGTATCCGGATATCGAGGATATGCGTAAGAAGATCAACGACCGTACAAAAGCGATTGTTATCATCAATCCAAACAATCCGACCGGTGCTCTTTATCCGAAGGAAGTACTGCAGCAGATTGTAGATCTCGCAAGAGAGCACCAGCTGATCATTTTCTCTGATGAAATTTATGACCGCCTTGTTATGGATGGAAAAGAGCATGTTTCTATTGCTTCTCTCGCACCGGATCTGTTCTGCGTGACATTCAGTGGACTGTCCAAGTCCCATATGATCGCCGGATTCCGTATCGGATGGATGATCTTAAGTGGAAATAAAAATATTGCAAGAGACTATATCGAAGGAATCAAGATGCTTTCCAACATGCGTCTTTGCTCTAACGTTCCGGCACAGTCGATTGTGCAGACAGCTCTCGGCGGACATCAGAGTGTAAATGATTATATTGTTCCGGGTGGACGTATTTACGAGCAGCGTGAATATGTTTACAATGCTCTGACGGATATTCCGGGAATCAGCGCAGTAAAACCGCAGGCTGCATTTTATATGTTCCCGAAGATTGATACGAAGAAGTTCAATATTGTGAATGATGAGAAATTTGCTCTTGATCTGCTTCGTGAAAAGAAGATCCTGATTGTTCAGGGAAGCGGATTCAACTGGCATCAGCCGGATCATTTCCGCGTTGTTTATCTGCCGCGTATTGAAGTACTGAAAGAAGCGGTTGGTAAGATTGGGGAGTTCCTGCAGTATTATAGACAGTAGGAATTCAAAAAATGAGCTTTGGAAAGCCAAAACTTTCCAGAGCTCATTTTTTTCAGATTGAGGGCAAAGCCCAACTCTATCCAAGCAGTTCTCTTACCATCTCTGCATCAAATTCAACTTTCTCCACATGGTTCACCTCAATCTGATACAGTGCATTCGCTGCGATGTGTTCTGCTGCCTGTTCCAGATCTCGGATTCCTGATGTATTGGAGTACAGTTCAATCACTTCATTGAGTGCCTCATCTGTCATAATGCACTCTTCTGCCTTCAGGCTCATGCGTTTCAGCACCTTCGGAAGTGCGAATTTGGAGAAGATTACTTTCTTCTCTTCCGGTGTATAATCCGGGATATCAATAACAGCAAAGCGGGACATGAGTGGTGCGCTGATCTGATCCTTGTCGTTCGCTGTGGCGATTGGATATACACCAACGGTAGGGATCATACACTCCATGTAGTTGTCTGTAAATCCAAGGTTGTCCAGCAGTGTAAGTAAAACATCTGCCGGGTTTCCGTTTCCCTTTCCGGATGCCGCCTTATCCAGCTCATTAATAATGAATACCAGATTGGATTCCCCTGCCATGGAGAATGCTTCCATGATAATACCTGGCTTTGCGTTCGAATAGATTCTTGAACTTCCTGTCAGCTGTTCCGGATCGTTAATAGAACTCATATCCAGTGTTGTCCAAGGAAGTTTAAGGATTCTTGCAACGGCATAAGCAATCTGGGATTTACCTGTTCCGGCCGGTCCGACAAGCAGAAGTCCGTACGCCGGAAGTGTGTGTGTACGGTTGATCTGAATGATCGTCTCTATGATTCTCTGCTTTACTTTCTCCATTCCATACAGCTCTTCATCCAGAATTCTTCTCGCTTCATCCGGATCGATTGCTTCAAAGTAATTGCTCTTCCACTGAATATTCATCATAATAGAAAGTGCTCTCTGTGCGTGACGGCGCTCTTCCTGAGAAACCTCATGAGAGCGTGCAACTGCAAGATTTCTTCTTGCCCACAGACGAATGTTGTCCGGAAGTGTGCGTCCTGCACATGTCATAAAGTCAGTAATACTCTGAATACTTGTAAGCTTCATGTCATCTCCGGACTCTTCCTGCTCGTCACCATTGATCTCTTCTTTTGGCGCATCACTTGCAAACAGCCGCTCGATCATAAACTGAAGAAAGCCGTCCTCAGCAGATAATTTTGTTCCGCCTCCAAATGCGATCTCACGGATTCTGTAAACGGCATAACCATCCGGCTTATTTTCTCCGGAAAGACGTACATTAATGTGATTTTCTCCAAGCCATTTTAAAAGGCTGACAAAACGTGCATCCACTTTTAGGATATTTGCGCTACATGTTCCGTCCTTTTCATCAAACTCAAATGCAGTCTGCTTATTCTGATTGGTAAATACACCGCAGGAATGATGGTTCCACTTCCGGTTCTGATTATCCAGAACAAGAATCGGACACTCCGGTGTCGCATGGTCTTCATTGGAACAAAATGTTGTATAAGTACACTGAACTTCTTTCTTATCTTCCGGTGCACTGTTAAAGTCAAATACTGGCATACTTTCCTCTCCTCATGTTTTGTTTTCAGAAACATTACTATTCTACCACAAACTTTTTGAAAGAAAAAGGAAGAATATTATGCATATTCCAGGTTTATTTCTATCGGATATCTTAAGATATCCTAAAACTTGGCTACATTTCTTGTAACTTGTATCTTTTTATGCTACGATACTTTTCAGAAGGATCTTGTCAGCTTCTGACAATTTTCGAACTAATTCAGCAAAGGAGAATCTTCTATGAAAATCTGTCCAAAATGTAATTCGCTCTGCGAAGACAGTGCTTCTTTCTGTCAGGAATGTGGTGCTCCGCTTCCCACTCCTAATGATAACGCTCATACACAGGAGAATCAAAAGCAGCAGGAAAGCCAGTTCCAGCAGAATGCATATTACCAGAATGCATACCAGAACAACTATAATCAGAACAATTATTACCAGAACGGGGCAACTGCAGGCATTATGCCGCGTAATCTTGTGCTTGCAATTGTTTTTTCTTTTCTCACCTGCGGCATCTACAGTATCTACTGGATGATCAAGCTGAATGATGAGGTGAATCAGCTGGCCGGAGAGCCTCAGGCAACAAGCGGAGGCATGGTATTCCTATTTTCTTTGATCACCTGTGGAATCTATGGTATTTACTGGGCTTATAAGATGGGAGAACGCTGTGACCGCATCAGAGGAATACAGGGGAATTCTTCTATTCTCTATCTGATTCTCTCGATTTTAGGATTAGATATTGTATATTTCTGCTTATTGCAGGATATGATCAACAAAGAGGTATCTTAATGCAAAGAGGATACATAGAAATTCTTGTCGCATACAAGTTTTCTATGTATCCTCTTTCTTCTATCTTTCTATTGCATTAGACATGGAAACATCCGCCACCAATAAATTCTCTCAAAAGTGAATTCGTTGGCACATTGTCATTTCCGATTCCTACGAAATAATCCAGGAATTTCAACAACCGCTTTGCTTCAACATATTCCGGAGAGTCTTTGCTTACGCCAAGAAGCAACGGCTCCACATACTGTTTCAACACTGCCAGTTCATAGATCAGGGAAGAGTTAAACATCACATCTGCATATTCCTGATATGGGAAAATATTCTTTTCTTCTCCTCTTCTCACTGACGGCCACATTGAGATGGTCTTCGTCGCCGATGCCCCTCTTGTTCTTGCATCCCTGACAAGTCTTCGGATCAAACGTCCGTCCGTAGACGGAATCCGGTTATGCTCATCAATATTCAGCTGTGTTAATGCACTGATATAGATCCTGAATTTCCGGTCATCACATAACTGTTCTGTCAGCTTCGGATTCAGACAATGGATTCCTTCGATTACAAGGATATCATTTTCACCGAGTTTCTTTGGCTTTGTTTCAAAATTCCGCTTACCGGTCTTAAAGTCAAAAACCGGAAGATAGACTTCCTCGCCTGCCAGCAGATTGCTCATGTCCTCATTGAACTTTTCCACGTCGATTGCTTCAATGCATTCGAAGTTATAATTTCCATCCTCGTCTTTCGGTGTTTTCTCCCGATCCACGAAATAATTATCTACAGAAATCGGATGTGGATGAAGCCCGTTCACTCTGAGCTGAATGGATAAGCGATGTGAAAATGTTGTCTTGCCGGAAGAGGAAGGTCCCGCGATCAGAACAAACTTTACCCCCGGGCGATCTGCGATCTGCTTTGCGATCTCTCCGATCTTGCGCTCCTGGAATGCCTCCTGCACAAGAACAATCTCTCGCATATCATCCTGCGTAATCATGTCATTGAGCGCACCGACGGTATCAATCCCCTGCTGGTCTCCCCATCTCACAGACTCACTGAGTACACGAAACAGCTTATCCTTTGGCACAAATAAAGGCACTTTCTCCGGTTCATCTTTCAACGGCATCTGAAGTACGATTCCGCCCTGATACAGATACAATGCAAAATACTTCAAATCTCCTGTATCCGGCATCATATAACCATAATAGTAGTCGCGGAATTCATTCATGGCATACAGATTCACGTGAGAACTTCTCCGATACCGGAACAGACGTTCTTTATCAAACATCCCATATCGATGAAATAATTCCACTGCCTCTTCTGTATGGATCAACTCTTTTGTGATCGGAAGTCTCTGCTGTACAAGTTCATACATGCGTTCTTCAACTTTCCATTGGAATTCCATTCCCACATGATCGATTCCTTCCACCGTACAGTAAAATCCTGCACCTAATGAAAAATGAATCCTTACCCGCACCTGCTGCGGACACTCATGGCCAATCACATCATGTACTGCCTTAATAAAAAGAAAGCAGACACTTCTCCGATATGTGTCATATCCTGCTGTATCCTGTGTAGTAACAAATTGTAGCGTACAGTCTCCGGAAACCTGTTTTCTAAGTTCCTGCAGACGATGTCCATCCAGCATCACAAGTGCAATCTGATGTTTATACTCTTCCTGAAAATCCTTCGCGATCTCCTGATACGACGTCCCTTTCTCATAAAGATACTCTCTTCCGCTTATCGTAACCTTACATTTCTGACTTTCCAACTCTTGGCCACCTCCACTGTCTTTGTAAACTGCTTTCCGTTCACAACTGCCATGCTGAACATTATTATGCGTTCACTTCTGATTATATGATCTGGAATGGATGTTCGATCGGATCTGTAAGTACATCCAGCACCGGAAGCTTCTTCTCGAAGAACTGCTTCATATCTTCAATAAAAATATATTCTGTGCCATAATGTCCTGCATCAATCACTGCAAGCCCCTGCTCTACTGCATCAATTCCATCATGATGACCGATATCTCCTGTTACAAGAACATCTGCCCCCTTCTCGAGAGCAACTGCAATCGAGCTCTTTCCTGATCCCGGAGAAATTGCAAGACGATGTACCTTCTTCTGCATATCTCCAAATACTTTCAGACTTCCAAGTTCAAGTCTGTGTTTCACATAGACACAGCACTCTTCCAATGTCATATCTTTCTCCAGATTACCGATTCTTCCGATTCCTTCCGGATTCCCTTCTTCATCTGTATAGGTAACATCTAACACTTCCCCATTCTGAAGATCCATGATCTTTCCGGACAGTTCTGCCATACCAAGCACATCATAATTCGTATGCATTGCATAATAGGAAATGTCATTCTGAATCAGCTTCACAATTCTTCTTGTAATAAAATCTTCATCCGTCACTTTCTTTACTGCTGAGAATAAAAGCGGGTGATGTGTGATCAGCATGTCCGCACCTTCCTTGATCGCACGGTCGATCACAACATCTGTTGCATCCAGTGCCAGATAAATTCTGGACACCTCTTTCTCTGAACGTCCTGCAAGCAGTCCTACATTGTCAAATCCCAAAGCTGCTGTTCGCGGGAATGTTGCCTCTATTACCTGTATAATCTCTTTACACTGCATAATATTTCATCCCTTTCTCTGCTTCTACAAGTTCCTGTTCCAATTCTTCTTTTCTCTGACGGATCCGGTCAGAATCTTTCGCTTTCAATCCTTCTAAAATACTTTGATAAATGCGTATCTCTCTTTCCAGATACTCTCTGAGTACCGGATGTTGTTTCTCCAGCAAAAGCTTTCCATATTTTAACTGAACCGTATCCCAGCACTTTACTTTTGTATCTTCGCCTGCTGTCTCAGCCACCGGTGGTCTTACCTTCATCATAGGATAATATTTTCCATCTTCACAGACCATATCTTCTTCCAGAAATTCATATCCCTTCTCAAGAAGAAATGCCCGCACTTTCTCAATCTCTGACTGTGGCTGAAGGATACACTCCTCAAGCTTTCGCACCACTTCCTCTCCTTCTGTCAGGATCCGGATCACAAGTCCTCCGCCCATTCCTGCGATGACCGCAGACCGGACTTCTCCCGGCTGTAATGCCTGAAATCCATTGGAAAGTCTCGTCTCTATCTCTGCTTCAAGTCCATTCTCGCGGATATGTTCCTCTGCTCGCTGCAGTGGTCCTTCATTGACATCAAGTGCAACTGCTTCTGCAATCTTCTTCTGCTGTATCAGACAAATCGGAATATATGCATGATCCGTTCCAATGTCCGCTAATTTATAATCGGCGGTCACAAGATCTGCGACCGCCTGTAATCTTTTCGATAATTCCATCATTAATCCAGATAATCCCTCAGTTTTCTGCTTCTGCTTGGGTGACGGAGCTTACGGAGTGCTTTCGCCTCAATCTGACGGATACGCTCTCTTGTTACATCAAACTCTCGTCCAACCTCTTCAAGTGTACGTGCTCTTCCGTCATTCATTCCGAAACGAAGACGGAGGACTTTCTGCTCTCTCTCTGTCAATGTATCCAGTACTTCATCCAGCTGCTCTTTCAGAAGTGTCTGTGCAGCTGCCTCTGCCGGAACCGGTACATTATCATCCTGGATAAAGTCTCCAAGGTGGCTGTCTTCCTCTTCACCGATCGGTGTCTCAAGAGAAACCGGTTCCTGTGAAATCTTCAGGATCTCACGTACACGTTCTACCGGCATATCCATCTCCTTGGCAATCTCTTCCGGAAGCGGTTCTCTTCCCAGTTCCTGAAGAAGCTGTCTGGATACACGGATCAGCTTGTTAATCGTCTCAACCATATGAACCGGGATACGGATTGTTCTTGCCTGATCCGCAATCGCTCTTGTGATTGCCTGACGGATCCACCATGTAGCATAAGTACTGAACTTATATCCCTTATGATAATCAAACTTTTCAACTGCTTTGATCAGACCAAGGTTACCCTCCTGGATCAGATCAAGGAATAACATACCTCTTCCAACATATCTCTTTGCAATGCTGACTACAAGTCTTAAGTTCGCTTCTGCAAGCTCTTTCTTGGCTTCCTCGTCGCCTTCTTCCATTCTCTGTGCAAGCTCAATCTCACGTTCTGCACTCAGAAGAGGTACCTTACCGATCTCTTTTAAATACATACGGACCGGATCTTCAATACTCACGCCTTCCGGAACTGACAGGTCGATATTCTCCATATCCACGTCGTCTTCCTCAGATATGATAATGTCATCCAGATCTACATCCACCTCATCCGGTGTATCTCCGCTAATGCGCAGCACATCAATGTTATTTGCCTCAAGATAATCAAATACCTTCTCCATCTGATCTGCATTGAGTTCCATATCATTGAAAAAATCATTGATCTCCTGGACATCCAGTATGCTCTTTTTCTTTTTACCAAGTGCAACCAGGTCTTTCAATCTATCAAGAAATTTCTGTGTAATATCGTCCATGTGTTCTTCCTTCCTTCGCTGCGCGCATCCGCAGCCTGTCTTGTTTTATTTTATCCTTATTGAATTGTAATATTCAAATTCTTCAGGTTCTCCAGCTTCCGTTTTTCTTCCATCAAATGCTGTAACCCACGCATATCTGTCGGGTCGAGATTCATTGTCTGATGCTCAATGCTATAACTCTTCACCCGCAGGATTGTCTCTTGTAAAGCCTGTTCTCTTTCTTCCTTTGTCTTCAGCTCTTTGATTCTTGTGTTAAACAAAGAGGCTGCTTCTCTGTGATCTTCTTCCTCTGTGAAATGATTCAGGATCTTCGCAGGATTCAAGGCTCCCTGCTTTCTCTGCTCATATAAAAGTTCTGCAACCGTCCGATACAGACTTTCTGTAAAATCACCCGGGCTTATGTACTGACTGATCTGATCAAAGAGCCTGTCATCATCGATCATCCAGGTCAACAATGCTTTCTGTGAAGTAAGGATTCCGTCTTCCTTTTGCTTCTTCTCAGATCCCTCTGCCCGTTTCGGCCTTGCGACCGGTCTCGCCATTCCGGCATTCACAGCCATCTTTGCGACCATCTTCTCCAGACTTTCCCGGCTGACCCGGTATGCTGTTGCAACAGCTTCAATATAGTTGTTACGCTCCAGCTCATCTTCGAATTCAAGCAGTCTCCTCGACACTTCCTTGAAGAAATCCGTCTTGCCTTCCGGAGAATTCATATCATATTGTTTCTCCAGCATCTCCAGGCTGAACATGAATCCATTACGCGCCGCATGGATCCGCTTCTCATACTCTTCTGCTCCAAGGTTCTTAATGAATTCATCCGGATCTTTATATGGATCCATCCTTACAACTTTAGCAGAAATCCCGGCCTCCCGCAAGATCGGCACTGCGCGAAGCGCTGCTCTTGTACCGGCTTCATCACTGTCATAAGTCAGATAGACTTCCTGGACATAACGCTTGATCAAAGCTGCATGCCCTGCTGTCAATGCAGTTCCCAGTGAAGCTACCGCATTCGTAAATCCGGACTGATGGAGAGAGATCACATCCATATATCCTTCACAAAGAAGAAAGTATGGCTTTCTTGATGTTCTGGCACGGTTCAGACCATAAAGATTCCGGCTCTTATCAAAAACGACTGTCTCCGGTGAATTCAGATATTTCGGTTTCCCATCTCCCATCACACGGCCACCAAATCCGATCACACGGTTATTGACATCCATAATTGGAAACATCACACGATTCCAAAACTTGTCGTACACACCCTGACGTTCATCCGTGTTGATCAGTCCGGCCTGTCGAATCAGGTCTTCACTGTATCCCTTCTCTCTCAGATACTTATACAGATCATCACTGTATTTGTTCGAAAATCCCAGTCCAAACGCTGTGATCGTCTCATCTGAGAGTTCACGGTTCTTAAGATAACTGTAGGCCTGACTTCCACGCTCTGACTTCAGCTGTACGTAGAAATACTTTGCAGCCAGCTTATTCATCTCAAGAATCGTAGACTTTAAATCTGCTTTTTCCTTCGCTTCTTTCGAGTATTCCATCTCCGGAAGTTCGATTCCTGCTCTGTCCGCAAGAAACTTCACTGCTTCTACAAAAGAAAAATTCTCATATTCCATAAGAAATGTAAAAACATTCCCTCCTGCCCCACATCCAAAGCAGTAATACATCTGCTTCTGTCTGCTCACAGAAAAAGACGGTGATTTCTCATTATGGAACGGACATAATCCAAAATAAGAGCTGCCTTTCTTCTGCAGCCGGACATATCCGGAAATCACATCTACAATATCATTCCTTGATCTTACTTCTTCTATCAGTTCTTCTGAGTAGTACATGAGTGCCTCCGCTTAATGTTTAAAGAATACTCTATTATATATATTCGACAAAACTCTTCTCTTTCCTTTTTATTTTTTTAATTTTCTTCTTTTTTTCTTTTTCAATATTATTTTCCAAGCAGAACGGTTTTATATATTAGGAAAGCTCTTTTCTAAATGTAAAAAGACCAAGAATACTTTGTTCTGTACTCTTGGTCTTATCTTACTGCGGAAGATGGGACTTGAACCCACACGATCGCATTGATCACAAGATCCTTAGTCTTGCTCGTCTGCCAGTTCCGACACTTCCGCATTCTGAAATATTTTTTGAAATGATGCGGAAGATGGGACTTGAACCCACACGATCGCATTGATCACAAGATCCTTAGTC
>ERZ791773.129-NODE-129-length-45517-cov-14.948594_pt1 | contig 45517 bp, 43 predicted proteins | sample MGYA00509948_ERZ791773 | MGnify/ENA primary metagenome ERZ791773 (study PRJEB30046, sample SAMN00791987) | human gut metagenome | study: EMG produced TPA metagenomics assembly of the A metagenome-wide association study of gut microbiota in type 2... | reverse complement strand
CCTCCACCGCCAGCGCCGCCGCGCCCCGGTAGCTGGCGCTGCCTGCCACGGCCAGCACGGCCCCGAAGGTGCCTTTGTGGCTGTCCCGCGGGCGGGGGCGAAGACACGTCCAAACATACGCGGCGTCTGTTTTCATAAGGTTTATACCTCTCCCTGCAAATAGTTCCGGATCTCCTTCTCGACCTCCTGCACTTCCTGATGGAACATGCGGGCCGAGACGCGGAGGGCACCGTGGCCCAGAATGATGATCTGTTCCATGCCGTCGGAGGTGGCCACGCGGACCCGCCGCCCCTTGCCGATCTCGTGGGTGACATGCTCGATGAACATATCCGCCGTCTCGGCCTCCTTGGTGTAGACGACGTGGATGTTGTGATATTGCTCGATGACGCCGGGGCTGCCCGGCACACGGTAGGCATCGAACACGAGGATGAGCACACACTTTTTGAACCCCTGATAGTTGCACAGGATGTCCATCAGCTTTTTGCGGGCGGCATCAAGGCTCTGTTTGGAGAGCTCGTTCAGCTCATCCCACGCAAAGATGATGTTGTAGCCATCCACCAGCAGGTATTCGGACGCGATCTCCCACTGCTCGGCGTCAAAATCCGGGCGCTCGGTCTTCCGGGTCGGGCGGAACGCGGCCAGCGGGTCCCGCTTGATGGGGCCATAGGTCTGTTCAAAGATCTTCAGCAGCTCGGCGTCCTCTTCCAGCGTGGCGCGGTAGGCGGCCATCCGGCGGGGCCGGGCAGCGGCCTCTTCCGCCGGGCGGGCGGTCCTGCCCCAGCCGCTGTCCACGTGCATGTGGCTGCGCACCTGTTCCCAGGGCACCACGAACCCGGCCCCATGGGAGCAGAAGACCGAATCCGCCGGGTTGTCGAGGTCATGTTCCGGCTCGTAGCCAATGGCCGCCAGCACCTCGTCGGTGTTGTGGCAGGGGCGGTAGCCGTCCAGCGTCAGACTCAGGTGCCCCCGGCCCCGCGTGTAGCCCACTACGTCCATCGGGTAGCTGCGCATCGTGGAGGCCGGGGCTGTGCCGGTCAGGGTGGCCGTCTGGCCGTCCAGGGCCGTCTGGGGCGGGTCGAAGCTGCCGCCCATCTGCTGGACGTCGTTCATCGCGCGGCCTACATTCTCGGCCGGAAGTTCCAGCCGGAAGGCGTACCACGGCTCCAGCAGCTGCGCTTTGTGGATCTGCGCGGCCATCATCAGGCCCTGCCGCACGGCGCGGTAGGTCGCCTGCCGGAAGTCGCCGCCCTCGGTATGCTTCAGGTGGGCGCGGCCCGCGATGAGGGTGATCTTCACATCAGTCAGCGGGGCACCGGCCAGCACACCGAGGTGCTGTTTTTCTTCGAGATGGGTCAACACCAGACGCTGCCAGTTCTTGTCCAGCACCTCTTCGCGGCAGTCGGCCGCAAACTGCATCCCGCTGCCGCGGGGCAGAGGTTCCAGCTTGAGGTGGACTTCGGCATAGTGGCGGAGCGGCTCATAGTGGCCCACGCCCTCGATGGCCTCGGTGATCGTCTCCTTATATAAAATGCCGCCTGGGCCGAAGCACACCTCCAGCCCATAGCGCTCTGCCAGCAGGCTCCGGAGCACCTCCAGCTGGATCTCGCCCATGAGCTGGACACGGATCTCGCCCAGCGTCTCGTTCCAGACGACGTGGAGCTGGGGTTCCTCTTCTTCCAGCCGGTGGAGCTTGCCGAGAGCTGCGTGGACGTCGGCCCCCTCCGGCAGAAGCACCTGATAGCTCAGCACCGGCTCCAGGACCGGCAGGTCGCCGTCCCGCTCTGCGCCCAGCCCCTCACCGGGGCGGGCTTTGGTCAGTCCGGTGACGGCGCAGACCTGCCCCGGCCCGATGCGCTCGGCCAGCGTATACCTGGCACCGGAGTAGAGACGGAGCTGGTTGGCCTTTTCGGCCCAGGGCTCCCCGTCCACTTCGCCGGTGAGCTGGGCCTTGACCTTCAGTTCGCCGCCGGTCACGCGCAGCCAGGTCAGCCGGGCCCCCTGCTCATCCTGCGAGATCTTGAACACCCGTGCGCCGAAAGCTTCCAGCGCGGGAGCCGGGCGGGTGAAGCGGTCCAGCCCGGCCAGAAGTTCGTCCACACCCTCCAGCCTGAGCGCTGCGCCGAACCAGCATGGAAAAACATGCCGCCGGGCGATAGCCGGGAGAATGTCGGCATCGGTCAGTTCCCCTTTGTCGAGGACGGTTTCCATCAGCCGCTCGTCGCAGAGGGCCAGCGCTTCGTCGCGGGCGGACGCATCGGCCCCGAAATCCACAAAGCCATCCCCCAGCCGATGGTTGAGCTGTTCCAGCAGCGCCTCCCGGCCGGGGCCGGGCAGGTCCATCTTATTAAGGAAAACGAAGGTCGGGATGTGATACCGCCGCAGCAGACGCCAGAGCGTTTCCGTGTGGCTCTGAACGCCGTCGGTGCCGCTGATGACCAGCACTGCATAATCGAGCACCTGCAGGGTGCGCTCGGTCTCGGTGGAAAAGTCCACATGGCCGGGGGTATCCAGCAGGGTGAGGTCGGTGTTTCCTGCCGTCAGCAGGGCCTGTTTGGAAAAGATGGTGATGCCGCGCGCTTTTTCCAGCGCGTCGGTGTCGAGAAAGGCGTCCTTGTGGTCCACGCGGCCCAGCTTCCGGATGGCACCGGCGCGGTAGAGCATGGCTTCGGAAAGGGTGGTCTTGCCGGAGTCCACATGGGCGAGGATGCCCACCACCAGCTGCTTGTGCGGGTTTTCCATGGTCTGCACCCTTCCTTATAAAAAGCTGATGCAGAGCGCCACCACCACCAGCGGCACCCCCAGCACCAGATTGGAGAGCATACTGCAATAGGTGCGCTCCTCCGGCTCCAGCTCCTCAAAGGAGACGATCTTCTCGTCGACATAGTCCATGATGGAGCGGGTGGCGTGGAACTTTTTCTGCGGCTTGATCCCCTTGAGCTCTTCGAGCAGATGGTGGATGGTCAGGCCGTCCAGCCGCATATAGTCCACCCACGCCCAGATGAGCAGCACCACGCCGCACAGAAAACCCGGTGCCTCCCACATGGAGAAGGTTCCATCGCTGACATACCGCTCCCACAGCAGCATCAGCACAGCCACGATGGAAGTGCGGGTCACAGTTTTATATAAGATGGGATGAAGCATATAGCCTTTGTACATCGTGCGTAGTTTTTTCATGGTTTGCTCCTTATTCCGATACAGATTCATTTTATTGTAGCATGTTTTTATGAAAAAAGATAGCAGAATCGTCCGTGGTGAAAAAACAGTCCACTTTTTTCTTTTGAAGCCTGCCGCTTCCCGCAGGCCCCCGGCGCTTTGGATTCTTTTGCATTTTCCCGCGGCTGCTTTTCATGCAAAAGCGGCTGTCACCCTTTTGTTTCCAATTTATTGCTTTAATCCGTTGACTTCTTTTCAATACAGTGCTAAAATATTTGGAGTGCGACTTTTGCCCTTCCTGTGCATTTTTTCGTGGAGGACAGGCCACACTCGTTCAGGAATAGGAAAAAACGGCGCAGGCAGACCGCCTGTGCCAGAGATCTGGGAGGATCCATCCATGAGTATCAATTTTGAGTCTCACAAGCTCGACCGCCGCAGCTTCCTCAAGGGCGCAGGCATGGTCGGCGCAGCCGGCCTGCTGGCTGCCTGCGGCGGCAAGTCCGACAACGGCAGCACCGGCGGCTCCACCAGCGGTGCCGCAGCCCCCAACACCACCGGCGCCACCCCGCTGAAGGAGTTCATCTCCTTTGAGAGCGGCAACCGGGAGCTGGAAAGCTGGAATATGCTGTACACCCAGAGGGCTGAGGACGCCAACGTGGTCACCAACCTGTGGGACGGCCTGCTGAGCTTCGACTGCTACGGCAAGGTCGTGCCTGCCATCGCTTCCAGCTGGGAGCACAACGACGATTCCACCGTCTGGACCTTCCACCTGCGCGATGACGTCGATTGGGTCGATGCCAACGGCGAGGTGAAGGATCACCTGACCAGCAAGGACTTCCTGGTCGGCTTCGAGTGGGTCATGAACGCCTACAAGAATGAGGCCAACAACACCTCCATGCCCAACGATACCGTCGTGGGCGCTGCCGATTACTACGAGCAGACCAAGGCAGCCGGCGACGCTGCTGCCGACATGACCTATGAGGACATGCTGGCTGCCGGTGTCGGCATCGAGGCTCCCGATGACTACACGCTGGTCTTCACCTGCAAGGATCCCTGCCCGTACTTCGACACCGTGGCGGCTTACAATAGCTTCTACCCCGTCGCTCCCGCCCTGCTCGACGAGCTGGGCGTCGAGGGCTTCCGCGGCTGCGACAACACCACCATGTGGTACAACGGCCCGTATGTCGTCGAGGAGTATATCCAGGGCAACACCAAGAGCTATATCCCCAACCCCAGCTACTACGATGCAGCCAACGTCAGCCGCTTTGAGCGCCTGACCATCACCATGATCTCCGACGGCACCATCAGCCTGCAGCTGTACGAGAACCGTGAGCTGGACGAGGTCGATCTGGGCGAGAGCAGCATCGCCACCATCCAGGCCGATCCTTCCAACGTGTTCAACCAGCAGCTGTGCGAGAAACGCCCCAAGAAGTTCAGCTACTGCTTCATCTTCAACTACGACAAGCGCAAGGCCGACGGCACCGTCGATGAGAACTGGAACAAGGCCATCGCCAACAAGGCATTCCGCCAGTGCTTCTCCAAGGGTCTGGAGCTGTCCAAGTTCTACGCTCGCTACAACCCCATCAACCCGCTGAAGTGCGAGAACGACTTCTTTACCATGAGCGGCCTGTGCTACACCACCGACGGCACCGATTACACCGGCCTGGTCGCTAAGGAGCTGGGTCTGGACGGCGAGAAGTATGATGGCAAGACCATGAAGCGTCTGCGCGCCAACAACGGCGACATCACCGACCTGAAGAAGCAGGCCATGGACGAGCTGAGCGCCATCGGCGTCACCTTCCCGGTGCACTGCTCTTACTATATCCTGGCCGGTTCCACCACCGCTCTGGACAGCGCGACCGTCCTGAAGCAGTGCTTCACCGACAGCTTCGGCGATGACTTCATCGTGCTGGACATCGAGACCTTCGTCTCCTCCACCATGAAGGAGGTCGTGGCACCCAAGCTGCAGAGCTTCGTCCACATGGGCTGGGGCGCTGACTTCGGCGATCCCATCAACTTCCTGACCCAGATCATCGTCCACGACGACAACGCTTACTACAGCTGCAACATGACCAACATCGAGGGCATCGCCGAGAATGGTGCCGCCGATTACCAGAAGGATCTGGTGGCTGCCTACGAGCAGTTCACCGACCTGGTCAACGAGGGCCGCGTCATCGTCAACGACACCGATGCACGCTACGCTGCCTTCGCAAAGGCTGAGGCCTACTTCCTGGAGGAGAATCTGATCTTCCCCACCGTCTACGATGTGACCTGGTGCCTGACCCACGCCAACGAGTACAGCAAGATCAACGCCATGTACGGCCCCTGCAATTACAAGGCGGTCAACTGGGAGACCAGCGAAGAGGCTTACACCACCGAGCAGTACGAGGAGTTCGCCGCTGCTTTCGATGCAGCCACCCAGGCCTGATCGGTTTTTGAGCGCATTCTAAGTTAAGCACTTTTCCCCCGGCGGGAGCTGTTCGCAAAGCGGATGGCTCCCGCTCTTTTATTATATAAAGCGTTTCGCACCTGTTCGTTTGTGAAGAACAATTTCGGTTGTTTTGTGTTTCAAAAACAGTGTTAAACTTTTTGCATCCTTCGTCAGACAAAAACAAATATATTTCATCATTTTCCACAGTCTGTCTTTCTTTTTTGAAGAAGTTCCTGTCCATGCTCCATTGACAGCTTATTCTTTTAATGATATAATAATCAGCGTGTTAAGGTTTTGCGGGAGGAGCACAGGCACAGACAGAGGGGTCTGTATCTGCGCTCTTTTGTATTCCTCAGCAGTACAGGAGATGCGAAGCTCCCGCAAAGGAGTGGGAAACAAGCAGGACAACGCGCCCTGCACCATGCACCGAAGCACGGAAAAAATTTTAGGGAGGATAACACAATGAACATCAATCACGAGTCTCATGCAATCAGCCGCCGCAGCTTTCTGAAGGCTTCCGGCGTTGTTGGTGCCGCCGGCATCCTGGCAGCCTGTGGCGGCAGCTCCAGCAGCTCCACCGCTGCTTCTTCCGGCGCAACCAGCGCCCCCAACACCACCGGCGCTACTCCGCTGAAGGAGTTCATCTCCTGGGAGGGCACCAACCGTGAGCTGGAGAGCTGGAACATGCTGTACAGCCAGATGGCTTCCGACATGAATGTCACCACCAACCTGTGGGAGGGCCTGCTGAGCTTTGACTGCTACGGCAAGGCTGTGCCTTCCGTGGCCAAGGAGTGGAGCCACAACGAGGACTCCTCCGTCTGGACCTTCAACCTGCGCGACGATGTCGACTGGGTGGACGTCAACGGCGAGGTCAAGGCTCACCTGACCAGCAAGGACTTCCTCGTGGGTCTGGAGTGGGTGCTGAACGCAGCCAAGAACCAGGCCAACAACACCTCCATGCCCAACGAGACTCTGGTGGGCGCTGCGGACTACTACCAGAAGACCAGCGACATGGGCGACGCTGCTGCCGACCTGACCTACGAAGATATGCTGGCCGCCGGTGTGGGCGTTGAGGCTACCGATGATTACACCCTGGTCTTCACCTGCAAGAATCCCTGCCCGTACTTCGATACCGTGGCTGCTTACACCAGCTTCTACCCCGTCTCTGAGGACCTGATCACCGAGCTGGGCATCGAGGGCTTCCGTGCCTGCGACTACACCAACATGTGGTACAACGGCCCGTATGTGGTGGAGGAGTTCATCAGCCAGAACACCAAGAGCTACATCCCCAACCCCAACTACTTTGGTGCAGACGATGTGTCCCGCTTCGACCGCTTCACCGTTACCATGATCAGCGACGGCACCGTCACCTTCCAGCTGTATCAGAACCGTGAGCTGGACGAGATGGATGTGGGCGAGAGCACCCTGACCACCATCCAGGCCGATCCCAACAGCGAGTACAATCAGCAGCTGTGCGAGAAGCGCCCCAAGAAGTTCAGCTACCAGATGCACTTCAACTACCAGAAGAACAACGAGGACGGCACCCCCGACGACAACTGGAACAAGGCCATCGCCAACACCGCCTTCCGTCAGTGCTTCTACAAGGGCCTGGAGCTGACCAACTGGTATGCACGTACCAACAAGATCAACCCCCTGAAGTGCGAGAACGACTACTACACCATGCCCGGTGTCTGCTACAACACCCAGGGCCAGGAGTACACCACCCTGGTCGCCAAGGAGATGGGCTTCGACAAGGAGTCTTATGACGGCAAGACCATGATCCGCCTGCGCTCCAACAACGGCGACATCGCGGACCTGAAGAAGCAGGCTATGGACGAGCTGAGCGCCATCGGCGTCACCTTCCCCGTCCACGCTGCTTACTACATCATCGCCAGCAACTCCACCGCTCTGGACAGCGCAACCGTCCTGAAGCAGTGCTTCACCGACAGCTTCGGCGATGATTTCATCGTGCTGGACATCAAGACCTTCGTTTCCTCCCTCACCCAGGAAGTCCGTAACCCGCAGCTGCAGAGCTTCGTCATCAACGGCTGGGGCGCTGACTTCGGTGACCCCATCAACTTCGTTGGTCAGGAGATCCTGCACGACGACAACGCTTACTACAGCTGGTACTACTCCAACATCGCCAAGATCGTCGAGGCCGGCCCCGCTGACTGGCAGAAGGATCTGGTCGCTGCTTACGAGGAGTTCACCGATCTGGTCAACACCGCAAAGGCCATCGTCGATGATACCGATGCCCGCTATGCTGCCTTCGCAAAGGCTGAGGCCTGCATGCTGAACAACGTTCTGGACTGCCCCTGCTACTTCGAGGTGGCCTGGACTCTGACCCACGCCAACGAGTACAGCAAGATCAACGCCATGTACGGCCCCTGCAACTACAAGGCTGTCAACTGGGAGACCAGCGAAGAGGCTTACACCACCGAGCAGTACGAGGAGTTCGCTGCTGCATTCGATGCTGCCACCAAGGCCTGAGTTTTCCACCGCACCCCAAAATAAAAGTTAAAGGTTCGATAACATGTTAAAATACACGGTTAAGCGGCTGCTCCAGTCGCTTGTCACAATCTTTTTGATCGCAACAGCCGTCTTTTTGATGATGCGCTGTCTGCCGACGGACTACTACTTCACTGAGGAACAGCTCATGAAGTTCACCGATCAGCAGAAGACCGCTGCTCTGGAAGCAGCCGGCCTGACCGACCCCATCCCCACCCAGCTGATCAAGTTCTACAACGATCTGCTGCACCTGGACTTCGGCACATCCCGCCGCATCCAGAACGGTGCATCGGTGGTCAAGGTCATCGGCAAAAAGTTCGGCGTCTCGATGCGCCTGGGCCTCACCGCCTCCGGCATCTCTCTGGTGCTGGGTGTGCTGATGGGCATTCTGCAGGCCGCATTCAAGGACAAAGTGTTCGACTGGATCGGCACGGCTTACACCGTGTTCGTCAACGCAGTTCCTTCTCTGGTCTCGTATTCGCTGGTCCTGGTCTTCGGCTCCAAGTACCTGGGCTTCCCCACACTGTACTCCACCCGCAATGTGGGTGCGTCCAGCGTGCTGCCCATCACCTGCCTGTCGCTGGCTTCCATTGCAGGCTATGCCCTGTGGACCCGCCGCTACATGGTCGATGAGCTCACCCGCGACTACATCAAACTGGCGCGTGTCAAGGGCCTGAGCTCCCGCGAGATCATGTTCAAGCACGTGCTGCGCAACGCCATGGTCCCCATGGTGCAGTATATCCCCCAGTCCATCCTGCTGACGGTCGGCGGCTCTCTGCTGATGGAGCGCTTCTTCTCCGTCCCCGGCATGGGCCCCCTGCTGACCGACGCCATCCAGCGTTATGACCTGAACGTCGTGCAGACGCTGGTCATCCTGTATGCCGTTCTGGGCATCGTGGGTGTTTTCCTGGGCGACGTGCTGATGATGGTGGTCGACCCGCGTATTACTCTGACCGGAAAGGAGGAAGCTCGCTGATGGCTAAGGCATCGGATTTTGAGGGCAAGAAGCAGGACGAACTGTTCTACTTCGTCGAATACTCTCCGGAAGAAGCCGAGCGCATCGGCTATTCCAACTATTCCTACTGGGGTTCCGTCATCCAGAACTTCCTCAAGCAGAAGGTCGCTGTCTTCTGCCTGATCCTGTTCCTGGCACTGAGCGTGTTCTCTTTCATCGCACTGGCCATTGGCAAGTACGATTACACCACCCTGATCTCGGATACGAGCAAGGCATTCATCAAGCCGAACAGCGAATACTGGTTCGGCACCGACAACCTCGGCCGTGACTACTGGTGCCAGGTGTGGTACGCCACCCAGGTCTCCATCCGTCTGGCTCTGGTCGTTGCCGTTGGCGAGAGCATCGTCGGCGTCATCTTCGGCCTGATCTGGGGCTACGTCCGCAGCCTGGACCGCTTCTTCACGGAGCTATACAACCTGATCGACAATGTGCCCTATATCATCTATATGACCCTGATCGCCCTGATGGTCGGTCAGAGCTTCTGGATCATGGCCATTTCGATGATCGCCATCAACTGGCTGTCCATGGCGCGCCGTGTCCGCAACATGGTCTTTATGTTCCGTGACCGCGAGTACAACCTCGCTTCCCGCTGCCTTGGCACCCCGCTGTGGCGTGTTCTGACCAAGAACATCCTGCCGTATCTGGTCTCTGTCATCATCCTGCGCATGGCGCTTTCCATCCCCGGCACCATCAATTTGGAGTCTACGCTGTCCTACCTGGGCCTGGGCCTGGGCATCGACACCCCGTCTCTGGGCCTGCTCCTGAGCAAGGTGCGCGGCTTCTTCCTGGATTACCCGTACCTGCTGGTCTTCCCTGCATCCATCGTGTCCATCATCTCGATCTCGTTCTACATCATGGGCAACGCTTTGTCGGATGCGGCAGACCCGCGCAACCACGTTTGATAGATTGGAGAGAGAAACGTAAATGGATAGAAAACCGATTATCTCTGCCAAAGACGTGGAGATCACTTTTAGCCTGCGCGGCCGCAAACTGAACGCTATCCGCAAGTGCTCGCTGGACCTGTATGAAGGCGAGACCCTCGCCATCGTCGGCGAGTCCGGCTCCGGCAAGTCCGTGTTTACCAAGACCTTTGTGGGTATGCTGGATGCCAACGGTACCATCACCGGCGGCTCCATCCTGTACGAAGGCCGCGATATGACCAAGTTCACCGAAAAGGACTGGCTTGGTGTCCGCGGTAAAAAGATCGCCATGGTCATGCAGGACCCGATGACCAGCCTGAACCCGCTGAAGAAGATCGGCAAGCAGATCCAGGAGAGCATCGAGCATCACCAGGGCCTGAAAGGCGAAGCCGCCAAGAAGGCCGCCATTGAGATGCTGGGCAAGGTCGGCATCCCCGACCCGGAGCGCCGCTACGAGCAGTATCCGCACGAGTTTTCCGGCGGTATGCGCCAGCGTGTCGTCATCGCCATTGCAGCGGCCTGCCGCCCGCAGATCCTGATCTGCGACGAGCCGACCACCGCCCTGGATGTGACCATCCAGGCGCAGATCCTGCAGCTCATCCGCGATCTGCAGAAAGAGCTGGGCATGTCCGTCATCTACATCACCCATGACCTGGGTGTTGTGGCCAACGTGGCAGACCGCGTGGCCGTCATGTACGCCGGCCAGATCGTGGAATACGGCACCGTTCAGGAGATCTTCTACGACGCATGGCATCCCTACACCTGGGCGCTGCTGCAGGCTCTGCCGCAGCTGGGCACCAAGGGTGAGAGCCTGCCCACCGTGGATGGTACTCCCCCGAACCTGTTCAACGAGATCCATGGCGATGCTTTCGCCCCCCGCAACAAACACGCGCTGGCGATCGACTTCGTGGCAGAACCTCCGTTCTTCCAGGTGTCCGAGACCCATGCAGCAAAGACCTGGTATCTGGACCCGCGCGCGCCCAAGATCGAGCGCCCGCACTCCATCCAGAACCTTCGTGAGAAAATGGGAAAGATGGGAGGTTCCAACTTAAATGGCTGAGCGTGAAAAGCTGATTGAGCTGAAAGACCTTCAGATCACCTTTGGCTCTGGCAAAAAGAAATTTGTGGCTGTGGACCATGTCAATTTTGACATCTACAAGGGCGAGACCTTCTCGCTGGTTGGCGAGTCCGGCTCCGGCAAGACCACCATTGGCCGTGCCATCTGCCGCATCAACCCGACCTCCGGCGGCGACATCCTCTTCAAAGGCCAGAAGATCAACGGCAAGATTTCCAAAGAGCTGGACCAGGAGGTCATCCGCAAGATCCAGATGATCTTCCAGGATCCCATGGCATCCCTGAACGAGCGCGCCAAGGTCGAGTACATCGTGGCCGAAGGTCTGCTGAACCACCACCTGTACAAAGACCAGGAAGACCTGCACAACAAGGTCATGGACGCGCTGCACGAAGTCGGCCTGCTGCCGGAGTTCGCTTCCCGCTTCCCGCACGAGTTCTCTGGCGGCCAGCGTCAGCGCATCGGCATCGCCCGTGCTCTGGTCATGCAGCCGGAGTTCATCGTGGCCGATGAGCCCATCTCGGCTCTGGACGTCTCCATCCGCGCACAGGTGCTGAACCTGCTGAACGAGATGAAGAAAAGCCGCGGTCTGACCTACCTGTTCATCGCACATGACCTGTCGGTCGTCCGGTTCATCTCGGACCGCATTGCCGTCATCAGCAAGGGCCGTATCGTGGAGCTGGCCGAGGCGGAAGAGCTGTTCCTCCATCCGCTGCACCCCTACACCAAAGCCCTGCTGAGCGCCGTTCCAATCCCCGACCCCTCTCTGGAGAAGAACAAGAAGCTGCTTGTTTATGATCCGTCCATCCACGATTACAGCGTGGAGAAGCCGGTCTGGGAAGAGATCGCCAACGGTCACTTCGTCTATGGAAACCAGCGCGAGCTGGAAGGCTACCGCAAGGAGTACGAAAGTCAGCTTTAAGCTGAACCGCTTTCCGGTATTTTAACACAAATGCCCCGCCGTTTGAGGGAGACCTCAGCGGCGGGGTTTTGTGTTTGACACAGCATCGTCAAAATGATATAATAGCAACGAGAAAGACGCATTCTCAACAAGAACCGAAAGAGGTGGAGATACGATGACAACTTTGAATATTCCGATTGATGAAAAAGTCGAAAAAGAAGCGGAAGAGCTGTTCTCTGATTTTGGTCTTGATATTCCTACGGCTGTCAACATCTTTCTGCGGCAGTCCATTCGTGAAAACTGTATTCCCTTCAACATTGAGCGGGAAGTTCCAAATGCCGACACGATCGCTGCCATGCGAGAAGCAGAAGAGATGAAAAAACATCCTGAAAAGTATAAAGGCTATCACGATGTGGATGAAATGATGAAGGATCTGTTGGCATGAAATACGAGATCAAGCCTTCTTCACGATTCAAAAAGGATATGAAGCTGGTCAAAAAGCGTGGTTATGACCCCCGACTGATTGAAACTGTCATCAAAACACTTGCCAATGGGGAGCCGCTGGACAAAAAGTACAGAGACCATATCCTCGTCGGTGATTATTCCGGCTTTCATGAATGTCACATTACACCGGACTGGCTGCTCATCTACCAGATCTACGATGAGGAGCTCTATTTGCTTTTGTCCCGAACCGGAACACATAGCGATCTCTTTTAATGATGAAAACAGCAGCGCCCCGCAGGGACCTTCTCAGAAGGCTCTGCGGGGCGCTGCTATGTGATTCAGGAGATCTTCCCGAAAAAGATGCTTACTCCACGATGATGCTCTTACCCGTCATCTCTGCGGGGACAGGCAGGCCGATATAGGGCAGCATGGTGGGCGCAATGTCGGCCAGGCAGCCGCCCTCGCGCAGCTTCACATCGCCGCAGCCAATGGCCACAAAGGGCACCACATTGGTGGTGTGTGCGGTGAAGGGCGTGCCGTCGGGGTTTTTCATCTTCTCCGCATTGCCGTGATCGGCGGTCAGGAAGGCGCAGCCGCCCGCATCCAGCACAGCGGTGACAACTTCCTTGACGGCAGCGTCCACGGCCTCTACGGCCTTCACAGCGGCCTCAAAGACGCCGGTGTGGCCGACCATGTCGCAGTTGGCGAAGTTCAGGATGATGACATCATACTTGCCGCTCTCGATCCGCTGCTTGCACTCTGCAGCGACCTCCGGAGCGCTCATCTCCGGCTGCAGGTCGTAGGTGGCCACCTTCGGGCTGGGGATGACGCAGCGGTCCTCCCCCGCGTAGGGAGCCTCGACACCGCCGTTGAAGAAGAAGGTGACGTGTGCGTACTTCTCGGTCTCGGCGATGCGCAGCTGGGTCTTACCGTTCTCGGACAGGTACTGGCCCAGAACGTTCTTCAGCTCCACGGGAGGATAGGCGACCTCGCAGTTGGGCATGGTGGCGTCATACTCGGCCATGCAGACGTAGTGGACCTGCTTGCGGCCGCCGCGGCGCTCGAAGCCGGTGAAGGCGTCGTCGCAGAAGATGCGGGTCATCTGGCGGGCACGGTCGGGGCGGAAGTTCATGAAGATGACGGTGTCGCCGTCCTGCACACGGCCGCCCTCGCAGGTGACACAGGGCAGAACGAACTCGTCGGTCTTGTCGTTGGCATAGGATGCCTCGATCGCCTCTGCAGCGTTGGCATACTGCTCGCCCTCGCCGTAGACGAATGCCGCGTAGGCCTTCTCCTCACGGTCCCAGTTGTTGTCGCGGTCCATGGCGTAGTAACGGCCGGAGACGCTGGCGATCTTGCCGACGCCCAGCTCATCGAGCTTGGCCTGCAGGTCGGCCAGGAAGCCCTTGCCGGAGTGCGGGTCGGTATCACGGCCGTCGGTGATGCAGTGGAGATAGACCTCCTTGGCACCCATGTGCTTGGCCATTTCCAGCACACCGAACCAATGGTCAGCGTGGCTGTGGACGCCGCCGGTGCCGACCAGGCCCATCAGGTGGATGGCCTTTCCTGCGTCGATGGCAGCTTTCATGTTCTTGACGAGGACCGGGTTCTTGAGCATCTCGCCCTCCCGGATGGACTTGGTGATGAGGGTCAGCTGCTGGTAAACGATGCGGCCTGCGCCCATGTTGGTGTGGCCGACCTCAGAGTTGCCCATCTGGCCGTCGGGCAGGCCGACTGCCATGCCGGAAGCGTCGATGGTGGTCATGGGGTACTTTGCCATCAGAGAGTCGATAAACGGCTTGTTTGCGGCGGCCACAGCGTTGCCATAGGTCTCGTTGGGGGTCCAGCCAAAGCCGTCCATGATGCAGAGCATTACGGGTTTCTTGGACATAAATGGTATCTCCTTTGATTTTGAACTAAAAAGCGCCCGGCTTCAGCGCTTGCAAACGGCGCGGCCGGGCGCTGGGGTGATTTGCAAAAGGCAGTGTGCGATGTGGGGAAGCTCTGTTTCTCAGCCCTTGGTCGCAGCGTTGACGATGACTGCAAAATCCGGAGCCTTCAGGGAAGCGCCGCCGATCAGGCCGCCATCGACGTCCTTCTTGCTCAGCAGCTCTTCGCAGTTCTTTGCGTTCATGCTGCCGCCGTACTGCACGGTGGTCGCCTCGGCCACGGCCTCGCCGTAGACCTCGCCGATGACCTTGCGGATCTGGCCGCAGACTTCCTCTGCCTGGTCTGCCGTAGCGGTCTTGCCGGTGCCGATGGCCCAGATGGGCTCATACGCGATGACGACGTTGGCCATCTGCTCTGCGGTGACATCACGCAGAGCGATCTTGGTCTGCATCCGGACCAGCTCCTCGGTCACGCCCTCTTCGCGCTGCTCCAGGCTCTCGCCCACGCAGATGATGACCTTCAGGCCCGCGTTCAGCGCAGCCAGAGCGCGCTTGTTGACGGTCTGGTCGGTCTCTGCGAAGTACTGGCGGCGCTCGGAGTGGCCGACGATGACGTACTCCACGCCCAGATCCACCAGCATCTCTGCGCTGATCTCACCGGTGAACGCACCGGACTTCTCGAAGTGGACGTTCTCAGCACCGACATGGATGTTGGTGCCCTTGGTCTTTTCCACAGCCGTCACCAGATCGGTGAACGGAGTGCAGATGACGACCTCGCAGGAAGCATCCTTGACGGCGGGGATCAGCTCGTCCACCAGCTTGGCTGCTTCCGAAGCGGTCTTGTTCATCTTCCAGTTGCCTGCAATGATTGCCTTACGCTTTGCCTTATCCATGATCTCTATCTCCTTCTATTTACCTACGTACCAAAAAAGGTGCGGCGGCGCCATGCCGCCGCACCTCGATCCTGCTGTTGCGAGCGCGAATTATGCGTTCTGGATGACAGCGATGCCGGGCAGCTCCTTGCCCTCCAGATACTCCAGAGAAGCGCCGCCGCCGGTGGAGATGTGGGTCATCTTATCGCCCAGACCCATCTGCTGGACTGCTGCTGCGCTGTCGCCGCCGCCGATGACGGTGGTAGCGCCGCTCTCAGCCATAGCCTGTGCCACAGCCAGGGTGCCTGCTGCCAGAGTCGGGTTCTCGAAGACGCCCATGGGGCCGTTCCAGACAACGGTCTTGGAAGCCTTGACGGCCTCAGCAAACAGCTTGGTGCTCTCCGGGCCGATGTCGCAGCCTTCCATATCGGCAGGCATTGCGGTCACGGGCACAACGGTGGTCTCGACGGGTGCGTCGATGGGATTGGGGAAGTCCTTGATGCAGACGGCATCGACGGGCAGGAGCAGCTTGACGCCCTTCTCCTGAGCCTTTGCCATCATTTCCTTGCAGTAGTCCAGCTTGGAGTCATCGCACAGGCTCTTGCCGACTTCGTAGCCCTGTGCCTTGACGAAGGTGTAAGCCATGCCGCCGCCGATGATCAGGGTATCGACCTTCTCCAGCAGGTTGGAGATGACGTTCAGCTTATCGGCGACCTTTGCGCCGCCCAGGATGGCGGTGAAGGGACGCTCCGGGTCGTTGACAGCATTGCCCAGGTACTTGATCTCCTTCTCCATCAGGTAACCGACAGCGGTATCCTTGACGTAGTCGGTGACACCGGCGGTGGAGCAGTGTGCACGATGGCAGCTGCCGAAAGCGTCGTCCACGTATGCGTCCGCCAGAGAGGCCAGCTCCTCGGAGAACTCCGGCATGTTCTTGGTCTCTTCCTTGCGGAAACGGGTGTTCTGGAGCAGGACAACGTCGCCGTTGTTCATGGCAGCCACAGCAGCCTTTGCGTTCTCGCCCACGACGTTGTCGTCGTCTGCGAACACAACGGTCTTGCCCAGCTTTGCGCTCAGGGCAGCTGCAACGGGAGCCAGGCTGAACTTTGCCTCAGGGCCGTTCTTGGGCTTGCCCAGGTGGCTGCACAGGATGACCTTTGCGCCATCCTTGAGCAGCTTCTGGATGGTGGGCAGAGCTGCGTTGATACGGTTCTCGTTGGTGATGACGCCGTCCTTCATCGGGACGTTGAAGTCGCAGCGGACCAGAACCTTCTTGCCGCAGTAATTCTCGTCGTCGATCGTCTTCTTACCTAAACCCATGGTAATAAACTCCTCTCAAATTCTTTTCATCGGAATCGAATTTCACTCGTTATCGGGGCTTGCCTCCCCGTACACTTCTATTATAAACAAAAACTGTGTGGTTTGCAAGGACAGAAGATAGATAATTTATTAACAAACTTTCCCTGTATCCCGGTGGAAATGTGTCTATTTTGACTGAAAGGCGGCGCAACTCCCCTTTTTCATGAAAAAAAGAACCTCTGAAAAGCATTTTTCCAAAGGTTCCCTTCTCTTATTTGAGATCCAGTTCCGGCGGCAGGTCGATCTCATCTGAGACATACTTGCCATTCTTCTTCCGTTGACGCACACACTCGGTGAGCAGATACTCGATCTGCCCGTTCACCGAGCGGAAATCATCTTCAGCCCATGCGGCAAGGGCTTCGTAGAGCTTTGCGTTCAGGCGGAGCGGGATCTGTTTTTTGGGTTCTGCTGCCATCAGTAGAGGCTGCCGCTGTTCACAATGGGCTGAGCGTCACGGTTGCCGCAGAGCACGACCAGCAGGTTGGAGACCATTGCTGCCTTGCGCTCATCGTCGAGCTCGACCACCTTGTTTTCATTCAGGCGTTCCAGTGCCATTTCCACCATGCCGACGGCACCGTCCACGATCATCTTACGGGCGTCGATGATGGCGCTGGCCTGCTGGCGCTGCAGCATGACGGCTGCGATCTCCGGCGCATAGGCCAGATAGGTGATGCGAGCTTCGATGATCTCGATGCCGGCCTCGGTCACATTTTTCTGGATCTCGTCCTGGATGCGCTTGGCCACGACCTCGGACGAACCGCGCAGGCTGCCTTCGTCGGCGATGCCGTCACCGGTGGTGTCCACATTGGGGGCCACATCGTAGGGGTAGACCCGCACGACGTTGCGCAGGGCGCTGTCGCACTGAAGGGACAGGTACTCTTTGTAGTTGTCCACGTTGAAGACGGCTTTCGCGGTATCGGTCACGCGCCAGATGACGGCGATGCCGATCTCGACCGGGTTGCCCAGGCAATCGTTGATCTTCTGGCGGGAGTTGTTCAGGGTCATGATCTTGAGGGAGATCTTTTTGCCATCCTGCTCCCGGCTCGCCTGCACGACAGGCATCTTCTGGACGTCGCCGCTCTGGCTCAGCACTGTGCCTGCGGCGGGGTTGACGGAGGTGCAGAAGGGATTTACCCAATAGAAGCCCTCCCCTTTCAGGGTGCCGATGTAATCGCCGAAGAGGGTCAGCACCAATGCTTCCTCCGGCTTCAGCACCTTCAGGCCGCAGAGCAGGAAAATGCCGACGATGCCATAGACGATGCTCAGCACCAGCAAAATCACGCCCGGCACGTTATGTTCTGCCGTGAGCAGTATCCCACCCAGCACGAACACGATGATGGCCGCAACATAGCCGAGCAAGGTCAGCAGCAGCATCGTCATTCCGTTCTTCTTCGTTTGCAAGATCTTCTCTTCCATGTAAGATCCCTCCTTATCGGGTCTGGAAGTGTTTCTATCTGATATCAAAATCATATCATGTTATGTTTCATCTGTCAAGAGAAAACAACAAAAAAAGGCACCCTCGCCTTTCAACGAGAGTGCCTTCATTTCAAGAATCGAAATTCAAGAAAGAACGTTCAAGGGGATCAAATTACTTGATCTCAACCTTAGCGCCAGCCTCTTCCAGCTTCTTCTTGATGTCCTCAGCCTCAGCCTTGGAAGCCTTCTCCTTGACAGCCTTGGGAGCGCCATCAACGATAGCCTTAGCCTCCTTCAGGCCCAGACCGGTGATCTCCTTGACCAGCTTGATGACCTGCATCTTGGTAGCGCCAGCCTCAGCCAGGATGACGTCGAACTCGGTCTTCTCTTCCTCAGCGGCAGCAGCAGCGCCAGCAGCAGCGGGAGCAGCAGCAGCAACAGCGGAAACACCGAACTCTTCGCAGTAAGCGTCGATCAGTTCCTTCAGCTCCAGGACGGACAGCTCCTTGACGGAGTCGATGATGGCAGTAATCTTCTCAGAAGCCATGGTAATAACCCTCCAATATAAATGGTTTTGTGTTTGTTGATTTCAGATCGTTAAGCAGCAGTCACGCAGCAATTAAGCAGCGGGCTCTTCCTGCTTGTCGGCATAAGCCTGCATTGCAACGGCCAGACCAGACAGAGTGCTGGTGAGGGCGCCTGCAAACATGGACAGCATGCCTTCGCGGTTGGGCAGCTTTGCGATGGCGTTGGTCTCGGCAGCGTCCATGACCTTGCCTTCCATGAAGCCAGCCTTGACGACGAACTTCTTGGACTTATCGCCATCCTGATACTTGCACAGGATGCGGGCAGCGGACATGGGGTCTTCCTCGTGAGCAAAAGCGATAGCGGTATCGCCCTTGAACTGCTCAGCCAGGCCCTCCAGAGAGGTACCCTTAACAGCCAGACGCAGCATGGTGTTCTTCACGACCATATAATCGACGCCTGCCTCACGCAGCTCCTTACGGAGCTTGGTGTCGTTCTCGACGTTAATGCCGCCGTAAGCGACGACGCAGCCGGAAACCGCACTCTCAAACTTTGCCTTCAGATCAGCGACATAAGCCTGCTTCTCAGAAAGAATCTTTGCACTGGGCATTCGGTTTCACCTCGTTTCAAAAACTTGTATCGAACACTGAAACTCAGGGATCAAAAAAGCCTCTTTCCCGCACTGTGTCCGAGAAAGAGGCATAAAACAACATTATGCGCGTTTCTCGGCAGGCGGCTTAGCCTTACGCTGGGTTCCAGCACCTGCTGTCTCAAAAACAGCATGATTATTTTACCGCAAACGCGCGGTGTTGTCAAGTGCTTTTTTGAAGATTTTTTATTTTCCTCTCTTTGGCTCCCCTAATAGGGGAGCTGGCTGCGCCAAAGCGCAGACTGAGAGGTTTTATTTCTTCAAATTAGACACCGTACTTCAGGGTGTTGAGACGGATGCCAGGGCCCATGGTGGTGGCGATGGTAGCGCTCTTGAAGTAAGTGCCCTTTGCAGCAGCAGGCTTTGCCTTTGCAATGGCGCTCATGACGGTATCCAGGTTGGTGTACAGCTTCTCTGCACCGAAGGAAGCCTTGCCCACGGGGACATGGATGATGTTCTGCTTGTCCAGACGATACTCGATCTTACCAGCCTTAGCCTCGGTGACTGCCTTGCCCAGATCGGGAGCAACAGTACCAGCCTTGGGGTTGGGCATCAGGCCGCGGGGGCCCAGCACCTTACCGAGACGGCCGACGCGGCCCATCATGTCGGGGGTGGTGACAACAACGTCGAAGTCCATGAAGCCGCCGGCGATGCGGGCGATCAGCTCATCATCACCAACGATGTCAGCGCCGGCTGCCTCAGCAGCAGCGGCAGCAGCGCCCTTTGCGATGGCGCAGACGCGGACGGTCTTGCCGGTGCCGTTGGGCAGAACGACAGCGCCGCGGACCTGCTGGTCAGCGTGGCGGCCGTCAACGCCCAGGCGGACGTGCAGCTCAACGGTCTCGTCGAACTTGGCAGAAGCGGTCTTGCAAGCCAGCTCCAGAGCCTCGTTCATATCATACAGCTTAGAAAAATCGATCTGCTTCGCAGCATCGACATAGTGCTTGCCATGTTTCATTGTATATCCTCCTATGTGGTCATGCGGGCAGTTTTATGCCCTCCCACTGTTGTTGTCTCAGCCCTCGACGGTGACGCCCATGGAGCGGCAGGTGCCACGGACCATGCTGCATGCAGCTTCCAGAGAAGCAGCGTTCAGGTCGGGCATCTTGGTCTTCGCGATCTCTTCCACCTGAGCAGCGGTCAGAGAAGCAACCTTTTCCTTGTTGGGCTTGCCGGAAGCGGTGTTGATGCCAGCGGCCTTCTTGATCAGAACGGCTGCCGGAGGAGTCTTGGTGATGAAGCTGAAGGAGCGGTCAGCGTAAACAGTGATGACGACGGGGATGACATAACCCATCTGGTTCTTGGTACGCTCGTTGAACTCCTTGGTGAAGGCCATGATGTTGACGCCCTTCTGACCCAGAGCAGGGCCAACAGGGGGAGCCGGAGTCGCCTTGCCGGCCTCGATCTGCAGCTTAATGTAGCCAGTAACTTTCTGTGCCATGATAAATGCACCTCCAAAAATCTGTGGTGAGTTGCGGCGCCGTGTAGGCGCCTCCCACGAGCATGTGCGCGGTGCACACGCTCTATAAGAACCGCACTGCGGTCTTACCTTGGTAAACGGATGCCGGTTGGTTACGGCAGCTCGACCTGCGCGATGTCCACCTCAGCGGGCGTCTCGCGGCCAAACATGTTGACCTTGAGCTTGACTTTGAAGCTCTCGGTGTCGATGCCCTCCACAAGGCCCATAAAGCCTTCCAGGGGGCCGGCAGTGATCTGCACGGTGTCGCCGACTTTGAAATCGACGGTCAGCGGAGCTGCCTTCTCGACGCCCATCTTCTCGACCTCCTCAGCGGAGAGCGGGACGGGCTTGGATGCGGGGCCGACGAAGCCGGTGCAGCCGCGCGTGTTGCGCACCACATACCAGGTATCGTCGTTCATGACCATCTTGACCAGAACGTAACCGGGGAACAGCTTGTGCTCCACCATACGCTCCTTGCCGTCCTTGATCTCAGGGACCATCTCGGTGGGGACCTTGATGTCACAGATCAGGTCTTGCAGACGGCGGTTCTCGACCATGGTCTGCAGGTCCGTTGCAACCTTATTCTCGTAACCGGAATAGGTATGGACGACATACCAGAGGGCTTCATTGGACTGATCTTCCATTTTTCAAACCTCCGTTTCAAGATGTTCATGCGCCGATGATCAGGCCCAGGATGCCGCCGAAAATGGCATCCAGCGCGATCATGACAACGGCAGCGATCGCCACGGTGACGAGCACGACGACGGTGTTGGTCTTGGTGTCCTCTTTGGACGGCCACACGACCTTCTTCAGCTCGCTCTTCGTATCGCGGAAGAACTTCGCAACGCGGTTGCAAAAGCCCTTCACGGCGGCCTTCATTCTGGCCACAAAGCCCGGCTTTTTCTCGGTTTTGTCTGCCATGATGTCGTCCGCCTTTCTTACTTGGTTTCGCGATGAAGGGTGTGCTTCTTGCAGAAGCGGCAGTACTTCTTCATCTCGAGACGATCGGGGTTGTTCTTCTTGTTCTTCGTGGTGTTGTAGTTGCGCTGCTTGCACTCGGTGCAGGCCAAAGTGATTTTAACGGTCATTTGTTGACACCTCCATTATAACGGTTGTTTTGAACCTCCCTCGGCTCGCGGGAGCGCCTTCAAAACAGGGCGCACTTAATAACCCCGCAAAAGAGGTGTTATCATTGTATCACGTCTTTTTCCATCCGTCAAGCGGATTTTCTGCGGTTTTTCAACTTTTTTGAAAAATTTTTCTTTTGCTTCTTTCTGGTTCTGCCCGCTTGCATCCCGCGCATAGATATTGTATAATAACAGCGTCTATACCTATATAGAGAAATTCCGGCCTTCCGGCCGTACGATCAGGAGAGATCATGATGCAATCTGAAGAGAAACTCTGTGTCGTCGTGTTGTTCGGCGGCATGTCCAGCGAGCACGAGGTCAGCTGCGTGTCCGCCGGAACCTTCGTTGACAACCTCGACCCCAGCCGCTACGAAGTGCTGACCGTGGGCATCACCAAAGAGGGCCGCTGGCTGTGCACCGAGGCTTCCAGCGCCCAGATGGCCGACGGCAGCTGGGAAGAGCTGCCTGGCAACATGCCCTGTGTCATCAGCCCGGACCGTGCCGACCACGGCATGATCCTGTTCGCTCCTTCCGGCCAGGTGGAAAAGCTGCACGTGGATGTCGTCATCCCGGCCCTGCACGGCCTGTGGGGCGAGGACGGCACGGTGCAGGGCCTGCTGGAGCTGGCCGGCATCCCCTACGTGGGCTGCGGCGTTCTGGCCAGCGCCGTCTGCATGGATAAGGCGGTAGCCAACGCCCTGTTCGACGCCGCCGGTATTCCCCACACCCGGTGGCTGGCTGCCAACCGCTGGGAGATCGAATCCGACCTCGAAGGCGTCTGCGACGGTGCCATCGCGAAGCTGGGCTGGCCCATCTTCGTCAAGCCCGCCAACGCCGGTTCCAGCGTCGGCATCACCAAGGCCCACGACCGCGCTGAGCTGAAGGACGCCATCCGGCTGGCTCTGGAGAACGACCGCAAGGTCGTCTTTGAGGCCTTCGTGGACGGTCATGAGGTCGAGTGTGCCGTCATCGGCTCCGACCCCGCTTTGGCCACCCGCCCCGGCGAGATCCTGGCCGGTGCCGAGTTCTACACCTACGACGACAAGTACAAGAACGGTGTGAGCCAGGTGGTCATCCCGGCCCGGCTCGACGAGGCCAAGCTCGACGAGGTGAAGACCTACGCCGCCATGGCCTACACGGCCCTGAACTGCGAGGGCCTGGCCCGCTGCGACTTCTTCGTGGAGCATGGCACCAACCGAGTGATGATCAACGAGATCAACACCTTCCCCGGCTTCACCCCCATCAGCATGTACCCCAAGCTCATGGAGCACGAGGGCACCCCTGTGCCCGCCCTGATCGACCACCTGATCGAACTGGCGCTGGAAAGGACGGAAATGCAGCATGGATAACCGCCCCATCGGCGTATTTGACAGCGGGCTCGGCGGCCTGACTGGCGTGAAGGAGCTGCGGAAGCGGCTCCCCCACGAGAACATCGTCTACTTCGGCGACACCGGCCGTGTGCCCTACGGCAGCCGCAGCCCAGAGACCATCCTGCAGTATGCCCGGCAGGACATCGCGTTCCTGCTGTCCCAGAATGTCAAGTGTATCATGGCCGCCTGCGGCACGGTGTCCAGCACCTACCCCGCCGCCGAGGCGGCGCTGCTGCCCGTGCCCTACCTGGGCGTCGTGGATGCGGCGGCGCGGGAGGCCGCTTTTTCCACCCGCAACCGCCGCATCGGCGTCATCGGCACCGCGGCCACCATCCGCTCCCGCAGCTATGAGACCCTGCTGCGCAAACTGGTGCCGGGCGTGGAGATCACGGCCCGCCCCTGCCCGCTCTTTGTGCCGCTGGTGGAGGCCGGTTACGTGGACCACAGCGCCGAAGACAAGCAGGAAGTGACCCGGCTCGTCATCGCCCAGTACCTGACCGAGGTGCGGGATGCCGGGGTGGACACCCTCATTCTGGGCTGCACCCACTATCCCCTCATCAAGACCATGATCGGCGAATTCATGGGCCGGGACGTCGTGCTGGTGGACCCGGCCAAGACCGCCGCCCACCATCTGGAACGCACCCTCAGCGAGCGCGGTCTGCGGGCCAACCACCCCGCCGGGCAGGCGCATTTCTACGTCAGCGACACGCCGGACAGTTTTTCGCAGACGGCAGACCTCTTCCTCGGCGAGTACAAGGGAGGGCCGGTGGAGCAGATCGCCATCGACAAATACTAAAGCGAAGGACAAACGAACGTGAAGGAAGATTTCATCATCCGCATCAAGAGCCGCTCGGAGCAGTTCGAGCACACCCAGCCCGTCCGGGTGGACGAGGATGACCGCATCGAACTGATGACCTACGGCAGCTTCGTGAAAAAGGGCGACACCTACTATATCACTTATAAAGAGACCGAGACCATCGGCTTTGCCGGCTGCACCACCACCATCAAGATCGCAGCCGACGGCAGCCGGGTGGGCCTGCTCCGGTTCGGCCCGGCCAACGCCCAGCTCATCATCGAGCGGGACCGCCGGAGCATCTGCCACTATGAGACCGAGGTCGGCTCCCTGACGCTGGGCGTGACCGGCGACGGCATCGAGTGCAACCTGACCGAAACGGGCGGCACGGCCCGATTCAGCTATCTGCTGGACGCCGACGACCCCATCTCCATCATCAACCGCAACACGCTGGAAATTTCCGTGCAAAAGCCAAATTAAAGCGGTTCACCCTCTCCGTCCGTGCTTTCGAGTGCAACGTTTCTCTCGTTTGCGAAAAGCGCTCCTCCTTTGGGAGAGCCGGATGCGAAGCGGCCTGAGAGGGTCAGCCCGTGAAAGGATAAAACAATGACTGAATTTGAAAAGACCTACCAGAACTACAACCCCCGCTCGGCTGCCCTGAGCGAGGCCCGCGCTCTGCTGACCGCTGCGGCCAAGGCCGCCATGGCCGACGGCACTCTGCCCGAAGCCGAGCTGCCCGCTTTCATCGTGGAGATCCCCGCCGACACCAAGAACGGTGACATCGCCTCCAACCTGGCCATGGCCGGTGCCCGTACCTGGCGCAAGGCTCCCAAGATGATCGCTGACGCCCTCATCGCCCACCTGCCCTCCATCGAGGGCAGCGTCTTCGCCAAGGTGGAGGTGGCCGGCCCCGGCTTCATCAACCTGTTCCTGGCCCCGGCCTTCTGGGCCAGCGTCGTGCTGGGCGCAGCCGCCAACAAGGACTACGGCCGCACCGATTACGGCAAGGGTGCCAAGTACAACGTGGAGTTCGTCTCTGCCAACCCCACCGGCCCCATGCACATGGGCAACGCCCGCGGCGGCGCTCTGGGCGACTGCCTGGCCGCCGTGCTGGACTGGGCCGGTTACGATGTGACCCGCGAGTTCTACATCAACGACGCAGGCAACCAGATCCAGAAATTCGGCAAGAGCCTGGCCGTCCGTTATTTGCAGAAGTTCTGCGGCGAGGAGGCCTATCCCCTGCCCGCTGAGTGCTACCAGGGCGGCGACATCAAGGTGCTGGCCGGGGAATTTGCCGACCTGCACGGCGACTGCTACGTGGCCGCCTGCCAGGGCATGGACGAAGAGACCCTGTTTGCCAGCGAAGCGTTCGAGACCCTGAAGAACGCCCTCGTGGATTACGCACTGCCCAAGAACATCGCGGCCCTCAAGCGCGACCTGGGCAAGTACCGCATCGACTACGATGTCTGGTTCCACGAGAGCACTCTGCACGAGTCCGGTGCCGTCAAGGCTGTGGTCGAAAAGCTGCTGGAGCTGGGTGCCTGCTACAAGGCCGAGGATGGTGCCGTCATGTACCGCAGCGCCCAGTACGCTGCCAAGTACGGCACCGTCAACAAGAAGAAGACCGAGGACGGCACCGAGGAAGAGGCCAAGGACGAAGTTCTGGTCCGCGCCAACGGCATCCCCACCTACTTTGCCGCCGACATCGCCTACCACTACAACAAGCTGGCCACCCGCGGCTTTACCAAGGCCATCGACGTCTGGGGTGCAGACCACCACGGCCACGTCGCCCGCATGAAGGGTGCCATGGACGCCATCGGCCTGAACGGCAACGACCTCGACGTCGTGCTGATGCAGATGGTCAACCTGATGCGCGACGGTCAGCCCGTCCGCATGTCCAAGCGCACCGGCAACGCCATCACCCTGACCGACCTGCTGGAAGAGGTGCCCATCGACAGCGCCCGCTTCCTGTTCAACATGCACGACGCCGGAAGCGGCATCGACTTCGACCTCGACCAGGCCGTCAAGACCGACAACGACAACCCGGTCTACTACGTCCAGTATGCACACGCCCGCATCTGCTCCATCCTCAAGAAGATGGAGAGCGAGGGTGTCGCCTTCGCGGGTGCCGACCAGGTGGATGCCACCCTGCTGACCGAGCCTTCTGAGATGGACCTCATCCGGATGCTGGCCGCCTTCCCGCAGGAGATCGTCATGGCCGCTGAGAAGTACGATCCCAGCCGGATCAACCGCTTCGTCATCGACCTCGCCAGCGCCTTCCACCGCTTCTACGGCAGCTGCCGCATCCAGGGCGCAGACCCCGCCGTCCAGCAGGCCCGCCTGGCCCTCTGCATCGGCGTCAAGAACGTCATCTGCAATGTGCTGACCATGTTCAAGATCAACGTTCCGGAGAAGATGTAACCGGAAGTTTTCCCGCACAAGAAAAGACCCGCTCATCCGACACTTCATCGGGTGGGCGGGTCTTCGTTTGTCCCTTAATATTGGAAGTAGAGCTTCACTTCGCCGATCTTCTTTTTCCGCAGCAGGATCGCCGCCGGGATGAGGTAGACCAGCACCGACAGCAGCATCGAGGCATCGTAGCTGCTCACGCTCTCGGCCACGCTCTCGGTGCCGTAGAGCCCGCCGACAAGCATGGAGATAATGTCCATGCCGCCATGTAAGAACACCGTGACCCAGAGGTTGCCGGTGCGGAAGTAGATGGCCGCATACAGCACCCCCAGCGACGCTGCGAAGATGCACTGCATCAGCACCCCCAGCGGCGCACTGGACAGCAGATTCGTCAGGTGGGCGCAGCCAAACAGCAGACCCGACAGCAGGCAGGCCTTCCAGATGCCGCCCCGGCTCGTGCCGAAGTGCTCCAGCAGCGTCTCCGCGATGACGCCACGGAACAAAAACTCCTCCGCGACGCCCACCAGCATCATATTGGCCAGAAAGCTCAGGATGCGCCAGAGCGGCAGCAGCGTGCCGTCTTCCGGCAGGCCGAACAGGATCTTTGTGTACAGCGTGTACGCCAGCAGGGCCAGCGGATACATTCCCACCAGCAGGCCGTTGAAGAAGCCGCAGCCCCGCTTTCGCAGCAGCTGCGCCTTGCCGGTGCGCTTCAGCAGCAGCACGGCCACGCCGACGCCGACCAGCTCCTGGATGCAGCCCAGCAGATAGTCGTCCGCATAGTTCAAATCAAAGCGAAACAGCATCAGCAAAAACACCACAAGGATCGACGTTAGGACCAGACTTCCCAGAAACACTACCTCCGCCCCGACACAGTAGCCGAGCGGATGGTTTTTGCGCAGACGTTTGAGCATCGAATTTTCCTCCGTTGCAGATAGTGACTCTATTGTAACATATTGGGGGAAATTGTTCAAATCCCGCTTGCGGAGGCGGAAATACAGCAGCAGTCCCCTTGTTCGACATTCCTACTGGTCCAGGACCCGCGGGCTAAGCAACAGCCCTCAGGGCTGATTGCTTGCCTTGCTCCGCAAGGCCGCCCTGTTCAAATCCCGCTGCGGACAGTGTCACTGCAAATCCCGCTGCGGAGGCAGAAATACAGCAGCAGTCCCCTTGTTCGACATTCCTACTGGTCTAGGACCCGCGGGCTAAGCAACAGCCCTCAGGGCTGATTGCTTGCCTTGCTTCGCAAGGCCGCCCTGTTCAAATCCCGCTGCAAAGATAAAAAAGACCAGACGGATAAAAATCCGTCTGGCCTTTTTTGGTCGGAGCAGCGGGATTTGAACCCACGGCCTCTTCGTCCCGAACGAAGCGCGCTACCAACTGCGCTATGCCCCGAAAATACCGCAGCTTTTCGGCTGCGGTCTGGTTGGGGATGAGAGAATCGAACTCCCACAAGTAGAGTCAGAGTCTACCGCACTACCACTATGCAAATCCCCAATATTTTGTTTTGTCAGGAGCGTTGTTCGCTGCTGACAAGGGATATTATACTATCAAACCACCTTCTTGTCAACACTTTTTCAGAACTTTTTTGCCGAAGTTTTTCCGGTAAATTCTCTGCGCGATTTCACGCGATTTTTACGTTCCAACTCTTGACACCGCCCCGCTTTGGGAATACTCTTATAGTACAAACTTCTCCTGCACGAGTGGGAAATTCAGAGAAAACGAGGGATATTACGAGATGAAAAAACGTGTTGGCATCCTGACCTCCGGCGGCGATTGCCCCGGCCTGAACGCCACCATCCGCGGCGTGGCAAAAGCTCTGTATGCCCGGATGGGCGACAGCGTCGAGATCGTGGGCATCCTGAACGGCTACCACGGCCTGATCACCGGCGACTACAAGGAGATGACGGAAGACGACTTCCGGGGCATCCTGACGCTGGGCGGCACCATTCTGGGCACCAAGCGCACCCCCTTCAAGCTGATGCGCGTTGTGGAAGAAGACAAGATCGACAAGGTCGCAGCCATGAAGAAGACCTATAAGGACGCAAAGCTCGACTGTCTGCTCTGCCTGGGCGGCAACGGCACCCACAAGACCGCCAACCTCCTCTCTCAGGAGGGGCTGAACATCATCGGCCTGCCCAAGACCATCGACAACGACATCTACGGCACCGACGTCACCTTCGGCTTCCACACCGCTGTGGACATCGCCACCGACGTCATCGACCGCATCCACACCACCGCAGGCAGCCACAGCCGCGTGATGTGCATCGAGATCATGGGCAACAAGGCCGGCTGGCTGACCCTCTATTCCGGCATCGCCGGCGGCGCAGACATCATCCTGCTGCCCGAAATGCCCTACGACATTGACCGCGTCTGCGGTGCGGTGGAGCGCCGCGCCAAGAAGGGCTCCAACTTCTCCATCATCGCCGTGGCAGAGGGTGCCCTGAACGAGGAAGAGGCCAAACTGAAGCGGAAGGAATGGACCGCCAAGCGCGCCGAGGCGGGCTACACCACCGCCACCAGCCGCATCGCCGCCGCCGTCCAGAAGAAGACCGGCATGGAGACCCGCGTCTGCATCCCCGGCCACATGCAGCGCGGCGGCAGCCCCAGCGCTTATGACCGTGTGCTGGCCACCCAGTTCGGCAGCTACGCCGCCAAGCTGGTGGAGATCGAGCGCTACGGCGTGACCGTCGCTCTGGTCAACGGCCACGTCACCGCCAACCGTCTGGAGGACATCGCCGGCAAGACCCGCAACGTCCCCGAAGGCTGTGAACTGCTCACCGTCGCCCGCCGGATGGGTGTGAGCTTGGGCTGAGTTCTCCCCAGAAATAAGCGAACGACCCCTGCAAGGCTTCTTGCAGAGGTCGTTTTTCTTTGTCCGTTTTCATTTTGCCAGACCCTCCACAATTTTGGAGAGGGCATCCACCTGTTCCCCATCCAGACGTTTCAGATTCTCCACCATCTTCCGGATGGTCTCCGGGTCTGCACTGCCGTCTTCAAAAAATTCTTTCGGCGTGATGTGGAGGTATTCGCAGATGTAGAAGAAATTCGTCATCGTCGGAAAGGTCTTTCCATTCTCAATGCTATTGATATATCCATGGTTCTGCCCCAGCGACAAACTCATATCTCTGGCAGAGACACCTTTCTGCATTCTCAATTGTGCCAAACGTTTGGAGAACATCTCTTCGTACATGCAAAGCACCATCCTTTTGTCATATTGTATCGGATAGTATAGCAATTTTCGGCACTTTTTATGTTCCATTTCTCTTGTTGTGTCAGTTTATTTATGATACAATTCGATTAGAAACAGAATTTATCCGAGATTTCGAGGAGGAATACAATGTTTGACCCATTCGGTACAAGGCGAAAGCTCGTTGTTAATACAAAAAACTTTCAAAAAAATCTTGCTCTTCTGAAAGACTTCAAAGATTTAATTGGAAAAATAGATGGTTCCGGTTCCCTTGATATCAGTCTTGAGCGTCGTTATGAATTTTGTTCTCTCATCACTCTCCATCTTTCCGCACCCATTTTTAATGAGGGCGCCCGCTATTGGTTAAATGAATTTTCCTACACCTTCTATAAGAGAAAATATCCTTTTATGAATGACAAAGAAAAAGAAAGTCGAACCAATTGGCTGCTCCAACAGATTCAAAATGAACTATCTCAAGATAATGATTATCATCTTCTCTACCAAAAACTTGTAAAATCCGGTCATATTGACCCTTGTGAATTTGTGACCAACAATCTTGGCATTTCCGAAAATTATGTTCCTACCAATGAGGACTTAATCATTTTTTCTAAAGATTTGATTCTCAAAACCTGCTTTCTAAACAGTTATCGTAATGGTCATGATAAAGACAGATCCACGCTTATTGGTGAGCGAAATTTTTATTTTAAACTTCTTTTAGAAGAATTAAATAAACTTTGAGGAGGTTATCTTATGGCAACAATTTATCGCGGATGCGGACTGCATTCTGACTTGATTGGCGAGACGAAAAATGGCACAGTCTACCGTGGCACCGGCTGGAGCTCAGATGCAGTTGGTGAGTACAAAGATGGTACGATTTATCGTGGCTGCGGCCTGCACTCGGATGCCATTGGCGAGTATAAAAATGGCACCATTTATACCGGCCTTGGCTTGCATTCCAGAGAAATCGGAGAATATAAGGATGGAACGCTCTATCGTGGAACCGGTTGGAGTTCCACAGCCATCGGCGAATACAAAGAAGGCTCGGATGGTGTAGCCGCTGCGGCACTTCTGCTGTTGGCCGCTGACCTGCTTTGACGCAATTTGATCTATACGCAAAAAGGAGCACTCCTCTGCATCATGCAGAGGGGTGCTCCTTTTGGTTTTGCGATTCCGAGGTCTTACAAGCGCTTACTTATTCTTGTACATTTCCTCGTAGTACTTCTGGTAGTTGCCGCTGGTGATGTGCTCCATCCACTCCTCGTGGTCGAGGTACCAGTCGATGGTCAGGACGATGCCCTTCTCGAACGGGGTCTCCGGATACCAGCCCAGATCGTTCTTGATCTTGGTGGGGTCGATGCCATAGCGGCGGTCATGGCCCAGACGGTCGGCAACGTGCTTGATGAGGTCTTCGCTGATGCCGTCATCCTTCAGGCGGTCGTGCAGCTGCTCGATGATGGTCTTGACGATGAAGATGTTGGGGCGCTCGTTGTGGCCGCCGACGTTGTAGACCTCGCCGATCTTGCCGCCGTTGCAGACCATATCAATGGCCTTGCAGTGGTCTTCCACGTACAGCCAGTCGCGGATCTGCATTCCGTCGCCGTAGACGGGCAGCTGCTTGTGGTGCTTGACGTTGTTGATCATCAGGGGGATCAGCTTCTCCGGGAACTGATAGGGGCCGTAGTTGTTGGAGCAGCGGGTGATGTTGATGGGCATCCCGTAGGTGTCGTGGAACGCCATGACGAACATATCGGCGCTGGCCTTGGAGGAAGAGTAGGGGCTGTGGGGGCACAGCGGGGTGGTCTCCATGAAGAAGCCTTCGGCACCCAGAGCGCCATAGACCTCGTCGGTCGAGACCTGCAGATACTTCTTGCCCTCTTTCCAGGTCTTGGCCTCGGCGTCATACCAGGCCTCCTTGGCGCGCTGCAGCAGGTTCACCGTGCCCATGACGTTGCTCTGGACAAAGATCTCCGGGTTCTTGATGGAGCGGTCCACGTGGCTCTCTGCGGCAAAGTTGATGACGTAGTCGAAATCGTACTTTGCGAACAGGCCCTCGACCAGCTCCTTATCGCAGATATCGCCCTGCACGAAGACGTGGCGGGGGTCGCCCTCGACGTCCTTCAGATTTTCCAGATTGCCCGCATAGGTCAGCTTATCCAGGTTGACCAGCAGGATCTCCGGGTACTTCTTGAGCATATAATGCACAAAGTTCGAGCCAATAAAGCCGGCGCAGCCGGTGATCAGATATTTTTTCATAGTTTGATTCTTTCCTCAAAACAATTTGTTTCGTTTTTTGATACAACCTCTCCGTCACCTGTGGTGACAGCTCTCCCGAAGGGAGAGCTGGACGCGAAGCGGCCTGAGAGGGTTTACTTCATGCCATTCTCGCCGTCCCAATGCTCGAAGAAGCAGGCCAGGGCAGCCTTCCAGTCGCGTACCTCGTTGCCGACGGTGCAGCGCAGCATCCGGTTGTCCAGAGCGCTCCACTTGGGGCGGTCGGCGCTTTCGGGGTGCTTGGCCTTGTACTCCTCGCTGGTGCAGGGGGCCACGGTTGCGTCCACGCCGGACAGGCGGATGATCTCGGAGGCAAAATCGTACCAGGAGCAGATGCCCTCACCGGTGCAGTGATACAGGCCATACTCATGGGTGACGCAGAGCTGCAGGATCTCGTGGGCCAGATCCACCGCGTTGGTGGGGTTGCCGCACTGGTCGTTGACGACTTCCAGCTTGCCGAACTTTTTGCCCGCATTCACGATGGTCTTGACGAAGTTCTTGCCATAGTAGCTGTACAGCCAGGCCGTGCGGACGATGAAGTGGCGGTGGCAGAACTGCTCCACGTACTTCTCGCCCATGAGCTTGGTGGAGCCGTAGGCGCTGATGGGGCCGGGAAGGGTGGCCTCATCCTGTGCGATGCCGCCGTTCTCGCGGCCGGAGAAGACATAGTCGGTGGAGACATGGACCAGGCGGGCACCGGTCTTGGTGGCAGCCTGTGCCAGGTTGCGGGGGCCGAGGGCGTTTGCCTTGAAGGCAGCGTCGTGGTTCACCTCGCAGCCATCCACGTTGGTGTAGGCAGCGCAGTTGATGATGACATCCGGGCGCTGGCGGCGGATGAAGTCATCCACCATCTTGTAGTTGGAGATGTCCAGTTCGGGCAGGTCCACAGGGATGACAGTCGCGCTCTGCAGCTTTTCGGGGATGGGGCCGATCTCGCTGCGGCCCTCGCGGAGCTGCTTGATGATCTCGGTGCCCAGCTGACCCTTGCAGCCAGTAACGATGATTTTCATGTGCGGTCTCCTCTTAGTATCTCAGTTTTCCGTCGGCCACATTCTTCAGGTGCTGGCCATAGGGGCTCTTGCCATAGCGCTTTGCGCTCTCCAGCAGCGTATCGCGGTCGATCCAGCCATACTTGAAAGCGATCTCCTCCGGGGCGCTGATCTTGATGCCCTGCCGCTTCTCGATCATCCGCACGAAGTCGGCGGCATCCACCAGGCTGTCCATCGTACCGGTATCCAGCCAGGCAAAGCCACGGCCCAGCAGCTGGACGTCCAGCTCGCCCTTCTTGAGGTACATGTCGTTCAGGGTGGTGATCTCCAGCTCGCCGCGGGCAGAGGGCTTGACCTGCTTTGCCATCTGGACGACTTCCTTGTTGTAGAAGTACAGACCGGTGATGGCGTAGTTGGATTTCGGGTGCTCCGGCTTTTCCTCCACGCTCAGGACTTTGCCGTTGGCGTCGAACTCGACGATGCCAAAGCGCTCCGGGTCCGGTACGTAGTAGCCGAACACGGTGCAGCGGCCCTTGGTCTCGGCGTTGGAGGCAGCGGTCTTCAGGATCTTGGAGAAGCCGTTGCCGTAGAAGATGTTGTCGCCCAGGATCATGGCGCAGCAGTCGTCGCCGATGAACTCCTCACCCAGAATGAATGCCTGTGCCAGGCCATCGGGAGAGGGCTGGACCTTATATTGCAGATGGATGCCGTACTGGCTGCCATCGCCCAGCAGCGCCTCGAAACGGGGCGTGTCAGTGGGGGTCGAAATGATAAGGATATCCTGGATGCCCGCCAGCATGAGGGTGGACAGAGGATAGTAGATCATCGGCTTGTCGTAGACAGGCAGCAGCTGTTTGCTGGTGACCATGGTCAACGGGTAAAGCCGGGTGCCGGCGCCGCCGGCGAGAATAATACCTTTCATCGTTTGTGCACTCCTTTAATTAAAATGAAAAAAGTTGTGCAGCTATACGAAGCCTTCGTTTCCTCCGGCCTCGTAATATTCAAAGCGGAGCTGCGTCCGCTGTCAACAAAGTTGCAGAAAAACCGCTCTGCCGGGGGTGCTCCGACCACCGCAGATAGTTTTACACTTTATTTTACTATCAAATCGAAAAAAAAGCAAGAAAGAACGGCCCTTTACAGAAATTTTTCTGCAAAGGGCCGTTCTCCTGATGTCATTTGCGGTTTTCTGGGGGATGAACCTCTCCGTCATCGCTTCGCGATGACGGAGAGGTTCAAGGGTTCACCACTGGAATCCCCACTTGGAGAAGTACCGCAGCAGGTTGCTAGTCTGCCAGAGGGCAGGCTTGAGGCTGCGGTGGGCGGCGCGGTGCCAGGCGTGGATGGCCGTGAACTGCGGCACAAGATATGCCTTGCCCTGCGTGCGCATCTTCTGGGTGAGGTCGGCGTCTTCCACATACATGAAGTATTTCTCATCGAAGCCGCCCACCGCACGGAACGTGCGGGTGCGCACCGCCGAGAAGCTGCCGGTGCAGAACTCGATCTCGGTGGGGCGGGTCAGATCTTTGTCCTTCATGAGGTAGGCATCGTTGTACTTTGCCCAGAACCTGAGCGCCGGCAACTGGCGGTAGACCATGGGGCGGAGCGCACACCGGCGCAGCGGCAGCTGCTGGGGGCGGCCATCCGGGAAGACGAGCGCAGGCCGGGCCATGACGACGTCCGGGTGCTGCTCCATCCAGTCAGCCAGGTCGCTCAGGGTGTCCGCCGTCAACTGGATGTCCGGGTTGAGGATGAAGTGATAGTCGCTGTCCAGTTCCGGCAGGACCATATTGTGGCCGGTGCCGAAGCCGCCGTTCTCGGTGCGGCAGCGGACGACGACCTGCTGCCCCTCCTCTGCTGCCAGCAGGCCGCTGTGCAGCGCTGCTTCCAGCTTTTGGCCGCTGCCGTCCGGGCTGGCGTTGTCCACCAGATAGAGGGTCAGCGGGTGGCGGCGGGTGAACCGCAAAACGGTCTGTGCCGCCTTCAGCGCCTCGTCGTACCCGTTATAGACTACAATACAAGCTGATAGTTTCAAATGGATTCTCCTCTTCTCTGTCGCGGCACCCGACAGGTCCCGAACGGAACGGCCTGCGCCATCCTGTTCCGGCCTTGGCGGACACACGAAGCATGACCGGGAGGGTCATTCCAGCGGCAGGATCTTCAGCGCGAAATCCTCCCGCTGGATGTCAAAGTTGGGGTTGGTGCAGGGGTCGCCCTTGGCCAGCAGGTCACCCCAGCGGGCCTGGAAGCGGAGCACCTCGCCCTGGAAGCGCTTCTGCTTTTCGGGGTTGTCCTCCATGCCGCGGCTCTTGCTCTCGTAGTGGTAGAGCTGGGCGAATGGAGTAAAGACGTTGGTATAACCCGCCTCGCGGACGCGGACGCAGAAGTCCACATCGTTGAAGGCTACCGCATAGCTCTCATCCAGGCCGTTCAGCTCCTGATAGATCTCACGGCGGATGAGCAGGCAGGCAGCGGTGTCGCCGTAGACATCCTGCACATAGTTCAGGCGGCCCATGTAGCCATCGGATGCCGCCGGGAAGTATTTGTGCAGGTGGCCCGCCACGCCGCCAATGCCAAAGCCGACACCGGCATGCTGGATGGTGTCGTCCGGATAGAGCAGTTTGGCGCCTACGCAGCCCACCCGCTTTTGCTGGGCGTACATGACCATCTCTTCCAGCCAGTTGGGGGTGATGACCTCGGTGTCGTTGTTCAGCAGCAGCAGATATTCGCCGGTGGCGAACTTCTCGCCGAAGTTATTCAGGGCGCTGTAGTTGAAGCCCTTACCCTGCCAGGTGACGACGTGCAGGTTGGCATGCTCCTGCTCCATCCGCTTGTAAGCACGGAACGTCTCCGGCTGTCTGCTGTTATTCTCGATGATGATGAGTTCAAAATCCGGGTAGGTGGTGCGGTCGTAGATGGATTCCACGCACAGCTCCAGATCCTTGATGTGGTCACAGGTGGGAATCAGGATGCTGACCCGGCCCGGATGCGCGATGGTGTAATCGGTCTTGTAATAGCCGGGGGTGCCGGGAATGAGGGTCACGTCATCCACCGCCACGCCGCAGCGCTCGTAATGCGCCTTGAGCGCCGCGATGCCCGCTTCAATGCAGTAGGTCTTGGCGGAGATGTCCGCCGCCGTGCTGCCGGGGCTGGAGCGCCAGTAGTACAGCGCATGGGGGATGTGGATGATCTTCTCGGCCTGTTCGGTCAGGCGGAGGAAGAGGTCGTAGTCCTGACTGCCGTTGTATTCCATCCGCTCACCGCCGCCGCTGCGCTCCATCAGGGCGCGGCTGAAGACGGACAGATGGCAGATGTAGTTGTTGGAGCGGAGGTTGTCCAGCATGAAGTCCGGCTTGAAGTGGTAGAGCACCACGTTCTCCACCTCGCCCTCAAAGGTGGCCTCGTCGGTATAGACGAAGTCCGCCTTCTGCTCGGCGATGGCTTTGGCCGCATACCACAGCGCACAGGGGTGCAGGATGTCATCATGGTCCAGCAGGGCGATGTACGCGCCGGTGGCCATCGCAAAGCCGTGGTTGGTGTTGCCGGGGATCAGCTCGTTCTTTTCCAGCTTCTGGTAGCGGATGCGCGGATCGGACGCAGCGCGGGCCTGAACCTTCTGGCCCACGGCGGGGTCCTGCCCGGCATCCACGCAGCACAGCTCCCAATTGCGGTAGGTCTGGTTCACGACGGAATCCAGCAGCTCTTCCAGAAAGTTCAGCGGGGTGTTGTACAGCGGCACCACGATGCTGATCTTCGGCCCGGCGGGCTGGTCGTTTGCCTGCCGGACCAGCAGCTCCACCGGGGCGAAGCGGTCGGCCCGCATCGTCATGCCGGGGAAGAGCGCCGCATACACACGGCGGGCACGGGCCTTTTCCAGCATACCGGAAACGCCCTCGGTGCGCAGCTCGTGCAGGAAGACAAAGAGCGGGAAGGTGTGCCAGAGCTGACGGCTCTTGCTGACCGCATAGCGGGCGGGCCAGGTCATCTTCCAGAAGGTGGAGCCTGTGACCTCGCTCAGGGTCTGCTCCAGCTGCTTTTCGTGGCTGCGGCTCAGGGAGAGGTCGCTGCGCAGCCGCTCGATGAGAGCTGCTTCCTCGCCGCAGGTGCGCTCTGCACGGACCATCCGGTCCCGCAGGATGTCGAGTTCTTCCTCGTAGCCGCGGACCATCCCCATGGCGCTGGGCTGGACCATGCAGAACAGCGCCGCCTGCTGGGCACGGCCCCGGCTGCGCCACTGCAGATCACGGTAGTAGCCGCGCTCGGCCAGCTTTTCCGCCCATGCGGACAGGGCGGTGGCATCGGTGCACACCAGCAGGACCTGTTCGGCCAGCTGGGCGGGCAGTTCGACCCAGGCCGGGTCTTCCACCACCAGCAGCTCCGGCTGGGCCGTGGCGGCCGCCGTCCAGGGGTTGGTCCGGATGCCCGCACGGCGCAGCGCCTTTTCCAGCAGCGCACCGGACTCCTCATCGGCTGCAAGCACCGCAGCCGCCTCCGGTGCCAGCTCCTCCGCGATGCGCTGTGCCAGCAGGCGGCAGCGCTCTGCAGCCTCTCTCGTTTCCTTTTCTTTCTCCAACTGCATTTCTGATTTCTCCACTTCTCCGCAGGACGCAGATCCCGCGCTTCGCTTTCCTACAAACTAATATAGTATACCAGATTCCGCCCCGTTTGAGAAGCGCTTTTCCCCATTTTCCTGCGGATACCAGTTCTTTAGCCGAACAGACTGCTCAGCCAGCCGAACAGGCCGGAAGTGCCGCGGCCCGCCTTGCCGATGGAGGTGCCGGGATAATAGTGCTTGAGGATCTTTTTATAATTCATTCCACGCTCGTTGGCATAACCCACTGCGCCGCACTGGCTCATGCCAACGCCGTGGCCATAGCCGTAGTAGTACATCACCGGGGTGCCATTGGCATCGGTACCGAAATCGAAGCAGTAGCGGGAGCTGACGAACTGGCCGAGGTACCGGTAGCTGCTGCCATCGACCGTCAGGGTGTTGTACTGCACATAGCCGCCCAGATCCTTGTGGGTGGTGTCGGCGCTCTGGTAAGCCTGCCCTGTCTTGCTGTTGGTGTATTCGGTGTAGCGATAATCCCTGCCGATGATGCGGCGCATCAGGTTATGATACTGCTCCTCGTAGGGGCTTTCCACGCTCTGCAAATACGGTACATCGCTGCCCCAGGCATCCTGACCGGAACAGGTGCCGTAGGTGCCGGTCTGGGTGTTGTAGCCCGCGCTGGCCGACCACACCGCATCAATGACCGAACCATTGTAGGTCACGACCTCGTCTTTGACCGGCTCGATGGCCTTGCGCAGAGCCTCCCGCGTGGAGGACGGGATCTCATCCACCGGGGTATAGATCAGGGCGTTGGCCGAAGAGCCGTACTGTTTATGGTACAGCAGATAGGAGTGGATGGCCACAGCCTGCGCCTTCCAGGCCTGCTGCGCCGCCGACGCGCTGACGAAGCTGCCAATGGAGCCAAGTTCGGTGTAGGTGATGCCCACCAGACAGTCCACCAGATCGAGCGTCACGTTCCGGCGCAGACCCTTGCCCTTGATGTTCAGGTAAGGCATCGTGATCTTATTCCGCGAGCCGAACAGCCAGCTCAGGCAGTTTTCTTCCTCCGCCGGGATCAGAGTCGTGTCCGCGCCGCCCATGGTGGTGGGGTGGGCCGTCTCGCCCTCGGCAAATGCGGCAGGGGCCGCCGTGCACAGCAGCACCACGGCCAGTACCAGCGCCGCCATGCGGCGTGCAACCATCGAAATACGCTTCAAAGTCGGTTTCCTCCCAGTATGCACCTCATATGTGCAATTTTTTCTTCCAGTTTAACACACCCGGCGGGCCTGGGCAAGGACCGGACTTTGTTTTTCACATTTGCCTTCTTCCCGCCCGGCCCTGAAAAAGTTTCCACAAAACAGAAGATCCAGTACCCGGTTCGGATACTGGATCTTTTGGTGGGCGCGGGTGGATGTCGCGAGCCGCGCATCTAAAAAAGCCCCACTGGGGCTTTTTTCCCGTCGGACTGTACGGCGGGCCGATGCTGTTCGAATCCGCCCGCATTCGTGAGTTTCATGCACATACAAAACAAAAAGCTCCAACGTAGTAGTTACGCTGAAGCTTTTTTTGGTGGGCGCGGGTGGATTCGAACCACCGAAGCTGAAAAGCAGCAGATTTACAGTCTGTCCCCATTGGCCACTCGGGAACACGCCCAGATTCAATTTTTACAGCCACAGCTGACTGCCTGTATATCTTACCATCTCGCCTCGTTTTTGTCAACCGATTTCTGAAAAAGATTTCTATAAAAGTACAACTTTTTCGCAAAACGCTGCGTTTGCATGGTTTGTGTTTCCTTCTCGCAAGCCCCATTCCTCTGCTCGTATGCCGTTTTTCTCCATGTGTGCGCTTTACCATCATGACCTCTTCAAATCGGTCGCACTTTCCGGGCATTTCACAACGCATATAAAAGCAAAAATCCCACGATACACGCCGCCATTCTAGCGGAATATCGCAGGATTTTTCTTGGAGCTAGTGACAGGAGTTGAACCTGCAACCCACTGATTACAAATCAGTTGCGCTGCCATTGCGCCACACTAGCGAACAGTATAACGTTGACACGTTATTTTCATTGTCGTGCGTAACTGATTCTCTCAACTTGAGCAACTGATTCGCCTAGTTGATTTTCGAGAACTTCTTACGTCTCACTGGAAATTAACTGTCTTGCAATAGGATATCAGAAATCACTCTGATTGTCAATATCCATGATCTATTTTGAGTTTTCCACGCCCACCTTAACATTCAAATTCTCTTGTTGCAGACCTTGCTTATCGCCCGTTTCCGTATTTTCTCGCTCCTGAAACCACAAAAATCCCGGCCATCTGACCGAGATTTCCTAGTATTCATGCCGATTTCTTAGTTTAGAAAGCTCCAAATTTCTCCGGTTGAAAACCTTGTGGAAAAATGTTGAAAGTATACTTTTGTTCCCGATATCGAATACAGCTATAACAAATTCTCTGCTCTGCAACCAAGGGCAGGGAATATTTGTTGCGCTATAACTCTCTTATATTGTGTCAACGGGTTTCTCTCAGTCGCTCTGCCAACTGTGCCAGCATTGCCACGTCTTTTTCATCTAATCCGGTGACATTAACTGTTTCCAGCCGTTCCACACCTAACAGGTAATCTGTCGAGACGGAAAACAGCTTTGCCAAATCCACCAAACACGCAGGCGACGGCATGGAGAGTCCCTGCTCCCACGAATTGACACCATTGCGTGTGATATTCAGCCGCCGGGCAAGTTCTGCCTGTGTCCAGCCTCGTGCCTCTCGCAATGCCTTGATTCGATCTGCTGTCATTTTCATCGCCTCCTATGTCCAGTATAGGTTACGGAGACGATTTATCATTATCATTTTAGGCTCCATTGCTTGACATTGTGATAAAAGTGTGATAGCTTTGTGTCAAGAACTTTTGGAGCAGTTGCACAGATTGTTCCACTTGTCCATTTTAAGGAGGTATCATCGTGAAAAGGAAAATTCTCGCGTTTGTCCTAACATCCATCCTCTGTTTATCACTGGCAATTCCCGGTTTTGCTGCGTCTAGCAAAGTACATCCTTCTGTTGAGGCTATGTTTGTTGAAATTTCGAAAAATTCTGTTGGTGGAATTTCTCCAACCGTCTACTATCGCAATAATTCAGGCAAAGAAATCAAATATATTTATTGGTACCTTACTGCCTATAACGCTGTTGGAGATCCAGAAAAATCTTATACTGGCGAAACCACTATCGTTGCGCGATCCATTGGCCCTATTGAGCCTTTTACGGTTGATATAAACAAACCCTCTTATTATTCACCTTCGACTAATAAGGAAGCTGCACTTGATAGTCCTTTTAGAACTTACACAAGCGGTCACTACTTTATTGCATCAGGTGGAGGGCAACATCTTATCTATCATGATAAATATGGAAATCCGTATTCTTTCAATGGAACTTCCATCCTTGCAAAGCCATCTCAATATATTTATCTTTCTGACGATGAAATTCAAAATGCTTTGTACACTCAATGGGACAAATTTGAAATAGCATGGTACAGTTCTCAAATCCGCAGCGTCCGCGTCAGACAAGCAATTGTTGAATATATGGATGGAACTAAAGAAACTATTTCTGAGGACAAAGTCAATTCTCCACATATGAATGCCAGCCTCGACAATCTGCCGTATGAACAGCTCTTGTCTCAGTATAGTGCAGTCTATAATTACAAGGATTATGTTGCGTATAATGCTGATTTGGTTGCCGTTTATGGGGAGAATCCGTGGAAACTTCTTCAGCACTTTATCAATAGCGGCATGAAGGAAGGTCGTCAGGGAAGCAGCGAGTTTAATCTTGCAGCCTACAAGGCCAATAACCCCGATCTAGTAGCTCTGTTTGGTGACGATAATGCCAAGTACTATGAGCACTATATGGCTGGCGGAAAGCGTGAAGGCCGTATAGCTGTTTGACACTTTTCCTCAGCATTTTGAACTTTTGATTTGACCCGGTGGCCCATCCCCGCCGGGTTTTATCATATCATCATAACATCATAGAAAAGAAAGGAACCCTCATGAAAGCAAACCATCTGGCCCTACGCTCTTGTTCTGCGTTTCTCAGCCTCACTCTACTTTTCGGCCTAAGCTCTTGTGGCAGCAGCACGCCCACATCTTCTGCATCAGCCAGCGAGGACGCTATCGTTGCTTCGTCGGTAGCGGAACCGCCTTTAAGCGTTACGCATCCCTTTGTTCATTCTACTGCCACATGGTCTACCACTCCTGCCGAAATCGAAACCGTTATGGAAAGAACACCTGATAAAATCTCCCTTGTCGGAAACGGAAAAAAGGCATATGTTTTTGATAATACCGAGTGCAATACGCTTCGTGGATTTTGTTCCTTCACCTTCAAAGATGATTTGCTCTGTAAGACGTATTATAACTATACTTCCACTAAGCCCTTCACGGACGCTTCCACTTCCTTTGTTGATAACCTGAAGGAAACCTATGGGGACCCAACAGAGGACAAAAGTGATCTGGCTGAGGATGGGGCAGGCGTGTGGTTAGAGTGGCTGACAGATGATGGAAGCATCTCCTATTTTTACCTTATCAATACTGATAACAAATATGAATTGACCCTTGCGTACGAGCTTTCTAGCGATAAAATTCCACCGACCGATGCGTCTGACCGCAACGGAGACTTCCGTATCGGCTTCTGGGGCGATGATATGGAAACCATTAACAAATACGAAACCGCTAAATTTGAAGGCATCTCTGAAGAAGATGATGATACAACAATGATGATGTACTCCGGAACCGTCTCCGGAAGAAGTAACACCTATATAACCTATCTTTTCGATTCCGCTGGGAAACTGTACCAATGCTTTTACGGATTTAATGATACTTATAGTGGTGCGGAGCTCTACATTGCGGCCTATAAATCCTTAAAGGAAAGTCTTACTGAAAAATATGGAAAGCCCGCTTCCGATGAACGCAAAAATCTCTCAAGCCTCGCTCGGTACGCTGATGAAGATGTCGCATTGCAACTGGGGTATTCTGCATATCGTGCGGTTTGGAAGACTGAAACAACTGAAATTACACTTATCATGTATAATTTAGGTGACGGAATCGAAACAACGCTTGCTTATACCGATCCCAACCACGAAGAAATTAAAGATACTTCTGGCCTCTAATATTCAAAACCATCCCGGCGGTTCACCCCGCTGGGATTTTACTTTGCCCAGACACGATAAAAGCCTCTGCCCATTCAAAAGGCAGAGGCTTATTTTTATGCTCAGAGAAGAGACTCGGCGTGACATTCGTTTACTTCATCATTCTCTTTCATCGGCTCTTCACTTTTCTTATCATCCAGCAATGGCTTCTTCGGCTTTCTGGCTTCTTTTATAAATGTCTCAAACACCAACTTGTCGAACTCATAGCGGAGCTTATCGTATTCATCCTCTGAAAAGTTCTGGACAGCATCTTGAATACTTTTCTTGATGGCTCGTTTCAGTGCTGGGGAGATAGAACAACTAGGCTTTTCTTCTATTAAAAGTGCACTTTCAGGATTTTTAACCACCCCGGATGTAGAGTCGGCATCCATCTGCTTTCGAACCGCCTGTAAAATATATCCTTGCGTACTCATCTGAGCAGCAGCGGCACATTCTTTTATGCGCAGAGCCTCTTCCTTATAAGGTTTCAGCAAAATTTGGGAATATTTGGCATCGCTTTTTTTATTGCTTGCTTTTTTTGCTTCGTTGTACGCCATCAGTTCCTCCGTATATCGTGCTTCATATTAAATATATCGTGATTTTACCCAATTATTCTTCGTCTTCTCCTCTAAAAGGAAGCAAAACAGAGAAAGCACGGTATAGTGCTTGACATCAGTACGATACCGTGATAGGATTGGCACACTTCATCGGCTCCACCTCATTTCCCGGAGCCGTTAAACATTCACTCGTAAAATGCAGGAGGTCATCCCCATGAGCTACCACATCTACAAGCGTCCCTTCCCATAGCCTGCCAGCTGTGCAGGGGACTCATCCACGATGGGACAAGAACATTATACCATCTGTCCCGCCGTTTTGCAATCTTGACGTATAGAGGAGAGAAATCATGAAACAGACCGTTAAGACCAGCCGTGCCGCCGGGCAGCTTGAAAAAATGTTCCGGGAGCTCAACAAGCATTACTTCAAGGGCAAACTTCCCGAACCTATCATATCCCTCAAGAAAACCCCATCCGCGTACGGACACATCACCTGTTCAAAGGTCTGGAAAGCCGGGCAGGAAAGCAAGTACGAGATCAACATCTCCTCTGCCACGCTCGACCGCCCGATTGAGGAAACCACCGCGACACTCCTTCATGAGATGGTGCACGAGCACAATCTTGAGAACCAGATCAAGGACACGTCCAACAACGGCGTCTACCACAACCGGCGCTTTAAGGAGCAGGCCGAGGCACACGGCTTGACCGTCGACCACCACGAAAAGTACGGCTGGACCATCACGAGCCCGTCCGAAGAGCTGCTGGACTTCATCATCTTTCAAGGCTGGCAGGACATCCAGATGGGCGAACGTTTGGCGTGGGCTGATATGTTCGGCACCGGAAGCGGAAGCAAGGCACCGGGCAGCAGCGAGACCGGAGCACCCAAACCGCCCAAGGCCAAGAGCAGCACCCGGCGGTGGATATGCCCCAAGTGCGGAACCATCATCCGAAGCACCAAGGAAGTGCGCGTCATCTGTGCCGACTGCATGGAGATGTTCATAAAGGCCGACTAAATCACAGCAGGACAGAGAGCGAGGGCACGAGTGAGAGTAGTGCCGTATGTTAAAAATATTGGAGGTTCCCCATGGATACTTATAGAATCGCCATCGACACCTTTATTGCAGAGACGTTCGAATGTAGGGCCAGTGTATGTGCCATCTTTACAGGGGCGGACATAGCTTTCCAAGACGTCCAACTGCATACCCGCCGGGACAAAACAGAACTGCATCTCATGGCCGGAAGTACTGTTCTTTCTGTACCGCTTGCCAGCATCCTGAGCATCGAGAAGTTGGTATTCCCGGATATCCAGACCATCGAGTACGAGATCAGCGCCAAAGAGGGCGGAACCATCACCGTTGACGTTTTCTAAAAGTGCACTTATAAAAAACAGACTCGTTTACTGAGTTTGGCCGCTTCATATTATCAAAAACAGGAGATTTACAAATGAGTGAAGTTATTACAAAAACCTTGACCGCCCACGAGTTTTTCACCTTTCTTGGGCACTTTGATTATATTACTTTCTACACAATCTGTCTACACCCAGAGATGCGAATGGACTACACCTGCCGAACAACCGATCTTCTGTTAACCACTGATGAAGATTGGTCTTGCATTCTCCACACCAAACCATCTTCGGCTGCAAATATTTCAATCCACGGCTCTGCCTATGTCTGTACGGTTGTATTGCACGATGGGCTCTGCACCTCCGCATCTGCCTACCAGTGGTCCCCCGATGGAGAACCCATTCAGATGGATTTGTTCAACGAAGTCTCATAAAAAATAGGGTACACCCCACTTTGTAACTGAAACATCGTCTATACCTTGAAATTTAGGGTCGATTTGCGCATTGTTTTCAATGATTTTGGGCAAGTCTGACCCTATTTTTCTATCATCCAGTGAGGTACATCTTATGAAGGTCGCATATGTCCGCGTCAGCACCGAAGAGCAGAACGAAGCCCGCCAGATCGAAGCGCTCAAGAAGCACAGTATCGAGAAGTGGTTCACCGAAAAAATCAGCGGCAAGAGTATGGACAGGCCCCAGCTCCAAGCCATGCTCGACTACGTGCGCGAAGGGGATACCGTCTACATCCATGACTTCAGCCGTCTTGCACGAAGTACCAAGGACCTGCTTGAGATTGTGGAGCGTTTACAGGCCAAAGGTGTGCATCTGGTCAGCAACAAAGAGAACCTCGACACCGGAACCCCTACCGGAAAGCTGATGTTGACCATGATTGCGGCCATCAACGAGTTTGAGCGCCAAAATCTGCTGGACCGCCAGCGGGAGGGTATCGCTATCGCCAAGCGGAATGGGGTCTATAAGGGACGCAAGAAGGTCGCTCTACCCGATAACTTTGCTGTGCTGTATGCCCGGTATACCCGCCGGGAACTCAACAAAGGGCAACTGGCCGAGACCCTTCATGTCACCCGCCCAACACTGGAACGGATGATTCGAGAGCATTTATCAGCACAAAACCCAGAAAATTCTT
>ERZ791773.100-NODE-100-length-52988-cov-3.741296_pt1 | contig 52988 bp, 49 predicted proteins | sample MGYA00509948_ERZ791773 | MGnify/ENA primary metagenome ERZ791773 (study PRJEB30046, sample SAMN00791987) | human gut metagenome | study: EMG produced TPA metagenomics assembly of the A metagenome-wide association study of gut microbiota in type 2... | reverse complement strand
GCCTTCTGCCTCTTTCAGCAGAAGGCGGATCAGGAAAATCAACCCTGATCCGCCTTCTGCTGAAAGAGGCAGAGCCTTCATCGGGACGCATCATCGTCAACGATATGGACCTTCAGAAGATGCCGCGCCGTTACATACCGAAATACCGCCGCCGTCTTGGCGTGGTGTTTCAGGATTTCCGGCTTTTAAAAGACCGGACGGTATTTGAAAATGTAGCATTTGCCCAGCGTGTGGTAGGTGCTTCCCCCAGAAAAATCCGCGAAGAGGTTCCGCGCATGTTGAAGCTGGTGGGACTTTCTTCCAAGTATAAGTCTTTCCCGCATCAGCTTTCCGGCGGAGAACAGCAGCGTGTGGCTATTGCCCGCGCCCTCATCAACCGGCCGGAGGTGCTTCTTGCCGATGAGCCGACTGGAAACCTGGACCATGAGAATGCAACGGAGATCATGAAGCTTCTGGAGCGGATCAACGCGCTTGGTACTACGGTTGTGGTCGTAACCCACAGTCAGGAGATTGTAGACCAGATGGGAAAACGAGTCATTACCCTGAATAAGGGACATCTGGTAAGTGACGAAAGAAAGGGTGGATCAGACCGTGAAGATTAGTACATTCTGGTATTGCATGAAAGAGGGCATGAAGAATATATGCAGAAACATCTGGTTTTCGCTTGCTTCTGTGGCGACGATTTCTGCATGTATTTTTTTGTTTTGCCTGTTTTTTTCCATTATTGCCAATATCCGGTATATGGTGAAGCATGTGGAGAGCACGGTTGGAATTACCGTGCTGTTTGATGAGAATCTGACAGAGCAGGATATCCAGGGGCTTGGTGAGATCATCCACCAGCGGCCTGAGATCCGCGAGATGTATTATATTTCTGCGGAAGATGCCTGGAATTCTTTTAAGGAAGAATATTTTGCAGGCCATGAGGAGCTGGCCGAAGGCTTTGCGGAAGATAATCCGCTGGCTGGTTCTGCTTCTTATGAGATCTTTTTAAACGATATTTCCCAGCAGGATGAGCTGGTTGCGTATTTACAGGGTCTGGATGGCGTACGCCAGGTGAACTATTCCAACTCAGCGGTCGCCGGTTTTTCGGGCTTTAACCGTGTGATCGGTGTGCTGTCTTCCCTGATCATCGGTGTGCTTCTGGCAGTATCCCTGTTTTTGATCAACAACACCATTTCCGTAGCAGCGGCATTCCGCAGACAGGAGTGCCAGATCATGCGTCTGATCGGTGCTACAAATTTTATGATCCGTGCACCGTTTATCGTTGAGGGCGTGATGATCGGCCTCATTGGCGCGCTGATCCCGTTGGCAGGAACCTATTTCCTCTATACAAAAGGAATTGTGTATCTGTCTGAGCGGTTTCATGTGCTCTCCAACCTGTTTTATTTTGTACCGGTTGGTGAAATCTATCCGCTGCTGATCGGGGCAGCACTGATCCTGGGTGTTGGAATCGGATTCTTTGGAAGCTTTTTCACCATCCGCAAGTATATGAAGGTGTAATGATGCATAGAAACAAATGGAAAAGAATGCAGAGGCGCATGCTGGCTGCGGTGATGGGCACAGTGCTTGCCATGTCCTCATTCCAGACAGCCTACGCGACCAAGCAGGATGTGGAGGCGGCTAAAAAGAAGGTCAGCTCCATTGAGGAAGAAAAGAAAAAGGTACAGGCTACCATCAAGAACCTGGAAGGTCTAAAGAATGATGCGGCAGCATATGTCAAAGAGCTGGACGGCAGCCTGACAAAGCTGGAGGGAGAACTGGACCAGCTTTCCACCCAGATCGGAAACAAAGAACAGGAGATTGCCGATACCGGCGTGGCTCTGGAGCAGGCGAAAGAGACGGAAAATAAGCAGTATGCCGATATGAAGCTTCGTATCAAATACATGTACGAGCAGGGCAATACCAGCTACATTGATATGCTGTTTCAGTCTGAGGATATGGTACAGCTTATGAACCGGGCCGAGTACATCAACAAAATTTCCGACTATGACCGCAAGAAGATGGATGAGTACGAGGCAACCCGCCAGACGATTGCGGACGAAGAACAGAAATTAAAAGATGACCGGGAAGCGCTTCTCGATATGCAGGAGAAAACAAAGGCAAAGCAGGAATCAGTCAAGACGCTGCGTGCCCAGAAAAATAAGGAAATGCAAAGCTATGCCGGTCAGATTGATACCGCCCAGAGCCAGGTAGACCAGTACAACGCGGATCTGGCGGCGCAGGAGAACAAGATCAAGCAGATCGAGGCAGAAATCAAGCGCAAGGAAGAAGAGGAGCGCAAGAAGGCGGAAGCGGCCCGCAAGGCAGAAGAGGAAGCACGCAAAAAAGCAGAAGCAGCAGGAAAGAAAGTTTCTGCTACAGATAAAGCTGCTTCGCATAATGTTGCCAGTCTTGGGAATATTAGCTTTAAGTGGCCGTGTCCGTCCAGCGGACGCATTTCTTCCGGTTTCGGAATCAGAACCTCTCCGACAAAAGGAGCGTCCAGCAACCATCAGGGAATCGATATCCCGGCATCTACCGGAGCGGCCATCACGGCAGCAGCATCCGGCACGGTTGTGATATCTACCTACAGCTATTCTGCGGGAAATTACATCATGATCAGTCATGGCGGCGGTGTATACACCGTATATATGCACTGTTCCCAGATCCTGGCATCGGAAGGCCAGACGGTAAAACAGGGACAGACCATTGCGAAAGTAGGATCTACCGGCTATTCCACCGGTTCGCACCTGCATTTTGGCATCCGTTCCGGCGGGCGCTATGTAAATCCGCAGTCCTATGTAAGTCCGTAAAGAAATGGTATTTCGCAGTTTACAGTTACAAAGTGCCTGTCCGAACAATAGGAGCAGCGTATGGACAGCAGGCGGGAATCATAAACAGACGAGGTGACATCATTGGAGAAAGAAAATAAAGGCAAGTCAAAGTTTTGGAAAGGCGTCTTAGCAGGTTCCCTTGTAACTGCTTTGGCAGGTTTTGGCATTGTGGGTGTGGCAACTGGTATTTCTGTGATCGGGCGCACCGTGATCGAGAATCAGGCGCAGAATACAACGGCAGAGGGTTCCGGCAGCGATGCCGTTCGAACCCAGGTAAATTTAAAACAGGTGGATGCAAAAATTTCCGTGCTTCAGCAGATCATCGACCGGTATTTCCTGTTCGATGAAGACGCGGAGCAGATGGAAACCGGAATCTACAAAGGCATGCTGGCCGGACTGGATGATCCGTACACCGTTTATTATACTCCGGAGGAGTACAGTTCTCTGACAGAGGAGACCAGCGGTGTATACTGCGGCATTGGTGTGCTGGTCAGCAAGAGTGTGCAGAACGGGGCAGTGACGGCGCTCCGCGTTTTCCCGGGTTCCCCGGCAGAAGAGGCGGGCATGCAGAAAGGCGATATCATCTATAAGGTAAAGGATGTCTCTGCAGCGGATGAAGAACTTGACATTCTGGTTCAGGAGTACATCCGCGGTGAGGAAGGCTCCTATGTCGATGTGACGGTTTTGCGCGGAACCGAAGAAATCCCGCTCCACATTCAGCGTCGTATGGTGGAGGTGGCTACGGTAGAACACCAGATGCTGCCGGACAAGACCGGATATGTAGAAGTAACCCAGTTTGATACTGTGACAGCAGAGCAGTTTATCGCTGCGGTGTCTGATCTGGAACAGCAGGGTATGGAGCGCCTGATCATTGACCTGCGCGACAATCCGGGCGGCGTAGTAACATCCTGTGTGGAGATGGCGGCATACGTTCTGCCGGAAAACCAGCATGATGGAACCATTCTTTCTACCGCTACCAAGACCGGGCAGGAAGAACGCTACTACTGCCAGGACGGTGAGACCCGCCATGATGTGAGAGGAACAAGCACGGAGGGCGGCGATTTTCCGAAAGCCGATGACCATGAACTCAATGTTCCAATTGCGGTGCTGATCAACGGTCAGTCTGCCAGTGCGGCAGAAGTATTTGCCGGTGCCCTGCAGGACTACGGCGCAGCAACCCTGGTGGGAACCACTTCCTTCGGAAAAGGCATTGTGCAAAGCCTGATCCCGTTAACGGACGGATCTGCAGTCAAGATCACTACCGCCCACTACTACACCCCGGCCGGACATGACCTTCATAAGAAGGGACTGACACCGGATATAACGGTAGAACAGAAGCTGGATGAGGATCTCATCGGACAGTACGACATTCCGCTGGAGCGGGATAATCAGGTTCAGGCAGCCATCGAAGTGCTGGAAAAGTAGAAAACATCTGGTATCTTAAAAAGAAAATGATCTGATACTTGCCGCATGCATAGAATAAAATGCATGCGGCTTTTTTTCGTTCTGTCCTATAATTACAATGATCTTTTAATGGCAGCTGTGCTCACCGCAGCTGTGTTCGCCGCAGGCATGTCCTTCGCCTTCATGGTCATGATGGCTGCAGTGTATGTTCGGATTATAGCCGAGGGTTCCGGTTAACAGTGCATTTACGGCTTCGTCTGCGTTTCCGCTTACGCCGCCGTACAGCCGGATGCCGGCCTGGGCGAGGGCGCTCTGGGCACCGCCGCCGATGCCTCCGCAGATCAGAGTGTCGACGTTATGTTCCAACAGAAAACCGGCAAGAGCTCCATGTCCGCTTCCGTTGGTATCAACAACTTCGGCTGCAGTTATGGTTCCGTTCTCTACCGTGTAGAGTTTAAACTGCTCTGTGTGTCCAAAATGCTGAAAAATTTCTCCGTTCTCATAAGTAACTGCAATTTTCATAATACATACTCCTTTGTTGTGTTGTAGATGGAAAACAGGAAAACTGTGTTCTGCCGTGGACATGTGGCAGATGCATTGTCTGCAGCGGGGATATTCCCGCCCTTCGCAGATTCGGTAATTTCCGCCGGAAATGATGAGCCGTTTCCCGTTTACGATGCACTGTGCAAGCTTATAACGGGCGCTTTCATAAATTTCCGTGACTGTTGTGCGGGAAACATCCATCTGCGCGGAGCATTGTTCATGGGTTTTCTTTTCCAGGTCAACCAGACGGATCACTTCATATTCATCCAGTGTAAGTGTGATCGTGTCATCGGTCTGGCTGTTTTCCGGATAAAATGAATCGTACTGCGGTGTAAAGCAGATCCTCCGGCATTTTTGGGGTCTCGGCATGGGAAATCCTCCTTGTTTTCGACATATGTCGATTATAACTCATAAATAACAAAAGTCAATACGAAAACCACTATTAACCTGGGGACTTCGGGATATAAAGATTGACAGATCTGCCTGATTAGGGTACCATCCAATAGGAACGATACGCTGTATTCCGCCGGTTGCGGAAAATGCGGAACATAGCGGACATACTATAGAAGAGGTGAGAATCACATGTTAAAGGTAGACAACCTCACGTTTGAGGTGAATGAAGAGGGTAGAAAACGCTGTCTGGTCAATCATGTCAGTTTTCAGGTTGCGGATGGTGAAATGTTAGTGATTACCGGGCCGAACGGCGGCGGTAAGTCTACGCTGGCCAAGGTGCTGGCAGGCATTGAGAAAGCGGATGAGGGTCTGATTTTCCTGGATGAAGAGGATATTTCCGGTTACGATATCGATCATCGTGCCAATGCGGGAATCGGCTATGCATTCCAGCAGCCGCCACGCTTTAAGGGCATGACGGTGGCAAGAATGCTGTCTCTTGCAGCGGGAAAAGACCTGACGGAGGCAGAAAGCTGTAAGCTGCTTTCTGCAGTGGGACTTTGTTCTGCCGATTATCTGAACCGACAGATGGACGGCACACTTTCCGGAGGCGAGATGAAGCGTCTGGAGATTGCAACGGTACTGGCGAAACCGCACAAGGTCAGCATTTTTGATGAGCCGGAGGCCGGTATTGATCTTTGGAGCTTTTCTATGCTGATCAAACGGTTTGAGGAGATCCACAAAGAGAAACAGGAAAGCCTGATCCTGATTTCCCATCAGGAGCGGATCATCCGTATGGCAGACAAGATCATGGTAATCGAAGATGGTGAAGTGAAACGATACGGCAGCCGTGAGGAAGTCCTGCCAACTCTGTTTACGCAGGAGAGATGCGGCAAGTGTGCGAATGGACTGGAAGGAGGTGTCTGCTGATGGCACAGATCAATGAGACTACCCAGGGGGTTCTGGATCAGATCAGCGAAGGATTTGCGCAGAAAGGTGCTTATAATCTTCGCCAGAATGGCGTATCGATCTGTCATGGAGACAGCGAGCACATCAAGATTCGTAAGAAAGAAGATAAGCCTGGGATCGATATCCTGATTGACGGTGATACAAAGGGTGAAAAAGTGTTCATCCCGGTTGTAGTCAGTGTTTCCGGCATGACGGATCTGGTTTACAATGATTTCTATATCGCGGATGGTGCGGATGTGACCATCGTGGCAGGCTGCGGCATCCACAACAGCGGCTGCAATGAGAGCCGTCATGATGGTATTCATACCTTCCATGTAGGAAAGAATGCCAATGTCCGTTATGAAGAAAAGCATTACGGAGAAGGCAACGGAACCGGAAGCCGTATCTTAAATCCGGTGACGAACATTGAGGTAGGCGAGAATTCTGTTTTTACCCTGGATACCGTTCAGATCAAAGGTGTGGATTCCACGGTGCGCAGAACCAATGTTTCCATGGAGGCAGGCTCCAGGCTTTATGTGGTGGAGCGTATCATGACAGACGGAACACAGCATGCGGAGTCAGATATGGAGGTCTGCATGAATGGAAGCGGCTCCTCAGCACAGATCGTTTCCCGTTCTGTAGGCAAGGGGGAGTCTTCCCAGGTATTCCATCCGAAGGCAGTCGGAAACACCAAATGTCATGCTCATATCCAGTGTGATTCTATCATCATGGATCATGCAAAAGTTGGTTCCATTCCGGAGATTCAGGCTAATCATGTGGATGCTGCAATCGTTCATGAGGCAGCCATCGGACGAATCAATGATGAGCAGCTGTTGAAGCTCAGAACCCTCGGCATGACCGAGGCAGAAGCTGAGAATGTGATCATTGAAAACTTTTTAAGTTAATATTCTGTGATAAGAACAGGAATGAAGGATCTGTAGCAGCGGATTTTTCATTCCTGTTTTGCTTGCCTGAAAAATAACATATTCCTTTCGTAGAAAATCCCGGAATCTTATGTTATACTTAAAGGCAAATCGTGTAAGGAGGTGTCTCTTTTTATGATGCAGCGAATCTGTCCGGTCTGTGACCAGGTTATGAAGCATGCCCACTACTGCAGCGCATGTCACTCCTGGGTGAAGGACCCGATGTATATGAATGTCACGTATTATCTGAATGAGCGCCACCCGAAAAACGAGGCGCACTGCAGTTACCATAATGCAGAAGAGGAGCATACGAATGCCGGAGCCGAAAGGCGGAAGGCAGTGCGATCGTCTTCCGGCAGAGAGCGAAGCGTGAAAACAGAGCGGGCGGTCCGAACCACAGAAAAAGGCGCGTCAGGGCAGTCGAAGATGGTTATCGAAAAGAAAAATCCGGTTCGAAAACTGATTCTTTTGTATATTTTCCTGATGGTTGTGATATGGCTGTTCAGGCTGCTAAGCGGTATGGCTGGTTCATTCTCTGATATTACCGGAAGCATATTTGACAGTATCAGCGGGTCTGATTTCCGGGAACTGACGGATGAAGAAGCAAGAGCTTACGGCGGTCCCTGCACGGATGAACCGCATTTTGAAGTCACGATCGAAGCTCTTAAGAGTCCGATCCGGGAACTGTTTGATACCTGTCAGATTCCGCTGGCCGGAACAGATACCTATTCCCACAACACGGTATATTCCGATGAGACTACCTGGTTTTCTTCCACAGACACCTATTATATGGAAGCAGAGGACACATATGCCTATGTGGATTTTGACTACGACACAGCTACAGGTCAGCTCCATCAGATTTATCTGTCTGTCCCGGAACGAGATTCCATCACGGTTCTGACGAAGCAGTTTCTGCTGATGTTAAACGATGCGGATGCATGGGATATGGAACAGAAGCATCGTTCTGATGCGGCAGACCTGGATGAGCTGTATGCCCGGATGATGGAGCCCGGTGTGAACCAAACAGAGGGGGTCTGGTGCGGAGCCGGTATCAATGCTGAATTTCCGGATGCGGAAGATGAAAACTGCAGTGTGTGGATCTATCCTGACAGAAGCAGCGACAGCTACAGTTATGGAGAGCATACCGATAGTCTGTAAATGCCAAAATGTATGATGTGCCTGAGGTACAAAACAGTTATGAAATCATAAATATGAGAGGAACAGTACGTATGAAAATCAGAGATATTCTTGCAAAAAACGAACCAACACTTTCCTTTGAGGTATTCCCGCCAAAGACAGAGGATAAATACGAGTCTGTAGAAATGGCTGCTTCCGAGATTGCGAAGCTGAATCCGGCATTCATGAGCGTGACCTACGGCGCAGGCGGCGGTACCAGCCAGTATACGGTTGATATCGCAGCATCCTTAAAGGCAAAGGGGGTTACTCCGTTAGCGCATCTGACCTGCGTTTCATCCACCAGAGAAAAGGTACATTCCGTTCTTGATCAGTTAAAGGCACAGGGCATTGAGAATGTGCTGGCCCTGCGCGGCGATATTCCGAAAGACGGAAAAATAGAGAATGATTACCGTTATGCCTCTGAGCTGATTGCTGAGATCAAGGCATCCGGTGATTTCTGTATTGGTGCTGCCTGCTATCCGGAGGGTCATGTGGAGTCAGCCAACAAGACCGAGGATATTCAGCACCTGAAGGAAAAGGTGGAGGCAGGCTGTGATTTTGTGACCACCCAGATGTTTTTTGATAACAACATTTTATACAATTATCTGTACCGGGTACGTGAGAAGGGCATTACCGTTCCGGTTATTGCAGGTATCATGCCGGTAACCAATGTAGCCCAGATCAAGCGCATCTGCTCCATGTCCGGAACATATCTTCCGGCTCGCTTCAAGGCTATCGTAGACCGTTTCGGTGATAATCCGGCAGCCATGAAACAGGCTGGTATTGCTTACGCGACGGAGCAGATCATTGACCTGATTGCCAACCATGTCAATGGCATTCATGTGTATTCCATGAACAAACCGGATGTGGCAGCCCAGATCCAAAACAGCCTTTCTGAGATCATCCGGTAGGAAAATACGATAAAGAAGGACAATGGCCCGGCATCGGAATTTTGGATGCCGGGCAGAAACTACGGAGAGAACAGGATTGATGAATGAAACATTTCACTGGAATGACCGGGAACTTTTGCGTTATCTGGGCTGTAAAAATGGGACAGCTCCGGACCAGAACACGGCAGATCTGATCATGCAGTGTAAGCAGGAACTGGAAGCAGTGGCTTCTCCCAGGGTTACCTGGAGAGAATATCCACTGTCATTTCAGGGTCATGTGATTGACATGACCTGTCTTCAGACACAAAGCAAAAGCCTGGAGCGGAATTTAAGGGACTGCGAGCGGGTTCTTTTGTTTGCCGCGACCCTTGGCAGTCAGGTAGATGTGCTGCTGCACCGCTATAACATGATCCAGATGAGCAAGGCCGTGGTCATGCAGGCGGCATCTGTAGCCATGCTGGAAACGTTCTGTGATGAACAGAATGAGAAACTGAAGGAAGAATACCAGGAAAAAGGCTGGTACTTAAGGCCGAGATTCAGTCCGGGCTACGGGGATTTCCCGCTGGAGTGTCAGAAACAGATCGCACCGGCGCTGGAGCTTGGAAAACGCATTGGCGTGACCCTGACGGACAGTCTTCTTATGGCACCATCCAAATCAGTGACGGCGATCATCGGTGTGAGCCGCCTGCCAAGAAACTGTACGGTGCAGGGCTGTGAGGTCTGCGCCAAGCGGGACTGTGCTTACCGCAGATAGATGCAAATATGAACAACACGAAGGAGTTTACCATGGACATATTACAGGAATTACAGAACCGGATCTTATTCTGTGACGGAGGAATGGGAAGCCTTTTACAGGAGGCAGGATTAAAGCCGGGAGAGCTTCCGGGAACCTGGAACATTACGCATCCGGAGGAGCTTGTAAAGATTCACAAAGCCTATCTGGAGGCGGGCGCAGATATTGTGACCACAAACACCTTCGGCGTAGACCGGCTAAAATACAATAAAAACACGGAGTTTCAGCTGGAGCCGGTCATCCGGGCGGCAGTGGCGAATGCGAAGGAAGCCATCCGCCAGAGTGGAAAGCAGGCCTGGATCGGCCTGGATATGGGACCGACTGGCAAGCTGTTAAAACCGATGGGCGACCTGGCTTTTGAGGACTGCTGTGCCATCTACCGGGAAGTGGTGGAGATCGGAGCGGACGCAGGCGCGGATTTCATCCTCATTGAGACCATGAGCGACAGCTATGAAACCAAGGCAGCTGTGCTCGCAGCCAAAGAGGGCTGTGACCTTCCAATCTTTGTTACCGTTACCTTCGATGAGCGGGGCAAGCTTTTAACCGGCGGAAGCCCGGCATCCATTGTGGCTATGCTGGAGGGGCTTGGAGTTGACGTACTGGGCATGAACTGCGGCCTTGGCCCGGTTCAGATGAAAGAAATCTTAAAGGATGTTCTGGAAGTTTCTTCGATTCCGGTCATGATCAATCCGAATGCGGGACTGCCGAGAAGTGAGAATGGAAAGACCGTTTATGATATTGACGCGGCACATTTTGCAAAAACTGAGGAAGAAATTGTAGATATGGGTGCCCGGATCGTGGGCGGCTGCTGTGGCACTACGCCGGAGCACATTCGCATGGTGGCAGAGCGCTGCCGCGATAAAAAGCCGGTTCAGGTGACGAAGAAAAACCGCACGGTGGTATCTTCCTTCTGTCAGGCTGTTGAGATTGGAAAGAATCCGGTCATCATCGGCGAACGCATAAACCCGACTGGTAAGTCTAAATTCAAGCAGGCCCTGCGTGACCACAATCTGCAGTATATTTTACAGGAGGGCGTGACCCAGCAGGATCATGGTGCCCATGTGCTGGATGTGAACGTAGGTCTTCCGGAGATTGATGAGCCATCTATGCTGGAAGAGGTGGTACGGGAGCTGCAGAGCATCATTGACCTGCCGCTTCAGCTGGATACGACGGATCCGGTGGCTATGGAGCGGGCCATGCGTGTATACAACGGAAAACCGCTTATCAACTCCGTTAACGGAAAAGAGGAGTCCATGCGTACGGTATTCCCACTGGTACAGAAGTATGGCGGCGTTGTGGTAGCGCTGGCGCTGGATGAGGGTGGCATTCCGGAGACGGCAGAGGGCCGCATTCAGGTGGCAAAAAAGATCTATAAGACGGCGGCTGAATACGGAATCGGACCAGAAGACATCATCATTGACGCGCTGTGCCTGACGGTAAGCTCGGACAGCCAGGGGGCCATCACCACGCTGGAGACTCTTCGCCGTGTGCGGGATGAGCTTCACGGAAAAACCATTTTAGGTGTGTCTAACATCTCCTTCGGTCTGCCACAGCGTGAGATCATCAATGCGGCATTTTTCACCATGGCCATGCAGAATGGCTTAAGCGCTGCCATCATCAACCCGAATTCCGAGGCCATGATGCGCGCGTACTACAGCTTCCGTGCCCTGATGAATCTGGATCCGCAGTGCAGCGAGTACATTTCTGTTTACAGCGGGCAGGTGGCAAGCCTGGGCCAGAGTGCGGTAACTGGAAATGGAGGGTCTGCAGCAGGCGGAGCGTCTGGGACAGCAGGCAGTCAGGAAGCTTCGGATCTGCATGCCAGCATCGTGAAGGGATTAAAAGACCAGGCGGTGCAGGCGGCAAAGGAACTGCTGGAAATCCAGGATGCCCTGGAGATCATCAACAGCCAGATCATTCCGGCACTGGATGTAGTGGGAAAGGGCTTTGAGAAGGGGACCATGTTCCTGCCGCAGCTTCTGATGAGCGCGGAGGCGGCAAAGGGCGCTTTTGGGGTTATCAAGGAAAAGCTGGATGCCAGTGGTCAGAAGCAGGAGAAGAAAGGTAAGATCATTCTGGCTACTGTTAAGGGTGATATTCACGACATCGGAAAGAATATTGTGAAGGTGCTTCTGGAAAACTACAGCTATGATGTGCTGGATCTGGGCAAGGATGTTCCGCCGGAGACCATTGTAGAGACAGCCGTGGAGAAGCATATTGAACTGGTGGGACTTTCTGCGCTGATGACCACCACCGTGCCAAGCATGGAAGAAACCATCGTACAGCTTCGCAAGGCAGCACCGTGGGCAAAGGTGATGGTTGGCGGTGCCGTGCTGACCCAGGAATATGCCGATACCATGGGAGCAGATCAGTACTGCCGCGATGCCATGGCTTCCGTAAATTACGCGGAGCAGGTATTCGGTCTTACAAAATAGTAAGAAATTTTTAAAAGAATAGAAATTGAATCTCCTTTCCGGCTGGATTACACTAGGATACATGGACTTAGTTGAACAGACAGAGAGGAGATTTTTTCATGTTACATGGTAAGATAAATACAGGAAAGCGCCTGGCAGCACTGGCACTCTGCGGACTTTTTGCCCTGCAGGCTCCGGCAGTACCGGCTATGGCAGCAGAAACACTGACGGTACAGGACCAGGGATTTTACCGCATTGATGGAACAAAGATTGAGGGAGCGGTGGCAAAAGGCGTTACCATTTCCAAATACCAGAACCAGGCAGGTCCCATCGACTGGGATGCCATGAAGGCGGATGGCGTGACCTTTGCCATGATCCGTGTCGGATACTTAAATGATCTGGACCCTTACTTTAAAGAAAATATGGAGGGTGCCATCAGCCACGGCATCCGTGTGGGTGTGTTCCTCTATTCCATGGCGTTGGATGAAGAGACTGCGCGGCAGGAAGCCCAGTATGTGCTGGAACAGATCCGGGGATATAAGATTTCCTATCCGGTTGCCTACGATGTAGAATCCAAGTACCTGCTTGACAATGGAAAAACGCCGCAGGAACTGGCAAACCAGACGAATGGTTTCTGCAAAGCCATCGCGGATGCCGGATACCGTCCAATTCTCTACGGAAACAATCAGTGGCTGACCAATTATGTAGATGTGTCCCAGGTGCCGTATGATATCTGGTATGCGCGCTACGGAACGACCGGTGAATTCCAGAACCGGAAGATCTGGCAGCTTACCGAGACGGGTTCCGTGGCAGGCATCACTGGCAATGTCTGCATCGAGGCTTCTTTCTATGATTATCCGGAGCTGGCGGCAGGCAATACAGGAAGTGGAACCTACACTGCAGGATCTTCTTCAAGCGGGGGCCCGGGTGTGGGTCTGTCAGCGGGAAAGACCCAGGCAACGCCAACGGTCGGCGCGTCCACGGATAGCCAGACAGGACCATCCGGCCAGGCGGGGCAGCAGGCCCAGACCGGTGCTTCTCCGGTTCAGACGGCCGGACAGGATGAAAGCCAGCTGACCAAATCACCGTCCGAACAGTAAAAAGGTGTGAGAGTCTGAAATGTACAAGCGGCAGGAAAGCTTACCGGCTCCTGCCGTTTTTGTTTTTCCGTGCGTATTCTTTTTACAAATACCGCTTGTATTTACGGAATGCTTTCGGTAGAATAGAGCTAGGCTGAATCCGGGATTCTCTTTGGAAACGGAGAGAATACCATGAAGAAAAAACGATCTGCTATTTTAAAGTGGCTGCTGCTTGCGGTATGCCTGTTTGTGGCGGGCTGCTTTTACAGCTGCGGCATCCGGAAGACAGAACAGGGGCCGGAAGCCGTACAGAAAAACAGGGCGTTTCAGGCGGAAAGCGCGCCGGAAAGCAGCAGGGAAATAACCGGAGAAGGTTTGGAATATCCAGAGGATACCGAAGCTTTCCTGGAAAATGGAGCTGCTGAACATACAGCAGATGCAAAGCAGGGCAAAACAGATTCCATACCGGAAAACAGTAATATGACAGAGACGGCTCTCTGCTATGTATATGTCTGTGGGAAGGTGCGGTCACCTGGGGTATACACGCTCCCGGAAGGTGCCCGAATCTATGAGGCAGTTGATCTGGCGGGCGGATTTACGGACGATGCGGAAGACTCCTGGCTGAATCTGGCAGAGCCTGTTACAGATGGCATGAAGCTGGAGGTTCCATCCAAAGCACAGGCGGGGGACCCGGCCTGGCAGGCTCAAAACAAGAATGCGTTAACCGGGAACAGAGACGCGGGAAATTCTGTGGCAGGGCAGCATGTTCTGGTCAACCTCAATACGGCTTCCCTGGAGGAACTGATGACGCTAAAGGGCATCGGGACATCCCGGGCGGAGGATATCATCCGTTACCGGAAGGAAGCAGGCGGTTTTACAAAAATAGAAGATATCATGAAGGTGCCGGGCATCAAGGACGCGGCCTTTCAGAAAATAAAAGAAAATATTACAGTATAGGGAATAGGTGAGAACATGGCAAAGATTCTGGTGGTTGATGATGAAAAACTGATCGTGAAGGGCATCCGTTTCAGTCTGGAACAGGACGGAATGGATGTGGACTGCGCGTATGACGGGGAAGAGGCGATCAATCTGGCAAAACAGACAGAATACGATGTCGTGCTTCTGGATGTGATGCTTCCCAAATATGACGGCTTTGAGGTCTGTCAGGCAATCCGGGAATTTTCCGAAATGCCGATCATCATGCTGACTGCCAAGGGCGGAGACATGGACAAGATCCTGGGACTGGAATACGGCGCAGACGATTATGTGACCAAGCCGTTTAATATTCTGGAGGTTAAGGCGCGCATCAAGGCAATTATGCGCAGAAATTCCAGAAAGTCCGGAAAGGGCAAAGAGGCGGAAAATAAGATGATCACCGCCGGAGACTTAAAGCTTGATCGGGAAGGCCGCCGGGTATTCATTGGTGAAAAAGAAATCAATCTGACGGCCAAGGAGTTTGATCTTCTGGAACTTCTGGTCTGCAATCCCAACAAAGTCTATTCCAGAGAGAGCCTTCTGTCTTTTGTGTGGGGCAACAAGGCTTCGGAATCTGGAGATGTACGTACCGTGGATGTTCACGTAAGACGTCTGCGTGAGAAAATCGAGCCGAGTCCAAGTGACCCGAAATACGTACATACCAAGTGGGGTGTGGGCTATTATTTCCGGGCATAGAACAGACAGATGACTGCCTGCGCAGCATAGGAACAGCAGCATGAGAGGTGGAATATCATGGGACAGAAAAGATGGAAAAACCGATGGAGAAGACTGGACAATACGGCCAAAATCTTTCCGGTGATCGCAAATGAGAATGTAAGCCAGGTCTTTCGGATCTCGGTGACCTTAAAGGAACCGGTGGATCCGGAGCTTCTTAGCAGGGCGCTGGAGGAAATTCTGCCGGAGATCCGGAATTTCCGTGTGAAGATGCGCAGGGGACTTTTCTGGTATTATTTTGAGGAAAATGACCGGATCCCGCAGGTAAAGCGGGAAAATACCTATCCATGCCGGTTTATTGATCCTCATGGAAATCAGCGCTTCTTGTTTCGGGTAACCTACTACGAAAAGCGCATCAATCTGGAAGTCTTTCATGCGCTCACGGACGGACTCGGTGCGGTAAACTTTTTAAAATGCCTGACCAGACAGTACCTTCGTCTGGCAGAAGGGGCGTCGGAGTTCATGACCCGGGACGATGAGAATGCCAGAAAGCAGGAGATCTTCCATGTCCAGGACAGTTACTTAGAACATGGGGAAGACGGAAAACCAAGAAGCTACAGCTCCAGACCGGCTTATCAGTTAGAAGGTCATTACCTGCCGCTGGGAACCGGGCAGGTTCTGCACGGGTATGTACCGGTGAGCCGCTTAAAGGCGGTCTGCAAACAACATGGAGTCAGCATCACCAAGTATCTGGCAGCATTACTGATCTGGTCTATCTGGCAGGAGTATCTGGGCGGAAAGAGCAGCAGGTGTGCTGTGGTTTTGAATCTGCCCATCAATCTGCGGGCTTTTTTTGGTTCAGATACCATGGCGAATTTCTTTGCGGTTACCATGATCGGCTGGCTGTTCCGGAATCCGGATATTCCGTTTGAGGTGCTTCTCCGGAAAGTGAGCAGTCAGATGGACCGCAAGATTGACAAAGACAAACTGGCGGAGAGCATTGCATACAATGTATCCAACGAGAAAAAATGGTACCTGCGGGCGATTCCCCTCTTTTTAAAAGCTCCGGCACTTTCTCTGGTGTTCCGGCTTAAGGACCGGGCCTACACCATGACACTGTCCAATATCGGGCCTGTACAGATGGAGCCGGAATACGCGGATCTCATCGAACGGTTCCATTTAATGATCGGCGTTTCGAGACGCCAGCCGGTTAAGTGCGCGGTGTGTGCTTACAAAGATGAGATGGTCATTACCTTTACTTCGGTCTTTGCGGACAGCCGCCTGCAGAAACGTTTCTTCCGAAAACTGAAGGAAGACGGAGTGCCGGTGCGGTTTGAGGGCAATGAGCTCTCTGCCGCAGTAAAGCGGGATATGTACCCACGGGTGCGCAAGGTACTGATTCGGCGCGGAGGCGCGGAGGAAAAGGCCACACGCATGGCAAAGCAGGTGGGCAACACCGGGGTGGATGCAGCGAAGGGAATCCGTGATTATGTCAGTGGCCGCAGAAGCTGGAAAGAGGAATTAAAACGCCGCCTGCATATCTAAAAACAGACAAAACTTGAGACGGAGGAAGATTACTTGAAAAACAGGGAAGTGAGTCTGCGCGGCAAACTGGTGCGGGACATGATGAAGAACATGATGGATTCCGCTATGGGACATAAAATCCAGACCGGGGAATACCGGAAGGATCCGAAGGAACCGGCCTGGATCTGCCCGCCGGATTATGAATATGAGATTGTGGAAATGCCCCATTTTAAGATGGAATATCTCCGGCCTACCGGAGTTTGTACCGGAAGAGTGATTCTGCAGCTTCATGGGGGCGGTTACATTGGCCCTATGAAAAATATTTACCGGGATTTCGCGATTCAGTACTGCAGCAGGAGCTTTGGCGGGGATGTGCTGACCATTGATTACCGGGTGGCACCGGAGCATCCGTACCCGGCTGCGCTGGAGGACGCGGTGGCGGCGTACCAGTGGCTGATCGGGGAAAAGCATTACGACGCGGACAAGATCGTGATTGCGGGTGATTCCGCGGGAGGCGGTCTGGCACTGGCCCTGGTTATGTACCTGCGGGATCATGACATGGAACTGCCGGCCGGTGTGGTAGTCATGTCTCCCTGGACAGATTTAACCAACAGCGGACAATCCTACCAGACCAACTTTGACCGGGATCCCCAGTTTGGAGGTACCACCGACAATATGCTGTTTCACAGCACTTACATCGGAGACGCAGATCCGGAGGACCCGTATATCTCCCCGCTGTTTGGAGATTTTGCGCAGTTTCCGCCGGTGCTGTTTCAGGTGGGAAGTGAGGAAGTGCTGTTAGATGACACACTGAGGGCTGCGGAAAAGGTGCGCAAAGTCCATGGGAAGCTGCGCGTTACGGTTTATGAAGGAATGTTCCATGTGTTTCAGATGGCCCTGCGCCTGATCCCGGAAAGCCGGGAGGCCTGGGAAGAGGTCAGCCGCTTCCTGGAAATCATCTACTGCATTGAGCGGAAGAAAGAAGGAAGGGCCGTAAAACGGGTGAAATCCGGGCGGGAAAGAAGCAGGAGAGAGCAATGAAGATTACATTGGTTACTGTAGGAAAAATCAAGGAAAAATTTTATACGGATGCCATTGCGGAGTACGCGAAGCGCCTGAGCCGGTACTGTAAGCTGGAAATCATTCAGGTGGCAGACGAAAAGACACCGGATAAAGCCAGTGAGGCAGAAGAACAGCAGATTAAGGACAAAGAAGGAAAACGGATTCTGGAGCAGATCAAAGACGGCGCGTTTGTGATCGCGCTGGCAATTGATGGAAAAATGCTGGATTCTGTGGAACTTGCGGAAAAAATCGATAAGCTGGGCATTGGCGGAGTCAGCCAGCTGGTCTTTGTGATCGGCGGTTCTCTGGGACTTTCAGAGGCGGTCTTAAGCCGGGCCGATTACCGGCTGAGTTTCTCAAGGATGACGTTTCCGCACCAGCTGATGCGGGTGATTTTGTTAGAACAGATCTACCGCAGCTACCGGATCATTCATAAAGAACCATATCATAAATGAAAAGGGTTTCATAATCAAAAGGAGGCAGTTTCATATGAAGAACTGGAAAAAGGGAATTGCGCTGGTTGTGGCAGCAGGATTGCTGACGATTGCGGGAACGGCAACTGCGCTGGCGGCATCCAAGACCAAACTGGATACTGTAACAGAACTTTACTGGGGGGATGATGGCACCACCGCAAACTGGGAGAAGGTGGATGATGCCTACCAGTATGAGGTCCGCCTTTACTGCAACGAGTCCCAGGTGGAGAGCATGAAAACCAAAAAAGATTCGCTCGACATGGAAAAGAAGATGACCAAAGAGGGCGATTACACATTTAAGGTGCGTGCTCTGGCAAAATCCAATTCCAAAGAATTTACGGACGGTTACTGGTCTGAGGAGTCTGAGGAAACTTATGTTTCTGAAGATTTCGCGAACATGATCAAAAACGGCGGAAGCACATCCCAGTTAAAGAACGGCGGTCCTGGCAAAAAAGAAGATGGTCAGACTACAGAAGAGAAAGAGGCTTCTGTTGTGATCCAGGCCAAATGGATCCAGGAAGCAGGCACTGGCCGCTGGTGGTATCAGAATGCAGATGGCAGCTACCCGAAGGGCGGCTGGTGGCAGGATCCGGCAAACGGAACCTGGTACTTCTTTGATGAGCAGGGATACATGCAGACTGGCTGGATTGACTGGAACGGAAACCGCTATTACTGCACAGCAGGCGGAGCCATGGCGGTCGGTGAGTACACCATTGATGGCGCACAGTACCGCTTTGACGCAACCGGCGCGTTACAGTAGAAAAAGTAAATAGCAGGTGAATATAAAACACCCCTTCCCTCATATATATTATGCAGGGGAGGGGTGTTTTTTTGGATAAGCGGGAGGAACTGATCAAAATATTTTCCAAAGATATCCGGGAGATCTTAAAGCAGGTCACAGTAGATTTTGAACAGGTACAGGAGATCCGCCTGCGGGTCCATGCACCGCTTCTGATGATCTGTAATAACCGGGAATATTACATCACCAGGGAAGGAAATTTAAGCATGCGGGCAGAAGAGGCGTACCTGGTAACGCGGGAGGCGCTGAAGGAAACACTGGATTATATGAGCAGTTATTCGCTTTATGCCTTTGAGGAGGAGATCAAGCAGGGGTTTATCACGATCCAGGGCGGACACCGCATCGGCATTGCAGGAAAAACCATTACCGATGGTCACGGGATCCGCAGCATGAAGTTCATCTCGTTTATCAATGTGCGTCTGTCCCATCAGGTGAAGGGCTGCGCGGAGTCAGTGCTGCCGTATCTGTATGACCGTGACATGATCTTTCATACGCTCATCATCTCGCCGCCGCGGTGCGGAAAAACCACACTTTTGCGTGATATCATCCGCCAGGTGTCCAATGGAAGCGCAGAGCATGCGGGACTGACCATCGGTGTGATCGATGAACGGTCGGAAATTGGTGCCTGTTATCAGGGAATCCCGCAGAATGAATTGGGAATCCGGACAGACATTCTGGACTGCTGTCCCAAGGCTCAGGGAATGATGATGCTGATCCGTACCATGTCGCCCCAGGTCATTGCGGTGGACGAGATTGGAAACCGGGAGGATCTGGAGTCCATCGAATATGTGATGAACTGTGGCTGCAAGCTGGTGGCCACGGTTCATGGAAGTTCCATTGAAGATATCAAGCAGAAACCGGTCCTGCGCAAGATGGTACTGGAAAAATGGTTTGAGCGGTATGTGATCTTAAATAACAGGGGAAAAGTGGGTAACATCGGGGAAATTTACGATTCCAGGGGATGCAGGCTTTACCCGGTGGGAGGTGAGTGCTTTTGAGCATGCAGGGATGGATGAAGCTGTTTGGCGCGGCCTGCATCCTGTGTGGTGCGGCGGGATGCGGAATCTGGTTTGCCGGCAGGTACCGGCAGCGGATTCTGGAGCTGGAACAGCTAAAACAGATGGTGTATCTTTTAAAGGGGCAGATTCTGTATGCCAGCGCACCGCTTCCGGAAGCGCTGGAAACAGTGGGAAAGCGGATGGACGGAGCACTTGGGACTCTGTTTCTGGAAACGGCAGCCAGTCTGGAGTCGCAGCCCGGAGAGCCATTTCCCGTGATATGGAGGAAGGCGGTTTCCGTAATGGAAGGGAAGACAGCCCTTTCAAAGTCGGACAGGCAGACTTTGGAGACGCTGGGAGAACATCTTGGTTTTCTGGACCGGGAGACTCAGGAGAGGACTCTGCTTTTGTACCTGGAGCAGGTGGACACGGAACTGGAGGTATTAAGAGAACACCGGCAGGAACGCTGCAGACTGTATACAAGCCTTGGGGTGATGGGCGGTCTGTTTCTTGCGGTGATCCTGGTCTGATGGAGGGTACATATGGGAGTGAATCTGATTTTCCGCATTGCTGCGGTGGGGATTCTGGTGTCTGTGATCTGCCAGGTGCTGCGCCACAGCGGACGGGAAGAGCAGGCATTTTTGACCAGTCTGGCGGGCCTTGTGCTTGTGCTGTTCTGGCTGGTGCCGTATATTTATGAGCTGTTTGAAACCATGAAAAATCTGTTTGCACTGTAGGGGATGCTATGACGGTAGTGACGGTGGGAATCATTGGGATCATGACGGTGCTGATGGCGGTTCAGCTAAAGAGCCTGAAAGGGGAATACGGTCTGTATCTGGTGCTGGCAGCAGCCTGTGTGATCTTTTTTTACGGAACACTGAGACTGCGGGGAATTCTGGAGGGGATGCAGAAAATCCAGAACATGATCCGCATTAATCCGGTTTATTTAAATACATTGCTGAAGATGACGGGAATCACCTACATTGCGGAGTTCTCTTCCGGAATCTGTAAGGACGCAGGGTACGGAGCCCTTGGAAGCCAGATTGAGATATTTGGAAAACTTTCCATCCTGGCAGTCAGCCTTCCGGTCATTCTGGCGCTTCTGGATACGCTGCAGGGGCTTTTGGCATGAGGCGGGGGAGCAAGTGGCTGGTTTTGCCTGTAACCGGCCTTTTTTTATTCGGTGTATTCAGCGGGCCGGAAAGCCGGACGTGGGCTATGGATGCGGCTGGCGCGGCCCGGGAAACTGGTGCGGAGGTGGATGAGCCGCCGGAGACGGGACAGGTACCGGATACCATGGATACTACTGGTGAAATTGTCGTGGATGAGTCGGATGGAATGTTTGACGCGGTGGAGGCGGCGCTTTCGGGGGACGGGCTCTCTGGTATCGGAGATATTGAGACATATTTAAGGCAGGAACTGGGCGATTCCAGCCACCGGCTTACCTTTGGGGACCTGATGAGAGCACTGGCATCCGGCAATATGAGGGAGGCGGCATCCCTGTGCCTGGAGGGACTGCGCCAGGAAATTTTTGGAGAACTGCAGGGAAAGGAACGCATGGCCGGGCGACTTCTGGCTCTGGGACTTTTTGGTGCGCTGTTTGCCGGGTTTTCTGAGGTGTTTTCTGGCGGGCATATGGCAGAAACCGGCTTTTTTCTGACTTATCTGATGGCCTTTGCGCTTTTGGCAGCGGTGTTTCGGGAAAGCGCGGAGGCTGCGGCCCGGATTTTAGACAGCCAGATCCAGTTTATGAAGGTACTGCTTCCTTCTTATTTCACTGCAGTAGTGTGGTCCGGCGCGGGACTTTCCTCCGCGGCCTGGTACGAGGCGGCCCTGTTTCTGATTGCGGGAGTGCAGAAGCTTTACGCGGGACTTTTACTCTCGCTGGTGCGCATCTATTTTCTGTCGGTCATGGCAGGGTCCATGGGAAAGGAAGATATGCTGTCCCGGATGCTGGATCTTTTAAAATCCGCAGTTCAGTGGGGCAGCCGGTCTTTGATCGGTCTTGTCCTGGGGTTCCAGTTAGTCCAGGGCATGGTGCTCCCTTATGCGGATTCTGTAAAAAATGCCGGGATGCAGCGGCTTTTGCAGGCCATTCCGGGCATTGGGTCCGGGGCCGGGGCGGTGACGAAGCTGATGCTGGGGTCTGGCGTGCTCATCAAAAATGCCATGGGAGCGGCAGCGGTTCTTCTTCTGTTTCTGTTTTCCATTGTGCCTCTGGCAAGACTGTTTGTGCTCTACCTGATCTACCGGGGGGTGGCGGCGGTGCTGCAGCCGGTGGCGGATAAGCGCCTGGTGGTCTGTTTAAGCGGTGCTGCCCAGGCTCAGAAAATGCTTTTGACGGTGACCGCTTCCTGTTTTTTACTCTTCGCAGTCACCATAGCCCTGATCTGTCAGGGAACCAATGCGGCTTATCTGGCATCGTAACAGAAAGGAGGCAGGCCTGTGACGGCAGTTTACGAGTGGATCCGGAACCTGACAGCGTTTTTTCTGTTTTTATCTGTAATGGAAAATCTGCTGCCGGGGCAGAAGTACGGAAAGTATATCCGGCTATTTGCGGGTATGGTGCTGATCCTTCTGGCGGTGGAGCCCTTTACTTCCGGGTTTAATCTGGATGAGGTGCTGGCCCGCAGCTATGAGGATCTGGTGATACGCGGGGAGGCGGGAGAACTGAAAGAGCAGCTTGGGGCAACAGAGCAAAAACGCCTTGGGCAGATTTTGTCGCAGTATGAGGAGGCAGTTGGCCGGGATGTAAGGGAGCTTGCGCAGTCCTGCGGACTGACGGTCATGGACTGCCGTGTCCGCATTGAGGGTGATGAAGACAGCCCGGAATTTGGAACAGTGCGGGAAATTGCGGCAGTTCTTCCGGCGCAGTCCGCACAGGCAGAAAAAGAGAAGCTGTCAAACAGGATTCAGGAATATTATGGTCTGGAGGAGCAGTATGTGGAAATTGAAATTGCCGGAGGGGAAGGACCGGTGGATCTTTCTCCTGACAGTGGGCGTGATTCTTTGTATTCTGGCATTTCCGGCGGGCAGTAAGAGCAGCCGGATGGCACTTCCGGTCTCCCGGAGCGCGGATGAGGCCGTAACAGCGTCCGGGCCAGGCGGCCAGGGTGCTGCGGCTTATGAGCGGGAAATGGAGGAGCGGGTGCGGGAAATTCTGCGGGGCGTTTCCGGTGTGGGAGAGGTGGATGTGATGATTGTCCTCAAATCTTCCGCGGAAAAGGTGATACAGGTAGACAACAGTACATCAAAATCGGTAACCACAGAAAAGGGAAGCGGTACAGACCGGGCGGTGGAGAGCCTGGAGCAGGAACACAGCACGGTGCTGACGGGAAGCGGGAGCGGACAGGAGCCGGTGGTAGCGAAAGAAGTCTACCCGGAGATCGCCGGTATCGTCATCAGTGCCTACGGGGGCGGCAATCCATCCGTGCAGGCAGAGATTTCCGAGGCCATGGAGGCATTATTCGGGCTTCCGGCGAATAAAATAAAAGTGTTAAAGCGGGTGGAGTAAAAAAGGAGCGTCGGTATGAAGCTGAAACGGGAAGGAACACCAAAACAGGACATGAATATGAAGAAACTGTTTCGAAGAAATCAGATCATCATTACGACTCTGGCCATCATGATCGCGGCTGCCGGATATCTGAATTACGCGGGAAAGCGGGAGCTGGAGGCCAGTGCCGGAGACGGAATCTACCAGGCAGGAACCTTTGATATTTCCGAGGAGGATCTTCTGGCGGAAAATCAGAAAAACGGAGCCGGGGATACGGCGCTGATCGAGGAGGCACAGCCGCAGGCAGAGGGCAGTGAGCTTCAGGCAGAGGCCACTCAGGGCGGAACTCTTTTGGCGGAAACAGATGCTGGAACAGAGCTTGCTGAGATTGACAGCTGGGACAGCGATGAGGAGGCCGGCATGGAAAATCCGGGGGAGGCAGTGCTCACCAGCGGCCTTACGGTTTCCGATTACATAGCCGGTGTGCAGCTGAACCGGGAGCAGATTCGGGCAAGAAATAAGGAAACTTTAAATTCTATCATCAACAGCACGAATATTGACGAGGCTGCCAAGCAGGAGGCCATCCAGAATATGATCACCATGACCGCGGTAGCGGAAAAAGAGAATGCGGCGGAGACTCTTTTGCAGGCCCGGGGTTTTGCGGATCCGGTGGTGAGCCTGACGGATGGAAAGGTGGACGTGGTGATCAACGCGCCCTCCATCACGGACCAGCAGCGTGCCCAGATTGAAGATATTGTGAAGCGCAAGACCGAGGTTGGAGCGGAAAACATCATCATTACGCTTTTGAATCTGGAGGATTAAAACACAAAAGCCCCTTTGCAAATCAGGGCAGATTTGTTATACTATAGAAAATAAGGATTTCCAGCGGAAACTGTGAAATCTGTCTGATCTGAGGAGGGAATACTGTGGCTGAGTTAGAAGGAAGAAATACACATAAATTATATGAAAAAGAGATGATGGGTGAGGTGCGCATCGCGGATGAAGTCGTAGCCATTATTGCAGGCCTGGCAGCGACTGAGGTAGATGGTGTGGATTCCATGGCCGGCAATATCACCAATGAGCTGGTAGGAAAGCTTGGCATGAAGAACCTGTCCAAGGGCGTGAAGGTAGATGTGACGGAGGAGCATGTGTCCGTAGATCTTTCCTTAAACATAAAGTACGGCTACAACATCCCGGATGTGAGTGAGCGCGTTCAGGACCGTGTTAAGTCCGCCATCGAGAACATGACAGGACTTACCGTGCTGGATGTCAACATCCGCATTGCAGGCGTCAACATTAACGAGCAGTAAAAAGAAAAACAGAAAACAAAGTCAGAACAGAAGGCTGGTCCGGAAACGGATCGGCCCTTTTTTGTTTTCAAAATCACCACTGAGTGGTAGGTCCAATCCGTAAAATGTTGTAAAAAAGTGTGACAATAAAATATCGATGGTTACATTTTCCAGAGAAAGGTGCTATAATCCATGGATGTTTCCAGAGAAGAACAATTTTTATTATTTGTGACTAAAAAGGAAGATAAGGAGGGAATGATGATGAATCTTGCATTTTGTATTCCATTTGCAGGACTTTTGCTTTGTATCGCGGTGCTGCCGCTGGTAAAAGCAGAATGGTGGGAAGCGCACCAGCCCCATGCGATCGTATTCTGGTCGCTGCTGTTTGTGCTGCCCTTTGCATTTGTGTATGGCCCCGGGCAGGCATTTGAGAAGGTGTTGGAGTGTATCGTAGATGATTATCTGACATTTATCATTTTGCTGTTCGGTCTTTTTTGTGTTTCAGGCAACATTACCCTGGAGGGGGATCTGGCGGGTTCCCCGCGCATCAACGTGGGTCTTCTTCTGATTGGCACCATGCTTTCCAGCTGGATTGGTACCACCGGTGCCAGCATGCTGATGGTGCGTCCCATTATCAAGATGAATGCCTGGAGAAAACGGAGAAGCCATATTATGGTGTTCTTTATTTTCCTGATCTCCAACATCGGCGGCTGCCTGACCCCGATCGGAGATCCGCCTCTTTTAATGGGATTTATGCGCGGGGTTCCGTTTTTCTGGAGCCTGCATCTTTTTCCGGTTCTTTTATTTAATGTAGTGATCCTGCTGACCATCTTTTATTTTCTGGACCGCAGGGCTTACCGGAAAGATATTGCGGAGGGCTTAAAGCCAGATATCAGCAAGCCGGGCACGGAAGTCCACATTCTGGGACTTCATAACCTGATCTTTCTGGCTATGATCGTGGCTGCCGTGATCTTAAGCGGAACATTACCGGGCATGGCAGCATTTCAGGATGCGGAAGGAGCAGTTCGCGGAATTCATCTGTTTGGCGAGGTAACCTTAACTTATCCGGCCCTGATTGAGGTGGTGATTATTCTTGTGGCAGCATTTTTGTCCTTTAAAACCACAAGTGGGGAAATCCGCCGGAAAAACCACTTTACCTGGGGTGCAATCCAAGAAGTTGCTGTTTTGTTTGTAGGCATCTTTATTACCATGCAGCCGGCCCTCATGATCTTAAAGGCAAACGGCGCAAGCCTTGGATTAAACAAGCCCTTTGAGATGTTCTGGGCAACAGGATGCCTCTCCAGCTTCCTGGACAACACACCGACTTACCTGGTATTTCTGACCACGGCCGGGGCACTGGGCTTTACGGAGGGGATGCCAACCATTCTGGGTACCGTTCCGGTTGCCATGCTGGAGGCTATCTCCTGCGGAGCGGTATTCATGGGAGCCAATACCTACATCGGCAATGCGCCGAACTTTATGGTCAAATCCATTTCTGACGAGAACGGTATCCGGATGCCTTCATTTTTCGGTTATCTGCTCTGGTCTATTACATTTCTGATTCCGGTATTTTTACTGGACATGCTGGTATTCTTTTTATAAGGAGGGAAACAGACTATGGAATATACACAGGAAAGCCTCCGTGAGCTTGCGGAGCGCATCTATGATCTGGATGCAGAAGTTTATACCCATCTGGGCTCCTCTCTGGGACGCGTGTTCAACCGCGACCGGGAACGCTGTGTGACCGATCTGGTACAGCTGATGATGCAGCGGGACAGCGGCCATCAGCTGCGCAGTGAGCTGGCGCTGATCAGCAATATGGCCAGAACCATTCCGGATAAGGAAAGCCGCTCCATGGTTATGCGGGAGTATACCAGCATTCTGCATGAGGTGCTGGCACTGCCCACCAGTTTTGGTGACGGCGATGTGCTGGACCAGAAGATGGCTAGCTTAAATACCTTAAACCTGGAGAACCGCTTCTCTGGCAAAGATCATTTGATCATCTGCATCAGCCGTACCTATGGCTGCGGCGGCAATGAGATTGGCTTTACCCTGGCAGACCGCCTGCGGATTAACTATTATGACGCGGAGATTTTCTCTGCGGTATTAAAACGCCTGGAGGCAGAAAAAGATCATGTGAAAGACTTAAGCAGCTATCCGGGCAAAGAAATGGATAAGGCCAATCAGGAAGCGGCTTTCGCGAAGCCGCAGAAGATGACCTTAAAGACCTGGGCTTCTGAGTTCAGCCGCTATCATGGTCTGAGTAAGCGTGATGCCATCTTTTTCAACCAGAGTGATCTGATCTGTGACATGGCAAAACATGAGGACTTCATTGTGATGGGCCGCTGTGCTGATGTGATTCTGACGAACAATCACATTCCGCACATCAGTATTTTCATCACAGCGCCCTTTGAACAGCGCCTGCGCCGTGCCATGGAGCTCCATCCGGGCTTAAGCGCAAAAAAGGCAAAGCATCTGCTGAAAAAGCTGGACCTGGATCATCAGGACTATTACCATTTCTTTACCGGAAGAAAATGGGGCAATGCCTCCAATTATGACCTGTGCTTAAACAGCGCAGCCTACGGTATTGATGGATCCGTAGATTTTATCCTGCGTATGCTGGACCGGGAAGGAAAGACAAACCTGCCGCGGTAGGAGAAACTTTGCCAGGCAACTGGCTGCGAGAGATTTCAGCGCAGGAGCATGATCCGGCCTGCCTTGCCGCGTGATCAGCTGTGAAACAGCACAATTCCGCCGATGGCAATGAGGGCACCAAGAACCTTGCGCCACTCAAAAGGAGCTTTTTCTACGCCGAACCATCCAAACAGCTCAATAGTGTAAGCAATGATGATCTGGGTCACTACAATAAAAAGCGTGGCTTTTGCGGGGCCCAGCCCGTCCATGCTGCGGATGACAGTCCAGGTGATAAAAGCGCCAAGTATTCCACCGACAGCCATGTACCAGGGCCGTACGGAGAGGAGTGAGGAGACCGGTGTCCGCTCAGAAAAGAGCCAGAGGATGAGACAGGTGAAAAAAGCCGTGAGCTGGACCCACCCGGCGGAAAGCCAGATGCCGGTCTGGCGGGTCAGCCCGGTATTTAAGACACCCTGGATGCTCATGAGGGCGCCGGACAAAAGGGCAATCAGAAAACCAAACATAGCAGGATCTCCTTTTCTGGGGAAATGAAAACTTCAGCCGCATAAGATATGCTTTAGTGTGTCATATGTGGCTGTTTTTATACCTCGCACGAACTGTATTGTGAAAGTGAAAAAAGTGTGGTATGATAATGCGTAAGATTGGTAGCTGTCCGCCCATCTGCGCCCGCGCACTGAACGGGAGGGCACGGAACAGCTATAAGCAGGAGGAAGAAAGACAGATGACCAGAAGAGAAATGCGGGAGCATTGTTTTAAAATTCTGTTTGGAGTAGAGTTCTACCCGACGGAGGAGATAAAGGCCCAGGTGGAGCAGTATTTTGACGCTCCGCAGGAGGACGATGTAGCAGAAAACGGAACAGAAGAAGTAGTCCACAATGTAGAAATGAAAGAAGTTGACCGCACCTTCTTAACCGACCGCGTGGCAGGAATTGCCGGAAAGATTCCGGAGCTGGATGCCCGCATCGATGAGGTAGCCCAGGGATGGAAGACCAGCCGTATGGGAAAGGTAGAGCTTACCATTTTGCGCCAGGCTGTTTACGAGATGCAGTATGACAGCGAGGTGCCGTCTAAGGTAGCTATCAACGAGGCGGTAAATCTTGCGAAGAAATTCGGCGGAAAGGATTCACCGGCTTTCATCAACGGTGTGCTGGCGAAACTGGTAACCGAGGCATAATATGGCCAGCGTTTATTCCGTTTCCCAGGTGAATTCCTACATTAAGAATATGTTTGCCCAGGACTTTGCCCTCAGCCGCATTACGGTGCGGGGCGAGGTCTCAAACTGCAAGTATCATACATCAGGACATATTTATTTTACGTTGAAGGACGGGACCGGAACTCTGGCGGCAGTCATGTTTGCCGGCCAGAGGAAAGGTCTCTCTTTTCAGTTACAGGAAGGGCAGCAGGTGGTGGTGACCGGCTCAGTCGATGTCTATGAGCGGGACGGAAAGTATCAGCTGTATGCCAGAAAGATTGAGCAGGAGGGCCGTGGGGATTTATACCAGCGGTTCTTAAAGCTTCGGGACGAACTGGAAGAGATGGGCATGTTCGCGCCGGAGTACAAGCAGCCCATTCCTCGGTATGCAAAGACCGTGGGCGTTGTGACAGCTCCCACTGGAGCGGCTATCCGGGATATCATGAATGTCACGAACCGAAGAAATCCGTATGTCCAGCTTGTCTTATATCCGGCTCTGGTGCAGGGAACAGGAGCCGCTGCTTCCGTCGCAGCCGGAATTCGTACCCTGGACCGCATGGGCCTGGATGTGCTGATCGTGGGACGCGGAGGCGGTTCTATTGAGGACCTTTGGGCGTTCAATGAAGAAATTGTGGCGCGGGTTATTTTCGACTGCGCAACCCCGGTCATCTCCGCAGTCGGTCATGAGACCGATGTGACAATTACGGATTACGTGGCAGATCTGCGGGCACCGACTCCGTCTGCGGCGGCAGAACTGGCTGTATTTGATTACCGCCAGTTTGAGTCAGCAAGGCTTTCTTACCAGGCAGCGCTGAATCAGGCCATGGAGCGAAAAAAGGAGCTTGTCCGTTACCGCACAGAGCAGTACCGTCTGCGTCTGAAACTGCATGATCCGGAGCGGAAGATGAGGGAGCAGAGGCAGCGCCTTACAGACACGGAAGATGCCATGAAGCGTGCCCTGGAGCAGAAGCTGACGGCAGCGCGCCACCGTCTGGCACTCCTTAGCGGGCAGCTGCACGGCTTATCACCGCTGGCCAAAATCAGCAATGGCTATGGTTTTGTGATGGACGCGGAGGGAAAACGACTCACATCCGTCGGACAGACCGCAGCCGGAGATGCCATTACAATTCGGATTGCCGACGGAAAAATCCAGGCGCAGGTAACGGAAACTGTGCCGTATCAGGAAACGCGGGATCACGGGCCGAAAAGCCACGGCTGAGGCAGAACATCCTGTGTATGGCAAAAGACCGGGCGGAACAAAAAGGAGCAGATATGGAAAAATCAATAGAGCAGACCTTTGCAGAGCTGGATGAGCTGCTGGAAAAGCTGGAATCTCCGGATACCACACTGGAGGAGTCTTTTGCCTGTTATGAGACGGGTATGAAGCTGGTGAAGGCCTGCAATGATAAAATCGATAAAGTAGAAAAACAGATGATCATCCTGCAGGGAGGTGCAGAGGAAGATGGAGATGCGTGAAGAACTGAAGAAACGGACCGGTGAGGTAGAAGCGGTTGTAGAAAGCTACCTTCCGAAAGAAGAAGGACATCAGAAAACCATTTTTGAGGCGATGAATTACAGTGTGCGTGCAGGCGGCAAGCGTCTGCGCCCCATGCTGATGCAGGAGACCTACCATCTGTTTGGCGGCACGGAACGCGCTGTAGAGCCCTTTATGGCAGCCATGGAGATGATTCACACATCCTCCCTGATCCACGATGACCTTCCCTGCATGGACAATGACGAACTCCGCCGCGGCCTTCCCACCACATGGAAGAAATTTGGCTACGACATGGCAGTGCTGGCAGGAGATGCCCTGATGATCTATGCGTTCGAGACGGCAGCGAAAGCGTTTGCCATGACGGCTCATCCGGACCGGGCAGCAAAGGCCATTCAGGTACTGGCTGAGAAGACAGGCATCTACGGCATGATCGGAGGACAGGTGGTGGACGTGGAACTGACCGGAAAGCCGATCCCGCAGGAAAAGCTGGATTTCATCTACCGGTTAAAGACAGGTGCGCTCTTAGAGGCTTCCATGATGATCGGGGCCATTCTAGGCGGCGCATCGGAGAAAGAGCAAAAGCGTGTAGAAGAGATTGCTTCGGCAGTGGGCCTGGCATTCCAGATTCAGGATGATATCCTGGATGTGACCAGCACCAGCGAAGAACTTGGCAAGCCGGTCTTAAGTGATGAGAAAAATCAGAAGACAACCTACGTGACACTGGTTGGGCTGGATCAGGCAAAGGCTGACGTGGCAGAAATCTCTGCCCGTGCGGTCAGCCTGTTAAAGGAACTCCCGGGAGAGAATCTGTTCCTGGAGAACCTGGTCACCATGCTGGTAGAACGGAAAAAATAGGAGAAGTTACGGGAGTTGCAAAAACCATGATTCTGGAACACATAGAAGGTCCGTGGGACGTGAAAAATTTAAGTCCGGAGGAGTTAAAAACACTGGCAGCCGAGATCCGGCAGTTCCTGATTGAGAAAATCAGCGTGACCGGCGGGCATCTGGCTTCCAATCTGGGTGTTGTGGAACTGACCATTGCCCTGTACCTGGCATTTGATCTGCCAAAAGATAAGGTTATCTGGGATGTGGGGCATCAGTCTTATACCCACAAGATTTTAAGCGGGCGCCGGGAAATGTTTGACGAGCTGAGACAGTACGGAGGTATGAGCGGTTTTCCAAAACGCAAGGAAAGCCCATACGATTCCTTTGATACCGGACACAGCTCTACCTCGATTTCCGCAGGACTTGGCATTGCCCAGGGCCGGGATCTCTTAGGGGAGGATTATGCGGTCATTTCTGTGATCGGAGATGGCGCGCTGACGGGCGGCATGGCCTATGAGGCGCTCAACAACGCGGCGCACCTGAAAAAGAACTTTATCATTGTACTGAACGATAACAACATGTCTATCTCGGAAAACGTGGGTGGCATGTCCAAATATCTGAGTGGTCTGCGATCCGGTGTGGGTTACAATGAACTCAAACGCCAGGTATCGGAGACTCTGCTGAAAATTCCGGTAGTCGGCGCCGGGCTGGTGGAAAAGATCAGCCGCACCAAAGACAGCATCAAACAGCTGGTCATTCCGGGCATGCTCTTTGAAAATATGGGCGTAACGTATTTGGGCCCGGTGGATGGCCATGACATCAAGGCTATGGTCAAGACCTTCAAAGAAGCGCGCAGGATGGATCATGCGGTATTAGTGCATGTGCTGACCAAGAAGGGAAAGGGCTATGTTCCGGCAGAGAAGAACCCGTCCCGGTTCCACGGCATCGATCCGTTTGATATCGCGACCGGAAAATCCTTAAAGAAAAAGGTATATCCGACTTACACCGATGTATTCTCAAAGGAAATCTGCCAGCTGGCAGAGATAAATCCACGCCTGGTTGCTGTTACGGCGGCCATGCCGGACGGAACCGGATTAAAGGCATTTTCTAAATGCTACCCGGACCGCTTCTTTGATGTGGGAATTGCGGAACAGCATGCAGTGACCTCCGCGGCAGGCATGGCGGCAGCGGGATTAAAACCGGTGGTAGCGGTGTACTCCTCCTTTCTGCAGAGAGGATTTGACCAGGTGCTCCATGATGTCTGCATCCAGAATCTTTCGGTGGTCTTTGCGTTAGACCGGGCAGGACTGGTAGGAAGCGACGGGGAGACCCACCAGGGCATTTTTGATCTGTCATATTTAAGCTGCATCCCGAACATGAGCATTATGGCTCCGAAAAATTTATGGGAGCTGAGAAAAGAACTGGAATTTGCCGTATGTCATTATGATGGACCGATTGCCATCCGTTATCCGCGGGGGCAGGCATACCGGGGATTAAAGGAATTTGATGCGCCCATCGAATACGGAAAGGGAGAAATGCTTTACGAAGGCAGCCGCATTGCCCTTCTGGCGGTGGGCAGTATGGTGAGCACCGCAGAACACGTGCGGGAAAAATTAAAGGGAGCCGGTTTTACCTGTACCCTGGCGAATGGACGCTTCATCAAGCCCGTGGACTATGGACTGGCGGACCGTCTGGCAAAGAGCCATGAGCTTCTGGTTGTCCTGGAAGAAAATGTGCTCCAGGGAGGCTACGGCCTGCAGGTAAAGGCTTACGTGCAGGAGCATTATCCGGAGGTGCAGGTCCTGACCATTGCGCTGCCGGACGCCTATGTGGAGCATGGCAATGTATCCGTGCTGCGGCAGGAGCTGGGAATTGACAGTGACTCCGTGATCCGTACCATGAGAAAAACATGGGAGCCACTGGAAGATGCCATGAAGGAAATCATAGAAGAGAAAGAGGAAAACAAATGAAGGAAAGACTGGATATCCTGATTGTAAATAAAGGGCTTGCCGCATCCAGAGAGAAGGCAAAGGCCATCATCATGTCGGGAATCGTATATGTAGACGGACAGAAGGAAGACAAGGCTGGTTCCATGTTTGAGGAGACTGCCAATATCGAAGTGCGCGGCGCAACCTTAAAGTATGTCAGCCGCGGCGGCCTGAAATTAGAAAAGGCCATGACTCATTTCGGCGTGGAATTAAAAGATAAGATCTGTATGGATGTAGGTTCCTCCACCGGCGGCTTTACCGACTGTATGCTGCAGAACGGCGCGGTGAAGGTCTATGCGGTGGATGTAGGCCATGGCCAGTTAGACTGGAAACTCCGCAATGACCCGCGGGTGGTCTGCATGGAAAAGACCAACATCCGTTATGTGACTCAGGAGGATATCGCGGACAAGATCAATTTCTCTTCCATCGATGTGTCCTTTATCTCCCTGACGAAGGTATTGGGACCGGTAAAAGCGCTTCTGGCCGATGACGGACAGATTGTCTGCCTGATCAAGCCACAGTTTGAGGCAGGAAGAGAGAAGGTCGGAAAGAAGGGCGTGGTGCGTGAAAAGAGCACCCACCTGGAGGTGATTGAGAAGGTCATCGAATTTGCGGTGAGCATTGGATTTGAAATTCTGAATCTGGAGTATTCCCCGATCAAGGGACCGGAGGGAAATATTGAGTACCTTCTCTATCTTCAGAATCATACCGACGGACAGACTTATCCGGAGTATCAGGTGGACGCGAAAACCATTGTGGACGCAGCTCACGGAGAACTGGATAAATAACAGGAGACAATATGAAGCATTTTTACCTGATCGCCAATCCCTCCAAACCGGGGGCCCTGGATATGGCGGAAAAACTTGAGACAGAACTTTTGCGGCGAGGGGCTTCCTGCGTGCATGCACGGGGCTATACACGGGCTGATCAGATTCCGGCAGATACGGAGTGTATCATCACCCTGGGGGGCGATGGAACCCTGATCCAGGCATCCAGAGACTTAATCAGTCTGGATCTTCCCATGATGGGCATTAACATGGGGCATCTGGGATATCTTACCCAGGTATCCCGGGAGGAATCCATGGAGCCGGTGCTGGATGCTCTTTTATATGATTCCTTTACACTGGAAAAGCGCATGATGCTGGAGGGCAGTGTGGTGGGAGCGCAGAAAATGGTAAAGGGAATTGCCTTAAATGAGATCGTTCTGACCAGACAGGATGTGCTGCAGATGCTGCACTTCCAGGTGTACTTAAATGATGTGTTTTTCAACGAATATATGGCAGATGGCATCATTGCGGCCACGCCAACCGGTTCTACCGCATATAACCTTTCGGCCGGAGGACCGATCGTGGCGCCGGGAGCGCAGCTGATGGTACTGACGCCCATCTGCTCCCATTCCTTAAACGCGCGGAGCATTGTGCTTTCGCCGGAGGACCGCATCAGCATCCGTCTGGTGAAATGGTCCGGCGGCAAATCCTACTCGGCGGTATTTGACGGAGATCAGGTGTTCCCGCTTCGCTACGGCGAACGGCTGGAAATTTGCAGGGCACCGAAGTATACCACCCTGATCCAGCTGAGAAATGTATCATTCCTTGAAAATATCAGACAGAAAATGGACCGTATTTAATGGAGGTAACCGATGAAACTGGAACGTCACAGCAAAATTGTGGAACTGATAGGGAAATATGAGATTGAAACCCAGGAGGAACTGGCAGAACGTCTGAAACAGGCGGGCTATAAGGTCACGCAGGCAACGGTTTCCCGTGATATCCGGGAACTGAAGCTGACTAAGGTTCCATCGGAAAACGGGCGCCAGCGCTATGTGGTCATGCAGAGCCAGACGGCTTTCAGTGACAAATATATCCGCATTTTAAAGGACGGGTATGTCTCCATGGATATGGCACAGAATATTCTAGTGATCAAGACAGTATCCGGCATGGCCATGGCTGTGGCTGCGGCACTGGATGAGATTCATTTCCATGAGATCGTGGGCTGTATTGCGGGTGATGATACCGTCATGTGCGCGGTACGCAGCGTGGATGATACCATTCTTCTGATGGATAAATTAAAAAAACTGATCGCTGCCCGATAGGCGAAAAGGAGGTGCAGCAATGCTTTTGGAACTGCATGTAAAGAATCTGGCGCTGATCGAGGCGGCAGATGTGGAACTGGAGGACGGCTTAAACATTTTGACCGGTGAGACCGGTGCCGGAAAGTCCATCATGATCGGTTCGGTAAATCTGGCCCTGGGGCAGAAGGCCTCCAGGGAGATGATCCGAAACGGCGCGGAGTACGCCTACGTGGAGCTGGTTTTCTCAGTGGACCCGGAAAAGGAAGAAGCGCTGCGGGCGCTGGATGTGGTGCCGGATGAGAACGGCATCCTCATCATCAGCCGCAAGATCATGGCATCCCGCAGCTTAAGCCGCATCAATGATGAGACCGTCACTGCGGCCAGGTTAAAACAGGTCACTTCTCTGTTGATCGATATTCATGGACAGCATGAGCATCAGTCTCTGCTCCATGCCTCAAAACATCTGGAAATTCTGGATACCTACGCCAAATCCCGGGCACAGCAGCTAAAAGAACAGACGGCAGCTCTCTATACAGAGTATACCCGTCTGGAGAAGCAGTTAAACCAGCTTGTCACAGACAGTGAGAGCCGCAGGAGAGAGGCAGATTTTCTGCGTTTTGAAATCGAGGAGATTGAAAACGCCCAGTTAAAGGCAGATGAAGAAGAAACACTGGCGGCCCGCTGCAGAAAATATGGAAGCGCAAGACGGATCATGGGAAACCTGTCCGCGGCTTACCGCGCGGTGGACGCGGAGGCGGTGGGCAATGCCCTGCACCAGGTCGGCGAGGTGGTGGAGTTTGACCCGGAATTAAAGGCCATTCAGGATCAGCTTTACGATGCGGAGGCGGTATTGTCCGATGCGCATCATGCGATTGGAGAATACCTGGGACAGCTCGATTTTGATGAGCAGGCTTATCAGGAGGCCCAGGAACGTCTGGACCTGATCCGGGGCCTGGAGGCAAAGTATGGCGGAAGCCTGGAACGGACCGAAAAAGCGTTGGAAGAAAAGAAACAACGTCTGGAACAGCTGGAGCATTTTGATGAGTACCGCATGCAGCTGGAGCAGCAGTATCAGAAGGCGGAGAAAAAACTGGAGGCGGTGAGCACAGAGCTTTCCGCAGTCCGTCAGGAAGAAGCAAAAAAGCTTACGGAGAAAATCCGGGCCGGCCTCATTGATTTAAATTTCCTGGATGTTCGGTTTTCCATGGAATTTCGCCGTCTGCCTCATTACACGGCATCCGGTTTTGACGAGGCGGAATTTGTGATTTCCACAAACCCTGGCGAGCCGGAGCGCTCTCTGGGTCAGGTGGCATCCGGCGGTGAATTATCCCGTATTATGCTGGCTATCAAAACCGTATTGGCAGACAGCGATGATATTCCGACCCTGATCTTTGATGAGATTGACACCGGCATCAGCGGCCGTACAGCCCAGAAGGTGGCGGAAAAGCTGGCGGTCATCTCCAGAAACCATCAGGTTATCTGCATTACCCATCTGCCACAGATCGCTTCCATGGCGGACTGCCATTTTGAAATTAAAAAATCCACGGACGGAGCCAGCACAAAGACCAGAATTGCCCAATTAAAAGAGGAGGATGTGGTCACAGAGCTGGCAAGACTGCTGGGCGGCGCGCAGATTACAGATGCTGTGATCCAGAATGCCAGAGAAATGAAGGAACTGGCCCGGCAGACAAAAACTCACAACTAAAAACTGACAGTGTGAATTTTTTATTCCGCACACATACTAGAAAGGAGCTTACAAAAGGCTCCTTTTTCGTTACTTAAATTTGCCGCAGGATGCGTCAGGCGGCGTTTTCACGAACAGGAGGAATGCGGGATGAGAAAAACATGCAGGGCAGGAAAAAGGGCGGGAAAATATTTTTACCGGATCCTTATCTTGGTATTCTGGGTAGGACTGGTCTTTACGGCGGGTTATGGCTGGTACTATGCCGAGCATCAGATTCCGGAACATTTCAGTGTTGCGGAGGGGGAGGAAACCTCCTTCTCCCTGGATCTGCCGCTTTACACGACACTGCTGAGCGAAAGTGAAGAGGTGATCCTGAAAGGAGATTCCGGCATCCCGCAGGATGAAATCCGAATCCGGCCGGACCAGGAGTTTTCCCTGTATGCCAGAAAGGATGGAAACTTCCGGCTGGGTCTGAAGCTTTTCGGGACTATTCCGTTTAAGGAAATCAGTGTGAATGTGGAAGATGCCTGTTACGCGGTTCCCTGCGGAATGCCGGTGGGAATCTATTTAAAATCCAGGGGCGTCATGGTCATTGGAACCGGCAAAGTCACAGATGAAAACGGAAGTGAGGCAGAGCCGGCTTACGGGATTTTACAGTCCGGCGATTATATTGAGGCAATCAACGGGCAGCCGCTCTCAGATAAAGAAGCCCTGATCACAAGTTTAAACCGCATGGGGGAGAGCGAGGCGCTTTTGCGGGTGCGGCGGGGAGGCAGGGAACTGGAACTTTCCGTGGATACGGTGAAAACGGCGGACGGAAGCCGGAAACTTGGTGCCTGGGTGCGTGATGACACCCAGGGAATCGGTACCATGACCTATTTAAAGCCCGATGGAGGCTTTGGGGCGCTGGGGCACGGCATCAGTGATAGTGATACCGGGCGAGTGGTGGAGATTGAAAATGGAGCGTTGTATGAGACTGAGATTCTTGGGATTGAAAAGGGGAGCGCCGGAAATCCGGGCGTGATGGCGGGGGTGATCTATTATGGCCCCGGTTCCAGACTGGGCAGTGTGGCACAAAACACGGACTGCGGGATTTTCGGAACGGCAGGGCAGGCATTCTGTGACGCGGTGGGGCAGCAGACCATGGAAGTAGGACACCGGCAGGATGTGAAACGGGGGAAAGCCTGGATCCGAAGCTGTGTTTCCGGGGAAGCCTGTGACTATGAAATCGAGATTCAGCGGGTGGATTACAGTCCGGCAAAGGAAAACAAGAGCCTGGTGTTTCAGGTTACAGATGAGCGGCTTTTGCGGCTCACCGGAGGAATCGTGCAGGGGATGAGCGGCAGTCCCATTCTTCAGAATGGAAAGCTTGTCGGTGCGGTGACACATGTGTTTGTACAGGATTCAACACGTGGATACGGAATTTTTGTGGAAGATATGCTGAAAAAATAAAAATTTTCGGAAAGGTGTTATATCTGCCATGTTTGATTCGTTATATAAGATGACAGCCGCAGACGGGCAGCAAAAAAACGACATTCCCTGTCAGTTCGGGACAGCATATACCATCGGAGCAGACGGTGGCCTGCATGTCGTGTCGAATTGTGCGGGGGTACGTCGAAGGATGCGGGGAAAGCAGGTTGCTGCCTGACAAAGACGGCTAGTATAATACGATTTATGTAACACTCCGGCATATTTGCAGGAATGTGACGGATCTGGAAGCAGGAGGAATGGATCATGGCTGAATTAAATATTGCGATTGCAGAAGATAACCCGCTGATGCTGGAATTACTTGGCAGCATTCTGGAAGAGGAAGATGGATTCCATGTGGTTGGAAAAGCAGACAATGGAGAAGACGCCTATCAGATGATCATGGATAAAAAGCCGGATATTGTACTTCTGGATGTGATCATGCCGAAGCTCGATGGCATTACGGTTCTGGAAAAGGTACGCGCGGCGAACATCGGCAAAGATATGCCGGCAGTCATTATGGTGACCGCGGCGGGAAATGAAACGGTGGCATCGGCGGCCTTCCGCAATGGTGCCAGTTACTATATCTTAAAACCATTTGACCGGGAAGTGCTTCTCGACAAGATCCGTCTTGTGGCACAGGAGCGGCTCCGCATGAAAATGCCATCTGTTGTTCGGGAAAAGCCGGCAGATACTTACATGAACAAAGGGGATTACATACGTCGGAATCTGGAGGATGATGTGACCCAGCTTCTCCATGAAATCGGGATTCCGGCCCATATCAAGGGATACCAGTATCTGCGGGATGCCATCATCATCTCCGTGGAAGAAAAGGAGATGTTGGTTTCTGTGACGAAGGTTCTGTATCCGGCTATTGCGAAGAAGCACGGCACTACCGCAAGCCGTGTGGAGCGGGCAATCCGTCATGCCATTGAGGTGGCATGGAGCCGCGGACAGCTTGAGATGATCGATGAGATTTTCGGTTATACGGTGAACAGCGGAAAAGGAAAACCAACCAACTCTGAATTTATTGCACTGATCACAGATAAGATCCGCCTGGATTATAAACGTGCACTCTGATATTACGGATGGTCTGCTTCAAAATCAAAGTTTCATAAAGATTTTACTTCCTAAAACGGTATAAATCATGTATACTGATAAGTAAGACAGTCAGCTAGGGGGCAGACTGGTGCAGAGGAGGGGTTCGTATGAAGAACATATTATTTGTCGCATCAGAAGCAGTTCCATTTATCAAGACAGGAGGGCTTGCTGATGTGGTTGGTTCTTTGCCAAAGTGCTTTGACAAGGAGTATTTTGACGTTAGGGTCATGATACCGAAATATCTGTGCATTCCGGAAAAATGGCGCAATGAGATGACTTATATCGATCATTTCTATATGGATTATCTGGGACAGAGCCGTTATGTCGGAATCATGCAATACATCTACGATGGGATCACGTTTTACTTTATTGATAATGAATCCTATTTCGGTGGCCCGAAGCCGTACGGTGACTGGCTGTATGACCTGGAGAAGTTTTCCTTCTTCTGTAACGCGGCATTGTCCGCGCTTCCGGTCATTGGCTTCAAGCCGGATGTGGTGCACTGCCATGACTGGCAGACCGGCCTGATACCGGTATACTTAAAAGACCGCTTCCGCGGCGGGGAGTTCTTCACGAACATGAAGTCTGTTATGACCATCCATAACTTAAAGTTCCAGGGTGTCTGGGATGTGAAGACAATCCAGCGTTTTTCCATGCTTCCGGATTATTACTTCACGCCGGATAAACTGGAGGCCTACAAGGATGGCAATATGTTAAAAGGCGGTATTGTCTTTGCGGATGCCATCACTACAGTGAGCCAGACTTACGCAGAGGAGATTAAGATGCCGTTCTACGGCGAAGGCCTTGACGGCCTGATGCGTGCCCGTTCTGGAGACCTGCGCGGTATTGTAAATGGCATTGATTATGACGAGTTCAATCCGGAAACCGACAAGCTCATTGCGCAGCCGTACAACGCTAAGAATTTCCGCAAGGAAAAAGGCAAGAATAAGAAACAGCTGCAGGCACAGCTTGGCCTTCCGGTCGATGAAAAGAAATTTATGGTGGGCATTGTTTCCCGCCTGACGGATCAGAAGGGACTGGATCTGGTACAGTGTGTCATGGACGAGCTCTGCAGTGATGACATGCAGTTTGTGGTTCTGGGAACCGGAGACGAAAAATACGAGAATATGTTCCGTCACTATGACTGGAAGTATCATGACCGGGTGTCCGCTCAGATCTATTATTCCAACGATATGTCCCACAAAATCTATGCAGGCTGTGACGCGCTTCTGATGCCGTCCCTTTTTGAACCATGCGGTTTAAGCCAGCTGATGGCACTGCGTTACGGCACGGTGCCGATTGTGCGTGAGACCGGCGGATTAAAGGATACGGTAGAGCCTTACAATGAGTACGAAAGCCGCGGAACTGGTTTCTCCTTCTCAAACTACAACGCTCATGAGATGTTAGATACCGTCCGTTACGCAAAGTATATTTACTATGACAAAAAGCGTGAATGGAACAAAATCATCGACCGGGCTATGGCAGCAGATTTCTCCTGGCAGCAGTCTGCCGGCAAATACCAGGAACTCTACGACTGGCTGATCGGTTATTGATGTCTGGTGCTGTTTGCGCAACGCGTGAGCAGTAGCAAATGAAGTTACAGTTCACGGAAAGCAGGATTACAACATGGGATTTTGGGATAAACTTTTGAGCAATGAGGTACTCATCAGCGCAATTGCGGGATGGACCGTTGCCCAGATTTTAAAGACACTGATTGATTTTGGACTGAATAAAAGCTTTACCCCGGAACGGCTTGTGGGCTCCGGCGGCATGCCAAGCTCCCACTCCGCAACGGTCTGTGGGCTGACTACCGCTTCCGCACTGTGCTACGGGGTGGAGTCGTTCCAGTTTGCCATCAGCTTTGTACTGGCTGCGGTGGTTATGTATGATGCCATCGGTGTCCGTCAGGAGACCGGAAAACAGGCAAAACTTCTAAACCTCATCATGGAGCAGGACTGGTTCAATTTAAACAATCAGGAGATTCAGAAACGGTTAAAGGAGTTTGTGGGTCATACACCGCTTCAGGTAGCCGCGGGCGCTGCGCTGGGCATCATTCTGGCATTTGTGGTGCACCAGAGTTATTTATAAGCTTCGCTAAAAACAAGTTGACAGAAAAAAACGGATATGCTATTATATTCTGGTATGAGTTAACGCCGGGACCCAGTCTTTTGGATACTCCAACCACAGACCTGGTTTACGGTGAGTAGAATATTTTTAAGGAGGAAATCAACATGATTTCAAAGGAAAAGAAAGCAGCAATCATCGCTGAGTACGGCAGAAAAGCAGGAGATACCGGTTCACCGGAGGTTCAGATCGCAATCCTGACCGCAAGAATTGCAGAGCTGACTGAGCATTTAAAGAGCAATCAGAAGGATCATCATTCCAGACGTGGTCTGTTAAAGATGGTAGGTCAGAGACGTGGTCTTCTTGACTACTTAAAGAAAACCGACCTGGAAGGCTATCGTGCTCTGATTGAAAAGTTAGGCATCAGAAAGTAATTAGGACGTTAGGGTGGAGAGGTCATCTCCACCCTTTTGTTTTTTCCGTTTTATGATATTTTCTGGAAGGCATATCCCGAAGCCGCTGCTGTGTATACAAGCCTTTGTGTACAGAGCAGTAGTTTCGGAGCCTTCTGTAAATATATAGAATTTAAAATAGAAAGAGAAAAGGAGACAACCCATGTACAAAAGTTTTAGTATGGAACTTGCCGGAAGAACTCTGACTGTTGATGTGAACAGAGTTGCAAAGCAGGCAAACGGCGCAGCATTCATGCACTATGGTGACACCACCGTATTATCTACCGCTACCGCATCTGACAAACCGAGAGACGGTATCGATTTCTTCCCGTTAAGCGTGGAATATGAAGAAAAATTATACTCTGTAGGAAAAATCCCGGGAGGCTTCAATAAGAGAGAGGGCAAGGCATCTGAGAACGCAATCCTGACTTCCCGTGTCATCGACCGTCCGATGCGTCCGCTGTTCCCGAAGGATTACCGCAACGATGTAACCTTAAACAACATGGTTATGAGCGTAGACCCGGAGTGCCGTCCGGAATTAGTGGCTATGCTGGGTGCTGCTATCGCAACCTGCATTTCCGATATCCCGTTTGACGGTCCGTGTGCCATGACCCAGATTGGCATGATCGACGGTGAGTTCATTATCAACCCGTCCCAGGCCCAGTGGAAGCAGGGTGACTTAAACTTAACTGTAGCATCTACCCGTGAGAAAGTGATCATGATCGAGGCCGGAGCAAATGAGATTCCGGAGGCAAAGATGATCGAGGCAATCTACAAGGCTCACGAAGTGAACCAGGAGATCATCAAATTCATCGATACCATCGTGGCAGAGTGCGGTAAGGCAAAACACAGCTACGAGAGCTGCGCAATTCCGGAAGAGCTGTTTGCAGCTATCAGGGAGATTGTAACTCCGGAGCAGATGGAAGAGGCAGTTTTCACCGATGACAAGCAGACCCGTGAGGAGAACATCCGTCAGATCACTGAGAAGCTGGAAGAGGCTTTTGCAGACAATGAGGAGTGGCTGGCTGTCCTTGGCGAGGCTGTTTACCAGTATCAGAAGAAGACTGTTCGCAAGATGATCTTAAAAGATCACAAGAGACCGGATGGCCGTGAGATCACCCAGATCCGTCCGCTGGCAGCAGAGGTTGATCTGATTCCGCGTGTACATGGCTCCGCTATGTTTACCCGTGGACAGACCCAGATCTGCAACGTCTGCACCCTGGCTCCGCTGTCTGAGCAGCAGAAGTTAGATGGCCTGGATGAGAACGAAGTATCCAAGCGCTATATGCATCACTATAACTTCCCGTCCTACTCTGTAGGTGAGACCAAACCGTCCAGAGGACCGGGACGCCGTGAGATTGGTCATGGCGCACTGGCTGAGCGTGCCCTGATTCCGGTACTGCCGTCTGAGGAAGAGTTCCCGTACGCAATCCGTACCGTATCCGAGACCTTTGAGTCCAACGGTTCTACCTCCATGGCATCCACCTGTGCATCCTGCATGTCCTTAATGGCAGCAGGCGTACCGATCAAGAAGATGGTTGCAGGTATTTCCTGTGGTCTGGTTACCGGCGATTCTGACGATGATTTCGTTCTGTTAACTGATATCCAGGGCCTCGAGGACTTCTTTGGCGATATGGATTTTAAGGTAACCGGCACCACCGATGGCATCACCGCTATCCAGATGGATATCAAGATCCATGGCCTGACCAGACCGATTGTAGAGGGTGCTATCGCAAGATGCCGTGAGGCAAGACTCTTCATCATGGATACCTGCATGAAGCCGGCTATCTCTGAGCCGAGAAAAGAGGTTGGCAAGTATGCTCCGAAGATTGACCAGATCAGCATCGACCCGCAGAAGATCGGTGATGTGGTTGGAAAGCAGGGCTGCGTGATCAACAAGATCATTGAGGAGACCGGCGTGAAGATCGACATTTCCGAGGAGGGCAACGTAGCAATCTGCGGTACCGACAAAGAGATGATTGAGAAAGCAAAGAGCATCATCAAAAATATCGTGACGGATATTGAACCGGGACAGATTATTACCGGTAAGGTTGTCCGCATCATGCCGTTCGGCGCGTTCGTAGAGCTGAAGCCGAAGAAGGATGGTATGATCCACATTTCCAGACTCTCTGACAAGCGCGTAGAGAAGGTGGAAGACGTTGTCAATATCGGTGATATAGTAACCGTGAAGGTTCTTGACGTAGATAAGATGGGCAAGATCAGCCTCAGCATGAAGCCGGGCGACCTTGCAAAGAAGGAAAGTGAAAACTAATTTATGAACTGTAAAAGATATTTTACAGGTGCTCTGGCTGCCTTTATGGTGGCCAGTAGTGCTTTTATGGCTTACGCGGACGGACCGGTGACAAAAGGAACCGATCCGGCAGGACTTACATCAGCACCCGGTGAAACTATCGGGGCAGGAAATGAAACAGCAGGCGAAGCAGCAGAAACTGTCGCAGCGGCACCTGCAGCAGAAGCACAAAGCAGCAATACAACCGTCACAGCCGGAGAAACTACGGCATCTGACAACAGTGCGGCAGGAAGCGGTACGGTTACGGCGGGAAGCAGTACAGTCGTAGCAGGAAGCAGCACGGTCACTGTTGGCGGCGCATTATCATCTGGAAGTACGGTAACAGCGGGCGGCCAGGCTGGACCGGTAGCAGGAGGAAGTTCCGGCATCATCACGGCAGGAAGCGGTAAGGCAGCAGGTGCATCGTCAGGTCCGGCGGGGGTGGTAGTTCCGTCGGTGATCGGAGCCGGTGATCTCTCATTTGCCGGCCAGCTGACAGACTCCATCGTCAAGGTAGTTGAAAAATACAGCTATGATCAGATGAGCCGTGATATCAGCAGTCTGAAATCCCGTTATGGCAGCCATATGCAGGTGAACACCATAGGGACCAGCCTGGACGGACGCAGTCTTTACGAGATCATCATCGGAAACCCGAACGCGTCAAAACACATCCTGATCCATGCGGGCATTCACGCGCGGGAATACATGACGCCGCTTCTGGTCATGAAGCAGGCAGAGCATCTGCTGGCTTTTTATGACAGCGGAAGCTATCAGGGACGAAAGCTTTCGGATATCCTTGCGGGAGTGGCTATTCATATTGTGCCGATGGTCAATCCGGATGGGGTTACCATCAGCCAGTTTGGTGTGTCTGCCCTTCGTTCCGCTGATCTGCGCCAGATTGTCAGCCAGTGTTACGCGCAGGACCAGGCAGACGGACGTACTACCCAGAGCTTTGAGCGCTACCAGGCTTTGTGGAAGGCCAATGGACGCGGTGTGGACCTAAACCAGAACTTCCCGGCTCTGTGGGACTCCATTACCACCGGACCTTCCCATGCTTCCTATGCAAATTACAAGGGAACCAGCGCACTTTCTGAGCCGGAGAGCAAGGCCCTTGCTAATCTGGCTAATTCCACAAACTGGACGATGACCATCAGCTATCACAGCATGGGCAATCTGGTGTACTGGGATTTTGCCGGAAATAAGGTTGCGGAACAGTCCAAAGAGCTTGCTGAGCTGGTAACCGGCATTTCCGGATACCGTACCAACAGAAGCAGCGGCAAGGGAGGGTTCAAAGATTATGTCCAGATCAAGGACAGCCCGATCCCGAGCCTGACCATTGAGGTGGGAAGTGTGGCCTGCCCGATGCCGGCAAGTGAATTCGGCAATGTCTGGAACAGCAACCAGTCGATTCTGGCAGCACTTGCGGCCTACGCAGCAGATCATTAACAGAAATTGAACAAAATTCGTTGAGAATGCCCGTAACGGTACTTGTGACGGGCAGTTTTACATACTATTTACCCAAAATTTACCTAAATTTTAAAATCGGTTGAAAATGGAAGAAGCGGTATGGTATGATTAATTTGTTTGCGGACTGAAGAGAATAGAGAGAAAAGAGTACGCGAGACGAGGAGGAGAGTATGTCAATCAGCGACATTTCAAACGGGTTTGGTTTCCTGGGCGGTCTTGGTATGTTCCTTTACGGCATGAATATCATGGCGGACGGTATGCAGAAGACGGCGGGAAGCAAGATGAGCAGTTTCCTTGGGATGCTTACCAACAACCGGTTCCTGGCGGTTGCATTGGGCGCATTGATCACAGCGATCATCCAGTCCAGTGGAGCCACAACGGTCATGGTAGTCGGTTTTGTAAGTGCAGGCGTATTGAACCTGTCCCAGGCGGTCGGCGTGATCATGGGTGCTAACATTGGTACCACCATCACTGCATGGATCGTATCCATGAGCCAGCTGGGTGATGCCTTTGAGGTTATGAAACCAGGCTTTTACGCACCGGCCATCATTGGTATTGGCGCATTGCTGCTGGTTTTTGCCAAGAGTCAGAAAAAGAAGACTATTGGTGAGATCATGATCGGTCTGGGCCTTTTGTTTATTGGTCTTGATTTTATGTCAGGGTCGATTAATCCTTACACGGATGCACCGATTTTTGCGAAAGCCTTTGAAATATTAGGAGGTAATCCGCTTCTGGGCATGATCATCGGTGCGCTGGTTACCGCGCTTCTGCAGAGTTCCTCTGCTTCCGTTGGTATCCTGCAGACTTTGGCCATGAACGGCATTGTAACCACAAATGCGGCGATCTATATTACACTGGGCCAGAACATTGGTTCCTGTGTGACTGCCATGCTTTCCAGTATGGGCGGATCCCGCACGGCCAAGCGTGCGGCTGTCATGCATCTGACCTTTAACGTCATTGGTGCGATTGTGTTCGGATCGATCGGATTTATCTTTTTCAGCCTGCGTCCGGCCTTTGCGGCATCCAACATCAATGCGGTGCAGATTTCTATTTTCCATACAATCTTCAACCTGACCATGACCACGCTGCTGTTTCCATTCGCGGATGTGCTGGTTAAGATTTCCGGCATGGTTGTGAAGGAGAAGGCGGAGGAGGAGCCGGTAGCAGAGGATGCGGAAACTGCTGCCACCCTCAAACATCTGGACGAGCGTATCTTTGAGTCTCCGGCATTCGCAGTGGAGACCGCAGCCCTTGAGGTTGTCCATATGGGACAGATCACCTATGAGAATGTGGTCCGTGCCATTGATGCAGTCCTGACCGTGAATTCCGATGAGGTGGAAACGGTATTCAAGACCGAGCAGACCATCAATAATATGGAGAAGATGCTGACCGAGTACCTTATTAAGGTAGATAACCTTTCCCTGACTGAGAAACAAAAGAAGGTCGTAAACAACCTGTTCTACAGTGTCAGCGATATCGAGCGTATCGGCGACCATGCGGAAAACCTGGCAGAACAGGCTCAGTACATGGTAGAGCACGGCCTTCAGTTCTCTACCACCGGTGCGGATGACTTAAAATCCATCAGCGACAGTGTGTTAAAATCCTTCCAGTATGCCATTGACGCGAGACAGAACGGCAACATGGAGGCAGTGCGCAAGGTCAGCCAGTACGAGGATGATGTCGACAGCCAGGAAGAAGAGCTTCGCGAGAAACACATTGAGCGTCTTTCCGCGGGAGAGTGCAAGGCTTCCGCAGGCGTGGTATTCCTGGATATCATCAGCAACCTGGAGCGAGTATCCGATCATGCCTACAATTTGGCAGGCTATGTCAAGGACGAGATGTAGTAATTGACATAATTATGAACAGAATGACATGTTTTGCATGGATTCTGTATACAAAGCACAAAAGAAAGCCCTTCGGAGCAGAACTCCGGAGGGCTTCTTTGACAAAAACAAGACGATAATTACATGGTTTTTGTCAATATGGCAAAAAAAGGCTTGCTATTTTGTTGGTTATTAGGTACAATAAGAGCAAGGTTGATGAGTTTTTAACAATCATCATATTTTTAACAATCTAGGAGGAATGAATCATGGCAGTTAAAGTAGCAATCAATGGTTTTGGTCGTATCGGCCGTCTGGCATTCAGACAGATGTTTGGCGCAGAGGGTTATGAGGTAGTAGCAATCAACGACTTAACCGATCCGAAGATGTTAGCTCACTTATTAAAATACGATACCGCACAGGGCGGATACGCAGGTCACATCGGTGAGGGCAAGCACACCGTAGAGGCTGGCGAGGATTCCATCACTGTAGACGGCAAGAAGATCACCATCTACAAAGAGGCTAAGGCTGCTGATCTTCCGTGGGGAGAGATTGGCGTAGATGTAGTATTAGAGTGTACTGGTTTCTACACCTCCAAAGAGAAAGCACAGGCGCACATTGACGCAGGCGCAAAGAAAGTTGTTATCTCCGCTCCAGCAGGCAACGACTTAAAGACCATCGTTTACAGCGTAAACGAGAACACCCTGACTGCAGATGATACCATCATTTCCGCAGCATCCTGCACCACCAACTGCCTGGCACCTATGGCAAAGGCTCTGAATGATTACGCTCCGATCCAGTCCGGTATCATGAGCACTATTCACGCTTACACCGGCGACCAGATGATCCTGGATGGCCCGCACAGAAAAGGTGATTTAAGAAGAGCAAGAGCAGGCGCTGCAAACATCGTTCCGAACTCCACCGGTGCTGCAAAAGCAATCGGCCTGGTTATTCCGGAGTTAAACGGTAAGCTTATCGGTTCCGCACAGCGTGTTCCGGTACCGACCGGTTCTACCACCATCTTAACCGCAGTTGTTAAGAAAGCAGGCGTTACCAAAGAGGACATCAATGCAGCTATGAAGGCAGCAGCAAGCGAGTCCTTCGGTTACAACGAGGATCCGATCGTTTCTTCCGATGTTATCGGTATGAGATACGGTTCTCTGTTTGATGCAACCCAGACCATGGTAGCTCAGATCGCAGAAGATCTGTACGAGGTTCAGGTTGTTTCATGGTACGACAACGAGAACTCCTACACCAGCCAGATGGTTCGCACCATTAAGTACTTCGCAGAGCTGGCATAAGTTCTTAAAACTTACAAAAGACTCCATAAGGGTCCGGTCACATGTGGGCCGGGCCCTTTTCTGTTTCATAGGAAATTGCGTCCTATGAAACAAAAAAACGCTCCGCAGGGATGCGCACTCGGCGCAAAGGTAGATGGTTGCTGAAGCAACCGCGCCTCGGCGCGAGAATGTGCCAAGGCACATTCTTTTTTGTACAATTATTATGTAAATGTGGAAAGGGGATAACCTCTATGTTAAACAAAAAAAGTGTTGACGATCTGAAAAATTTAAAAGGAAAAAGAGTTCTGGTGCGCTGTGACTTTAACGTACCGTTAAAGAATGGTGTCATCACCGACGAGACCCGTATCGTGGCTGCACTGCCGACTATCCAGAAGCTCATCAGCGAAGGTGCAAAAGTCATTCTCTGCTCCCACCTGGGCAAGGTAAAGAATGGTCCGAACGAGGGTGAGTCCCTGGCTCCGGTTGCAGTACGCCTGTCTGAAAAGCTTGGCAGGGATGTTGTATTTGTATCCGATTACAATGTAACCGGTGAGGCAGCTACCAAGGCGGTTGAGGCCATGAAAGAGGGCGATGTTGTCCTGCTTCAGAATACCCGTTTCCGTGGCGCAGAAGAAACCAAGAATGGTGAGCAGTTCAGCAAAGAGCTGGCTGATCTGGCAGATGATTATGTATGTGACGCATTCGGTTCCTCCCACAGAGCGCATGCTTCCGTTGAGGGCGTAACCAAATTCATCACTGCAAAGGGCGGCACCAACGCAGTTGGTTACCTGATGCAGAAAGAAATCGATTTCCTGGGCAACGCAGTAGAAAATCCGGTAAGACCGTTTGTAGCGATCCTGGGCGGCGCAAAGGTTGCAGATAAATTAAACGTAATCTCCAATCTGCTGGAGAAATGCGATACCCTCATCATCGGCGGTGGTATGGCATTTACCTTCTTGAAGGCAGAGGGCAAAGAAATCGGTAAATCCCTGGTAGATGATACCAAGTTAGATTACTGCAAGGAGATGCTTGAGAAGGCTGAGAAGCTTGGCAAGAAGTTACTGCTTCCGGTAGATGCAGCAGTAGCAGCATCCTTCCCGGACCCGATCGACGCACCGATCGAGGTTCAGAATGTAGCGGCAGACCAGATCCCGGCAGACCAGATGGGCCTGGATATCGGTACTGAGACCGCAAAACTGTATGCAGAGGCTGTTAAGAGTGCCAAAACGGTTGTATGGAACGGACCGATGGGCGTATTCGAGAACCCGACTCTGGCAGCAGGTACCATTGCGGTAGCAAAAGCACTGGCAGAGACCGACGCCACCACCATCATCGGTGGCGGTGATTCCGCAGCAGCAGTTAATCAGCTCGGCTTTGCAGATAAGATGAGCCACATTTCCACCGGCGGCGGCGCATCCCTGGAGTTCTTAGAGGGCAAGTCCCTTCCGGGCGTAGCTGCAGCAGATGATAAGTAAGCACTTAAGTGAGCACTTAGTGCGTGCGAGCCGCAGACGAAGCACAAACTTAGTGTGAACTTACTTCCACGCACTTAGCAAGTGCAAGCTGAAAGCGCAGCACGAGCTTAGTAAGGGGAAGTTTCCATAAGGAAAAGCTACTATAAGCAAGAATTTAGGAGGATTTTACAATGTCCAGAAAAAAAATCATCGCAGGCAACTGGAAGATGAACATGACCCCTTCTGAGGCAGTTGCCCTGATCAACACCTTAAAACCACTTGTACAGAACGATGAGGTTGATGTTCTGCTCTGCGTTCCGGCTATTGACATCATTCCGGCAATGGAAGCAGCAAAGGGAACCAACATCCAGATTGGTGCTGAGAATATGTATTTCGAGGAGAAGGGTGCTTATACCGGCGAAATTTCCCCGAATATGCTGGTAGATGCAGGTGTAAAATATGTGATCATCGGTCATTCCGAGAGAAGAGAATACTTCGCAGAGACCAATGAGACGGTAAATAAGAAAGCTCTCAAGGCATTTGAGCACGGTATTACCCCGATCATCTGCTGTGGTGAGAGCCTGACCCAGAGAGAGCAGGGCATCACCATTGACTGGATCCGTCAGCAGATCAAGGTTGCATTCTTAAATGTAACCGCAGATCAGGCAAAGACCGCAGTCATTGCTTATGAGCCAATCTGGGCTATCGGTACCGGTAAGGTAGCTACCACGGAGCAGGCTCAGGAAGTATGCGCAGCAATCCGTGCATGCATCGGCGAGATCTATGACGAGGCAACTGCGGAAGCCATCCGTATCCAGTACGGCGGTTCTGTATCCGCTGCAAGCGCACCGGAGCTGTTTGCGCAGGCAGACATTGATGGCGGTCTGGTAGGCGGCGCATCCTTAAAACCAGATTTTGGCGCAATTGTAAACTACAACAAATAAGCCAGCTGTAAAGGGAATGTTAAGGAATCGGAAACAGGTATTCCAAAAACTATACACTGCATTCTTTTTATAGTAAAATAAATGGGAGCGGAAAAATTCCGTTCCCATTTTTGCTTTCCAGACGTAAAAGAGATATTCCGGAAAGCTTACGGAGGCATTTATGAGTGTAGACATGAAGCATAAAAGAACATCACCAAAACATGAAAAAGAGCATTCTAAAATCAGAACAGTGATCCTGCATAATGTGCTGATCACGCTGCTGATCATGGGAGTATCGACCATTATGGCCCAGGCTTTTTTTCATTACAGTAGGAACTCTACCAGTGTTGCAATTATCTATGTGCTGGCAGTCATGCTGGTAGCCCGTTATACGACTGGATATATCACCGGAATCATTGCGGCGGTTTTTGGCGTATTTTTTGTCAATTATGTTTTTACATTTCCATATATGAACTTTAATTTTTCCATAGACGGATATCCGGTGACCTTTCTTGGCATGCTGCTGGTGTCTTCCATTACCAGTACGACAACGACACGCTTTAAAAAACAGAGCCAGCTTCTGAATGAACGGGAAAAGCTTTTGGTGGAAGCAGAGAAAGAAACAATGCGGGCAAATCTGCTGCGGGCGGTATCTCATGATCTGAGAACTCCGTTAACCAGTATCATCGGACTGGCTGATACTGCATTAAATGACAGTCCGGAAATGACAGAGGCAAAACGCCGCGAACTGCTGGAAGGAATTCGTGAGGATGCCAACTGGCTGTTAAACATGGTGGAAAATCTGCTTTCCGTTACCAGAATCCGGGTGGGAGATACGCACGTGAACACATCGCCGGAGCCTTTGGAGGAAGTAGTGGCAGAGGCAGTGCAGCGGTTTCGGAAACGACTGCCCCAGAGTAAAGTCGATGTAAAGGTTCCGGACGAGTTTCTTATGGTTCCCATGGATGCAACGCTCATTGAGCAGGTTATCATCAATCTGCTGGAAAATGCGGTGTATCATTCCGGAACAGATGAACCCATTGAATTTTATGTAGAGAAGAGAGAAGCTTATGTAGCGTTCCATATCCGGGATTATGGCAAGGGAATTGATCCGGAGCGTCTGAAAACAATTTTTGACGGAGCCGGAATCGAACCCAATGCCAGCGGAGATTCCCACAAAGGAATGGGAATCGGACTTACTATCTGCAAGACTATTATCAATGCGCATAATGGAACCATTGAGGCGGCAAATCGTCTGAAGGGAGCCGAATTTATTTTTACATTACCATTGGAAGAGGAAGAAGAACATGACAAATAAACAGGTAATTCTGATCATTGAAGATGAAAAAAATATTGGAAATTACATTGAGACGATCATAATATCAAATGGCTACAAGGCCCTGCGCGCCATGAACGGAATGTCTGGTCTTTCCCTGTGCACCTCCCACCATCCGGACCTGATCCTTCTGGATCTGGGACTGCCGGATATCGATGGCAGTGAGGTCCTCGAGCGCGTGCGCGGTTTCTCTGCGGTTCCGGTCATTGTAATTTCTGCCAGAACCCAGGAGGCAGAAAAGGTTCAGGCTCTTGATCAGGGAGCCGATGATTATATAACAAAGCCATTCGGTTCTGAGGAATTGCTGGCCAGAATCCGCACGGCTCTGCGTCATAGCGCCCAGGTGGCAAGTTCAGGTCCGCGTGAGACGGTTTACTCCCGGGATGGCCTGGTCATTGATTTTGATAAACGGGTGGTGACGCTGAATGGAGAAGATATCCACCTGACCCAGATAGAGTATAAACTGGTATCCCTGCTTGCAAAAAACGCAGGCAAGGTTCTTACATATGATTTTATCCTGAAAGAAATCTGGGGTCCTTACGCCGATACCGACAACCAGATTCTCCGCGTAAACATGGCAAATATCCGCCGAAAACTAGAAAGCAACCCGGCAGAACCATACTATATCTTCACCGAGATCGGAGTAGGGTACCGGATGAAAGAATAAAAATTTAAATCATGTTCACGAAAGGTCCGAAGCAGGCCGGGACGGTAGCCCGCTGCGCAAAATAGAAGTGCTGTGTTCGGACGATGTGGCTGACAG
>ERZ791773.90-NODE-90-length-55403-cov-4.949230_pt1 | contig 55403 bp, 40 predicted proteins | sample MGYA00509948_ERZ791773 | MGnify/ENA primary metagenome ERZ791773 (study PRJEB30046, sample SAMN00791987) | human gut metagenome | study: EMG produced TPA metagenomics assembly of the A metagenome-wide association study of gut microbiota in type 2... | reverse complement strand
CAATTCTGAAAGGTGGAATACGGAAACAGAATCAAGCCACATATCTGGTAAAAGGCTACCGGTTATTCGATAAGGTATCTTATCAGAGAAAAGAATATTTCGTTTTCGGACGACGGAAAAGTGGATTTTTTGATATACGGACGTTATCTGGAAAACAAGTAAACAAAGGTAGTTTGAGTTGTAAGAAACTGAAGTTCATTGCAACGAGAATGTATTATTTAATAGAAAGGAGAGCCGTCTGACGACGGGCGCATTCCTCCCGCGACCTAAGAGGTCGAGGTATCCTGCGCTATTTTATGATGAACGAAGAAAACTATGGATCCCTGGTCAAAAAGCTGCGCATTCAGGCTGGGCTAACCCAAAATCAGGTAGCTGTTTCTCTTGGAGTCACTCCCGGCTATATCAGCAATGTAGAAAACAACCGAACCGCAATGTCACTTCGAATACTAACCTATTATGCCCGTCTGGTTGGCCGCTCACTAGATTCCCTTGTTGGTGAGTTGGAACCGGAATACGCAGATACTGCATTGGATCGAAAACTTCAACAAACTATTTCCAAATTGGATACTCCAACAAAGGAAAAACTCTTAAAAACCATTGAACTTTGGTCTGAATAATACAGAAAAAGCGCCGGGAGCATTTCGCTCCCAGGCGCTTTCTCTGTATTACTTATGGCTGAAAACGATTCCATTACTTATCATCTTCGCGTTTCTTGCTGACTGCCACGAATGCCGCGAGCATCATGCTGGACAGGAAGAGTACCAGTCCGCTTGCTCCGCTCTGACCGGTCTTCGGAAGTGCCGCTAACGGAACGTCCTCATCATCGATCACAAGCAGATCAGCTGCTCCATCTTCGTTCGGCAGGTTTGCTAACGGAACTGCATCCGGGTCAATGGTTACGGTTGTTGCTCCCGGGCCGCCGGACGGTGTAGAACCGTTGTCTCTCGGGCCAGAAGAACTTCCGCCGCCACCGCCAGAGGAGCTTCCGCCGCCTCCGCCGCCATTGCCGCCGCCATTACTGTTGGCAGCCCACTGTGCGGTGTAAACAATGTCACCAGTTACTTTGGATTCGATGGTCTTATCCCAACCAGTGAATCTGTAGTTGCCATTTGCAGTCTTGTCACCACTGAATCCTGGAGTCTGATTTCCGTAAGATACGGTGTAGGTCTGAGACTTGAAGGAACCATGATCACCAGGTGCATAAGTTACCTTAAATACCTGTTTGTAGTAAACCTTCAGTACCAGGCTGTTGTCACCAGCGATTGTACCACTCAGTACATTTGCTGCGTTCTGATCGAATACATAGCCGCTAGTCGGCAGATAATCCTCTGCCTTTACAGTTGCCTGAGTATCGGTTGTGCCAGTCATCGGAATGCTCTTACTCGGAACAGATGAATACTTGCCCTCATGCTCGTAGTAAACTTCTACTTTATAAGTAGTTGCGTCACCTGCGATGAAATGAGCAGTAAATTTTGTATCCTTGGTAAATCCGGCATTCCTGATTTCATCTACATCTGCGAACTCTGCATTGGTTGCACTGTAGCGCTGAAGCACTCTGCTCAGTACAGCTACAATGTTCTTAGAAGCTTCTGCTGGATTATCAGAAGTCCAGTTCACGAAATTGTAACCGCTATCCGGTGTTGCTGTAACAGCTGCATTCGGGTAAGCCGGAGCAGTTGTACTGAATTTCTTGTCACCTTCATATCTGGTTACAACTTCCTTCACAGTTCCGGTAACAACACCATGATCTTCTGCAACGTAGGTGAATACTACCTGGTATTTATCCGGGATTCCATCTGGTTTCTCCGGATCCTGCTCACCAATCTCGTCTAATGCATAGTAAACATCAACCGTATTTTGTCCTGAATCAATCGTAACTATTGCTCCACCGTCTTCACCTAACGTATTTCCTAATACGACTTTATCCAGTACGAAATTATGGTCAACTCCATCAATCTTATGTGTCTTCGGTGAAGTATAGTCATATGGAATTACAGATTCGAACTTAGCAAAAACATTCTTCACCGAATCATCTGTATCAATTTTTTTACCTTTTGCATCTTCATAATGATATGTCACGCTGTACAGGAAGTCCATTCGTTCGTATACAATGTTTACGACATTGTCTTTTTCTATCTCTGTGATCACGGTTGTTCCAGAAACAGTGCCTTCTTTTTTATAGCCACTCGGACAATAATCACCATTCGTAAATCGAATCGTATCTCCTAAAGTACCTGTACCCGGAATTGACTTCAACAGATTGGAGGCTTTCATATCATCTTTGTAATAATTGATGGTATACGGAATATCTTTTCGTCTCGGCAATACTACACAGATAATATTATCATTGATTCCAATTTTATCCAGACTGTGTGCTGTATCAATCGTGCCAGTTGCCTGATAGCCAAGCGGTACAAGGTCACTTGCAAGAGTCTTTTCAACTGTTAATGCACTCAGAGGCGTATTATAAACTGCATTCGGATATTCTCTATCTGCCAAAGCAATATGATTTCCATCTGATACGCTGTCTTTATAATATTTGACTGTATATTTCAGATCTGCACGCTTTGTCAAATAAACTCGAATAATATTTTGTTCTGAGTTTGCACCGATTTTCTCAATACTCTTTGAGAAATCGACCGTACCTGTAACTACGTAACCCTCCGGTCTGAGACTTTCAAGTTCTATCTCAGTTGCATAACTTAAATCCGCAATTGGTGTTTCAAAAGTTACACCATCTGAATATAACTTATCTGCTCCATCAATGTAATTGCCGTCCGCAACACTGTCTTTATAGAACTTAACCCTATAGGTCAAATTCGTGAGTCTCGGTAATACCACTTTAATAATGTTCGCCGTAGAATCTTCAGTAATTTCTGTGATACTGGATGGGTCGATTGTACCAGTCGCCTGGTAACCTTCCGGTGCCTTTCCATTTGCAATTGTTGTGCTGATTCCCAATTCACTGACTGGTGTTTTGTATGTTGCATTTTTCCCAACTACATCAGCATCAGCAATATGATTATCCGGGTTCACATTATCCTTATAAAACTGAACTGTATATTCCAGATCATTTCGCTTATGCAAGACCAAACTGATTACATTATTTTCCGGTTCCTCTGTAATCGATGCAAGACTATGATCTACATCTAATACACCTTTTGCCTGATAACCAGACGGAACATCTGACTCCTTCAAAGTGTCTTCATATTTCAGATCTGCTAACAGAGTGCCATATGTTACCTTGGTATATGGTGCAGATGTAAAGCAAAGGTTTTCATCTGCTACAGCATCCTTGTAAAATTTCACTACATAGGATAAATCAGATTTCTTTGTCAAAATAACGACTACTGTAGTTCCATCTACACCAAGTTTTTCAAAACTATGATCTGAATCAATCGTTCCCTCTGCATTATATCCCTGAGGACACTTTGCAGAATCAATTACAGTACTAATTGGTAAATCTGAGCGTCTTGTTCCATATGTAAATTTGTTTTCAGAATTCTGATCTGCACCGCTAATATAGTTTGAATCAGAATAACTGTCTTTATAGAACTTCACCGTATAGCTAAGATCATCCCGTTTGCTCAGAACTACATTGATGATGTTCTTGTCAGATTCGGCACCAATGCTGTCAATACTAGACGCATCAACCACTCCCTGCTGCTTATAACCATCTGGAAGATATTTTGCAGCTATGCTGGTAGAAAATCCAAGTTCCTGACGAGGTGTGCCAAAGGTTACGTTATTCCCTACTACATCTGCCTTATTGATATAAGTAGATGCGTCAACCATATCCTTATAGAACTTAACTGTGTAACTCAAATCATTGCGCTTATGCAATACCAGTCTGATTACATTCAAAGTTTCATCGGTCTGAATTCTCTCAAGACTGTTCTCACTATCAAGTACGCCTTCTGCACTGTATCCAGTCGGAACTGCAGTTGACACGTTACTATAAACCAGTTCTCCTAAAGCAGTACCAAATTCTACCGGTCCATAATGTTTTTCTGAATCTGCAACATAATTTTCTTCATCCGTATTGTCTCTATAGAAGCGCACTTTGTAGCGCAAATTATCACGTTTCTTCAATACAACACGAATGATATTCTTGCTGGAATCTACGCCAATTCTCGTAAGGCTCTTTGACGTGTCAACTTCTCCAAGTGCCTGATAACCATCCGGCAAATATGCGCTCTGAATTTCTTTGGAGAAATTCAAATCTGATAAAGCAGCGTCAAATACACCATTATGATATGTAACATCTGCTTCTGCCACATGGTTTGTATTTATTACGCTATCTGTGTAAAATTCAACTGTGTACTCGATGTCAGAACGTTTATCAAACTTTGCATACCAAGTCTGACCATTTGTCCATAAAGTTCCAGTTTTCTGCGGTTTGAAGAAGTTTTCACTGCCAACCTTATTCTGACATGCTTCATCACTGTACCAGCCAGTCAACTTGTATCCAGAAGCCGGACTTGCGGTAGAGCCATTTGCGGTCTCTGCTAATGCCGGTAAATACTGGAATTCAGGACTAACTGTTCCGCCTACATTTCCTGCCACCCTGTAATAAAGCGTTACGTTACGTTTGGAGTAGTATACTTTAATCACATTTCTAGATGCATCTGCTGAAATGCTCAACGATCCATTCTGCTGAATTGTATCAGTTGTTAATGTATACCCAGTCTTGTTTTCCGGTGGATAAGTATTGATGCGAGTGCCAATGGTCTCGGGTCCCAATACTTTAGTCAGTGCGCTATCTTTTACACCATCATAATAATACTCAACGCTGTATTTCTGGTTTACAGGAACATATTTCGCATAGTAAGCAGTATTCTTAATAATTGTACCATTAAAGCCTGCCTTCGTCGTACATGCAGAAGATGTATACCATTTTTCCAGTCTGTAATCAATGCCATCCTTATCCTTCATTGTAGATGGCAGAGCTGCTTCTGTCGGTTTGTCTAATCTATTCTCAGCATAACCCTTCTTTACACGCTGTGCATAGTCTGTCAAAGAAGCAAATTCCGTTTCACCCGGATATAAGACATTGAATGTTACAGTTTTATAGTCTTCTTCATTCAGCTTAATAACATGATCCAAATGATAAGTATTGCGTGTATACTGGTTTTTATTGTTTGCAGCCACAGTCGGTGTATTATAACCATTATTTCCGGCATTTGCACCATTGCTCACAACAAGACGATATGCTTCTAAAGTATAGTAACCTTCTTTATATGAGTTCTCACTTCCGGTTTCTGCATAAGTATAGTTCTTACCATTAAAAGTGATCTTCGGATACAATGCTTTCACATTCTTTTCAACATTGTACTGAAGTCCCTCTTTGGTTCCATAATTTCCACGATAAGAGGATGGATCTGCCAAACCTGAAATTTCATCAATACCAATTCCAAACCATGCACTGTCTGCTGCAACTGAACCATCATCCTTCTGGCCCGGAATCAATGCGTAATAATATAAATTATTATTTTTGAGCTCGACCGTGATTGTTGCAGTTGCTGAATAGGTATTTGCATGATATTCATCATCTTCTGGCCGAGCACTTGCAGTAATTGTTGCAGTACCATTTCCTACTGCAGTTACAACACCATTTTCAACTGTTGCCACCTTCGCATCAGAAGTACCCCAACTTACAATACTGTGGGAGTCCATATTTGAAAGAATAGCACTTAAAGTTGTTGTCTGGCCTTTCTGGGTCAGTTTCGCAGTTGTTGGGGTTACGGTAATGGAAGGTTGGCTAGACGTAACTTCAACATTAAAATATTCAGTATCCCAGCCCAGGTAATTCCTGTATTTATGTCTAATTAATACCGTTCCCTGCTTTATACCTCTGAGCGTTGCACTACTTGTATCCCCTAATACAGTGGCCACAGAAATATTGTCACTAGACCACTTATGCTCATATGCTCTTGTTCCTGTAATAGTCAGCATCTTTCCAACTTCTACTCTTACGGTATCTGTGCTAGCACGATCCACAGACATCATTGCTACCGCATAAATCGTAAAGTGCTCTGCCTTGAATCCAACTTCTTCTACAGCCTCACCCTCTACGCTCTGCTCGCTTACGCTTTCCAGCTTCAGCTCGCTGGCCTCTACTGCTTCTGCCTTTTCTGCAGTCAGCTGGGTCTTGCTGGTGTCGTCTACGGCTACGATCTCTACTTTATCGGAGGTCTCAGTCATTTCCTGGATCGGTGCGCCGGTGAAGGTTACGTCTACATAGCCGTCCTCGGACCAGCTGTTGCTGAGCTTCTCTCCATTATAAAAAAGGTTGATGTCGTATGCTAATACCTTGTTGAATTCCGCACCCTCGGACTCGCTTTCCATTTTCTCTTTGATGGTGTCGCCAAGTGCCTCGGTTACTTCGGTTACGTCAAGCTCGGTGCCTTCCGGAATGATGCCTTCTTCTGCGTGCAGTTTGATGGTTACGCCATCGCTGCCCACATAGGATGCGTTGAATTCCGGATGTGCCACGTCTGCAGTCTCTTCCAGTCTTGCTACGATCTCCAGATCTTCGCTTACTTCTTCTACTGCGTAAACGTGTGCGTATTTCTCCAGGTTGGATGCGCTGGCTACGCCTGCTGCGTCTACTTCTTCCAGTTCCTCGCCGTTGGCGGTTACTTCGGTGATCTCATAACCCACCTGCGGGTCTACTGCGAAGTACAGGGTCTCGCCCTCGTTTACGGTATGAGTGCCCTTGATTGCTGCTGCGCCTACCGGGTCTACAGAGTAATCTACGTTGTACTGGCCTTCTACTGCTGCCTCGCCAACCAGATCTTCTGCCTTCACTGCATAGGCTCTTGCGTTTGCGCGTCCCCAGATGGTTACGGTGTTGTATGCCTTACCTGCCAGCTCGCCCATCAGTTCGATGGAATCGTCCTCCAGGAACTGCTCATCGCCATCAAAGTCAACTTCGCTGCTGTCACCATTGTTATCTGCCGGATTCTCAGCCGGAGCCTCGGTTTCGTCGTTTACAAGCTCACCGTCTTTGGTCTCGTCAGCCACGGTCTCACCGTCTGCGGTTTCATCTGCTGCGGTGGTCTCGTCTGCCTTAGACTCATCTGCTGCGGTTTCTTCGGTCTTATCCTCAGCAACAGTCTCTTCTGCCTCGGTGGTCTCCGGAATAGCCTCGGTTTCTTTTTCCGGAACCTCAGCCTTATCCTCGGTCTCAGCCTCAGTTTCTTCCTCAGTGCTGTCTGCTAAGGTTTCCTCAGCCACTTCTGCGCTGGTGCTTACGCGGAATACTTCTTTTGCGGAGATGGATGCGGTTGCGCTTCCCTCTTCTGCCTGAAGCTCTTCCTCTGCTGCCGGTGCTTCGGTCTCAGGCTCAGCTGCTTCGGTTTCCTCTGCAGTCTCTTCGACCTCTGCCTCGGTCTCTTCTGCTGCAGTGGTCTCTTCGGTCTCAGAAGAATTCTCAGCGCCGGTGGTTTCCTCGGTCTCGCCGTTCTCGGAAGCGTTCTCGCTCTCGGTTACGTCTGCCTTGGTTTCTTCCTCAGTCTCATCGGAACCGTTCTCAACAGTCTCAGAGGTTTCGCCTTCCGGCTTTACAACCTCTGCCTGCGGCTTCTTTTCATCGTCCACCATGGTGGTGCCGCTGTAGTCTTCCGCGTTCTCCACGCCCTCTGCATCTTCGATGTTGGTGGTGTTCGGATTTACGGTGACACGTGCAGTTTCATATCCACTTACGTTTGCGCGGAAGGTTACTGCCATGTCGCTCTCATTGATGAACAGGAATACCACATCGTCGGTACCTGCGTTGTAGAATACCTGCAGATCTGTATGCTCTGTCGCATAACTGCTGTCGATATCTACATCGAGCTGATATACCTTTCCGGCCTTGCTTCCTATTAACTTTTCATAGGAAGTTTTCAGGCTCTTCTGTTTTGCCTTCAGCTCTAATGAAGAAAAATCAAACACATCTCCGCTTTCCAGAGCGGTGCTGATCGCGTCTTCCAGTTCACTGCTGTCGAGCAGGAACAGAGAGCTTGTTTCTTCGCCTGCCGCAAACGCTACGGTCAGGTTCGTGCCAAAGTTGGTTACAACCATGGCTACGGTCAGCATAAACGCCACGATGCGTTTATACTCGTGCCTGATGACTTTTTTCAGGCCCAGTGTTTTCGCTTCGAGTCCTTTCATACTTCTCTCTCCTTTTCCCTTTATTTTGGCTATCTGAACGTGAATAAGAACGTTTTCCAGACAATGGTTTCATTGTCATGTTCAATATACGCTTTGGGGCGTTACGTCAGCTGTTACTTTCCGCATTTTCTCTGGATTTTTTTCTCATTTCTTCCACATTTTATGCCCGTCTCTGCCCTTCTTAACGTTTTCTTAATTCTCGCTTTCCGGAACATGTTCTCCGGTATTTTCTGTTACCGGTTCTTCGGAGATTTCCAGCTCCTTGACATTCTTTCCCATGTTCTTTTTCAGGCTGTCTCCGGCAACAGCCAGAGCCGGTCTGCAGGCATAATAGACATCAATCTTCTTTCTCCGGTTTGCTGCCCGGAAATTCTTGCACACGCGGTCTGCCGCGATGTGGCATCCCTTCTGGTCTGTGCTGGTTACCAGTACCAGGAACTGGTTCTTGCCGTAGCGGGTATACAGGTCTGAGCGGCGCACGGAACGGATGATCGCGCGCTCCAGTCTCTGCCGTACCTCCTCCAGCTGTTCAGAGGATTCCAGCGGCTCGCCTTCCCGGTCAATAAGGGTAAAGAGTACCAGATGCGCTCTGGTATCTTCACGTCCCAGCACCCAGACAATGTAACGGTAAATGTCGATGAAGGTCAGGTAATCACAGCGGGTCGCGCCAAACACGTTGGGATCCGGTTTTAAGTGCTGCTGGATCTCCTCGATGTTATTCATCTCGTACTGGATCATGTTGCGGATGGCCCGGTAATGCTCCATCATCTCCTCTGACATGCGGATGCCATATTCCTGCTGGGATTCCTTGGCGATCTGCTCATAGTATTCTACCGCTGTCTGGTAATCCTTCATGGCGGTCAGGCATTCCAGCTTGACCAGCTGCCACTCCTCATAGGGATAGCGGCTGAGGGCCTGCTCGCAATAAGGGAGCAGCTCCTCGTAGCGGTTCTGTTTTTTCAAGAGTCTGGTGAGTTCCCGTAAGACCTTGAAGTAAAGCTCCTGATACTTCCAGTTCGCGGCAGATACCCAGTCATCAGCGATCATCAGCGGCAGGAACTCGCCCTTGTAAAGGCCGCAGGCCTCCTCCAGAAGCTCCACCGCTTTGACCGGGTCCTTTTCCTCCAATGCTGCCATGACCTGTTTCTGGAACACTTCTACGTCCAGCTCCACATCTACGTGATCCGCTGTCCACATATATACGCCGCCCTTTGTGGAGATATACTCTCCATCCGGCAATCCGGCGGCAATCAGGCTCTTTCTCAGGCGGAAGATCATGGCCCGCAGGGAATTGGCTGCCTGCTCGGTATCACTGTCTCCGTAAAGCTGCTCCAGAAGGCGGATCCGGCGGATACCCTCGCCTCTGCTGTAGATGAGAAGCATCAGCAAATGGAGCATTTTACTGCTGAGGCTCTTGCCCAGCAGAACCGGCTGCCCATGGTAAGTCATGCTGAAGCCTCCAAGCATCTGAATATAGATCACGTTTTCCATTACTTCTGTATGCAAATTATCATGTACTGTTGTCTTTTCCATAACGAATTCCTCCCTTGTGCCCTTAATATAGCAATCTTGTGCCCAAGATACAAGCACTTCGGCAGAATTGGTCAAACCTCGACAGAATTGGGATAAAATCAGGCCAAAAATGTAAAAAACGCCCGGCAGCAATTCTCTGCCAGGCATCTTCAGACTTTCATTATTTGTTTATGCCAGCTCTTCCTGCTGGTCCTCCAGTGCCGCGGTCGCGTAACGCTCCAGAATCACGGACTGGATCATATCGCGGGTTCCCGAATTAATCGGATGTGCGATATCACGGTACTCACCATCCGCAGCCTTGCGGCTCGGCATGGCAATGAACAATCCTTTCTCGCCTTCGATGACCTTGATGTCATGAACAACAAACTCGTTATCTATGGTAATGGAAACGATTGCTTTCATTTTCCCTTCTTTTTCGATCTTTCTCACTCTCACATCTGTTATTTGCATGTGGAAACCCCTCCCCCGTTCTTATGCGGCAGTCCGGAGACAGACGAAATGCCCACCCCGGTCAGCCGTCTGCGTGTTTTCATGATGTCATAAGCGAATACTCCACACTGTTACAGCGTATAGCGCTCATTCTTTTCAATAACAATCTTGATATCATCCGGCGTACCGATATAGGTGGTATTGGCACGGATCGTATCGCGGCTCTCTACGATGCAGTTCTCAATGACGGTATTGTCACCGATGTAAACATCGTTCAGAATGATAGAATTCTTGATCACGCAATTGTTTCCCACATATGCTTTCTTAAACAGAATAGAGTTCTCTACAGTTCCGTTGATGATGGAACCGCTGGAGATGAGACTGTTTTTAACCAGGGCACCCGGATTGTATTTTGCCGGTGGAAGATCATCCACCTTGGAGTATACATCCGGATATTCCTTGAAGAAGTAGTTGCGTACTTCCGGTTTTAAGAAGTCCATGTTGGTCTTGTAGTAAGAATCTACAGATGCAATGTTGCTCCAGTAGGAATCCAGCTTGTATGCGTAGATACGTTTTAAGTTCTTATAACGTACCAGGATATCGCGTACAAAATCCACACGGTCTTCTGCGGCGCAGCGTTCGATGAGTTCGATGAGCTGGCGTCTGCGGATCACATAGATACCACAGGAGATGGTGCTAGAGGTGGATACCATAGGCTTCTCGTCAAAGTCGACGATGCGGCCGTCATCGTTCAGTTTTACCTGGCCGAAACGGGTGATATCCTCTGTCTCTGGCATGTCCTTGCAGACTACGGTGATATCTGCCTTTTTCTCAATGTGATATTCCAAAACCTTGTTGTAGTCCAGCTTGTAGATACCGTCGCCGGCAGCAATGACTACGTATGGTTCATGACTGTTCTTTAAAAAGGAAAGGTTCTGGTAGAGGGCGTCTGCGGTGCCGCGGTACCAGTCGCTGTTCTCTGCGGTGATCGTCGGGGTGAATACATAAAGTCCGCCCTGTTTTCTTCCGAAATCCCACCACTTGGAGGAGCTTAAATGCTCGTTTAAGGAACGGGAGTTATACTGGGTAAATACTGCCACGTTCTGGATATGGGAGTTGCTCATGTTGCTGAGCGCAAAATCAATGCTGCGGTAGCTGCCTGCAACCGGCATTGCGGAAATCGCGCGCTTGTTGGATAATTCCCGCATTCTCTTACTGTTTCCGCCTGCTAATACAATACCAATCGCTTTCATCGTACGCCACCTGCCTTTATAATGTAGTCTCCGCTTGCCAGTGCCCCGTCGGTGTAATCCTCCGGAGTGGTGACGCCGGAAATTGCGGTATTTTTACCGATCTTGACATGGTCCGGGATCACGCTGTGCTCCCCAATGGTAACCAGGTCGAACTGGTAAACCTTCGGGTCGTATTTGCTCGGTGCGTACTCGCCCACACCAAGCTCGGAGCCCTCGCCCACCGTAGTATCCTCTGCCACGATTGCTTTGTTCACTTTTGCGCCTGCTTTGATATGACAGTCGCGCATGATGATGGAATCGTGTACCTCTGCCCCCGGCTCAATGGTAACGCCCGCGCCAATGACCGAGTTGGTAATGGTTCCGTGTACCTCGGTTCCCTCACCGATGATGCTTCGGTCAATCACCGCGTCTGCTGCCACATACTGCGGCGGGATGATATCGCTCTTGGTATAAATCTTCCAGTATTCCTCATAGAGGTTGAACTCCGGAATGATATCGATGAGCTCCATGTTTGCCTCCCAGTAGGAGCCGAGGGTTCCGACATCCTTCCAGTAGCCATTGTACTCGTAGGCAAAGATGCGCTCCTGCTTCTGATGGCAGTATGGAATAACGTGTTTACCGAAATCGCAGCCAGGCTCCTCAGACATGGCAATGAGGGCTTCCTTCAGTGCCTTCCAGCTGAATATGTAGATTCCCATGGAAGCCAGGTTGCTGCGCGGATGCGCCGGCTTCTCCTCGAACTCGGTGATACGGTTATTCTCATCGGTGATCACGATACCGAAGCGGCTTGCCTCTTCGATCGGCACCGGCATACATGCGATGGTGACATCTGCGTTATTTGCTTTGTGATATTCCAGCATAACCTCGTAATCCATCTTGTAGATGTGGTCGCCGGAAAGAATCAGAACGTAGTCCGGATTGTAGCTTTCCATGTACTCCAGGTTCTGATAAATGGCGTTCGCAGTACCGGTATACCAGTCACTGCCCTTGCTCCGCTCGTACGGCGGAAGAATGGTAACTCCTCCGACATTACGGTCTAAGTCCCACGGAATGCCAATTCCGATGTGACTGTTCAGACGTAATGGCTGATACTGTGTTAAAACGCCAACTGTGTCAACGCCAGAATTGATACAGTTGCTGAGCGGAAAATCGATAATTCTGTATTTGCCGCCAAACGATACTGCCGGTTTTGCGACTTTTTGCGTTAATACTCCAAGGCGGCTGCCCTGTCCCCCTGCCAAAAGCATGGCAATCATTTCCTTTTTAATCACGTTATCACCTCGCTGTAGTGTTTTCTTGTGCCTACTATTATACCACGCATTTCAGAGAAAGTGAACAAATAATTGTATTATTTTCAATATTTTTTGTACATTTTCCGACACTTTTTGCGTAATTTTTACATTTGTCAATATATGGTATATTGGGAATTGGGTAACACAATTTATGGATTTTGTCGTACTGCTTCCCGGGCAGAGCCGAAAATACGCGTATTTCGATATTTTTCTTGAATCACTTTATAAAATGAAGTATAATCTTGTTTAAGTATGCAAATAATGATATATCTGTTAAAAGATTGAAAAGAATGCAGATCAAAGGAGAAGTATTATGGATTTAGTTACTGTAAGAGAACTGTATAAAAACCGGGAAGCTTACCTGGATAAAGAGGTTTCCATCGGCGGCTGGGTGCGCAGCGTGCGTGCTTCCAAGGCCTTTGGCTTTATCGTAGTCAGCGACGGAACCTATTTTGAGACCCTTCAGGTCGTTTATCATGACAACATGGCAAACTTTGCCGAGATCAGCAAATTGAACGTAGGCGCAGCCATCATCGTAAAGGGTACCCTGGTTGCTACCCCGGACGCAAAGCAGCCATTTGAGATCCAGGCTTCTGAGGTTGCTGTAGAAGGCCCGTCCGCTCCGGACTACCCGCTGCAGAAAAAGCGCCACACCCTGGAGTACCTGCGTACCATCACCCATCTGCGTCCGCGCACCAACACCTTCCAGGCTGTATTCCGCGTACGTTCCCTGATCGCATACGCCATCCACCAGTACTTCCAGGAGCGTGACTTCGTATACGTTCACACCCCGCTCATTACCGGAAGTGACTGTGAGGGCGCAGGCGAGATGTTCCAGGTAACCACCATGGATTTAAACAACATCCCGAAGACCGAGGACGGTGCTGTTGATTTCACCAAAGATTTCTTTGCGAAGCCGACCAACTTAACCGTAAGCGGCCAGTTAAACGGCGAGACTTACGCCATGGCATTCCGCAACATCTACACCTTCGGACCAACCTTCCGCGCTGAGAATTCCAACACCACCCGCCATGCCGCAGAGTTCTGGATGATCGAGCCGGAGATGGCCTTCGCTGATCTGGACGACAACATGGAGGTTGCCGAGGGCATGTTAAAATATGTCATCCGTTATGTTTTAGAGCACGCTCCGGAGGAGATGGCATTCTTCAATAATTTCATCGACAAGGGCCTGTTAGACCGTTTGAACAACGTCGTAAATTCCGAGTTCGGCCGTGTGACCTACACCGAGGCTGTTAAGATCCTGGAGGAGCATAATGACCAGTTCGACTACAAGGTATCCTGGGGCTGCGACCTTCAGACCGAGCATGAGCGCTTCCTGACCGAGCAGATCTTCAAGAAGCCGGTATTCGTGACCGACTACCCGAAGGAGATCAAAGCCTTCTATATGAAGATGAACCCGGATGGAAAGACTGTTGCCGCAGTAGACTGTCTGGTACCGGGCATCGGCGAGATCATCGGCGGCAGCCAGCGTGAGGATAACCTTGAGAAGCTGACCGCGCGCATGGACGAGCTGGGCTTAAAGAAGGAAGATTACCAGTTCTATCTGGATCTTCGCAAATACGGTTCCGCGCGCCACTCCGGCTTCGGTCTTGGCTTTGAGCGCTGCGTCATGTACTTAACCGGCATGGGCAACATCCGCGACGTCATCCCGTTCCCGAGAACTGTAGGCAACTGCGAGCTGTAAATCAAATAATCCAATCCCTGCGTGTCGCTGACACGCTCCGGATTCGCAAAAACCTATGCGGGTATACTGTGCAGAACGAACTGCCGGCATACCCGCATTGCATTTTAAGGAGAACCCTATGAAATTTATTCACATTGCCGATGTCCACTGGGGCATGAACCCGGACAGTGACCGGCCCTGGAGCCGCGAGCGCGCCCAGGCCATCCGTGACAGCTTTGCGGAAGTCGTGCGGCAGGCCAGGCTGCGGGACGCGGACTGTCTCTTCATTTCCGGGGACCTGTTTCACCGCCAGCCGCTTCTTCGTGACTTAAAGGAGGTCAACTACCTCTTCTCCACCATTCCCGGTGTGCGGGTGGTCATCATTGCCGGAAATCACGACCGCATCCGCTCCAATTCTGCGCTGATGAGCTTTACCTGGTGTCCCAATGTCACCTTCCTCATGTCCGAAGAATTAAGCTCCGTCTACTTTAAGGACTTAAATCTGGAGGCGCACGGCTTCTCCTATCACACTGCTGAAATCAATGAGGCACGGTTAAACGGCATCAAAGCACCGGACGATGGCCGCATCCATGTGCTGCTGGCCCACGGCGGCGATGCCTCCCATCTCCCGCTGGATAAGGGGAACCTGGCCCACACCGGTTTTTCCTATGCGGCACTGGGACACATTCACAAGCCGGAGCTGGCACCGGATTTTTCCTACGCTTATCCTGGTTCCTTAGAGCCGCTTGACAAGACCGAGACCGGCCCTCACGGCATGGTGGTGGGCGAGATTCAGCCGGCATCCGGCCAGGTCATTTCCCTGGAATTTGTTCCGGTGGCGCGCACCCAGTACATTCCGCTGGTAGTCCATGTCACGCCGTCCACCACCAACGGCGAACTGTGTGACCGTATCACCGATGCCGTAAAAGAACGCGGCATGGAACATATCTACCGGTTCCGCATCCGCGGCATGCGTGACCCGGACATCACCTTTGACTTAGAGCCGTTAGAGCGCCGCCTGCAGATTGTGGAGGCGGTAGATGAATCCGAGCCACAGTATGATTTCTGCCAGCTGTTTGCGGAGCATCCCAGCGACATGATCGGTTTTTACATTCAGGCGTTCCAGAAGGAGGATCCCAGCCCGGTTGAGAAGAAGGCACTGTATTACGGGATCGATGCTCTGCTGCGCACAACAGACGAGAGGAGTTAATCATGCGGATACTGGATTTACATATTGACGGATTCGGCAAATTCCATGACCTCTCCGTCTCCTTTGACAAGGATCTGAACGTGGTTTACGGCAAAAACGAGGCCGGAAAATCCACCCTGCACACCTTCATCCGCTGCATGCTCTTCGGACTGGAGCGTGGACGCGGACGTGCAGCCCGCGCGGACCTTTACAGCAAATATGAGCCATGGCAGAACAAGGCCGTCTACGGCGGCCGAATGCGGGTAGAAAAGGACGGTGTCATCTACCGTCTGGAACGGAATTTCCAGAAGGATCAGAAAGCTTTCGTGATCGTGAATGAAACCGCAGGCAAAGAAATCGAGCCCACGAAAGGATTCATGGACTTTCTTCTGGGCGGACTCACAGAAACCGCCTACAATAATACCATCAGCATCGGCCAGCTCAAATGCGTGACCGAGGGCGGCATGGTAACGGAGCTTCGAAATTATATTGCCAATATGAATACCACCGGCAACCTGTCTTTAAATATCACAAAGGCCACATCCTATTTAAAGAACCGCCGGAAGGAATTTGAACGCCAGCTCACTCCAGAGGCAGCCCGCACCTACACCGCGCTGCTGACCGAGATCAAAAACATTGAAAAAGAGATTTCCGCGCCGGAATACGAGAACCAGCTCCAGACCTATCAGGATCTTCGTTCCCAGGTAAAGAACCAGCTTTCCGAAAAGCAGACTGAGCGGGAAACGCTTCTTCAGAAGATTGCCAAGGGGCGGCAGGCACTGGATGGAGCGCAGTTTACCGATGAGGCCTCCATCCACGCTTATCAGGAGAACGCCCGGAATACCTACGCCCATTATAAAGAGGTAGCCGACGCAGCCTCCCGCAGGGGGCGGTCCGTCCTTCCGGTCATTATGCTGGTGCTGGCTGTTTTCTGCGCGCTGGGAGCCGGAGCACTGGGATTTCTCAGCTCCCAGACCTTTGATCCGGTTGTTTTCGGAACCGGCGCACTAATCTCCGTATCCACCGGCGTGGCCCATTATACTGTGGGACTCATCTGCGCTTTGAGCGCTGCTGCCGTCTTCTTCTTTGCGGTGGGACTCATCTTCTTTATGAAGAACCACAGTTTAAAGCAGGAGCTTTCCATGACGGAAAAGCTGCTGCAGGAGATTTTTTCCCGCCATCTGGGAGATTCCTCCATTTCCGGGGAGGCCATGACTGCTTTTGAAAGCCGCATGGAAGAATTTGTCCGGTTAAGCCAGGTACTGGAACGCTCTGAGCAGTCTGTACAGGAGCAGGCATCCGAGATCAATGCGCTCCAGGCGAAAGAAACCGACTGTGACGATGCCATCTCCCGCCAGCAGAAGGCCCAGTGGGAGCTGGAGAAAAGGCTGGATCATCTGGCCCACTGCAAGGACCAGACGGAATCCTTAAAGCAGGTGCTGGCAGAGAATGATCTGATTCGCGAGGAAATCACCGCCATTGACCTGGCACTGGAAACCATGACGAAGCTTTCCGCCACCATCCGGGATTCCTTCGGACTATATCTGAATAAGACCGCTTCGGAACTGATTTCCGGCATCACTGGCGGCATCTACGACAGCATGAGCGTAGATGAAAGCCTGAACGTGTTCATGAACACCCGCACCCGCCTGGTCCCGGTGGAGCAGGTATCCAGCGGCACCATGGACCAGATCTACCTGGCCCTCCGCCTCGCCGCCGCCAAGCTCATCCAGCCGGAAGGCGATTACATGCCGCTGATCTTTGATGACAGCTTCGTGCTGTACGACGAAGACCGGCTGCACACCGCGCTGAAGTGGCTGAAGAAGGCATATCCGGGACAGATCATCATCTTCACATGCCACCAGAGAGAAGCACAGATGATGACCGCAGACCAGATTGCGTATCATCTGGTGACGATGTAGAATTTCAATTTAAGTGAATAGCTAATAAGGTCCGAAGTTCAGGGCCTACTATGCAGAAACGCAGCACCTCTTTGAATTGCTTGATTACCCTATACCTGGAGAAAACGGTCACGTCAAGGTCGCTTAAGCGCTTGTTATAACCTTGATGTGACCGTTTTATTCAGGTATCCTTTTGTAAGCAATGAAAAGTCTCGTTTTTAACTGTAATGGAGCCAGGAAAGCAGAAGCAGGCCGGGGCGGTATCCTGCGTAGCATAAATAGAAGTGCAACGTGTCCGGCTATGTGGCGACTGACGTTTTCGGGAGGCGGACGATCAGTCCGACTATCCGCAAACGGCTGTCAGCCACATCGTCCGAACACGGCACTTCTATTTTGCGCAGCGGGATACCACCCCGGCCTGCTTCGGACCTTTCGTGAATATTCTTTAAAAATTTTTACTGCCGCAGAATCGAAAAGTCTGGTGTATAGATCATATCATCTTTCGCTGCTTCCTTTTCCAGAAACATGATCATATAGATCGGATAATAGGTAATTTTATCTGCCGTGCTTACATTTTCATTGCATAGCACTATTCCCTGCGGAATATCATAGTTTTCCGCTGCCAGCACATTGCTCAGGGCCGCATGGCACAGTCATTTTTATCGCGCAATCCGTTTGTCCGTTTTTCCATAACTTTTTATGCTTATTTTGTCCGTTTTTCCAATAGATATTCACATATTTTTGTCCGCTTTTCCGCAAATTGTTTGTTTATAGTAATCAAGAAACCAGAACAGCCAATATAGCAGAAGTTCCGGGACCGTCATGCAGAACAAGCAGACACATTGGAATTTTCTTCATGAGCGAGCATAGCGTCAGGCCGGAGACCCTTGTTTGAGCACGCATAGCGTGCGAGTTTGGGTCGCAGGTCTGACAATAGGCGGCGCAGCGAATGAAGTACAAAATTCCACCGTGTTTGCGTTCTGTATGAGGATCCCGGAACTTCGGACCTTTTTTGATACTGCAGATTCAATTTTAAAATACGATCCGGACCGTGGTTCCTTCCCCCAGCGCACTCTTTAACTCCACCTTCGCCTTATGGTAAATGGCTCCATGCTTTACAATGGAAAGTCCCAATCCGGTTCCTCCGATCTGGCGGGAGTGGCTTTTGTCTACACGGTAGAAGCGTTCGAAGATACGCTCCTGGTCATCGATCGGAATGCCGATGCCGTCATCTTCTACAGTCAGTACCGGATGGTCTTTGACGGTGACCACGTTGACTTCCACTTCGCCGAAGGGCTTGTTATACTTGATCGCATTGTCGCACAGGTTATAGATCATCTCATCGAGGATCTGTGGATTGCCGTTTACTACCGTTGGCTTTCCGGTGAGCATCAGGGTGATCTGATTCTTCCTGGCTACGTCCTGCAGGCGTTTTACCACATCGGACGCGAGCATATGCAGGTCTACCGGGCGCTTTTCCATCTGGACTTTTTCTTCATCAAGCTGGGACAGGCGGATGATATCGCCTACCAGAGTGATGAGACGCTGGGCTTCCTGATAGATTTTTCCGGAGAAGCGGCCCATATCTGTCGGCTGAACCAGACCGTTCATCATGATCTCGGCATAGCCGGAGATGGAGGTGAGCGGTGTTTTCAACTCGTGGGAGACATTGGCCGTAAATTCCCGGCGCAGCTCTTCGCGGCTTTGCTGCTCGGTCACATCGAGAATGACTACAACCGCGCCGCTGCGCCCGTTGCTCTCTGCCACCGGGTTTGCGATAATCTGGTAGTGGCGGTTTCCTACATCCAGCATCTGCTCACAGTGAGTGCCTTTTAAAGCACCGTCTACAACCTGACGGAAATTTTCCGAACGGTTCAGGCTGATGATGTTGAAATTCGCCTGGTGCCCAGTGTCAGCTGCATGGCCATGTGTTTCCGCGGTGCCAGTCTGCAGTCCTGCCCTCGCATTTCCTGCCTGACCATATCCATCCGCCTGCTCCACCGGAATTCCTAAAAGCTTCAGCGCGCTCTTATTATAGGACATCACATCGCCTTTGCTGTCTACCACAATAAATCCTTCCCGCATATTCTCGGTAATGGTGGTAAATTCTTCCTGCTTTTCCCGCAGGGTTTCCATCTGCTGCCGGATGGTTTCGTTCTGCTTTTCCAGTCGGCGTACCAATGGGGCCAGTTCATCGTAGACTTCACCGGCCTTTGGATCATCCGGATCCATCTCGTTAATCGGTGCCACGATTCGCTTGGTCTGAAATTCTGCCAAAATCAGAACACCCACCACGATCAGGATACCCATGGCAATCATGACCGGAATGGTATGTACTACCGTGGCCAGCGCGCTCTTTGTGGTGCTGGCTACACGGATGACGCTGCCATCGTCCAGACGTGCTGCGTAATAGTAGGTCTGCTCTGCCAATGTGTGGGAAGTGCGGACACTCTCGCCCCGTCCGTTTTTCAGTGCTGCCGCGATTTCCGGACGGTCCTTGTGGTTTTCCAGGCTTTCGCTGTCCGCGAAGCTGTCATAAAGGACTTCTCCATCCGGGCTGACCCAGGTGATGCGGTTGACGCTGTTGCCGTCACCCCGGCTCTTTAAATGCGCAAGGTACTCTTCCCCAGACACATCCATAGCAGACTCCAGGTAACGCACCTCGGTCATAACGGACTGGCGCATCTGGGTCTGCAGATCCTGGCAGAGGAGCAGTGCTGTGATCAACGCAGATACTGCCATGGCAAGAAGAGCTACCAGACACAGGTTCCAGTAGATTTTTCTTTTGATTTTCATGTTTCAGACTCCTCCAGCTTATAGCCGACTCCGCGGATGGTCTCAATGCAGCGGCTGGCCTCGCCCAGCTTCTGTCGTAATGTCCGGATATGGACATCCACCGTGCGGGTCTCTCCATCAAAATCATAACCCCATATTTTCGATAACAGCTGATCTCTGGTTAAAACCATGCCCTTGTTTTCCATCAGGTAACAGAGCAGTTCAAATTCCTTAAAGGTAAGAGTCACCGCATTTCCATCCACCGTCACCATATGGCGGTTTAAATCCACATGGATCGGGCCGGCATCACAGATATCCGTACGCTGTTCCGGTTCTGTACGGCGCAGCAGTGCGCGCACCCGGGACACCAGCTCCATCATACCGAAGGGCTTCGGAATATAGTCATCCGCGCCGCTGTCCAGGCCAACCACCTTATCATACTCTGTGCCTTTGGCCGTCAGCATGATGACCGGGAGCCGTTTTGTGGGGCCGGCATCCCGCAGCTTCTTTAAGATGCTCAGGCCGTCCTCGTCAGGCAGCATGATGTCCAGGAGCACCAGGGACGGATACTCCTGCTTCATGGCATTCCAGAAATCCTTCGCGCAGGGAAAGCCCTTTGCCATAAGTCCCGTGGTCTGCAAAGTGTAGATTACCAGTTCCCGGATACTTTCATCGTCTTCAACCAGATAAATCATTTCTGTTCTCCTTCTATTCCAGATGGGTTCCCGTGATGGAATATTCCACCCACTCTGCAATATTCGTTGCATGATCTCCGATCCGCTCAAAGTACTTGGCGATCATCAGCATGTCAATGCAGAATTCCCCCTGTTTTTCATCAATATTTCCGGAACCTAGCATGCCGATCAGTTCCTGTTTTACCTTTCCGAAGAGTTCATCGACCACATCGTCATACTGAACCACTTCTTTTGCGATGTTCAGATCACGCTTTACATAGGAATCAATGCTCTGGGTCACCATACGCATGGTAGCGTCTGCCATATCACGGATATGAAGACGGCTCTTTGCCTCGCGGTCATCCACAAAGCCGCAGATCTCTGCAATATCCGATGCCTGGTCGCCGATTCGCTCCATATCAGAGATCATTTTCAGGGCTGAGGAAACCTGGCGCAGATCCTTTGCCACTGGCTGCTGCTGCAAAAGCAGCCGCATGCAGAGATTCTCGATATCGCGCTCCTTCTGGTCGATCTCATGATCGACTTTGTAGACCTCTTCCGCAAAATCTCCCTCTCCCATCAGGGTGCGGGACGCATAGGAAATGGCATCCTCACAGAGGGCACCCATACGGATCAGCTCAACATTCAAAAGCTCTAACTGTTCATCAAATCGATTGCGCATATCAACCAAACCTCCCCGTAATGTAATCTTCTGTCTTCTTATTCTTCGGCATGGAGAAGATCTGCTCGGTCTCACCGAACTCGATCACTTCACCCAGCAGGAAGAAGGCGGTCTTGTCGGAGATTCGTGCTGCCTGCTGCATATTATGGGTTACCATGACGATAGTATAATCTTTTTTCAGTTCCACCGCAAGGTCTTCGATCTTGGATGTGGAGATCGGGTCCAGCGCCGAGGTCGGCTCATCCATCAAAAGCACCTCCGGCTGTACAGCCAGGGCTCTCGCGATGCACAGACGCTGCTGCTGTCCTCCGGAAAGTCCGAGGGCGCTCTTTTTCAGGCGGTCCTTTAACTCATCCCAGATTGCCGCGTCCCGCAGGGATTTCTCTACAATATCATCCAGCTGCGCCTTGGAATGGATACCGTGGGTACGCGGACCGTAGGCAATATTGTCATAAACGCTCATTGGGAACGGATTCGGTTTCTGAAATACCATACCAACCCGTTTTCTCAGAAGGTTGATATCCATATCCCCGTAGATGTCCTCGCCATCTAACAGAATGTTTCCGGTGATGCGGCAGCCCTCCACCAGGTCATTCATGCGGTTTAAGGATTTTAATAAGGTAGATTTGCCGCAGCCGGACGGACCGATAAAAGCCGTGATCTCGTTGGCCTGAATATTTAAATTGATGCCCTTTAAGGCTTTGAAGTCGCCGTAATATAATTCCATGTTGCTGATTGTCAGCTTATCCATATTGTTCTCCTTTTAGGCAGCCTTTCCGGATACTTTCTTTGCGATAAATCCGGATACTGCATTGATGCAGACTACGATCACCAGCAGGACAACTGCGGTGGCGTAGGACTGGTTGGTATAAAGTCCCTCATTGGTCAGCACATACATGTGTACTGCCAGAGTACGGCCTGAGCCGAATAGATTGGATGGAATACCTGCAACCGTTCCCGCTGTATACATCAGTGCCGCGGTCTCGCCTACAATACGGCCGACCGCCAGAATGATACCTGCCAGAATTCCAGGCACTGCCGATGGCAGAACCACCTGGAAAACGGTGCGGAGACGTCCGGCCCCCAGTCCGAAGCTTCCTTCCCGGTAAGAATCCGGGACCGCTTTCAGGGCCTCCTCCGTAGTTCTCATGATCGTTGGAAGGATCATGATCGCCAGCGTCATGGCGCCGCCTAAGATGGTGTAAGACCAGCCCAGGGCCACCACGAACAAAAGAAATCCAAACAGGCCATACACTATGGACGGAATTCCGGTCAGGGTCTCGGCGGTAATCCGCACGATGCTCACCAACCGGTTGCCGCGTTTGGCGTATTCCACCAGATAGATGGCCGCGAAAATGCCAAGAGGAACCGCGATCAGCAAGGAGAGCCCTGTCATGATCACCGTATTGACCAGAGCCGGCATGAGGGATACATTTTCTGTGGTGTACTCCCACGCGAAGAGGCTCGGAGTCAGGTACGGGATTCCCTTGATCAGAATATAAGCAATCAAAAACAGTAATGTCATCACCGTCAGAAGTGCTGACACCGATACCAGGATCAGAAGCATCAGAGACAATGGGCTGCGTCTGTAAGACTTCAGCCGCTGTCCGAGGGTCTGCCGGTTGATGGCCTGAATTTCCATATTTTTCTTTTCCATAGCTGCTTCCATTACGCATTCGCCTTTCTGCTGATAATTGAGAATGACAGGTTAATGATCAGAATGAATACGAAGAGGACTACCGCCGTGGCGATCAGCGCTTCCCGGTGTAAGTCCGTCGCGTAGCCCATTTCCAGAACGATGTTTGCTGTCATGGTGCGGACACCCTGAAGGATACCCTTCGGCATACGCGCCTGGTTTCCGGCTACCATGATGACGGCCATGGTCTCGCCGATGGCGCGCCCCACACCCAGGATCACACCGGCCAGAATTCCGGATTTTGCTGCCGGAAGTGTAGCGAAGAATACACTGCGCTCATGGCTGGCCCCCAGCGCCAGAGAACCCTCATAGTAGCTGGACGGTACTGCGTTGATGGCAGATTCCGACACCCCGATGATGGTCGGCAGGATCATGATGCCGAGCAGGATCGATGCGGTCAGCATGCTCTTTCCGCTTCCGCCAAAAAGCTGGGAAACCACCGGCACGATCACCACCATGCCGAAGAATCCATATACAACGGAAGGAATGCCTGCCAGCAGGTCAATGGCCGGTTTGACCACTTTATAAATGTGTCTCGGGCAGAACTTTGACATGAAGACTGCCGTTAAAATTCCGATCGGTACACCAATGATCACGGCACCGGCTGTTACATAAATGCTGCCCAGGATCATAGGCAGAATACCGAAGATATTGTTGCCCGGCTTCCACTTTTCACCGGCCAGAAACTGGAATATGCCAATCTTTCCGATGGCCGGAATACCGTTTGCGAAAAGGAAGACACAGATCATGGCCACACACAGAATGGATACGCAGGCACTCAGCAGAAACACCATATGCATAAGCTGTTCTTTCAGATTTTTCATGATTCTCACTTTCTTTCTGTTGCCGGGAGAAGAAATTACATCATATCCGGCATGCTTTACATAGAAACAGGGCCGCAGTGTTTTTTCGTCACGGGTTATATCCTGCCACAACGATGTCTTCCTGCTGCCCTGCTTCCTGTTTTTTCGTTTCAGTAGCGTTCTGGCAGACTGCTATTCACAGTCATGCTGTTTACTGAACATCTGCCCAGTCGGTGATCTCGCCGGTGAAGATGTCCTTCACGTTCTCGCTGGTCAGCTCGGCAACCGGGCTCTCATTGTTGACTACGACTGCAATGCCATCCATAGCGATGACAGTCGGGGTTAAGCCGGCTTCCAGCTCGCTGTCCTTTAAGTCTCTGGATGCCATACCGATATCACATACGCCCTCGATCGCAGAGGTCATACCGGTGGTAGAATCAGACTGCTGAACCTCAATCTCGACATCCGGGTTTACAGCTACATATGCCTCTTTCAGCTTCTCCATAACCGGAGTTACGGAAGAAGAACCAGCTACAACAACCTTGCCCTTTAAGCCGGAAGCAGTGTATGCACCCTCATTGCCCTGGCTGATATAACCGTTGTCCTCAACAACCCTCTGGCCATCCTCGCTCATGATGAAGGTGATGAAATCAGAAGCAGCATCACTTAAGCCATCCTTGACTGCAATGTTGAAGGGACGTGCTACCTTGTACTCGCCTGCCTTGATGGCATCTACCGTTGCATCTGCACCATCGATGGCAACTGCTTTTACGGTATCATTTAAGGAACCCAGGGAAACATATCCGATCGCGCCCTTATTACCTGCGATGGTGGTCATCATAACGGAGGTGCTGTTGGTGATCTCAGCATCCTCGGTGGTGTTGTCTACCTTCTCGCCGGCGTCATTTTTGCTCTCAATGCCGAACAGCTCGATGAATGCGCCTCTGGTACCGGAACCATCCTCACGGGAAACTACGGTAATCGGGCCCTCTGCCTTGCCGCCGGCCGGCTCAGTGACCTCTGCCTTAGTGTCAGCCGCAGAACTTGCTGCCTCGGTCTGTGCCTCGGTTGCTGCAGCAGTCGTCTCTGCCGGTTTGCTTCCGCCGCATGCTGTCAGGCTCGCAATTGTCATACCCATTGCTAATACCATTGCTAATGTTTTCTTCATAATACGTTCTCTCCTCTTCTCTCTGTTTATGAATATTCTTTATTACGTTCTATGTTATCGTGGCTTTCATGTTCTCCATCTCTCAACCACAACTGCATTGTAAAATCCGAATGTAAAATCAAAAAGAGGGGGAATGTAAAATCGGTGTAAAACCGTTTAACAATTAAAAAAATCCCGTGAAGCCGCATTTTCTGCGGTCTCACGGGTCTGTAATAAATTACATATAAATTATTCGTACAGCGGATATTTCTCGCACAGCTTGGTTACTTCGCCGCGGATGTAATCTGCCTTGTTCTCGAAATCGGTTGCTGCCAACCAGATGCACTCTGCGATCTTCGGCATATCCTCTTCCTTTAAGCCACGGGTGGTAACGGCCGGGGTTCCGATGCGGACACCGGAGGTTACGAACGGGCTTCTCGGCTCATTCGGAACAGTGTTCTTGTTCAGGGTGATGAAGACTTCATCACAACGGTTCTGAAGCTCCTTGCCGGAGATGTCCATGCCGCGCAGGTCTACTAACATTAAGTGGTTGTCAGTGCCGCCGGTTAAGAGTTTAAAGCCCTTCTCCACCAGTGCTGCTGCCAGTGCCTTTGCATTCTTGCGGACCTGCTTCTGGTACTCGGTGAATTCCGGCTTTAATGCCTCACCCAGGCAGACTGCCTTTGCTGCGATAACATGCTCTAACGGACCGCCCTGGGTTCCCGGGAAGATGGCTTTGTTGAAGTTGAACTTGTCAGCAGACTCCTTGCTTGCCAGGATCATGCCGCCTCTCGGTCCGCGCAGGGTCTTGTGGGTGGTAGTGGTTACCACGTCTGCGTACGGGATCGGGCTCATATGCTCACCCGCTGCTACCAGACCTGCGATATGCGCCATATCTACCATTAAATATGCGCCAACCTTGTCTGCGATCTCGCGGAACTTCTTGAAGTCAATTTCTCTTGCGTATGCGCTTGCACCTGCAAGGATCAGTTTTGGCTTGTGCTCAACTGCCAGACGCTCTACCTGGTCGTAATCGAGGAAGCCTTCATCGTTAACACCGTAGGACACGATGTTGAAGTAAAGGCCGGAAAAGTTAACTGGGCTTCCGTGGGACAGATGGCCGCCATGGTCAAGGCTCATGCTTAACACCGTATCTCCCGGTTTTAACATTGCCAGGAATACTGCCATGTTTGCCTGTGCGCCGGAATGCGGCTGAACGTTTGCGTACTCACAGCCAAACAGCTTCTTTGCACGCTCAATTGCGATAGTCTCTACCACGTCTACATACTGACATCCACCATAATAACGCTTTCCGGAATAACCCTCTGCGTATTTGTTGGTCAGCACGGTTCCCATTGCCATCATGACCGGCTCAGATACGATATTCTCGGAAGCGATAAGCTCCAGATTTCTTCTCTGACGTGCGGCTTCCTGTTCAATTGCCTTGCCGACTTCCGGGTCATAGTTTTCGATAAATTTCATTACCTCATTAACCATGGGCTTTGTCTCCTTTTCCGCAAATGCCCTCTCTGACACCTTTCAGGCAGTTGCTTTCCTTTGCATTTGTTGTGACACAACGATTCCCGTAAAACACAGGCCGCCACGTTGTGACAAAGGCACTGGTAAGCCCAGCGCCTTCGCGGTTATTTACGGTCGATTATAGTACAGCGGTTTCAAAGTGTCAAGCAATTATAAGGCTGTACAAAATATTGTGCGAACTTTATTTTCTGCCTATGCGTGCAGCTTATATGCTCTTACCACAATCTGCAGTGTCCGGTTTCCGTTATACTCATTGATGTCTGGGTAGTAGATTACATCCATGCTCCGGCTGTTCTTTGCTTCTTCCACAAACTTGTCTGCCTCGGTAAATACCATGGCCTCCATGGGGCGTCCCTGCTCCGTTACCACGGTCATGCGGACCGCGTTATTGTTACGGCCAAGAGCCCGCAGGCTGCGGATCCGCAGATTCTTCTGGGCGAACTGGGGCTTTTCATTGCCCTGGCCGAAGGGCTCCAGACTTTTCAGCTCGTTCACCAGCGCCTCGGATATGTACTCTAAGGGCATGGCCACATCAATCCAGATTTTCGGAATGAAATCCTCCCTCGTAAGGGTGGACTGCTCGTTTAAGCGGCGGCGGAACTCCCCTACATTCTCTTCCTTTAAGGAAAAACCTGCAGCCATGGGGTGGCCGCCGAATTTCAGAAGCAGGTCCCGCACGCCGCACAGAGCCCTGTACATGTGATAGCTTTCAATGGAGCGCCCGGAACCCTTCACACAGTCCTCTCCCTTTGTCAGAACAAAGGAAGGCTTGTTGTAGGCTTCCCGCACGCGCCCGGCAATGATTCCGGCCAGAGATTCGTGACAGTCCGGCAGATACACCACCAGCACATCATCATCCGCAAGCTCCGTATCGACCTGCTCAAAGGCCTGCTCCATGCCGGCCTGGGTCATATCCTTGCGCTCTTCATTCAGAAGCTTTAACTCAGCCGCCATTTCTTCGGCCCGCAAAGCCGCCGGTGTTCCCGCCTCGCAAAGCAGCAGCTCCAATGCCAGCTGCGCGGTCTTTAACCGTCCGCTGGCATTCAGGCACGGTCCAACCACAAAGCCGATGTGATACGCCGTCAGGTTATAGATATCCAGTCCGCAGGCTTCCACCAGAGCGCGCAGTCCGGCACTGGCAGTATGGGGAATCTGTTTTAAGCCCCAGCGCACAAGGATGCGGTTCTCATCCTGCAGCTTCATCACATCCCCCACAGTGGCAATGGCCGCAAACTCCAGCATATCTTTCCACTCCTGCTCCGGAATACGGTTCTGCTCATAGAGCACCTGCACCAGCTTATAAGCTACCACACCGCCGCAGATTCCGGCAAACGGATACGGGCAGTCGTCCCGGTGGGGATTCACCACCGCATCCGCCTCCGGCAGAATCTGGCTGCCGTCCTCTGCCCGGACCACCTCATGATGGTCCGTCACAATAACGGTCATGCCAAGCTCTTTGGCCAGACGCACCTGCTCCAGGGCCGCAATGCCATTATCACAGGTGACAATGGTGTCAATGCCGTCTTCCTTCGCCTTGCGGATGATGGACTCGTTGATGCCGTAGCCATCCCGGATGCGCTCCGGAATCTGATAGTCCACATGACCGCCGCACCGGCTTAAGCCCCGGTATAGCAGATAAGTGGAGCACACCCCGTCGATATCATAGTCACCCACAATGCGGATGCGCGCGCCCGCCTGAATCTTCTCCAGAATCAGAGAGGCAGCCTTGTCCATATCTTTCATGAGATGGGGATCATAAAGCTGATCTAAAGTTCCGTTTAAGTAACGGTCAATGGCCGTCTCCCCCTCCACATCCCGGTTCCGGATAATGCGGGCCGTGACCGGGCTGATATGAAACCGCGCCGCAATCCCGCTAAAATCTGCCCGCTTGGTCTGCAGCATCCAGATGGATTCCTGATTATTTCTCATAGTATTTGATCAATGCCTGGGTTCCCAGATCTCCCAGTCCCTCTTCCTGCAATTTCTCGTACATGCCAAGCACATATTCCAGCATGCCAAGCTTTGTATGTTCGGCCAGCGCTTCCTCGTCCGCCAGCTTCATGTCTTTGATAAAGTGCTTTACAAAGAAGCCCGGCTGCAGATCTCCCTTCAAGATGCGGGTGGCCACGTTGCTCATCTGGGCACTGCCTGCCGCTCCGGTAGAGATGGAGTCCAGCATGGTCTGCGGATCCAGTCCAACTGCATTTGCGTAAGCCAGGGCCTCGCACGCTCCGGAAAGCGCGCCCGCAATGGCGATCTGGTTGCACATCTTGGTGTGCTGGCCATTTCCGGCCTTGCCCTCATAATTGATGTTCTTTCCCATGGCCTCAAATAACGGCATGCAGGCATCAAAGTCCGCGCGGTCTCCGCCTGCCAGAATGGTCAGGGTTCCGGCTTTCGCGCCACCATCTCCACCGGTTACCGGAGCATCTAGGGCATGAAGGCCTGCTGCCCTGGCCGTCTCGTAAATCTTCACGGCCAGCTTCGGGCTGCTGGTAGTCATATCAATGGCATAGCCGCCCTTTGGAAGATTTTTCAGAATGCCATTCTCCCCGAAGTACACCTCTTCCACATCCTTCGGATAACCCACGATGCTGATCACCGCGTCACGGTCTGCCACACACTCCTTTACCGTATCGCGCCAGATGGCACCCTCCGCGATCACATCCTCCACCTTCGCTTTGGTTCTTGTATAAATGGCAACCTCAAAGCCTGCCTTCATTAGATTGCGGACCATGGATTTACCCATGATACCGACACCGATAAAACCGATTTTCTTCATAATATATTGCTCCTTTCCTGATGATTCATAGCAACAAAAAGCTTCGTCTAGTATACCATATCCGCCACCCTATTTCCACATTGCATTCAGACCGTTGATGGGATATACTGTTACTGTTCCGGCAAAACTTTCAATATACTATGTGATTTTGCCCAAACGCAATTACTAAAGGAGAGATATAAGTATGGGTAACAATAAGAAAAAATCCGACTCCGGCAACTTCCTGGTCCAGGGAAGCATTCTGGCCGCAGCCGGCATCATTGTCCGCTTCATCGGACTGCTCTACAAGATTCCCATGACCCGGGCCATCGGGGATGAGGGAATCGGTTATTACAACACCGCATACGAGATCTACAACATTGGACTGATCCTGTCCTCCTACAGTCTGCCTCTAGCTATTTCCAAGCTGATCGCGGCACGGCGTGTGCACGGAAAGAATCAGGATGTACAGCGGGTCTTTAAGGCCGGACTGCTTTTTGGTCTTGTAGCCGGCGGCCTGATGACACTGTTTTTACTGTTTGGCGCGGACTGGATCACGGTTCATATCTTCAACAGCCCCAACAGCGCCCTTCCACTAAAGGTTATGGCACCCACCATTCTGGTCTTTTCCATTATGGGCGTGGTGCGCGGCTATTTCCAGGGACTTGGCAACATGGTGCCGACCTCTATTTCCCAGGTCATTGAACAGGTGGTAAACGCGGTCATCAGTGTAGCTGCCTCCTTCGCCTTCATGCACTGGTTCGCAAACCGGGAAACCCCGGCGGCCTACGGTGCCGCAGGTGGTACCCTGGGTACCCTTTCCGGCGCACTGGCTGCCTTTGTCTTTCTGACCCTGCTGATGTTTGTGTACCGCAGACAGAACACGAAGGCACTGCGCAAGCCTCAGGCTGACCGCCTGGAAAGCTGGAGTCATGTATACACGGCACTGTTCCTGACTCTGACTCCCATCATCCTCAGCCAGTTTGTGTATCAGCTAAGCGGTTCTGTGGATAACTCCATGTTCGGCTTCCTGATGAGTGGAAAAGGTCTCACCGAGAAAGAACGCCTTTCCCTGCTTGGTATCTACGGCGGCAAGTACCGCCTGCTTTCCAACGTACCGGTGGCTGTGGCTTCTTCCCTGGGAACTTCCATGATCCCGAGTATTGTGCGCTCCCGCGCCCAGAAAAACCGCACCGATGTCATGTACAAGATCCGGCTGACCATCAAGTTCAATATGCTGATCGCCATTCCCTGTGCCTTCGGCATGGCGGCACTGGCTTCCCCGGTTCTGCGGCTCATCTTCCGTGACAGCCGGGATCTCACCCGGAACCTGCTGATGCTTGGCGCTCCGGCCGTCATCTTCTTTTCCCTCTCCACCGTTACCAATGCGGTGCTTCAGGGCATTGACCTGATGAGAAAATCCGTCACCCACTCCGCCATCTCCCTGGTGCTTCACGCGGCACTGGTGTATGTCATGTTAAAGTACTTAAACTGGGGCGTGTATGGTCTGGTCATCGGCAATGTGACCTTTGCCCTGGTCGTATGTGTGCTGAACTGGCATGCCATCGGAAAGGCGCTGCGCTACCGTCAGGAAGTAAAGACCACCTTTCTGCTGCCCTGTATCTGCGCGGCGGTCATGGGCGTGATCGCGTTCCTGTTTTATGCGCTGGTCAATAAGGTGACCGGTTACTACCAGATCGGACTTCTGATCAGTATCCCGGTGGCCATGGTTGTCTACGGACTCCTGATCGTACTGACCAGAGCCGTGACCGCGGAGGAACTGCCGGATATGCCATTCGGAATGCGCATTCTGCGGCTGTGCCGGAAATTTCACTTAATGTAAGTCAATACAGGATTTTTTATTTTCACGCGTTGCCCTTCTCCACGCTCCGCACTGCCCACAGCACAAATCCGATGGCCAGCGCCATCTGCAGCACCATGCTCACCCCCATCCAGTGGCTGATGAGGGAATTGTCTGCCTGGTTGCCGAACCAGGTTCCTGCCTGCATCCAGCTCTGATTGCCGGCTGTCAGCCGTCCGATAACCTGGGCAAAGGTAGCAATGGGATTGACTAACAGCACATACAAAAGACCTCCGGATCCACTGCTTACGCCGCCGGATTCCGCGGATGCCAGGTATTCCCCGATCTGCATCTGGTTGATGTAAGTGACCAGGAAGTTGATGCCATAGGTTCCGGCCGTCAGCACTGCCGTCACTGCGTAAGCAGCTACCGTAGCCGCCGTGGTCCGGCGAAACAGGGCCGAACAGCACAGGCCAATGCTTCCCATGAACACCGCCGCGGCAAAGAAGCAACATACCAGAAGCAGCAGATCCGATGCCGTTACACCGCCGTACACAAACACCATAGCCAGGATTGGCAGGCTGGACACCACCATGAGAAACATAGTCCCCAGGGCTGCCTCCAGCTTTCCCAGAACGATGTCCGCCGGGGTCATGCAGGTGGTCAGCATCAGATCCAACGTCTGGCGCTCCCGCTCCCCACTGATGCTCCCCGCCGTCATTGCCGGCATGATAAGGATCAGCATCAGAAATTCCAGGGATGCCACGAACATGTACAGATCCAGAAATCCCGTATACTGCACCTCTGCCGTCAGCCGTACCTGGGCCAGAGCTGAGTACATATTTAACAGTGCCACCAAAGCCAGAATCCCGTTAAACACCAGCAGTACCAGCGCCAGCTTAAAGCTTCGGGCACTCACCATGCACTCCCGTTTATAAACCGGATTCGTCTTCATAGGATAACACCACCTTTTCCTCATTGTGATCTGTGATCTGCATAAAGATTGACTCCAGGCTTCCCGGCTCCCGCATGAAACCGCGTACCGGAATGCCCGCCTCAATCATCTGTTTTAACAGTTCACTCTCCCGGTGCTCATCTCCGGTAAAGCCCACCATAATATCCTTCTCGCAGATGGAAATGGTACGCACCATAGGACTTTCCTTTAAGAAAGCCAGGGCCTTTTCCATCTGGTCATGTACACTGATGATGATCTGCTTGGAGGTGTAGATCCGCTCCATGATCTCATCCATACTGCCGGAAAGGACCATCTTCCCCGCATCGATGATGCCGATATCCGTGCAGAGCTCCGAAAGCTCTGCCAGGTTGTGAGAGCTTAAGAGAATGGTCTTTCCCTGCTCATGCAGCTCCCATACCATTTGCCGGAATTCCAGGTGCGTCCGCGGGTCCAGTCCGGCCGTGGGCTCATCCATGATCAGAAGCTCCGGGTCGTGGATCAGAGCCCGGGCCAGACAGAGCCTCTGCTGCATTCCGCGGGACAACCCGTCTACAAAAGCATCCATGCGCTCTCCCAGCCCTACCTGTTCCAGAAGACTTCGGGCGCGTTTTCGTGCTTCAAAGCCCTCCAGATGATAGCAGGCCGCAAAAAATTCCATATATTCCGACACCTTTAAATTGTCATACAGGCCAAAGTGATCCGGCACATAGCCGATCCGCATACGCAGGCCCATGGTGTCGGCCAGCATATCTTTTCCGTCCAGCTCCACCGTTCCCCGGTCCGGCTTTAAAAGACCGGTCATGCTCTTGATGGTAGTCGTCTTTCCGGCGCCGTTCGGGCCCACAAAACCAAACAGGGCGCCGTCCTTTAGCTCCATGTCCAGTCCGTCCAGGGCATGGTAATTTCCGTATTTTTTATGTAATCCCTGAATCTTTAACATCAGCGTTCCCTCCCTGCTACCATCGGCATCGGAAGCTGAATAGCATCAAAGCCGCCTCCGTTGTAGGCATAGCGTACCGTCAGCGTGTTGCCCGGAGACAGGTAGGCCTTCAGCTGTTCTACATCTAACGTCGTTCCATCCAGATCCATCTTGTCAAAGTTGCCGGTCGCGTAGTTATAGAAATAAATGCTTCCGGTAAAAATGTGGCTTAAGCTGCTGCCGGTTCCTGCGAATTCTTCTGACACATTTTCGAAAGTCAGGCTTTCCACATCAATATCCGTTCCGAACTGATACTCCAGGGTCAGCGGTTCCGCGCCGCTCATGGAGTTGGTCTCGGCATCATAGCTGCCGCCCAGCACCTTTGGTGTCTTCATGAGCACAGAACGGTAGATGGAACTGTCTTTGGAAGCATTGACCGGTACCGTCTGGGTCAGCATGGTAATTCCATAGGTCTCCTCGGACGGATTCTTTAAGAACCGGCTTTCCTCCTTCTGGGTACTGAAGGCAATGACCCGGGCGTCTGCTGTATAAGCGTTTAAATAGTTATCGAGATAGAAACGGGTCAGGTTGGAACGCTCCAGTGCCAGCATATAATTTTTGTCGCGGATATCCGCGGATGCGTAGGCATCCTCCCCGGAGATATGCTCCGCAGCCAGATAAGAGTCACCAAGCGGGTAGCGGAGCAGCTCATAGTCCGCCAGGTTTTTGGTCTCGCCCGGCTCCATGCGTCCGATCTGGACCATATTTCCATATAATACCAGGGTTGCGTTTTCAATCGGATATGGGAACTGGTTGGTTAGCGTCCCCTGAATCTGTCCCTCAAAGTAATCTACCTCGCCCGTGATGCCCACCCGGTCCGTATTTTCTGTGCGCCGTTCCAGGCGGAAATAGCGCGGAGTAAATGCGGAAATGTTCTGGCCCTTCACCGTCAGCGTATCTTCCCCGGTGCGGATCGCGATCTGGTACGGCTCATCCACATCCAGAGACTGTCCGCCCACGGTATACTGACTGCTTCTTGTGATGGGAAGCAGGCGGTAGCCCGGATCCAGTTCCACGGTGTACGGGCGGTTGTAAGGATTCCGGATATTGATATAGGTCGTATCCGTGATATAATCATCGGTCACATCCTGGATTGCCGCATAGGTGTAGAACGTAGAGCGGAAGCGGGTCGGCATGCCAAGCACATACACAAGAGCCGAAAAGCCAAGGGCCACGATCACCACACCCTTGCGGTACATATTCTGAAGGCCCCGGCCGCGCAGAAACAGATAAAGCCCCGGTCCCAAAATGATCAGATACAGGCCGGTTATCCCCACATAAAGCCAGAGGTTCGGCAGCTTATCCACATCTCCGGTGTTAATTAACCCCTGAACAGCCCAGAACCGGCCGGAGTTGCCACTGTAAACCACCTCGGCCAGCTGATTGATGCGCTCCTCACCAAGTAAATTGGTAAACAGGTAATTCACATAGGAGGTCTGCTTTTCACAGAAAGCCGCAATGTCGCCCAGATCAAAGGCAGCTACAGCCACCAGTCCCTGCTCCTTCACTGCCGCTGTCAGAAGCGGAAAACCGTTGCTGGAGAGGATCACATTGCCGCCATGGAGCGGTACATCCACACAGGAAATAGCCAGCATGCCGGCTCCCGGCTCATTCACCGCAGTGAAGTCTTCCGCCAGGTTGATATGCGTGATGTTGGGTGTTCCGTAAGAATCATCCAGAAGCTCCGGCGCAAAACGGCCCAGGGTATCATCTACCCGGTCACCGGTTCCCAGGATCAGCACACCGCCGTCCTGAACCCAGTTCATGATTGCTGCCGTCTGCGTTCCGGAAAGATCGCGGAGCTTATAATTATTGACCACCAGCACATCAAAAAGGCTTAAGCCCACCTCATCCTCCGGAAAGTCTGTGCCATCCAGCTCAAAGGTACGGGTACGCAGGGTACTGTAGTTGATGCCAACGCCGTTTAAATAATGAAGCTCCCACGGGGCGTCCGAAAGCACACCCACAAACAGCTCCGGCACATCCCGGCTCACATTCAGCTTCACCTTGCGGCTTAAAAGCACATTGTCGGAATCATCTGCCAGAGACAGCACCAGTTCATCGGCTGCCGTACCCAGCGGAATGTAGTAGCGCGTCGTTTCGCTGCCCTTCGCCTCTATCTCTACGCCGTAATCGTAGCGGTATACCGTCTCATCGGATTCTCTTGTTTTAATTTCCAGGGTTCCCTCTACCGGAGTCTCCTGGTTATTCTGTATGGTGACATTTACCGGCAGGTAACGCCCGCCCTTGGCGCTGTCTTCATAGCCATAGCTTACATCCATGCTCACCGGATCATCCTGCGCCCAGGCCGGAGCGCAAAAAGCCAGACCACCCAAAAAGCCGGCAGCCGCAAAACAGACTGCTGCCTTTTTCAGGGGTCTGACCATCCGGATGCCTGAAAAAATTTTTTTATTCATCCACATCAGAGTTCTCCAAAATGTTCCTTATCTACATCAAAATCCACCTGCAGGGTTACCGTGAACACGGTGCCGTTCAAATCACTCTTCACCGTGATGGTTCCGCCATGCATGTCTACAATGTTTTTTACGATGGCAAGTCCCAGACCGGTTCCTCCGGTATGGGTGGAGCGGGACTGCTCGACCCGGTAGAACTTGTCAAATATCAGCGGAAGCTCCTCCGCCGGGATCACGTAACCGTAGTTGGTCACGGAAACCTGTACCGTATCGGTATCGGCCATGACCTTCACCAGGATCCGTTTGCCCTCCGCGCCGTACTTGATGGCATTGCCGATCAGGTTGTCAAACAGGCGGGCCAGAAGGTTGCCGTCCGCCGTGATGATCTTGGCCGGCACATTGCTCTGAAGCTCATAGGAAAGCCCCTTGTTGGCAAAGTTCGGATAGGACTCCTCCAGAAGCTGCCCTAAAAGCTTTACGATATCCACCTTGGACACATGCATGGCCAGCTTTCCGTAGTTCATCTTGGTAAAGCCGAACAGATCCTCAATGAGCTTTTCCAGGCGCTTGGCCTTGCTGTAGGCGATGTCTATGTATTTTTTCTGCATCTCCGGCGGCAGGACTACCGGGCCGGATAACAGCTCCAGATATCCGATGATCGAGGTTAACGGTGTGCGCAGGTCGTGAGCCACATTGGTGATCAGCTCATTTTTGGTGCGCTCGGATTCGCGTTCCTTATCCATCAGGCGGCGGATATCCTCCACCATCTTATTTAAGTTGGATGCCATGGAAGAAAACTCGTCATCTCCCACCACCTCCACCTGTGTGTTTAAATCGCCCTCGGAAATCCGTTCTACCGCATCGGAAATCCGGCCAATGTATGCCGCGGATTTTTCCTGCAGAAGCAGAAAGGTCACGGCAAAAGCCAGAATGCCGATGAGTACGTAAACCAGAACCACCACCACATCTGACTGCCCTACCATATTCAACAGGGCACTGGAATGCTCGGAACGCTGCGCATACTCGGCCAGCATGTTCAGGTTTGTGACCAGAAACACATCAATGAGGCAGGCCACCGGGGTGCTGTAGATGATGTTTGCTATGACCCGCGTATGGTAGCGGTGGCTTAAATCGCTTTTTCTGGCGTTATTTTTCAATTTTGTATCCTACCCCCCACACTGTGGTGATGATCTTGTCCTGACGCTCGTCCTCCTTCATCTTGCCGCGGAGACGACGGATATGTACCATAACGGTGTTGTTGGCCTCATAGACCTTCTCGTTCCAGACCTTCTCAAAGATCTCATCCGTGCTGAACACCTTGCCCGGATTGGAAGCCAGGAGATACAGGATGTCAAATTCAATCGGGGTCAGCTTGACTTCTTCATCGTACACCGTTACTTTATGATTGTCTTTGTTGATCGTAAGGCCACGGATGCTGATCTCATTCTTCACGGTCTCATGTACATTGCTGTTCGGGTTTAACTGGGTATAGCGGCGCAGCTGGGATTTGACCCGGGCTGTCAGCTCCAGCGGGTTGAATGGCTTTACCACGTAATCATCCGCACCGGTTCCAAGCCCCAGGATCTTATCCAGATCGGTGGACTTGGCGCTCAGCATGATGATCGGGATGTTGTTGGTCTCCCGGATCTTCTTGCACATCTCCAGGCCGTTCATGCCCGGCATCATGATATCCAGAAGGCAAAGATGAATATCTTCCTTATCTAAAATATCCAGACCGTCCTGGGCGTTGGATGCCTTAAATACTTTATAACCGTCGCTAACCAGATAAATCTCTACCAGGTCCGCAATCTCCTGTTCATCGTCCACTACCAGAATGTTTGTTTCTGCCATGACTGATTCCTCCTCGTATATCTATCGTTATTCGGGAAGCCCCAAAGCTATGTCGGCCCCGTTTTATTCTTTCTCTAGTGTACCATAAAAGAGGAGCTCCCGTCTTACTTTTTTATTACATTTCCGGTAAGAAGAGGAAAAGCCGGAAACGTCAAAAGGCGCCCCAAAAGCGGGACGCCTCTCTGAACATATTTTCAATTAGTACAGCGGGAACAGAAGCTGCGCGGAAACCGCGGTACTGATCGCTGCGATGATCATATAAGGGAAGGTAAATTTCATAACCTTTAACGGGTTGTAACCACCGGCTGCGAAGCAGACGGCTGCCTCACCGGAACCGGACGGGAAGCCCAGAGCATAGTAATTGCAGGTACCGATGATCAGAACCAGGCCTCTCGGATCCCATCCGGCTGCCAGTGCTACAGATGCCGCGATCGGGATCAGCACGGACTGGGTTGCCATGTTGGACAGGAAAGTAGTCATGATAACGGTTGCAAAGGAGAATACAAACATAACGGTTACAGAGCTTGGATTCTCACCCAGAATGGATAAGATTGCGTTTCCGATCATATCACCAGCACCGGTGGAACCGAGGGCGTCTGCCACGATCAGAACGCCAGCCAGCATCCAGGTCATATCCGCAGTCAGGCCTTTTACTGCCTCCGGAACGGAAACTACTTTAGTGTAGATCAGAACCAGAACGCCTGCGGCCGGAGCCAGATAAAGCATATTGCCAGTGTACTTGTTTAACAGCATCAGTAGCATAACGACTACAAATACTCCGTATACAATCATTTCCTGCGCATCGGTGAGCTGTTTTTCGGTGGATGTTTTCTTCAGGGCATCCTGATTGATTCCTTCTTCCTTCGGCATCAGCTTCCATGCGAACAGGCAGTAAATGGTCAGTACCACCATCGGGATGATGGCAACCTTGAAGGGATCCAGCATGGAAAGCATATACTCCGGATGATCACCGATGACTCCCTCATACATACCGTTTAAGGTAGCAAAGGTGGTAGCACCCAGGCCCACCGGGAAACGGAATTTACATCCGACCATAACACCAAGAAGCGGAAGAAGCAGACGCTTCGGTGTAATATCTCCGGCATTGTCCAGGGTTAACAAGAAAATAACCAGAATGGAGATTGCTGCGGTTGTCGGGATAAACTGAGCCATTACCATGCCGACTGCATAGAAAACAAGAATCAGGACGGTTCCGCGTTTTCCCTTTGCTGCGTTCAGCACGCTGCTGATCTTCATAACCAGACTTGTCTTGCCAAGTGCGGCACTGAGTACCAGCATCGGCGCGATCAATACAACAATCTTGTTTCCAAATCCGCCAAACGCCTTCGGAATATCTACGATTCCGAACATAGCCAGCAGCAGACAGCAGGTCATGGTGGTAACGCCGAACGGCACTTTGTTCCAGATGAACATCACCATCATGAACAGTGTAATCGCAAGTACAATATACATTTCCATGTTCTCTTCTCCTTTGAATGCTTTCTCTCTGTTACTTCATCATCGCGCGTACCTGGCGCACACGCTCTTCCACGAACTGTTTCCAGATGGTGTCATCCAAAAACGGCTGAGACTCGTCGGTGTACTGTCCGGCCCGGTCTGTGATCTCGATCTGGTTCGGATGACTCGGCAGGGCAATGTCTACATGGATATTGCCGACCTTCTCCGCGTCTGCCAGGAAGCGGTCACGCAGGTCCGGAGTCAGATACTCACTCTGAGCGTAATACTTGTCATTCATGGTGTTGGCGCCCACACCGCCGTGCATGCCCACCATATAGCGCTCTCCGTTTGCCGGGTTAGTCACTTCCCAGAAGAAGGAGGTGCAGCCAATGGTGTGACCCGGAGTCAGCATGCTGTGGATGGTGACATTGCCCAGGGTAATCGGCTCCTCATCGGAATAGAAACAATCCGGCTCGAAATACTGCGGATGGGAATCCTTGTCGATGTCGATGGTCTCCTTCGGGCAGGCCTTCATGAATTCCCAGTCCTCTTTGGACATGTACATCTCTGCGCCGGTCAGCTTTTTCATGATAGCTGCGGCTCCACAGTGATCAAAGTGCGCGTGGCTGATGAGGATCTTTTTGATCTGCTCCGGACGATAGCCCAGACGGTAGATGGAATCCACCAGCATGTAAGCACTCTCCGCGATTGCCGTGTCGATGAGGATCAGCCCGTCCCCTGTGTCAATTAAATAACAGCCCACCCAGGTCTGTCCTGCTACATACCAGGTCTGCGGCGCAACCTGGAACGGTTTGATTGCCAGTTCCCACGGACGGTAAGCCAGGGTAGCTACCGGATCCTTGGTCGGCGGTGTACAACGAAATGCCATTTGAATATTCCCCTTTCACTCTGCTCTTTATTTCTCATTTTCTGCTTGAGTTCTTTGTATGGCCCTAGTATAATTGAGAAATATTCTTAATTCAACTTATGTGTTTTTATTCAAAATCTTAGTTAAATTAATAGTTTTTCATTAAAATCCGGATTTTTGCATTGTCAGATAATTAACAGAGTGGAGGAATTGTTTTTTATGGATCTGAGACAAATCGAGTACATCATTGCCATTGAACAGGAGGAAAGCATCTCCAAAGCGGCAGAAAAATTATTTATCACCCAGTCTGCTTTAAACCAGCAGCTTCTAAAACTGGAGAAAGAGCTTGGCATGCCGCTCTTTGAACGAAAAAAACGCCAGATGATCCCCACCGTTGCCGGCCGGATCTATCTGGTGACTGCCCATCAGATGATAGATATGAAAGAAGAAACCTATAAAATCATTCATGATATTGCGGATGAAACCGTGGGGGAGATTGCACTGGCCTACACCCCGGAGCGCGGTTCCATGATGTTTTCCGACCTCTATCCGGTGTTCCACAAACGTTACCCGGGCATCACCTTCCGCATTCATGAGGCCCGCATCAAAAAGATGGAACAGCTTCTTTTACAGAAAGAAATCACTCTGGCCTGCGTGGCCTACGCCACCGGCAAGCAGAACCCGGATCTGGAATACCGGGATTTTGGCGCGGAGTATCTGGTCCTTGCGCTTCCTGCCAGTCACCCGCTGGCCCATCTGGCCGGGGAAGAAAGCTGGAAAACACTGCCGGATCTGGACTTATCCCTGCTGCGTCAGGATTACTTTGTGCTCCCCACCCGTGACACCCTGAGCCGGGAACTGGCGGACCGTACTTTCCTTTACAACAACATCCGCCCCAAAATTCTCTTTGAGACCGGCAACAACCGCACGATGCTGAACATGGCCAAAAACCAGCAATGTCCGGTATTCCTGCCGCAGTCTTACGCGCAGCCGAATCCGGACATTGTCTTCTTCTCCGTTTCGCCCCATGAGATATGGCACCGGGGCGTGGCTTACTTAAAGGGAACCTACTTAAGCAAGCCGGAAAAATATTTTATTGAACTGGTAACAGATTACGAAGCAGAATACCAGGGACAGACAAAATACTAATGGCTTTCCGCCGGTACAAACACCCGGGTGTTATGCACATCATCCTGCTTCACGGCGGCCTTCGCCATAGCGATAGCCTCCTCACAGAACTGCTGCTGGGCTGTCACAAGAACCTTGCCCCGCTTGTCGATCTTCTCGTAGGTTCCGTCCGGCTGCAGGATATGGGCTTTCACATTATCCTCCAGCTGCACCTTTAAGATATGGATAACCTGCTCTTTTAACACTGGATCCTCCATCGGGAACATGATCTCCACGCGCTTGTCCAGGTTACGCGGCATCCAGTCGGCGCTTCCCATGTAAACCTCCGGGCTTCCGCCGTTCTCAAAGTAGAAGATGCGGGCGTGCTCCAGGAAGTTTCCGACAATCGAGTGAACGCTGATATTTTCGCTGAGGCCCGGCACACCTGCCTTCAGACAGCAGATGCCGCGCACTACCAGCTCGATCTTTACTCCGGCGCAGGACGCCTCATACAGGCACGCAATAATCTCCCGGTCACACAGGGAGTTCATCTTCGCCATGATGTGGGCCGGTTTGCCCTCTCTGGCCCGCATGGTTTCTCTGCGGATCATGCGGACGCAGCGTTTTCTCAGCCACAGCGGAGCCAGGATCAGGCGGTTCCAGGTCGGCGGCTCGGAGTAACCGGACAGCATGTTGAACACTGCGGTCGCGTCCTCACCGATCAGCGGATGGCAGGTTATAAGGCCGCAGTCCGTATAGAGCTTTGCGGTGGAGTCGTTGTAGTTTCCGGTTCCCAGATGGACATAACGGCGGATGCCGTCTTCCTCGCGGCGTACCACCAGTGTGATCTTGCAGTGGGTCTTTAAGCCCACCAGACCGTAGATCACATGACATCCGGCTTTCTCCAGCTTCTTCGCCCAGTTGATATTGTTCTCCTCATCAAACCGCGCCTTTAATTCCACCAGAACCGATACCTGCTTGCCGTTCTCAGCTGCCTCAGCCAGGGCCGCCACGATCGGGGAATGGCCGCTGACACGGTACAGGGTCTGCTTGATGGCCAGAACATCCGGATCCTTTGCCGCTTTCCGCACCAGATTTACCACCGGATCAAAGGTCTGGTATGGATGATGCAGAAGAATATCTCCCTTGCGGATGTTGGTAAAGATATCATCGTCATTCATGAAAGCCGGGACCGGCTGTGGCGTATAGGACGGCTCTTTCAAGTGGTCAAAACCGCTCATGCCGTACATCTTCATGAGGAAGGTGAGATCCAGCGGACCGCTGATCTCGTAAATGTCTTCACTGCTGACGGAAAGCTCCCGTTTTAAGATCTTAAGCAGGCGCTTGTCTACCTTTTCCTCAACCTCCAGGCGGATGACCTCGCCCCACTGGCGCTTCTTCAGCTGCTTCTGAATCTCTTCCAGCAGATCCTCTGCCTCTTCCTCATCCAGCGTAAAGTCCGCGTTCCGCATGATCCGGAACGGATGAGCCGTGACGATGTTATAGTTCAGGAACAAATCCTTCATGTTCCGCTCAATGACTTCCTCCAGCAGGATAACCCGGCGCTCGCCCTCCGGGTCCGCCGGAAGCTCCACGATACGCGGAAGCACGGACGGAACCTGTACCATGGCAAATTCCAGTTCCTCGTCCTCACTGTCTTTTTTCTGCACCAGCGCCGCAATGTTTAAGGACTTGTTGCGGATGAGCGGGAAGGGACGGGAGGAATCCACCGCCATGGGAGTCAGTACCGGATAGACATCCTCATGGAAAAACTGGTCCACGAAAGCACCATCCTCCTCAGAAAGCTCCTCATGCTCACAGATGATCTGCAGCCCCTGCTGCTTCAGAGCCGGAAGCAGGGAACGGTTGTAGGTGGAGTACTGGAGATTCACCAGCTCATGGGTTTTCTCCCCGATCAGCTCCAGCTGCCGGTCTGCCCTTAAGCCTGCAATATCCGGCTTTTTATATTTTGCGTGTACCATGTCTTTTAAGGATGCCACACGCACCATGAAAAACTCATCCAGGTTCGATGAAGTAATGCTCAAAAACTTCAGCCGCTCAAACAGCGGAATGGACTTGTCTCTGGCCTCGCCCAGAATCCGGAAGTCAAATTCCAGCCAGCTCATCTCACGATTTACATAATTTTCAGGTTTCAGGTATTTTTCATCAATCTCTGCCATGTCCTACACCCTCCTTTTCTGTCTTAACACCGGACGGATTCCAAAAATCTCCTCAAAAAAATCTCCCTTGTCCGCGATGGATATGGACTCCAGCGTTACATCCGCCGGACAGTCCGTCTGGATCAGCAGCTGTCCGTCTTTTACATTCAGACGGCAGTCCTTTAACTTTCCGGTATGGCCCCGGTCCATGGAGTTGGCCAGCCGCAGAATGGCCGTCAGCCTGGCAATGACAATGGACAGATTCTCCGTAGATACCAGCCGGCTATCCTTGGATGGCTTTGCCGATACCTCCACTTCATTGTAACGGAACTTCTGCTGATGATACTTCACGACATTAGCCACAATCTCACGCTCCACGTGGGACAGACCGATGATCTCCGTTGCCATGATCATGTTGTAGCCGCATTCCTCCGAGCCACGCATAGTCACAAACTTTCCGCAGGAATGTAAGTTTGCCGCGATCTGTAACAGCAGCCGCTCCCGCGCTCCAAGGCCATGATATTTTTTCAGGCTGTCAAAAACCTTTAAGGCTGCCTCCTCCACGTTCTGGATATGAGGCATATAGCATTTGTAGCGCTTTGCCATATTGCGGGAGGTAACGATGATATCATTCTCAAAGCTGTGGTTGAAACGGATCAGCTTTTTGTCCTCCGCATATTCCGCCGCCATGCCGTCTGTCATGCGGATGCCCGGCACCCACATGAACTCCGCTCCCGTGATTTCCAGCATACGCTTATAAATAGCGGCTGCCGGGAACATCAGGCTTGCATACTCCTCATTCACATCAAAAAAGTCTTCCGTCTGGGCAAGCGTCATGCTCTTTAAGCGCTCATAAAAACAGTTGAATTCCTGGATCGTGATCTGCTCAGAATGCTTTCCCTCTGCCATTTTATAATAAAGAGAAAGGATCGGCTCCCCGATGGCGATGAGGTTTTTGATTTCCCGGTCTTTTAAATACATCTTCCGGTAGGTCACCAGTTCATTGTCGATCAGCTCCGCAATGAGATTCTGGGCCCCCTGCTGGGTCAGCTTCTCATGGGCAATCAGTTCCCGCAGGCGCAGCACGCCGAGGGGCAGATTCTGGGTGGAAACCAGGGCATCCTTATCAAAGAGAGAGGCCTGCATGCTTCCAAATCCCACATCCACAATTGCCGTCCCCCGCTGGATGTTCTTCTGGAACTCCGCGTCCTTCGCCGCAATGGCCTTGTAGCTGATGAAACGCTGCTCGGAGTTGCTGATGATCTTTACATCGATCCCGGTCCGCACCCGGAGCTGTTCCAGGACAATCTGGCTGTTTCTGGCCTCCCGCATGGCGCTGGTGGCATAAGCCCGGTACTCCTTCACCTGGTACTCTTTCATGATCCGTACAAAGTCCTGTAGTACCTCGCACATTTCTTCCACCAGACGGTAGCTGATTTTTCCTGTATTATAAGTGTCCTTGCCCAGCGCGATCATATGCTTCACCTGATCCACTGTGCGGACATTTCCCTTATCCGTAATCTCATAAATTCCAAGTTCCAGTTCAAAGGAACCGACATCGATTGCCGCGAATGTCCGTACCATACGCAATCCCTCCTGTAAAGTTTCCTGTATGCTCATAACGGCCCGGCAAAACGCACTTCTCCGTGCTTTTTCACCGAACCGTTATGGAAATTAATAATTGCCAAGGATCTTAAAATTCTGCGCCTCCGCGCCAATGCCCCGCAGCGCGTTCTTCACGCCTGCATCCTGCAGATTGCCCTCAATGTCCACGAAGAACCGGTACTCCCAGTTTTTTCCCGGAATCGGCCGGGACTCGATCATCATCATATTCACATGATTGAAGATGAAATTGCCCAGCATGTTATAAAGAGAGCCACTGGTATGCGGCAGTTCAAAGCAGAGGCTGATCTTGCCAGCATCCTTCTGGTAGACCTTGCGGTTTGCCAGAATCACGAAGCGGGTGGTATTGCCCTGATTGTTCTGGATAAATGGCTTTAACAGCTCCAGTCCGTACAGCTTTCCGGCAATCTCGCTGGCGATGGCTGCCTGGGACTTGTCGCCCTCCTCTACCACACGCTTTGCTGCTACTGCGGTGTTCTCCACGCTGATCTGTTTCAGACCGTTATCATTTAAGAAAGCGGAACACTGCATCAGCGCCTGCGGATGGGAAAATACCGTCTTCACATCGGACAGCTTTGCCCCCGGCACACCAAGCAGCGCATGATTCACCGGAAGAAAGGTCTCTGCCACAATGTAGTTGTCGTAGCGGGTCAGCAGGTCATACATGTCAATGACAGCTCCCGCAGAGGAATTCTCAATCGGCATCACTGCGTAATCTGCATTGCCCAGCTGCACTTCCTTCATGGCATCCTCAAAACGGGCCACATGATAAATTTCTGCTTTCTCTCCAAAATACTGAATGGCCGCCGCATGGCTGTAAGCGCCTTCCACTCCCTGGTGTACCACGCGCACGCCCTCCATAGGCAGCTGATCCAGACGCTCAAATCCCAGCTTCATAGCCCGGCCATGCTCCGCCAGGATGGAATACTGGTACTTGCGACTGATGGACATCATCTGGGAGAACAGCTCCCGCACCGCCACCTGGTTAAACTCGCTGTCCGCCATGGCGCTGACCGCGTCCAGCTTCTGCTTCTCGCGCTCTGCGTCATAGACAGCCTTTCCGGAGGCGATCTTGGTCTCTGCCACCTTACCACAGATGTCCATGCGCTCCTCAAATAACTTTACGATCTTCTTATCGATCACATCCAATTTATTTCTGCACTCCAGTAAATCCACTGCTTCTCTCCTTTGTCTCTGCCGGTGTTTTCCGGCTGCTCACGCCCTGCGTAAACCGCGGCGCTCTTCCTGCTCTTTTACCAGCATTTCTCTGATCCGTGCCTCACTGTAGGCGCCTGCACGTTTCCGGTCTTCTGCCGGAAGCTCTTTGATATAAAACGCTTCTCCGAACTCAATCGTCACATAAGACGGACGAATGAACGGAAAATGCTTTTCCAGGATCTCCGCGGTTCCGGTAATGGCCACCGGCACCACCGGACATCCGGATTTCTCCGCGATCTTTAAGCTTCCCTCCTTAAAAGGCAGAAGCTCTGCCGGATCCTTCGCCTTGCAGCGGGTCCCCTCCGGGAATATCCATACGGAAGATCCGCCTTTTACCTTCTCGATTCCCTCCAGAATAGTCTTTAAGCCCGCCTTGATATCCTTGCGGTCCAAAAACAGGCAATTCACATTGCGCATCCATTCCCGCAAAAGCGGAATCTTTTCCATCTCTTTTTTGGCTATAAAGCCGGTCTGCCCCGGCACTACAATATAACCGGTCACGATATCAAAATAGCTTCTGTGATTTCCCACATACAAAACCGGCATGTCCGGAATGTTCTCCAGTCCTTTCACAGTCAGCGTAGAACCGGTCAGGCGGAACACCATGCGCAGCACCTGCTTTACAACCTGCAGGGCATATTCCTTCTGGCGGTTTTCATCGTTTTTCCAGACGCACTTTTCTCCGATCAGGAGCGGCAGCGCACTCACCAGGAGAAATACGATCAGCACCAGGAGAATCAAAATTACTCGTATCATCCCACACCTCATTCTTTTTGTAAGTATTCCTGTCCAGTATATAAAAAAAGAGGTGCAAAAACAAGTCATTCGCACCTCTTTTTTGGAAATTTGGAAATCCATTCAAACAGCAGGCCGGTGGCAAACCACAGCGGCGCAAAATCCAGGCGGATCAGCCCGTTTACACTGGTCTGAAACCCGGTATAGTTCCAGGGGCACATCCCCCATGCCGTTAAAACAGCACCCGACAGATACTCTGCCGTAAAAATAAGCACCATATAAAGCAGGCCGTGCCGTATGATCCAGTCCATGCGGCTTAATGGTCCGTCCCCGATCCACAGGTCTGCCAGTCTGCCAATGGGTGCCAGCAGGGCGCCGCAGCCGTAAATTGGAAACATCAGGAGTGAAGTTCTCCCCATCAGCCGCCAGTCATGGATCAGAATGGATTCCATGGAAGTAAACACAACCTCCAGGCACCATCCAGTCATACCGCACAGGAAAAAATGAAATAAAAATCGCCGTAATCTGTTCATACGATTAATATAGCATCTTACAACGATTTTTATACCTTATACAAACTGGTTCCTGTCCACATCATAATGATAATCGATCGCGGACAGTTTTTTCTTCATTTCCTCCGCATCCAGATCATACGCGCCGCACAGATCCTCAAAACTGCTGTAATTGTCCCGAAGCTGCGTGTTTAAAAAGCTCATCAGCATCACCGGATCTTTAGGAATTGCTGCCATATTTTTTATTCCTTTCTTTTCTTTATTCGTGATGCTATAATAATAAAACGAATTTAAAAAACCCACAAGTTTTTTATTACAGGAGGCCTAATACCCAACTATGAAAATCCCGAAGAAGAACCTGAAACGTATCCTGATGATTGCCACCGGCGGCACCATTGCCTCCAAGCGCAGTGAAGAAGGCTTAAAGCCACTCATCACCTCAGAAGAACTTCTTGGTTTCGTACCGGATGTCAAAGAGTTCTGTGAAGTGACTGCCATGCAGATCATCAACATTGACAGCACCAACATCCAGCCAAAGCACTGGCTGTTAATCTCTTCCACCATTGAAAAATATTACGATCAATACGATGGCTTTGTTGTCTGTCATGGCACCGACACCCTGGCCTACACCGCATCCGCTCTCTCCTACCTGATCCAGAATTCTCCAAAACCGATTGTCGTCACCGGTGCCCAGAAACCCATTGACCTGGAGATTACCGATGCCAAGACCAACTTGTCCGACAGTTTCCTCTTTGCAAGCTGCGACAAAGCCCATGGCGTCAACATCGTCTTTGACGGCAAGGTCATTGCCGGAACCCGCGGTAAAAAGGAACGCACCAAGAGCTACAACGCGTTTTCCAGCATCAACTTCCCATACATTGCCACCATCCAGGACAACCACATTATCTTCTACCTGGACGACAAAGAGCAGATGCAGGATGAGGTCACATTCTATCACAAGCTGGACAGCAAGGTAACCCTGTTAAAGCTGATCCCGTCCATGAACGGCGACATCCTGGATTACCTGTTCAAACATTACGACGCGATCATCATTGAATCCTTCGGCGTGGGCGGCATTCCTTCCTATGAAGATGACAGCTTCCACCGTGCCATTGAGCGCTGGGTGAACGCGGGCAAATTCGTCATCATGACCACCCAGGTTACCAACGAAGGCAGCAATATGTCCGTCTACGAAATTGGCAAGACCATCAAGAAAGAGTTCGGGCTTCTGGAGGCTTACGACATGACCCTGGAGGCCACCGTCACCAAGCTCATGTGGATCCTGGGCCAGACCCACGAACCGGATATGGTGAAGGAGATGCTCTACAGCACCGTTAACCGAGATATCCTGTATACAACAAAGTGGAAAGCATAAATACCTTTTCACTGTTTCGCGTTCTGGCTTTCCGGAATTACCGGAAGCCGGCCGCGGAAGAACCGCTTTTTGAGTTCCTTCCAGCTGAACGGAATGATCGGGTAAATATAGCTCTTTCCGGCAATGGTCTTGTTGAATACAATCGCGCAGACCGCAATCACAAATCCAATGATATACCCCCACACATCAAACACCGCCGTAAATAAAAGCATGATAACACGCATGAATTTCAGCGCGTACCCAAGCTCAAAGCTGGACTGACTGTAGTTGGCAATGGTCACAAACGCCATGTAAAGCATGGTCTCTGAGTTAAACCACCCGGATTTCACCGAATACTCGCCCAGCACAATACCGGCAATGACGCTTAAAGGGGTGGTCAGCATACTCGGAGTGTTGATGGCTGCCAGACGCAGGCCGTCAATGGCAAATTCCAGGATCAGAGGCTGAAAGATCAGCGGCACATAGGTCATATCCGAAAGCTTCGTAAACGCCAGCCACTGCGGCAGCGCATCCGCATGCATCATGCCAAGAAGCCACGTCGGCGTAAGAAGCAGACAGAGAACGCCTGTCATCATGCGGGATAAGCGCAGATAGGTTCCGGTTACCGGCGGGAAATAATAATCATCTGCCTCCTCAATGATATCAAACACGGAGGAGGGCAGCACCATGGCCGCCGGAGAATTATCCACCAGGATTACGATATTTCCCTCCAGAATACAAGCTGCCGCCGTATCCGGCCGCTCCGAAAACTTAAATTTTGGGAACGGGTTGTACCATTTGTAAGGGAAGATTCCCTCTGCCAGACTCTCCTGGTTCATGGTCAACGCGTCTACCCGCAGATTCCGGATCCGGCTTCGGATATTGTTTAAGAGCTCCTCATCCACCCTTCCTTCCATATAACAGACCGCAATGTCCGTGTGGGAGCTGTTGCCTGCGCTTAAAATTTCCATGATCAGCTTCGGATCCCGGATCCGGCGGCGGATCAGTGCCGTGTTAAAAATCAGAGTCTCCACAAAGCCGTCCCTGGAACCTCGCAGCACCTTATCCTTCTCCGGCTCTCCCACACCGCGGGCCGGGTAGGTGCGGCAGTCTATCATCATGCATTTGTCATAACCGTCAATGAGCACCGCCGTAATACCGCTTAACAGCTGTACGATCATATCCTCCTCATTCGCGATCAGCCCCACCTCCCCGTAAGGCATATATTTTCCGGAAAAACCATTGGCGTCCGCCGGAAGATCCTCCGGCTTAATACTCCACCAGGCCTGCAAAATCTTTAAGAGGACTTCGTCCTTCGTCAGTCCGTCCACAAACAACAAACAGCCCTTTTTTCCGCCAATGGAAACGACACGGTAAACCACGTCAAAATTCTTTTCCAGACTCAGTGTCTGCTTCAGATGTTCCAGATTATCTTCCAGGTTTTTCGAAAACTGCATGGTATTTTGTCACCTTTCCTTATTTTATGTCACTTACAACTTGCCTTTCCATTTAGTATGTGAGAATTCCCCTCTCTTATGCGTCAGGCATTCTCATGAAATTTGCACAAAGAAGCTTTCGTTTTTATTCCTAAAAAAAAGTTTTTCTGTCACATTTTTAGTTTTTCCCCGTAGTGTAAACGAACGTCTTTGTGCTGCGGACGCGTGTATACAATTTGAGCAGTTTTTCCTCTCCAAAGTGCACAATCTTCTTAAAATTGCACAATATTCCTTGACGCTACCTGGAATTGATGCTATAGTGTCTTTTGTAAGAAAGACATGAGCGCCATCACTCCGGCGCCTTTTATTTTCTTAACTGGTATGGGGATACCAAGCGAAGACTGTATTGTGTAACGGTTTTTGATCGTGACCAGGAGCTGCTTTCTGTGGGGGAAAAGCGGCTCCTATTTTTTTGCCTTCCTTGACATAAAATTAGCCGGATGCTAATATAATATTTAAAACTAAGAAAATACTTGTGATTTTATTCCAAAAATGCTACCATTAAATATCATGCGGAGTTTTGCTCAGGCAAAGCTCCTTTTTTATGAAACCTAACGCAATACAGGGAGGGAACAACCATGGCACTGATCATTCCAGCAAACTATGATCCTCATCTCACCGTCCGTGAGACTCAGGAAGCAATCAAATACATTCGCGATACATTCCAGAAGGAATTCGGAAAAGAGATGCACTTAGAGCGTATCTCCGCGCCGCTGTTCGTTACCCAGTCCAGCGGTCTGAACGATAACTTAAACGGCGTAGAGCGTCCGGTCCAGTTCGACATCGCCGCAATTCCGGGAGAGACCGTTGAGGTCGTACATTCCCTCGCAAAATGGAAACGTATGGCACTGAAGGAATACGGCTTTGAGCCGGGCGAAGGCCTTTACACCAACATGAACGCCATCCGCCGCGATGAGGAGCTTGACAACCTCCACTCCTGCTACGTAGACCAGTGGGACTGGGAGAAGGTCATCACCAAAGAGGAGCGCACCATCGAAACCCTGGAATCCACCGTGCAGACCATCTTCAAGATCATCAAGCACATGGAGCATGAGGTATGGTACAAATATCCGCAGGCTGTAAAGCATCTGCCGGAGCACATCACCTTCATCACTACCCAGGAGCTGGCAGACCGCTACCCGGACAAGACTCCAAAGGAGCGTGAGAACCTCATCACCAAAGAGTACGGCTGTGTCTTCCTCATGAAGATCGGTGACAAGCTCACCACCGGTGAGCCCCACGATGGACGCGCACCGGACTACGATGACTGGCAGTTAAACGGCGACATCCTGTTCTGGTACGACCAGTTAAACTGCGCCCTGGAGATCTCCAGCATGGGTATCCGTGTAGATGAGAAATCCTTAGAAGAGCAGTTAAAGAAGGCCGGATGCGAAGATAGAAAGAACCTTCCGTACCACAAGATGCTTCTGAACGGTGAGCTGCCGTACACCATCGGCGGCGGTATCGGACAGTCCCGCCTCTGCATGCTGCTGTTAGACCGCGCCCATGTCGGCGAAGTACAGGCAAGCCTGTGGCCGGAGGATATGAGAAGAATCTGCAAAGAGCATAAAATTGTTTTACTGTAATCCTTTAGACGAAAAAGAGAACCGGGGCAGCGCACAGACGCTTCCCCGGTTCTCTTTTTCATTTTTACATTACAGATAAAAATCCGACTGACAGTACTGGATTTCTCCAGCTGCCATTGTTAACTGCGGTACCAGGATCTGGCTGCAGACGATTTCATCATCGCAGAAATCCTTCTGGACATACTCGCGGTCTTTTAAGTCAAAGATTGCGATATCGGCGATGGCCCCTGCTTTTAAGGTACCGATCTGGCCTTCCAGGCCCATGAGTCTGGCCGGTGTCTCAGTCACAGCCCGGATGATCGTATTGAAATCCAGTCCAAGAGCCAGATACTTGGAAATGACGAGCGGAAGATTCTTTGCGTACGGCGGCATATTGAACTTGTCCACCGTAAGATCCGTGGAAATCACATCCGGCAGGAATCCCGCAGCCAGAGCACGCTTTGCTGCCTTCAGGCCGAAGTTTCCTTTTCCGTTGGCTGCGTCAAAGATAACTCCCCGCTCTCTCGCCTTTAATACCAGCGGATCAATGGTTCCGTCCTCTGCCACGATCGGATTTCCCGCACCCTGGAAGCAGTGGCAGAAAATATCCCCCGGACGGAGGCAGTCTGCCAGTTCTCCGGCGGTAACCGGAGAATTGGTGGTATGAACGCAGACACGGAGGGAAGTGCCAAGACGCGCATTCAGCTCATCAGCCAGCTTTACCACAGTCCGCAGATAATCCGCACCGGTCTCATCTGGTACTACACCTTTGGAAAGGCGGATCTTCAAGCCCAGAATATTGTCGCGGTTTGCCTCAATCACACGCTCCATTTTTTCCACATTATAAAGAGCCGGATTGAAATCCTCACAAAGCTTCGGATCCAGCTGTCCGCCACCATACACGGTAAGGAAACCCTTTATCCGCACCTGAGACTGGGCAATCACGGATTTGTAAAATGCTTCATAAGTGGAAGTTCCCGCACTTCCGGCATCCACTGCAGAAGTGGTGCCCTGGGCAATCATCATGTCCGGATGGATGCAGATGGAACTTCCCTCATGGAACAGATGGGTATGAAAATCGATCAGTCCCGGAGTTACCAGCTTTCCGGATGCATCAATGATGCAGTCCGGATTGCACTCTGCTGCTTCTCCCTTTAAGTCCGCGATGCGCATATTTTTAATGTAAATATCTCTGATCTCGTCGATGCCCGCTGACGGATCCACAACGCGTCCGCCCCGGATAATATAATCTACTTTCATTCCAGTCTCCTTTATTTCACAAGCTTATACAATACCGAGTGTTCCGATGATGCATGCCAGAATTGCGCAGCAGAACGGCATGATCGCACAGGTAATGAAAACATATTTGTAGGTATCCTTCTGGGAGGTCTTTGCAATCTGGTTGCAGACAACCATTCCGGATGCATGCGGCATTGCATCAAAACCGGAAGATGCGATACATACAACACGATGTAACATGGACATATTCAGTCCGGATGCGGCCAGGTACTCACCCATGGAACTTAAGAAGATGTTCAGGCCGCCTGCGGAAGAACCGGTGATTGCTGCAATGACGTTGATAGACACCAAAGCGGTTATCAACGGATTTGCCTGCATGTTTACCAGTGCGGTGGTGATGCTCTCATAAGCCGGAGATGCGGATACAACGGAACCAAATCCCATAATGGAAGAGGTTGCGATCAGGGAGCTTAAACCACCGCCTGCGCCGTTGGAAACAGCCTCTTTTACGTTTAAGCGGTCTCTGTAAAGGACACAGCCTACGATAATTGCACAGGTCATGGCAATCGCTACTGCATAGGAAGACGGGATGCTGGTCATGGACTGAATACCAAACATCAGCACCAGAAGCACTACGATCGGTGCGAAGCATGCGCCAACAGACGGAGTCTTTCCTTCATCAACCGCATTTAAATCCATAATATTCTCGCCCGGGCTTGCCACAAAATGCTCACCCGCTGCTTTCGCTTTTTTTATCTGCCAGTTCAGGAACAGATAAGCAGACACAAACATGATCGCAGAACAGATCAGGCCAAGGGTGGCACCTGCATAAGCAGTGGTCCCAAAGTACTGGGTCGGGATCAGGTTCTGAGTGGACGGAGAACCCGGAAGCATGGCCATACATACGGTTACCGGGCATACCATGATGGTAGCAACAATCAGCTTCTTCGGAATATCCGCTTTCTGGAACAGGGCTACCGCGATCGGGTACAGAGAGAACGCAATAATGAAGGTTCCGATTCCGCCGTAGGAAAGAACCAGACCGGTAAGCATGACTACCAGTACAACGGACTTCTCGCCAAGAATCTTTAACATCTTGTTGGCAATGCCAACAGACGCTCCGCTGTCACCCATGACCTTACCGAAAATAGCACCCAGCATAAACAGCAGGAACCAGTTTCCGGCAAATCCGGACATTCCAGTCATAAATTTTTCAGACAATGTAGTTACAGGATCCATTGCGTTGAACGCAATGACGATCAGGGCACCTGCCAGTGATACAATAGCCATGTGCCAGTTTTTCCAGATCAGTGCAATCACACAGACGATTGCAACGATCAACCCTAAAATACCAACCATTTTGTTACTCCTCCTTTGTTTTGTATACCATTATGGTAGCATGAAACTGATAAAAGTTGAACTTATAGTAATCCATGATTGCTGTAAGTTTAACTTCTTTTATCATTTACAAAACTGCCTGATTTTTGTATAATAGTTACAAAAATAACAGATTTTAGTCTGACTTTGAACTTTAGATGACAGAAAGGAGTCTGCATTATGGATACACGACAGCTGAATTACATCCTGACCATTGCGGAATGCGGCAGTATCTCCAAGGCCGCAAACAAACTGTTTATCTCCCAGTCCGGGCTGAACCAGCAGCTTCAGCGGATTGAAAAAGAACTGGGCATTTCCCTGTTTGAGCGGGATACCCATCATCTCGCCATCACTGAGAGCGGAACCATCTTCCTTCGCTATGCCAGAGAAACCTTAAACCGCGAAAAACAGATGTATGCCATGATCAGCGATGTCATGGATGGCAATGTCGGAGAAATCCGGGTCAACCTGGCTATGGAACAGGGAATCGAACTGTTCTGCGAAATCTTCCCGGAATTCCATGCCAAATATCCCCTGGTAGAGCTGAAGCTGGAGGATCATATTGTATATGACCAGTATAAATTTCTTGCAGAAGGAAAGCTGGATATCGGCATGGTTATGGTGAAAAACCATGAAATTGAAGATCTGGAATATGTTCATCTGGCAGAGGAACGCTTTCTCCTAGGGGTCCCCTCCGGTCATCCCCTGACCCGCTTTTACCAGCCCACTGCCGATGGAGACTACCCGGAAATGGACCTGACGCTCTGCCGCCAGGAGCCTTTTTCCCTGATGTTTGCCGGTTCTACCTTCCGCCAGGTCATTGATCCCTGCTTTGAGCAGGCCGGATTCACCCCGAAGATCATGTTTGAGGCCCGCACCAACCATGTCATCGCACTGATGGTATCCCGCGGAATCTGCCTGACCATCCTGCCAGAATCCCAGGCCAAGCTCTACCCGCATCTCTGCTGGTTCCGCCTGGAAGACAATCCCACCTGGGAAAGCTGCATGATCTACCCCAAAGAACAGCCTCCGCGAAAAGCCGGACGGTACTTTATCGAACTGGCAGTAAAGCACGCAAAAGGACTGACTGCAAGGAGTATGCCGGACTGGACACTCGCCAAATAACAATTTAAGAATAGTCGCGAAAGGTCCGAAGCAGGCCGGGGTGGTATCCCGC
>ERZ791773.82-NODE-82-length-57111-cov-4.413944_pt1 | contig 57111 bp, 94 predicted proteins | sample MGYA00509948_ERZ791773 | MGnify/ENA primary metagenome ERZ791773 (study PRJEB30046, sample SAMN00791987) | human gut metagenome | study: EMG produced TPA metagenomics assembly of the A metagenome-wide association study of gut microbiota in type 2... | reverse complement strand
TGGCGGGCAGAGCATGTCCACGATGTGCTTGCTGCTCCAGGCGTCGGGCCCCACGGCGGTATCATCAATTTGTATGCCATCTTTGCCGTCTGCACCTGCCGGGCCGGGGTCGCCTTTAGGCCCCTGTGGCCCAGTGTCACCTTTTTCGCCCTGCGGCCCCTGCGCACCCTGCGGGCCGCGCTCGCCCTGAATGCCACGCGGCCCCTGTTCACCACGAGGGCCAGTCTCGCCCTGCGGGCCGGTGGCTCCGGTAGCACCAGTGGGGCCTTGAGGGCCTTGCTCACCCTGCGGGCCGATGGGGCCAGTGTCGCCCTTGTCGCCTTTCTCGCCTTTGAAGTTACCAGCGGCAATGCCGTCTTTCAGTTCCTGTAAGCTGTCAGCGGCCTTTTTCTGTGCGTCACCGGCAGCTTTCTCGCTGGCAGCGGCCTTTTGTGCGGCTGCTCCTGCCTGCTGCGCTGCAGTCTGCGCGTCGGTCTTGGCCTGCTCTGCGGCGGTGGCATCTTTGTGCACGGCATCCACCAGCTGCTGCCACGCGGGCGAGTCCGGCTCCGGCTCTGTGCCGTCCTCTGTGCCGCTGTTGGCGCTGACGCGATATCGCAGGTCGGCGCTGGTCACGGTCTTTGTGCCGTCGCTGCCCTCAAAGGTGATGCACCCGCTTCCGGGCTGGGCTGTCACGCTGGCAGGCACGCCCACCAGGCCGTCCACCACCAGGGAGGAGGTCGGGTCTTTGCCGCCCGGGACGTGCCAAAAGGCCCGGATGGTCAGGTCCTGCCACTCGCCGGATGCGGTGACAGCAAGTCGGTACACACCCCGGTTCTTGGTGTAGCCAAAGCGCACCAGCTGCTCATAGCCCGGCACTTTGACGACGCCATTGGATGCGAGAGATACGCTTAGCTCGATCATAAATTACTCCTTGTTGATAGCAGGCTTCTTTTCTGCCAGTGCCTTCTTCATCAGGCTTACGGCCTTTTCAATCACTGCGTCAAGCACTTCATCCGTGATGATAGGCTTCAGCCATGCAGGGCAGGCCGCACGCAGCGCGTCAAAGACCTGCTTTTTTTTCTTTGCGCCCTGGCCGCTGCCCATGATGCTGTCTTCGGCCTTGCACACGAGGTCATAGGCCAGATCTTTGACCAGCTGCTTATAGCCCATGCGGATAGCGCCGACCGCCAGAGCCACAAAGCCGACGATGATGAGAGCGATTGCGACGGGGGTGGGGATGAAATTAAGAATTGCTGCCATGTTTCGTTACTCCTTCTGTCAAATAGTTGTCAATGTCGGCCTTGCTTTTCTGCATGGCCTGAACGTTATTTCCGGTGAGCTGCGCTTCCAGCAAGGCACGCACGGCCTGCAGGGTCAGGCGGTTCACTTCGTCGATGTCTCCAAAGCGGCTCAAATCGCGGGAAAGTGCCGCTGTGTGCTGGGTATAGCCGGTTTCCAGTGCGCCAACGCGCCGGTCAAGGTCGTCAAGGCGCTTGTTTTGCGCCTCGTCCGGCGCTCCGGCCTTTTTGATGTACTTGTGGATGATTTCCAGCACCTTGTCCACCGTGATAGCGCCAGCGCACACGCTGCCAAGGATGCTAACCACCCACAAGATTGCCTGCTCTTTGGTCATGCACCCTCCCGGAGACGGGTCAGGCCCTTCTTGCAGATGATGCTGGCATAGTCCTTGTAGGCAATGGACAGGTCAACATTGCCGGCAACGCCCGGCACGCTGCCGGAGCTGGTATGCTGCCACATCCCATAGGGGTATACCGTGGCGGGCTTCTGGCTACGGTAGGCCGCCAGCCACACATCATAGGGCTTGAGCGCCGCGCCGGTCATGTAAAGGTGCTTGTCTGCATAGCTCAGGTAGGTGTACAAGATAGAGTAAAATCCCCAGTCCTGCACCGTTTTCAGCTCGTAAGCAGTCAGGTCGGTCAGCACCTCTTTGCTAAGCTTCGCGGGCAGCGCGTCCTCGACGTCCACAGCCACCGGCAGGCGCAGCGTCTTGCCGATCAGGGCGCTTTTCAGCAGGGCCAGCTCCTTGTCAGCTTCTGCCCGGTTGACGGCCTTAAAGTAGCCATACACGCCCACCGGGATGTCCAACCGAGTGCACTCCGTGTAGTTGCGGGCAAAGGTAGGGTCCAGATACGGCTTGCTTGCCTTGCCGTCTGCACTGTTGCCCATGGCCCGCAGCATCACGCCGTCAATTTTTCCGCTGGCCTTGACCTTGTCCCAGTCGATGTTGCCCTGCCAGCGGGAAACGTCCATGATTGTTTTACTCATTTAAGCCTCCTTGTTCTTATTGCCGGTCTTGTCCTCCAGCAGCTCGATCAGCTCCTTGTACTCGGCCTCGGTGATGCGGCCAATGGCGTAGAACACGTCCAATTTGTCCGCAAGGCCAGTGGTCTGTCCGCGCTCGATCAGGCGTTTACAGGTACGATACAACATAGTTTTTACCTCCTTATGTGGTTCTTGTATCAGTGGTGGTGTCGTCGGTCAGTCCCAGCTCCAGCAGGGCGACGCGGTACTCCTGATCTACCGCCAGGGCGTCCGTGTCCGCCTGCGCGGCCTGCGTCTCGGTCAGCAGCTCTTCCAACGTCGGGTAGTGGTAGCCGGTGAATACAACCGATACAGTATTCAGCGTATTGGTAAGGGTACATTCAAGACGTTTTTTGTCGGCCGAAAATAATACTGTGACCTTGAGACTTCCCGCGCCAAAACTGCCAGTTTCATATGTCATACCAGGGGTAAGATTAAAATCAGTTTCGTTTATGCGGAGGTTAACGTAATCTACACCGTCCTGAACGTTAATTGTCTGAGTTTTTCTCCTCCCAATCGTTGTTTTTCCGCTCCACACCAGCCGCGCCTCCGACTTTACCGCCACGGCGGCAGCGATCTTATCATTGAGCGTTTTGCCGCTCAGGGTGCCGTCCGGGGCAATGTCCAGATAGTCGCCTACCTTCACGCCGCCCAGCTGGGCCGCCGTGGCGGCAGGCAGGATGTACGGCGTACCGAACTTGGCGTCGGCCTGGGCCTTGGTGTAGTAGTCGGAAAGGTCCGCTTTTTGAATACTATTCTTCCACGACTTCGTGTCACTGTCCCACGTCCAAATGGTGTCGGTGGTGCCAACGACCGCCCACCAGCCATTTTCGCCTATGGGAACAGCGGCTTTCAGAGCTTCCGGCGTGGCGTACCACCCCTGTGCACCGATGGTGATGGTGCGGACCTGCTCAAAGTATTCTTTTGTGCCCTGCAAATAAGTAGCAGACTGAGATTCCGAACGCTTTGAATTGGTTTCGCTTGTCTTGGCAGCAGCAGCAGACAAAGCTGCATTTTCGGAGTCTGCTTTTACAATTGCAGAAACGTCTTTTGCGGCATTTTTTGCAGCCTGTTCTGCTTTTGCACGTTCTTCCGCAGCGGAATTTGCCGCCGAAACGGCTTCCTCTTTTGCGTTGATGGCACCTGCAACTGTACTCAGCTCATTTAAAGTGGATGCGTTGATTGGTGTGCCGTCCTTTATGGGTTCGTCGTTTCGGACGAGCGTTACAATTTCAGACAACCCATCCTCACGGACTAACGTCCACCTGCCAGGATATTTTGATATGCGGTCTTCAAAAACCATATTGGTCCTCCCCAGCCATGTATTCGCCAGAAAAAGTAACGTAAGTTTTGGCGATTGATTCTATGTCTGACAAAATGCTTTCAAGTTGGTTCATTGTCTCGAATCCGAGCCTATCCATAGACGTAGGCGTCGGCGCAGTTTTGGCGTCTCCTGAGTTTTTAGAACGAATAGATTCGATATTCGACAGCCACCTAGTGGCATCTGACGTGGTAAGATACCCGTTTATGTCCCAGTCCGTCTTGACATCTACGTCCGCACCGAGAAGTGAAGCAAGCTCGGATATGCCGGTTTCTATTCTCGAAAAATCTCTGTAGTCAAGGGCCCCTTTCATACCGGAAAGCCACTCCGCTTTTTCCTCATCCGTCCAGGTCCCGTTCACGGCTTTACCATAAATGAACTTTAGGCGGTCAACATCGTCTTGGGTTCTGTCTGTAATCCAAATCGCCATAGTCCCTCCTTAAAGCAAAATCTTTTTGTCGTTACCGACTTTAGTCGTAGACGGAAGCGTAAAAGCGGGGCTGAACTTGTTGGAACTCCACGCGTTATACGATTCTGAATAGAAAAACGTCTTGCCTCCATTATTTGTTCCGAGACTGTATGTTCCAACAAGCTGGCCTTGAATGGGATTCCCGGAATAATCTCGCCATGCAGGGGAGCGTGACCATCTGCGGATAAGACGATTGACGGAATCATCATAAGACTGAACAAAAACATTTCGGGTTTGCTTTGGTAGTACAGAACCTTCTTTTTTGAAAAATGGGTTACTGCCATTTACATAAACATCTGCGTTTTTGTCGTCCGGGTCAAACATCTCATAAATAGACGGGAGAAAAACACTGCGAGAAAGCGTTCTGATTTCCGTAGTGCTACCGCCTACCGTGTAATAGAAAGAGGTAAGCCCCATTGCGGACTTGACGGTGTCGCTAAATCTGTTTGCGTAATCTCCCTTCAACAGCCTGTCGATGGAGCTTCCGTCGTATGTATTGACGTGCGTCTGGTTCCACACTGTTTCAGCAAGAGGTTCTTTCCTGATAAGAAGTGTTCTCCCCGGACCATTTAAGCCAGGCTCATACCCATGTTTTGCGACAACAAACTCTACATCCGCACCACTTTCTTGAATGTAAACAGACGATCCTTCCGGCATATCCGACAAAGACGGAGCCTGACTGATAACGGTACACTTTGCAGATACGGAAGACACGAAGGCTGTGACTACGGCATCTCCACTGGAAACAAAAGAAATGTCGCAAACAGAAACGCCGCCTTTGTTGGAAACGACGGAAATGGAAACAACGTCGGGAGGAGATGCTTCCCATCCGATTGCTGGGGAATCCTCTGAGGAAGGGACAAGCGTTGCGGTTAAACGAACGGTCTCTCCAGGAGCCACAAAAACGGAGTCCTTATCAAGTCTAAGGGCACTCGCACTTTCCACCATATATCCTTCCATCGTACCTTTAAAACATCCGTTAAAGGTATACTTGGCATCCGTAACGAGAACGTTCGATGCATATCCAAACTGATGGTTTGCTCTAACAAAAGACAACGCATCAATATGAGGGCTTGCACGAAATTCCAGGTTTACCTTTCTTCTGTTAGAAAGAAGTGCGTATGTTTCGGTCAACGCATTTTTTGCGCTAGAAGATACAGATTTCGATACAAGCGGATTATTGATGCTTTGGGTCGCTCCGTTCCCACTAGCTCCGGCTGGATAAAAAACGGATTCGCCGCCAACCTTACACGATACGTTTTTTATTTTTGTCGAAAACGTTATTTCTGGGTATTTAAAGCTATTCAAGAGCGATATTTCCTCAATACCAGACCTCGTGACTGGAACAAGAGGAACACGTTCAATGTGAATGACCCCATCTCTGGATTGGTAAAGAGCCATCCCGGCTGCGTTTGCAGCAAGCTGAAGAACGTCTGCGTTTTTATAAGAGGAAGCATCGGAGGAAATGTCGGAAGAATAGTTCTTTAATTCTTCCGAAATTTCGTAAGATATCCCGGAAACATCCAGAAGTTCCAATGCATCAAAGCACATCTGGTAAAGCGTTCCGCTTGTGTGCCCGGTATAAATAGAATCCTGGAGGAATGACAGAGCATCCCTGGCGTCAAACGATGCTGTTATGCCATTTGCTGGGATTGTCCATCCGGAAAGAAAGAACTTCCCTCCATCAATCCATTCGATTGAATTTCCCATGTCCATGCCATACTGAACAAAAACCTCTTGACGTTCGTAGAGATATTGGTAAAGACCTCCCGGGTTTACCGGGTTCCAACGCTGCTTGGAATTATCGACGGAAAACGAAACGGAATCCTTGGAAAGCTGACCGGAAACCGGGTCGCGTTTCGATTCGTGCGTATAGGAGAGCAAGTCTGCTTTGTTAAATTGAATACGTTGGCCAAATTCAACTTGTTCTACTCTAGCTCTACGGCCTTGGATGCACCATTCCAAAATTTCAAGGGTAATTGAATCATACCCAGAAATCTCAAAATCTACAGAGGATTCAACCGACTGGTTATCGTCAATTTGTTTTGACGCAACGAGCTCCTTTCCGCTATAAGCCGCCAACCTAAAAGATTTTGCAAATTCATTTAAAGCAGACGACCATATGATTGTAACCCCTGGAATTTTTTCAGAGTGAAGTTTGCTAAAAGAGAAAGTGATAATCGGATGGTTTGTGTCAGAAACACAATTCATACTTAAATACCCAGCGTTCTCGTATGGCTCTGAACCTGGGATCAAAAGTTTGCTCCCGTCAAGGACCCACAAATTAGGTTCTCCGGTGGCATAATTGGCCAAAGAAGCAGAATCCAGGTCTGTGACAGACAACGTATTGCTGAATAAAGCCTGGTTGGAAGAGCTGGCAATGGCGTCTGCTTGGGCCTTATCGTCAGAGACGTGGTAAGTGATGCGAACAAACATCTCCGGAACAAGTGTCTTGTCGTATTGTTCAAGCCACTTGTCGGAAGGCAGAAAGCCCATAAATAATCACCTCTCTTAAACTTCAACCAGGCTAAGGGATGTCCCGACCCATCCCATAACGTTTCCGTTGGACGAGGAACGCCTCCACATTCCGGCGGTTCTATCGGAAACATACATTTGCCTTGTCGTGTAGCTTGCAGTTGCTTGGTTATAAAACCGAACAGTGCAGTAAAAGTTTGTGGTGAACGGCCCGATGACGTCCGCCCACTGTCTTGCGGTAAGATAATTCCATTTTAGGGAAATCTTCGCAACATCGTGCCGCACCACAGACCCAACGACTTTGCCTTGTACGTTTCGTCCAGAATCGACTATAGTGCTTGTTGTAGCGTCGTAGGAGGAAGGCTCAGGCAGCTCTCTGCCATTTACTGTGACGAGAGATTGCATAAAACGTAAACCTCCTTAGTAGCTGTAAACTTCGTTTCCCATAATCTGGAACCCACGCTCAGACTGCCGTTTCTCAACGGACGCAGTGATTTGCTTACCATCAAGGTAAATCTTGAGCTCTTTCCCTCCGGTAAGCTCGTCTCCGTACCGCTGGAAGATGTCAAGGAATGCGTTATAGCACCCATCATGGACGGCACTGCGGAGTTCTGCGGAGCTTGCTCCGCTAGCGGAAGAACTTGGATAATAGCTCCCAACAGATGTGGTAGAGCCGTTAGCAGAATCGTAATCGCTCGTACCAGGGTAGCTCGAGTAGTTGTCATTCACAGACGGGCGTGAACTTGTTCCGTACTTCCCAACAAGCGTTCCGACAATTCCTGCAATTGCGGCTGCAATTGCGACGCCGCCAGCGATCATGATGACACCAGTTGGGATGCCAAGAGATGTCAAGACGCTGCCGATCGTCTGCAAGATGCCCATAAATGCAGCTCCAATTTGACCGATAAGCCCGGCAATGCCAGCGATGATAGACGGGAACTGACTTAAAACGCCAGAAGAAAGGCCAATACTGATCGCCTTGCCGGATGCCGAGATTGGTCCGATCAGAGAAGAAAACGAGGACGAAATTTTACTTCCGAGACCGACGACCTTCGTGGAGATTTCGCCAAACTTGGATGTAATTCCATCCAAAATGTTCTTTCCGACAAGTTTTGCGGAAGAAAATACTTTGGAACCAACGGTTTTAAGAGCACTAGTGAGATTGGAAACCAAGTCGGAAGCGTAAGACTTGACCTGTTTTCGGTTTTCCTCCCCCATTGCCTTCCAGATGATGGCTGCTGTGTTTTCGGCGACGGTTTGGATATCACCTTTCTTGACCGCATCGATTATGCCCTTAATCGTGCCAATGAAGTCGCTCTTGAGACCGTTGTCGATTTCATTCCACTTTGCGTCAAACGTATTGACCATGTTATCAACAAAGCCATTTGCAACGTCTGCGCCATAATCAATCATCTCGTTGCCCTTCTGCTGAGCAACGTTTGCCAGTTTGGTCATAGCTTGTTCAACGTAAGGAAGCGCTGCAGTGATACCGTTTGCAAGGCCTTGGTCGATGTAGATACCAAACTGTTCAAAAACTTTGGAAGGGGAGTGGATGCCGGTATCTGTCGTGAACTTGTCCAGGATAGCTTTTGCAAGTCCGCCAACAGTTTTCTTTGCATTCTCAATGCCTTTGTTGATACCATCAATCAAGCCCTGAACGATGTTCTTTCCATAGTCTAGAAATTTCTTTGGAAGCGCTTTTAAAGTGTCAACAAGGCTGTTCCAAGCCTTGTCCCAGTTTTCTTTAAATCCAGCCCATTTCTGGTTCCACCACTCACCAACGCCGGAAAACCACTGCTTTAAGCCTGCACTCGCTTGGTCAAGCGCCTGAATTGGATGCTGAACAAACCCGGGAAGGCTTTCCCACGCGGTTTGAAAATTGGTCTTGAAGCCTTCCCACTTTTCATTCCACCATTCGCCGACACCAACGAACCATTGCTTAAATTCGGCGCTCATTTTATCAAGTTGAGAAGTGATTTTATCCCAATTTTGATAGATGGCAATTCCAACGTCGGTCATTGCGCCAACAATCAGGCCAATCAAAACTCCGATACCCGTACCAATTGGGCCTCCAAGAGAGCCGATGATTGCGCCAATGCCTGCGCCAGTCATTGTCGAGCCAAGCGGAATCAAAATTCCGTTTAACGTGTTTAAGCCATTTTTGACAGCATCGTAAACGCCCGTTACAAACATAGGTATGCCGGTCACTACTCCGCCAACTGCTGCTCCAATAATTGCGCCAGCAGTAGAGCCGCCAGCTGCTTTAATGGCCGCTCCAACAGCAGTATTGCCAAAGCCGGTCACGATAAACTGAGCAATTCCTTTGCCAAGAATGGCTGCGCCTGTAGTTCCAATTAAAGCGCCAAGAACAATTTCAGCGAAATTCTTCCCATTTACGCCATTTTCAATTGCATCTTTAATGCCTGTAATCTCAAGGACGATGCCCACTGTAAAAACGCCAAGCCCCAAAACAATGGATTTCAGTGCGTTCATTTTGGAGATAGCGTCCACAATATCCGTAATAAGATTTGTGAGCTTCCAAGCGGCAAAAGCGGTTGCTACAGTCGCTATAAGAGGAAGCATATCTTTGATTTTCTGCTTAATAGCATCAATCTGCTTTGCGAGCTCTTCGTTGTACTGCTTGAACATATCGTAGCCGGACAGGTCTACATCGCCCAAGATGTTGCCAGCAGATGCACCGCCGCCAGAGCCAGAGCTTCCCTGTGTGGGGTCAATGATGTTCAATTCATCAAAGCCCATCGTGTAGTCCTTGAGGGCTTTGGCGGCTTTTTTTGTCGAATCTGCCGTGTCATCCATTGCGTCACCGATACCGCCAACGCTGTCAGCGCTCTTAGTGAAATCGGTGAACACAACCTTCACGCCCATCAGCTTTGCCACCCACTGGACAAATTCTCGGATAAGTTGTACGGCGGCAATCAGCGGGGGAAGAATGGATTTCATAGCAGGGTAGAGCAGAGAGCCAACAGACTTCGCCAGCATATCCAACTGCGCTTTCAGAATCTTAATCTGGTTTGCAGGGCTTTGGATGGTCTGTGCAAGGTTGCCCTGCACATTGGCAGTCTGCTTCATAATGGCAATGTAACGCAGAACCGCCTTATCTGCCTGAGACAGACTAGATACCTGTTTGTTAAAGCCCAAAGCAAGAAGTTCCTGCTGTAACCGTGCTTGAGACAGGTCAACGCCCAAACGGCGAATAGGTTCAATCTCGCCAGAGATAGCAGAGGACATTGCAGTAAAGGTTTCGGCAACATCCTTGTTCCAATAAGAACCTTCATCATAGGCAAGCTGGGTCAGGTTCTTAGACAGAATGTATGCTTTGTCGCTGGCCAAACCGAACGAAGTACCCAAACTCTGGATGGTAGCCATGTAGGTCATCGCTTTGGTCGGGTCAACGCCAAGCAATCCCTGCATCTTGCTAATGAGTGTATCGGCTTCACCGCTCAAATTGCCCATAGCATTATGAAACAGGTCTGTCGCTTCGTAAAAGTCATTGAACTTCGCAACGGCGTTGCCAAGATACTCAGCAATAGCTTTCAACGAAACCAGCTTTGCCATGTTTCGCATAAAGCCGTTCATCTGATTGAACAGGCTGAGATAGCTCTTGCGCTGCTTTTCGTTGGCAGCGGTCACACGGTTCGCCTGTGTCACAACCTTGCTCAACTGCGGGGGGAGCTTTGCAAAGGCGTTGCCTACTTTGTCAAGCTGAGATGCAAGGGGAGTAAGGGCAGTAGAAATCTTCTGACAAGAGCTTGCAAAAGAATCAAGGTCTGTCGCTTTCAGTTTGTCGGTCAGGTCAGGAACCTTTCCAATCGCATTAAAAGCACTGCCAAGAGCTTTAAGGTTCGATGCGTCCAGAATGGACAACGGAGCCAAAGCATTAGTGAGCTGAGTAATGCTTCCAGACATGGAGTAAAAGTCCACGCCGTTCAAGCCAGACACAGCCGCTGGAATCTTCTTGATTGCGTTCACGACCGTGTTGATGCTCTTTGCGCTTGCGGTCGTATTGGCGTTGGAAATCCCGTTCAAGAAGTTATTGATTTTATCCAGCCCGGACATTCCAGCAGACGCCTGTTTCAGCGCAGAAATGGAAGCGGACAGCTTATCAAGGCTGTTCACAACCTTTGTCACGTTGCCCTTTGTCCGCAAATTAGAAATGGCGGTAGCGAGCTTGTCGATATTAAGCTCTGCGCCCTGAGATTCCGCAGAGATTTCTACGGATAAGCTTGTAATATCAACATCAGCCATCACTACCACCATCCTTTTGCTCCATCATGGAGAACATCATACGTTTGATTCGCTCCTGTGCTTCCGCAGCACGTTGGTATTCATACTCGTCTTTCTCCTTTTGAGAAAGGGGAATCGGTCTATCCATGTACTTGATGGGGCTAGACCCTTTCTTTCGGAACATATTGCCAACCGTAGAGGAAAGCGCGGATGCCATGTAAAAACCGTTTCTCCATGCTTCTGCATTGGCTCTGCGTTCTCGCAGCTCCTCTGCGTCACGGTATACTTTAGCCAGCCAGACATCACCGTTCCAGAACTGCTCGTAGGTCATACCGATGGAGATGTAATAGGCTTCTACATCGTGGAACAGTTTGGAGAAGGAAAACGGTTCTCCCTCTACGTCTGATTCCTGAGATTGTGCGGTTACACAATCTCCCACGTTGCGTTTTTTGCAGTCTTGTCCTCAGTGTCAGTTGCCAGCAGGGACTTGGAAGCGTCCATGAACATCTCAAGCAGAATGCCCATCAGGTCTTCCTTCTCCTCGATATGCTGAAACATCTCGTCAACGACCTTGCGCTTGATTCCCTTGTTCCGTGCGATGAAAGCGCCGTAGAACAGAGCACGAGAGTTGGACAGCAGGTTGGTCATCTGGGTGTACTGGCCAATCTGAAAGCCTGCACGTTCGGTAGCTTCCACGCTGTCACGGGTGAAAGTCAGCTCATAAGTGTTCTTGCCATCGGGGGAATGAAAGTTGATAACCTTAGCAGCCATAATAAATGCTCTCCTTTATAAATAGGGGCAGAACCAAATCCGATGTTCAGTTCTGCCCGGTTTGATTGATTTGATTAAGATGTATTAGCTAACGGCAAGGGAAACCGTTTCAGCCCATTTGGGTTTGCTCAGGAAAATAATGTTGATGGGGAACTCCAACGGTTCATCAACGCCTGCGCCGGACATACCGCACTGGTGCATACCATCCCAAGTAAACCCAGAACCATCAGAGAACTTCAGAGCATAATGATGCGTTGCATTGAGTTCGCCGTCCGAATCCTTGTAGCCACGCTCGGTAACGGCGGCGTAATCCGTCTTGTTGTAGAATGCGTTAAAGGGTTTAAGATCAGACTGGTTGATGCCAAAAATCTGCTTCTGCATGGGGTCAGAAAGAGTAGTGACATCCAAAAGGTTCGGGTCAGAAACCAAGTCAGGGAAATCCTTGATGTCGCACAGCTTGGTCATAGTGCCGGAAGTTCCTTCATAAAGAGTAATTCCGTAGCTGGAAATTCCAGTTGCCATAGAATGTTTACCTCCTTAGTTTCGGTAAATCATTCCGTCCTCTCCGATTGTTGCCCCATAGCTGCAATCAATCCGATAGACGGAATTGTTGTACAGCCCATTCAACGGGGCAAACGATTTTCGATAGAAATTGAGCGGTTCCAATACAGAATCCACGATGCTCACAATAGAGCGGGCTTCTGCAATGCGTCCGCTTGTTTTGTTGGAATAGACACGCACACGCAGGGAAACGGCAGCATACTTGCTTCGGTTTGCAGAATCCCGATGAACTGGGATGTTGCTGTTTTCCTCTATCTGCACACACGGAAACTTCTTAACGTTGCTGTCGTTGATTTCACCAGTAACAAAGATGCCGGGGACTTGTTTCCGAAGTTCGGTCGCAACGGCTGTGAAGATGGGATTGAAATAATCAATCAACTATTCCAGACCTCCCTCCACGTTGCTTCGACTTGAGAAGCCATTTCCTCAACAGCTCCCCACATAGCCATAGCCGGTTCGTTACCGTCCGTGTAGTTAAGCTGTCCCTTGCCGTCCACCGTTTTTACGGGTGTACCAGCATTGCCAGCTTCTCCGTAGTAGTACCATCTGCGGTTTGCTCCTTGCCCTTTGCCGTAGGAGCCATGCGCACCGACACCGGGCGGAAGTTGTCCGCCATATCCGTTATGATGTGCGCCTGTACCGAACTCAATAAAAGCAACTGCTTTTCCTTCGGCAATGATGGTGCAGGTGTTTCCGTTTTGCTCAACACGACAAGAAACATCGTTGCTGCCAGCATATTCGGCATTAGCAAAACGAACTTTCGCAACATCAAGTCCCTTGTCAGCCAACGCCCTCGCAAGCTCCTGCGCTTTTTGGTTCAGGGTGGTCTTGTACTCCTGTATCTGACGTTCCGCATCACGAAGTCCAGCATCGCTCAACCTCACTTTAATTTTCACTTGCGGCCACCTCCTTCAGCGCATACAACGTGTCCGTGATATGCTCTGCGACTTTGACCACGATGTAGTTGAAAGGATTTGAAACGTCCGTCTGAAACCAGACGTGCGTACCTTCATAAAGCGGTGTGTTGTGCTTTTTGCTGGACGAACTGACAACGTAGCTATAATCCGTGAACGCGCCGAAAGGGCTTGCTTCTGCAGAACCAGTAGGCGGGCTGACGTTCAACATCAGCTTTGCGGGGTCACTCCACGTTTGCGATGTCTCGCCGGTTTCGTTTCCCCATTCGTCCACAACAGGTTCTTTCTCGCCGATGGGGTTTGAATACCACAGCGGGCGCTTGTCCAGCGGGCTTCCATTGAACATCAGCCGATAACACCTACTCTCGGAACCACTTCGTTAAGCAAGGACTGCGCCACATCGGAGCTTTCCCAAACACGAGTAATGCCATTGTTGGTGTAGCTCGTCTGTCCGTTTGCGCCGATATGGTTGTACAGTTCCGCTGCAATGCGTATCTGCAACGACTGATACTGCAAAGGCAGCTCGTCCGGTCTGTTGCCGAAGGGGTAGCCCTGTGCAAATATCTTGTCTTTGGCGAAATCAAGCAGCAGGTCGAAGAGTGGGTAGTCCTCGTCCGTGATTTCACGGTCAAGTGCTGGGGCAATGTACTGCCCCAGCTTGACTGCCGCTTCAGAATACTGGTCTCCCATGCTGCTTTCCTCCGTTCGCCTTAGTAAGCCTTGATGCAGTACACAGCGTCCATGCGCTCAAAGGACGGCAGGACGATTTCAGAAGCGTAGACGTTGGCATTGACCGGATGAACGGTCAGCTCGGTGGTGATGGCAACGCCGGTGTTCACGATGGACACGGATGCGCCAGACTGACCGGACAGCAGGTCGGCTTCCTCGGGAGTAGTGCCGTACCAAGTGCTGCCCAGAGCGCCAGAAGGAGCAACCACCACCATGCCATCAGGCAGGTACTTTTCGCTTGCGCTGTACTGGTCTGCCTTGAACATCTTGTCGTACAGATGGATGGTCAGACCGGTTGCAGACTCGATAATCTGCCGTGCTTCGGCATCCAGCAGAACGGCGTTTGCCTTTGCGGTGACGGTCATAAACCGATTCTTTACCTCGTCCGCAGCGATCATGTTGCGGAAGGTTGCGGTATTCATGTACACCTCAGTCACAACCTCGCCAACGCTTGCCAGAACAGCGTCCTTTGCAGCGTTCAGGTCAGCAATGGGGGTGGCAGTTGCAGCAGACCATTTGGACTTGGCAACACCACTGATGTCCTTGAAGTTGGTAGCCTTCCAACCGCCGTCCGGGTCGTAGTTGTAGGTATAGTCCACACCGTTTGCCTTGATGGTGATGCCAGGAACGCCATTGGCGGGAGCCAGCAGCTGCCAGATCATGCGCTCAGGCACGATACGTGCGCCGGTGATAAGCTGTGCGGTGTCATCGTACAGGCGGTTCATCACGTCACGAGCATAGGGGTCGTTGCTGCCCAGAACGCGCAGGATTTCCTGACGGTCTTTCTCGCCCAGATGGTAGCCCTCACGGAAGAACGGCATCTCGGTTTCATCGAACTTGAAGCCCTCACGGGTGCGGAACGTAGCCTTTGCGTCAAATGCGCTGGGCATCAGGGAAACACCAACGCCCTTATGACCACGCAGCCACTTCAGGTCGAGACCGGCCTTCTTCTTTGCGGGGAACAGTGCGTCAGATGCAAAGGGCATCGCGTTGGTGGGGTCATTCGTCCAATAGGCGGCAATCGCAGCCGGGGCAAAGACTTCCTTAAGATTCAGTGCCATGTTGTTTTACCTCCTATTAAGCATTCACGCTGATGTTGTCACGGCAGAAGATGCCGGGAATGGCAGTCTTAAGCGCTGCGATCGCATCAGTATCATAGGTAAAGCCAGAGCTTGCAGCAGCCTTCTTGGTGTCGATAACGCCACGAATCAGCAGGGAAGCATTGGGGTTTTCTGCCGGGTCAACGTCATACAGCAGAATGCCATCTGCGGTGGCGGAAGTTGCCTTCTTGCCCGCTTTGGTCATGGGATAGCCAGCCTTAACCGCAGCAGTTTCGGTCACGGTAAAGGGAATGGCAGTGTAGTCATTGGAAGCAAGGATGGTATCGTTGATTCCGTTGACCGTGTTTCGGGTAAACTTCATGTTTTCCTCCTTGTTAATGGAAAGCACTCATTGCGTCACTCGATGCCTTAGAAGTATTTGCGTTCTGCTGCGCAAGGCTCTTAGCAAACGCCACGCCATCACTGTCAGAGCCGCCCTTGCTATCCGCACCCGGAGGTGTGGGCATATCCTTCAGCAGAGAAGCCTTGTATGCGGTGTCGTGGGCGGTCATAAACTCCGACTGGAACTTAAACACCTTGTCCATGTCACCGTCAGCCAGTGCAGACGCAGCCTTGTTGGCGAGTTCAGCGTCATAACCCTGTGAAACGAACTTCTCACGGTAAGATGCAAGGGTCTTTTCCTTAAGGAGGTTCTCCTTATCGGCAGTCAAGGCTTCAATCTGCTTCTGCATCTCTGCCAGCTTGTCAGCCTGTTCCTGCGCAGCATTCTCGTCATCGGTGCGCTTTGCCTTGAGTTGCTTCTTATACTCAGCAGCTTCGCCATTGGCTTTCGTCACGGCGTTGCGCAGCTTCTCGACCTCTGCGTTAGGGTCTGCAACCTTTTCCAGCGCAGAAATGATTTCATCGGCGGTCATGCCCTCTTTGTAGGCATCACCAAGCAACACATTGAGTTTCATATCGTTAATTTCCTCCTGCGTTTTTTTACCGTTGCTTCCCTGCAACGCTGCGAAATTTATATCCCGGCTTCCCTGCCGGAATATGCAAAGGGTTATTCGCCCTCTGTTTCTTTATTGGTGCTGTCAGCCTGTTCGTCTAATGTTTTGTTGATGTTAACAACTTGTTCAGGCTGCGGCTTCTGCGGTTTCGGCGCTTTCCCGTCCTCGCCCAGCTTGCCAGCGGCAATCAGGAAGGGCTTGCTCATTTCATAAGCAGCCTGCGGGTCAGGGAACAGACCGGGCGTTGTGAACGCCAACTGCGGGTCAATGGGCTGACCGAGCATCTGCGCAAAAATCTGAACTTTGCTCTGCTGGTTATCGTACTGACGGCGCGGCAGCTTGATGTTGATGTCACTTGCCATCAGCTTAGAACCAGCCGTATCACGCAGGATTTTCAGCATTACAGACAGGCTTTGGCGCTCCGAGAACTTGAACATATTCTCGTACTGCTGCGCCCTTGCTTCTGTGTGATTCCAGCCATTTCGGACGATAACTGCGCCCACGTTGTCAGACGTTGCATTTTCACTACCAGTAGCGCTAGGCATGGCAGTCAGGCTGCGGTACACGTTCAACATGGAATCAAGCAGGGTCTGACTCTGCTGCTGGTCAAGTTCGTTTGCAATCTGCGAGACAGAAGCAGGCAGACCAGCGGTGGACTTCAGACACATTGCGCCCAGTTCCTTGACCTTGTTGAGCGCATTCTCGTCCACAAGGCAGTTGGTAAACACCATGATGGACTGAATGAACTGCGCCACACCGTCCAGACGGTTGCTTTCAAGGTCGTTGATGGCATCCAACACAGGAATAGCCGGTTCAAACAGGCCCATCCGCTCCGGGTTGAGCTTGTATTCGACCATCGGCAACATTCCAAGAGAATGATTGTCCGATTTTGTGACCTTGCCGTTGTCGATTTCAAAGTACTGGTTTGGCGTGTACACGCAAATCAGGTCGTTCAAGTCGTTCTGATAATTGCGCGGGATATGCAGCACGTTGGCGATGGGCTTGTGTCCGATGCCGGAGTTGTAAACCACATACGCCATGTCGGGGTCGGGAACGTCCACTAGCAGGGGCGTTTCGTCCGGGTAGTTTCCGCTGTCCCCCTTGTCAGGAAGAACAATGCGGTACCCCTGTCCGCACTCCAACATCCACTGCCAAAGCCGCCGATCAAGCGAATCTTTGCCCTCATACTGCAAGGCGTTAGACAGACGGGCAATTTCCTCACCGTCACCTGTTGCCGTTTTAGACCGCACATAAGAGCACGGCGTACCGCTCATATATCCTGTGTAGAAGCCAACGCACTCGTTAGCGTGGTTCTCTACAATGCGATTGGTGATTTCGGCGTGGTATTCCTTCGTGCGATGAAGGACAGGCTGGTTACCCAAGTAGTAGTTGTGCAAGAAACGAATCTCATTCTTGTTCAGCAGATGAATAGGCTCTGCTTTGCCCATTACCACTTTCAGTACATTTTCCCGATTGATTTCCGTCTCCGGGCTTTCAATCGGTCTGCGTCCGGTCAGTGGCTCATTCAAAAAACCGCCAACGACCATCTGATACTCAGCCATGTGTTCCTCCTTCCTGGCAAAATAAAAAGCGCAGTAAGACAAACCTGTTAAGGTCTATCTCACTGCGCCAAAACTGCGCTTCAAAAGCTATTTACTTTTCGGGTGGATGGATGATTTTAACCCATCCTTCTTTCGTATCTCCTTCGATAACGCCCTTGCATCTGTCGCACTTGAAATGGTATCGTCCGTCCACTTCGCCAAGATAGCGGTTGCAGCGGACGTTCTTATAGATGGGGTTCTTCCGGATACAAGGGCAACAGATTCTAACTAGCATAAGCGTTCCTTTCGTTGGATTTCTGGAAACAGGCTGTTGAGCACAGACCTGTCAGAAGCTACTGGGAAACTATTCGCACTTCCAGCCGTGCTATTCTTCGCCCGAAGAAAGCCATTGCAGCCTTTACATTCAGTTGTCGGACAAACGTAAACAGGTCAGCTGCAATTTTGGTGCTGCATAATGGATTTGAACCAATGTATGTCCGGTTATGAGCCGGATGCTCTAGCCATACTGAGCTAATGCAACATAAAACCCGGCTTAATTGATTAACCGCTGCTCTTTGCAATGTCATGCCTAACCATTGCATCGAGAGTCGGGAATAGCGATGGAGGTTTGAATAAAAAAGGAGAATATGGTTGTGCTGCGTAACGGAATCGAACCGTTGCTTGCCAGAAGAGGGGGAGTATTCTGGCATTCCCAACCAGAAGGGAACGCAACATATAAACCCGGTGAATGGAAAGAGTGAAAAACATTCACCGGTGAAGGAGGAATATGCTCGTTGACACGCAAGCGAGTAAAAATGACAAAACCTCGCTGCGCCGTGATATTCCTTAAGGGAAGCTGCAAAACTTCCTGCGTACATTATAAGCCTTGTCAAGTAGTGAAATCAAATAAATAGACCCAGCGAACACAATATATTGTGTTTTTAATCAAAATGGCCTCTTGACAGGCTCAATTTTACTGATTCCGTTGTACAATTCATCGGCAAGCTGCGCCAGGCTATCCGGTGCATCATCGTGCGGAACTTTTCCAAGCTGCGTGAACATCGTCACCTGTTCCATGAATGCCTTGTACTCTTTTGACTGGTGCTTCTCGTCAAGGAAGTAGAACCGCTTGATGTCCGGCGCATACTGGATGATCCTGGACAGCTTGCTTTGACCACTTGGCGCACGCTGGCTGCGAACAGAACAGTGATAGCCCTGCTGCCGGAGCTGGCTGTCTACCACGTCACAGTATTCGTCACCGCCGTTGTTGGCTTCGCCGCGTACCACGTTGATTTTGTGCTGGATGATTTTGCCCACGACTTCCGGTCTGGTCACGGTCTTGTCGCCGTTATTGAACACAAGGTCTGGGATGAACACAGCATCTCCGTACACATAAGCAATAGGACAAGCGGTAAAATCACCGCCGCCCCATGCAATGTCCATGACCATGAGCTTGCGATCAGGCTCTCCATCAGGCAGAACGCCGTTGAAATACCGCAGTTCATCGGCAGGGAACAGCAGACCTTCACGCACATAGGGCTTGCCCATGTATTTTGCCCACCATGTTGCGTCATCAATGCTGGATTTCATATCGGCATAGTAGGCATCGTCAAATCCAACACCGTAGTCATAGTTGAAGTTGCTGTGTCCGTTCTCGTCCACAGCGGGAATCACCCGGAATCTATACTTCGGGTTGTCTGCATACTGGTTTTGGATGCGTCCCAGAGGGTCAAGCACGTTCCAGCGTGTGCCGACCATAAGCTCCAATGCGCCCTGCTTTTTACGGTCTTTTAGCTGGTTCAGATAAGCATCGTACTTGTTGTTCAGACGCTCAACGTTCAGACTTTCTTCCAAGTCTTCAATCAAGTCATCGCTGTACAGAACGCCGCCCTCGCCGATTTCAACTGCACCAGTCAGCGTACCGCCAATAGAGCGGCAAGTCAGGGTGGGAAAACGCTTTTTACGGTTCAGGTCAACGCTTTCGTCCTTTGCGCTTTTGTCTACAAGCTGAACATCAGGGAAGATTTTGCCCCAATTATAGGTCACAGAGTCAGTGATGATAGACAACACTTCGCCGTAGAAGCCATTGGTCAGCTTGTCAGAGTGCCCGCTCATAACCGATGCAACGTCAGGACGGTTGCCCATTAGCCATGTGATGAAGAAAATGCACAGCGTACTCTTGCCCACGCGAGCCGGAAGACTGACCCCCAAGAAATCTATCCGCTTATAGAACAAATCCTCTAAGTCATCTGCCAGCACCTTCAGCACTCTGCGTCTAGGCTGATAGAACTTCTTTTCCGGCGCACGATTCCATTCAAGGTAAATGCAATAGCTGTCGAACACATCCTTTGATTCAAACAGGTACGTCCGGCTGATAATGTCATAAACTTTCGCCACGCCCTCGCCTGTTTTCATCTTGCTTATCATGGTTGCACAGACAGAGCGTAGCTCACCAGAGTATTTGTAGGCATCGAACCGCTTGTCTTGCGGCAGGGCATCTCTTAGGTTCACCACCGCCTGAAACCAGTCCTCATAGACCTGTGCTTCGATCGGATTCTGCTTTGCATACGCTTTGATGCTGTTAATGATGGCAATGCACTGCTTTGGCTGCATAAAAAAATAGGCACCCCCTACCTGAAAATGTAAAGAGTGCCTACAACTGCACAAAAATCAAATATTCGGTTTTATTCTAAGTTGCGAACAATGTCACCTCGCGTCTTTCAAACGGTTTGCGTCATAATCCGTAAACATAGCTGCTGCAATCTTCATAGCTTCTTCTATTGTAGGAGCCTTGATGAATGCTCTGCATCCAAACAAAACTCCACTTGAGTTTGTTTTGTTATCTTCTGGAATGACGTAGATTTTTCCGTTTTCGCGTTTGGCAAGCCATGTAGGAGTGTTCCTGTATGCTTCTTCTTTCGCCTTGCGTTCAGCTTCCATTTTTTCACGGACTTCCTTAAAAATAACATCAGCTTTCCGCTCTGCATCTTGCTTAGACCACGCATCGACATAAGCGAATCCGTGACCCATGATAACATTTTTCTCAACGTTATCTAAATGCGATTCACGGCAATCTGCGCCACCATAGGCGTAAACCGTATAAGTGAGTGGTTTTGCCGTCAACTCTTCGTTATCCTCGTATTCTTCAACATTGGCATCGTACATCTCTGCGATTTTCTTCGCACGTCTACGGCTCTCGGTCAGAGTAATGATGTGATAATCCGTGTATTCACCGCTTGTCACTGCGTAAAGTTTTCTAGCCATACTTTCACCTGTTCTGTTCAGCAATCCGATACCATGTCTGGCGGGTTAGATAAATCCGTGTTCCTTTGCGTAGGATTCAAGATGCGGGCATTTGTCCAAAAGCGGATTGTCCTTGACGCATTCTTTGACCGCTTCGTCAATTCCAACTTCAAGAACATACTCTAATATACCAGCGGTTACGTTTTTTATGAACCGATTGCAACCTTCCGATTCTTCCCAATTCATCTGTTTCATAGCAATCCCCTTTTACTCATCGCAAACAGTCGGCTCACGCTTTCCATCTGAACCGAGTTTCGTCAAATAGTTTATGTATCTTTTGAAGATTGTATCGTCTTGACCAAATGAAACATAAACTGCGAGCATAATTTGAATCGCGTTATCTGTATTCTTTGGTTCTACGATAATTTCCTCATTTTCAAATTCGACAGTGCAATTTGCTTGCTCGCAAACATACAAAAACGAGAACAGTTCTGTGCATCCGGGAAAGTCGAACACTGAACGTAGTTTGATTTTTCCACCTGCTACAATTAAATGCCCATAAGGAGAATCTGCTATCAAATTATATTTTTTCATGTTAGTATACCCTTTCTGCTGATTTTATATTGCCACACCTCAACAGAAATGGTATAATACTGATGTACTATCATCCTGTTGAGGGATTGGTGGTTCTTGTTTGTAGCAGCGGCCTGTGGTGGGTCGCTGCTTTTTATTTTTCCTCTTTATTGGCATACTTTCGTGTGGTGACCGCATCAGTGATACCATACTTTTCACGATACTTTTTGACCGTGCGCCAGAACGTAGCAGATTTCAGCCCAAGTTCGTTCATCATAATCTTCGGCGTGGTCTTTCCATTCTGCCAGTCGTTATAAAGCTGCCGAAACTTCTCTTCGTCCACTTCGACAGGCTTTCTGCCTTTATACTTGCCTTCTGCTTTTGCGATTTCGATTCCCTCCTTCTGCCGTGCCAACATCGTTTCGCGTTCCAGTTGTGCTAGAGCTGCAAACACAGTCAGCATAAATTTTCCGTTAGGCGTAGAAGTGTCGATGTTTTCTTTCTGGCTGACGAACTTTACATTCTTTTTTTCAAGTTCTTCAACGATTTCCAGAAGGTCTTTTGTGGAACGAGCCAGACGGCTGAAGCTCTCAATCACAAGAGTATCGCCCTCACGAACAAACGCCAGCATCTCTTTCAACTGCGGGCGATCAGTGTTCTTTCCGCTCATTTTATCGATGAACACCTTTTCAACGCCAAGCTGCTCCATAATGACTTCCTGACGAGCCGTGTTCTGCCCGGTTGTCGAAACTCTTACATACCCAACTTTCATTTTTGCGCCCTCTCTTTCTATCACAGATTATATCGCATTTTGATAGTACTGTCAATAACATTTTTGATAGTTGAAGTTGCGTAAATTGTTTATTTCGACCATTTTATATATAAAAATTCGGACATTCTATTCAATTGACCTAAATGGGACAAAGATTTAAAATATCTTCACAAACAAAAAATCCACCAGCCAAAAGCTGATGGACTGTCTGCAATAGAAAGGAGCAAAAAACATGAACTTTCCCACGACAACCGAAGAATTTCTGAAAACCCTCGCCCACGGCAAAGAACCGACCAGCGAGGACAGGGAGTACGCAGAAGCACTGGGTAAACTGTCCGAACTGAACTACCGGGCAGGGTACGAAGCGGGAGCAGCCAAAAACAACAGTTAAATTTTGTGCAAGTCTACAAACTTTTAGATTTTGTACAGATACCAGTACTACATTAAGCGTTTGCGTAATTGACAAACCACAACATATTGCATATACTGGTTGCACTTACATGAAGGGAGGTGAGTTTATGTACAGTCCTTATCTCGAACGGCACAATCACACGTTCACTGTTGCACTTACCGAACGGCAGTTCCAGTGGCTGAAAGCCTATTGCACCGAACACAAGGTCGCACAGGCAGCAGCCATCCGTGACACATTCTTTGAAGTGCATCCAATCCCGGAGACCAATGAAAACGAAAAATGATACGTCCGCTAAAGTTTGCCGACAGCAGCGAACGTATCATGAACCACTCAGAGAGTATAGACCCTCTTTGGGTTATTATACCAGAGATGGCCTGCTCTCGCAAGATGGAAAGGCTAAATTTCTATGAATAATAATCTCGAAACCATCCGAATCTTCTCTGAAGATGTTATCCCAGTGTACGACACTGACACCGGCGAAAAGGTTGTGCTTGGTCGGGAGCTGCACGAACGGCTCAAAATCAAGACCGCATACAAAGACTGGATTAAGCGCATGATTGACATTGGTTTTGTCGAAGGAACGGACTTTTCAGTTTTGCTCAAAAATGAGCAAAACCCTCTTGGTGGCCGTCCTAGCGCAGACCATGTTCTTAGCCTTGATATGGCAAAGCACATTGCGATGATTCAGCGGACGCCGCAGGGCATGGAGATTCGCCAGAAGCTGATTGACCTTGAGAAGAACGTGGCCGTCAACCAGTTTGCAGGGGCATCCAAAGAACTGCAAGCAATCCTTGTGATTGACCAGCGCACCATGAAGCAGGAGCAACGTATTTCCGCTCTTGAGAATACTATGACCATCGACTACAACCAGCAGCGTGTGTTGAAGCGTGTCGTGAACACGGTGGTCATCAACGCTCTTGGCGGCATGGACAGCCCAGCCTACAAGAGCCGCAGCGTCTCTCAGAAGCTGTTTATGGAATGCAACCGGGACATTCAGGACTGGTTCAATGTGAACAGCAGAAACAACGTGCCGAAGAAGCGGTTTGATGAAGCTGTCGAGTACATCAAGAAGTGGAGACCATGCGCAAACTCCGTTATGTTGATTCAGGTCACAAACGGCCAGACCCAGATGCCCATGTGAAAGGAGAATAACTATGCTTACCGCAGATAAGATTCAGAATATGGGGGAATACCTCAACTACGCTTTCGAGACCATGCTGAAGCTCTGGCGCGCCGTTGACTACGGCGAGTGCGTCCACGAGCCTGTTATCGCTTGTGACGGAAAGGTTGTCGATAGCGGTCAGCTTTCCTTTGAACCGGACGAGAACGGCGAGATCGAGCCTGTTCTGCTCCGGGACAACAAGTGCATCATGAACGATGTGAAGTATTGGATGCCCCTGCCTAATGTTGAGTATCATCCCTATCACTCTGAAATTGTAAAGTAAACAGCCTATAAGAAAAGCCAGTGGTTAGAGAACATCTAGCCGCTGGCTTTTTGTGTTATGCGATTATTCCTCTACGAGGTCTGCGTACTTGACTTCAATTCTGGGCAGTTCATCAGTAGTGCTGGTCAATGCTCTGGTGATTTTTTCAAGCCCGGTAAACTCACCATAGACGGTGATAATATCATCGTCCAGAATCTTCACAGCATCGCCGCCACGCTTATCCAGCATATAATACTCGTCATCAGCATAGAAGCCATATCCGCTGTTGTCCGTGTAAGTTCTCCATGCTTTCTCGCTACCGGAGAAGTTTGCGTCAATAATCTGCGAGACCTTTACTTTGACTACAATCTTAGTTCCTTCATACTTTTCAGGATAACGGCACAGTTCCTTATAGTCCACAGTCTGGCACTCTGCCTTGTAATCGTCCTCGCTAATTTCAGGCACAACAGATGCAACGGAAGAAGCGGAGGATGCGCTTGCCTTGTTAGACGTAGCGTCCTTGTAGCCCTCTTCAAAGCCTTTCTTGCCGCTATCGCTAGAGCCACCAATAGCAGACAAGACAATCAAAACAATGATGGCGATGAACCACCAGCGCTTATAGATGGGCGGCTTATTCTTACCGCCACACTGAGGGCAGACCTTTGCACTTGCGGCAATCTCTGCGCCACAGTGCTTGCACGTTGTCATTTTACTTTTAGCCATTGTAGATTCCTCCCTTTCAAGGCTTGTAAGGCAAGTATAGCACAGAACACAGACCCTTTGTAGGGGTCTTTTTGTTTTTGCGCGGAATTTTTGAGATTGACAATAGGGGTGGGGCGTTTTGCGCAGAAAAGAGGGGGTGGGTAGGAAAGAGAAACGCCTTTTTTGAATTTTTTCTACGCAAGGTGTCGACCACCCCACCCCCGGCTCTCCCTGTATACCCCACCGGTGACCCCTGCCAGCCCCAGCGCACCCGGACAGACTGCACAGCACAGGCAGCAGGGCAGGCCATGCAAGACACGGCGTACAGACACACACGCCCAGACGCTGGACACGCTGCACCGGTCTGCACTCGATACCAGACAGGCCACGCTGGGCAATCGGGACGGCGGCGGGGCTGGAGGGCGGGCAATCCATCTATCATGTGCATTATGATAGCTCTATCACAAGCATGGTATATTGATAGCAATATGAACAAATATCACAAGGATATTTTGTTGTTTCTTGTGATAGCAAATTGCTATCTATCTATTGACATACCATCCTATTGATAGTATAATAAAGGCACAAACAAGAACAAACCACATTGAACCAAAACAGGAGGACAAAAACCATGAAAATCGATATTACAAAGTACTGGGAACGCCTGTGGGCGGAAGGCCTCTTTGCTGCAATCATCCTTGAAGAGGATTTCAACCTCGACGAAAACGGGGCACCTCGTGCGGACTGCACCAACTGGGAGCAAGATTTCCGCGCAGAGCTCAACGGCTATATTACCGACAACAAGTGCTGCGAGGAGCGTAAAGAGGACTACAGCAAGGCTCTTGCGATTCTTGGCGAGATGGAGCAGGCAGCAGCAGAACAGGACAACGCCCCCGCCGCCCCTGCCGCCCCAGACTACGCCGCACTTGCCGATACCATCCGCGCCGAACTCAACGCCCGCCACGATCGCAGCGTATGGGATAAGGCCGTCACGCTGTACGCACTCGATCTGTTGGACGATGTGCAGGAGGGCGCGGACAACATGGAGCGCTTGCCCCTTGACGGTGCAGAGCTTGAGCGGTGGGCGCTCAACGGTGCAAGCTGCTGGGAGCAGTACAGCAATGGCGGTTGCTCCCTCTGCTATGATGCCGATATTGCCGCCCGCGTTTGCACCCCGTCCGAACTCAAGCGTAAACACGGCGGAGCGTATAAGCCCAATAGCCGGGAAACGTGGCTTGACGTGCAAGCCCGTGCGCTGTACCAAGCTTGCAACCGTATCCGCACCATCTGCCGCGCCAACGGCCTGTATTATAAGGAGGTCTAAAAATGACGTTGTTTGAAGAAAAGGTGAACGAATACCGAGAAAACAAGCGGCTTTTAGAAGAGCTTGAAGCAATGAACGAAAGCATTAAAGCAGATATTATCTGCATGATGCAAGGTGCGCCGGAAATGGCGCAGGGTACGGCAAAAGCCATTTACAAAGATGTGCAGAGTGTCCGGCTAGATAGCAAGCTACTCAAGACGCTGCACCCGGATGTGTATGCAGAGTGTAGCAGCAAGACCACCTACAAGCGTTTTAGTGTGGTATAAGGGGGCGCAAATTATGTTATATTATCGTGTTCCGGCAGGGCTTGACGGGCGGGCGGTTGTGTCCGCTGGCGCATATTGCGGCAAGGTCAAGCGGTATTTAATCGGCGGCGAACTGTACACGGCCAAAGAGTGCGCCCGTTATGGTATCAGCACGGAAGGGCTTGACCTTGTTACAATCTCACAGCGTCGCACCTTTACCAATTTTGGCGTTAGACTGGAGGTGCACGCATGATGCTATCTTGCATCCTGTTCATCTTTTGGTTTTTCTCAGCGCTGTTTAAGGCGTCCAAATAAGAAGCATTCCACCCGGTCAGAAATGGCCGGGCTTTTCTTTTGCCTTGCACCTGCTGAGGGTGCAGGGCTTTTATTTTGCCCGGCGTGGTATTAGACCCACACAAGCGTTCACAGCGGCTTTTCTGATATCAATGCAATTTATACAGCCAAAACATCAAAAGCGTTTACAGGGCTTTACAGTGGCGTTTCCGTTGATTTGACCCATTCCAGCGCACACAATATAACAGCCACACAAACCGCCTATGCACCGCCTGCACCACACTAGAGGGCATACCATCAAGCGCAGCACCTCCACCGATACCAGATACCACCGCCACGCCGGACGCGGTACAGGGCAGGGCAGCCGCCTATTATAATCGCCTATTATAATAAGGTATATATAAGGGTGCGTTCCTGTTATGGATCCATGCCAGACGGTGCAGCATAGCGCAGACCATGCCAGCGGCAGGGGCGCGGAACCCTTGACGGCTGCCGCCGCATCTCTTTTCGGGCTTTCGCCCGATAGCCAATAAGGATCAGCAATAGTCGCAGCGTTTTCTTGCGAACCGTCGTCAAATAGTCGTATATTTTTTGTGTGAAATAGTCGTTTGCCTTTTAGAAAAAGAGAGGTGCGATAGTCGCTAAGTCATCCGACCTCCCCCAAAATCAATAACTGTCAAGACACCTATCAATTTTAATCCCAATCGCATTACCTCAAAATCTTTAATAATCGTACTTATTATAATAGTCGCAGATAATTACTCAATCTTTTTAGCTATTATTCTGCTAAAATAGTCGTATCATCCGATTCGGTTCATTCTTCTACGATTTAATTGCCATTAGTCGTTTGTTAAATACCTCAATACTTTTAACTGTCCAACAATACCGTCCGTCTGGTCAGTCGCTTTCAACTTGTAATCAGCTGCTTATACCGCTATGCAACATTTATACATATTCAACCGACTACAAAATGAAGTCAATTCTCCATGTGAGATAGTCGTAGACTATCCACCAGTCCGAACCTCACGCCAGCTCTCGCCTACGGTTTTCTCTGCTTGCTTTGCAATTTCGCATAACTGTTATTTATTCACTTTTGAACTATCATGGCACACCCGGCTCCGTCAACGCACGCGCTGGCGCATATAACGCCCGCGGACGCGCTAAATACACGGGGAGGGAAAGGGGGAGCACGGAAGATGTTAGGGGGATTATAGGGGGTAATAGGGGTTGTAGGGGAAAGAGGGGGACAAAAGGGGGGAAGAGGAAACAAGGGGGAAAGGGGACAAAAAATTGAAAGCCATTTCCGAAAGTGATTGTCGAAGCGTTTTTTCGTCTCACACATCTTGCTTTCGTCCCAATCAGCCCTGCGATTAGACAAATAGTCACTATCATCTGCCCATCTGGCTGCTATCATCGCCGGAAATGCGTGTAAGAGTCTGTCTGTCGCGTTTTTCTGATTGACCCGATAACTTTCACGTCTGACCCTGAAAAGCCATTCTCCCCGCTTATACATCGGTCTGGTTGCGTGGTCTAGTCTGGAACGCACCATCAGCATCAACGGAAAGCCGCTTACAAGCGTCTGTGGCGCGTTTTTGTGATGAATTCGATAAAGTTATCGTCTAGCATTCAAAACGCCTTAAAACAGGCTTTCTCGTGGAGCTGGCAAAAACAAAAGGCTGCCATTGCTGACAGCCCATGTGCTCAATCCATCCAAGTATACTCTTGAAACCGTTGAATCTGCTTGTTAAACGTGATGGGAAGGTCGCCTATCTCACCTTCCTTGTTCTTGCTTAGCCGGAACAGGTACTTGTCGGGGTTGTCACCGGACAAAAGGATGATTGCATCAGCGTCCTGTTCAATCTGTCCGCTCTCTCGCAAGTCGGAGTTGGTAGGCGTTGCTCCTGACTTGGATGGGTTTCGATTGAGCTGTGCCAGCGCCACCACGACAATGCTTGTGGTCTGTGCCAACTCGTGTAAGGCAATGGATATGGCTGTAATGGCGGCATATCTGTCCTTTGCGCCTGTTTCGTGGATGAGTTGAAGATAGTCTACGAAGACGACCTGAGCCTTTTTACGGAGAGCCTGAGCCTTCATCCACGCCACGTTCTTCCCGGCAGCGGAGCGAATGTAAAGGGGCATTTTCATGTTCTTTGCCTGTCCGTCAATCTCATTCAAGCTGACCGCCTTATTTTTCACCGTGTCAAGAGGGCAGTATATTTGATTAGCCATCAGACGTGCGCCCAACTTGCGTTTGCTGGTTTCTAAGCTGAAATAGTACACGGTGTAGTCCTGCTTTGCCATGCTTGCTGCTATTTGCAAGGACAGGGCTGTTTTGCCCGCAGACGGTCTGCCGCCGATGATGATGAAATCACCCGGTGAGATGTGTAGCGCTTCATCCAGACGCTCTAGGCCTGTCTTGATGTACACAGGCTTCTCGTCCATGTGAAGCACATAGTCGTTCAGCACATCCTCGTATGTCCACGCATCTTCTTCCTCAGCTTTCAGGCTCATTGCTTCGCCCATCTGCTGGTAAATGTCTGATAGATCAGAATAGTCGGTAAGCTCGCTGGTCATCTGAAATGCCAGACCTTGCACACGAGTGAGTGCAGCTTGTTCTCTGATAAGCTGTACCCAACGCTGCATCTGCTCCCTGTCAATTAGCACACACTCTGATTCACAGGTTTGTACACACGCCAAGAGCGTCTGCGCTACGTCTGGATGCTGCGTGTTTATCTCGACTATATCTATCTTACCCCTAGCCGTCCAATAGCCCTGAACAGCCGCAAAAGCGTCTCTCAGCTCAGGTCTGAATAAGTCAAGTTCAAGGTCTGGTATGATTTCATCCACAACGCCCGGCTTGCAGAGCATCAGCGCGCCGATAAATACCGTTTGAACGTCCATTGTCATAGTCTAGGAAACTCCATCTTCGTACTTTGCTCGTACTGGTCATCCTGTTTTAATGCGTAAATGTCCTGCCATCCAGCATAGATGCTCTGGTCAAGGATGGCTTTCCAGTCATGCCGATCAAACTTTTCTAGCTTGTTGCATAGCATCTGTTTTGCCCGATCTGTCATAGGCTTTTTGATTCTTGTACGCATCTGTGCGAACTCTCGCAGGGATTCCAGCAGGGCTTTATCGCCATGAGCAAAGTCTGAAAAGATGTCAGATTTCTTCTTGACCGCACTTTCCGGCAAGGTCTTGACGTTCATTTGACCGTCAGTTGATACAATGGGCTCATTATCATCTGACTTCGAACTCATAGATGAGCTGACTTTCATCTCATTTATGACATGAGGATGAGCTGACTTTCGTGTAGACCATCCTTTTGACGCAATATCGCTTCTTTTTCGTTCTTCATCGAGCAGATGCTTAATCAAAATAAAACAAGATTCTGCTTTTTTTGAGTTCAAAGTTGCGTCTTTTCCTTCAAAAACGTATGCGCAGATTGAATCGTAGAGTTCCAACTTCTCTTTACTTTTCAGTGTGGAGATGGCTTCAAAGTAGTATCGCTGAAATGTAAAGCTGTCTCGTTTTTTGTCCATGCTCAGTCCTCTTTGTAGCGTTTGTTCCATTCTTCGATAGCATTTTTGCGCCCATCACTAACGATTTCGATTTCTCCACTATTGTTCATTCTAAACTCGATTCTATACTCTCTATCGGGATTTGTGGCACCGCATTTGGCGCATCGGATGTTGAATTCATATCCTTTCAGAAGGTTACGTGAAAAATCAGCCTTTATAGAAAACACGGCTTTCCCACCGCAGAACGGGCATCTCTTAAGTTCTGTCATTTTCTAAATCCCTCTCTCGTTCTCGTGATTCGCTTATGTGCCTTGACAGGCCTTTCGCCTTTACCGTACGCTGGGCGAATATGTTTTGCCTTGATGTACCCGCAAGGCGGCTTCGGCCCAAAGTCGAAAAGGCTCAAGTCCATAACGATGATTCCAAACTTCTTGTTTGTCATATTTGTTCCTCCACAGGCGATTCTGGCATATACGCCCAATATTCAATTTTTGAGTGATGCAAACAACACCCGTTATCGTTCATCCAATCAAATTCTGGCATTCCATGCCGAAGGTCTTTTACAAGTCCTCCGCATGACACAGCCCTGTCTATCTTCCTTTTGAAAAAATCAAAATACAGCCCAGACAGTAAAATCCTTCCTGATGAAAAGTAGCCATTTCCATTGTCAAACAGTGGCGGGGATCCTTCTTTTTTAAGAGAATGCCAAACAATTTTGCTCTCCATACCTGCCACCTCATACCATCGGAAACGCCATCCAATGCGTCACCGTCACATCTTTCGGCAGTCTCTCGCCTATCTCATCCCAGAACTGACCATCTGCGTAACAGCCAAGAAAGTACGCTGTCGGCGAGGTTCCTTGCAACATTTTTCCATCTTTATCACGCCACGTTGTCTTAGCCGCAAGCAACAAAGGTGTCGTTCGTTCTTTTGGTGGTTCGCTTGCTGGATGCCAAAGCGTGTTAGCCATTGTTATACCTCGCAGTAGCAAGAACGACTACATATCCAATTAAGAAAATAGCAACGTTTATAACCGCACAAGCAACAACCTTTATAACGATACTATCAATATATTCGTCCAAAATTTCCCAAAGGATATATCGCTCAAACAGATAAATGGGGGATACAAACAATATACCAACCATCGTTGTCAAAACGATACCTAAAGCGACTTCATATATCGGCATTGCCCTTTCTCCCTTCAATCTCCATCCCATACACCGTCAGGCCGCATCTTTGCAAATGCCAGCAAACCATACAAGGCGCGTTTGGCGTTGCCCTCTGTGGCGTTCCAGTAGTCGCTATCGTCTACATCGTCACCTAGTGCGGAGATGGCCTTTTCAAGCATCGGGATGCTCTCTGCGCCTGTTTTGCCGTAGATGGAGCGGATGCCGCCATCCCCAAACACTTCCGGTCGATAATAGAAGTGACTATAATTATAGGTGACGTTGAGCCACAGTTCTTTTGTACCGCCCATAGCGTGCATACCACCAGCGATAAAATGCGTACTATCTGCTTTGAGCGGTTTATGCGTTACTGGGTCGCACAGTGAAATATCATAGCTCATCTTTCTTCTCCCATTCCTTGCATCCACGTTCATCCCACACGAAGTCTGCAACGTGTTCTGACTGGTCGTTCACGCACACGCCCTCCGGCTCTGCGTACCATTTGCAAGAGCCACAGGACGGCTCAGATTTGTTCTTACAGGATTCTGCCGTGCATCGGATGACTTTGCCAGCAGAGAACTGTTTGATGCCCATGCAAGAGCAATGTTCGGTGGTGCAGTAAACGTCCATTATATCTGCCCTCTCTTTCTCCTTCTGTTGGCATTAAATCGCCCGATCACTCGCTTATACTCCTCATAGCACTCCGGGCACAGGTCGCCTGTGTCCCTGCGCCACGCCCAGTCTTTGAAATATTCGTCAGGGTTCATCATCCTGCAGCCCAGAACTGCTCCGCAGCGGTCGCACACTCGCTTGTGGTAGATTCCTCTGTCAGTTTGCATTATTTGTCACCTCATGTTTTATCCACATACAATTTGAGTTCTGGCAATCGGAACAATCACTAGTGCATTTTTTTGCTTCATTCCGATATTTCTCCTTGTAATATTCGTCCCAGAACGCTCTTTTCTTTTCACGGTCTCGCAGATATGTATCAAAGTCTCCACGGCAACGCCTGTATTCCAAAAACTCTTTTCCTCTTCTTCCAAGGGTTCGATATAAATAGTAGATTTTGGAAATCATATCAAACGTGAGTTTCAAAAAGAAGCTTGCAATAAAGAGCATACCGGCACATCCAGCAACGCAGAACGATACATCCTTTGCGGTTTCGTAAATATTAGCAAACATTATTTGTCCTTCCCAACATCCTTAAACAGGATTTCTTTGTAGGCTTTCCAGTCTTTGATTTTGCACGGAATATCCGTACCGGGTACGGTTTTTTTCAGCCCATCCATCTGCCAGACGTTCCATGAGATGATGTCTGCGATGCAGTCAAGAAACATAGGCATACAGCCGATTTCAAGCCGTTTTGCATCAAACCGATACCTAAAATTTTCAACCAGCGTCAGGAATAGGTTGCATCTTGCCAGCAAGAGATTGTCTCCCTGCCACTCATAGCCGTATGTCGATGCGTAGGCGCTAATTGCCCAGCACATCCACATATCGTAGTCATGGAACTGCTCTGCCAGAGCATTCAGCTTCCTATCCAACAGACCAATTCTGTCCGGTACAGCAATCATCTGCCCTGTTGTGGTATCATATCTGCTTGTCAGGAATGGTGCTTCGCCACAGGTTACTTCAAGGCAAGTCTTGTTGATGTACTCCTTCCAGTCCTCGCCCTTCAGGTCGTGTTCAGCAACGTCTGCCATTTTCTTGCAGACCCATGTTGGAGTGAACACCTCTGCTTTCTTGCTGGTTCGCTTCTTTTGGTCTGCAAGTCGTTTCTGCACACGAGGGACAAGCTGAACATTGTCCAGTTGTTCCAGTGTAATTTCATCCGCAAAGTCCACGCCCAGTTCAGGCGGCGGGTCTGTCGCCCAGATGATGTTCTTTCCTGTCGTGTGGTCTTGCAAGAGGACAGGTAGGAACGTGCGTAGGCAAGGGTCTGAGAAGTCAATCAGTTTTCCCATTGGTCAGCCCTCACCATGATTTTGTTTTCCTCTTTCAGCCAGTCCTTGACACAATGAAAGCAATGCTCTCGGTTTTGGCAACGCTCCGGATCTCGATGCTTGATAAGCTCGCAGATGCCCGGTGTCAGGTTTTCCCTGATGTCATCGTCCGTCATAGAGCGAATGAAATCGCCGTTAGTCATGTTCTTCCACCTCTCTGTACTCCACATCAATCCCCTTCGGCAAAGCCGTCTGGTACTTCTGGGCGAGCTGTTCTGCGCTCTGAGCATCACCCAACGGCTGTTCAGGCGGCGCAACGGTAACTTCCACGTTGTCACGCATACCAAAGTAGTTCTTGGCTCGGAAAATCCACTCTGCTGGGTTCTCCTGACCATACATACCGTTGTATGCCCACATGGACTGCATTTGCAGAATCAGCTTTAAGATGTGCTTCTGCTGCAAGCTGTCGTCACGGCGCTTGCCTGTCATAATCTGTCTCAGGCTAGGCCATTCGATGCCCAACACCAGAGCAATCCATTCCACCACAGGGGAGATTCTGGCTTCGATGCAAGCGTCAAAGAAAAAGTCAAGGCGTTGCTGCACTTCAATGGGGTTGTTCATATCCACGCTCGGAAGGTCTCCAAAATACTTTGCCGCAATCATGCCGATGACCTTCTTGTCCTCTTCATCGCCGATTCTCGACTGCAAATCGCCTGTGTTCATCATCTTTGACTTCTCGATAGCCAACTCTTGCTGTTCTTTCACCTTTTTACTCACCTGCGAGCGGATAGATTTCCGCTTGTTAAGCATCTGCTGTTTCTTCTTTTCACGCTCTTTCTCACGCTTCGCAGCGGCTTCTTCTTTTGCCTTTTGCGCCCGCTTCTCACGTTTTTTCTTTTCAGCTTCGGTCAGCGGCGGTCTGCCACGACCACGCTTCTGGGGTGTTGCCATGTGTCAGACCTCCTTCGGTGGCTTTGGGAGCGGCATCCAATGGGTGACATTTTCAAAAGACACACATTCCCTTGCTTCGCACCAATAGCCGCTAGAACAAAAAAATGCAACCCAAATTCCAGCCTTTTTATCGTAAGCGAGAACATAATCGCTCATGTAATCGTCCTTCGGAACATCAGGAAGTCTATCTTCAACACTAATCCATTCGTTCACGTTCTCACCTCTTCATCTTCGTTTCGATTTTATCCAGCTCGGTTGCAATTCGCCAAACGGAACAGCAGTTGTCCAACTGTCGCCACCAAGCGCACTTTTCCTTCTCGCAGATGCACCGGCCAAGCGGATTGCTGGTCATCTTCATTGGGCAGTAAAGTTCGTTGTCCATTAGTTATTCTCCGTTCATTTCATAACATTTGCTTTCGTTATCGTTGAGTCCCAAACACCAAGCTAACTCGGAAGCAATTTTCTGATAAATGCCTTTGGCGTTAAGCTCAGTTTCGGATTTCGCACAGCCGCTATAAAGACCATACAGAAAAGCTAGTCTTTCACGCCCTACCATGTTAATTTCCTGAATCATCATTTCCACCCCATCACAACAGCCGTACAAACGACCAGATACACGTTTACGAACAGCCAGACAAGCATTGCCTGCTGTTTTTCAAACAGGCTGTTCGCCATGTTCATGATTGTTCGTTCGGACTGAACCACTACCGCCAGCAGGACTAGGCAGACCAGCCAGCGTGTTACAAATTCAAACATACTAATCCCTCACTGTTACATCGCAACTTATGGCTCTCATTGTTTCGCCACAAATCGGGCATTTTGGGCTTTCTGGATTCTTTTTCATCACTTCCGTTGCGAATCGAGGGTCTGTAATCTGCGTTTCAGTCCAACACGAATCGCACTTAAACTTTGCACTTGTCACGTACCGTTTCTGCGGTCGCATCCAGAAAGCGTCTTGAATTTCCTTTTGCGTTAAAAACGCAATAGTTTCTTCATGGTTCAATAATGCCATTGTTATCCTCCATCAAATCGTCCATGCTCAACTGACCGCTGACGTTGTCATCTTCCATCCACCAGCGAAAAACGTCTATTCCAGTTTGCCAGTCGCACGGTAAACTTTTTGCTTTTCTGACATCAAGCATTCGTTTGAACGCCGAGATGTACATTTTCTCGTAGACAGGCCAGCGCATAAACTCGCGCTGTCTGCCCCCCCTACCGGCCGCAGGACAGCCGATGCAACCAACACGTTTCTGTCCTTCGCAGTAAAGCGGGTTTATGGGCAAGTGTTCGCTGTGCGTGTAGTCCCACACATCATCGTCAGACCAGTCCACGATCGGATTGACGGTCATCTTGCCCTTGATGCTGCACGTTTCAAAAAGCTGCCTTTTTTCATCATTGTCTCCCATAAGAATGATGCGCTTCTCTTTGTCTTTGTGCATCAGCTCCATCACGCCACGACTATTCTTTCTCCGAGCGGATTCAGCCCACCGCACACCTGTTGCAATGAATCGGTTTTTGCCAGTGTTCTCTTTCAAAACATCACAGCAATACCGCACAAGTCGTGTAGGCGGCATCAGCTTTTGAGGGATCAGTGTCCACATGGACACTGGCTTGTCCTTGTACCGTGGCATGACAATAGAGCATTTGATTCCATGTTCTTCCATCGCTTTAAACTGCTCACGGATGAAATAGACCGTCTCCGGCGCATCTGCGGTGGTGTGGCTGTTGACCACCTCGAAGTCGATTCCAGCACGTTCAGCCAACGCTACAAGCAACTGTGAATCCTTGCCGCCAGAGTATGTGACCATCAGCGGCTTCTTGTACCGATGCTCAGATAGCCGTGCAGCGTCCTGCAAACGTGCAATCGCAAGCTGTTCCTTATCCATTGTTACCTCCATCTAACATCCTCTATGATGTTTGGATTTTCGTGCGATTGAAACTCATATAGACTGCATATGGTTTTCTTTCCGCAAATCGGGCAACTAGGAGTTTTTCCGCTATCCGCTAGAGTAGTTGCAATACGTTCATCGCACACATCGACGCTAGTGGTGCAGAAGTCGCAAGTGAACGTGGCTCTTTTAATGCGACAAAACTTCGGATTTCTTGAAGTAATCTCCGAAATGTCCTCTACCGACAACATTGCCATTAGCTCCACATCTCCCTTATTTCAAACCTTTCTTCTCTGCTCCAGACCAATCAAATTCCGCTTTGCACACAACACAGCACTTTGGTTTGTAATCCATCGGATTTTTCATCATCGGAAATCCGATTCTTGTTTTGCAAATTGGACATCCGAGATACCAATCATTAAAAAATTCATCTCGAATCATTTCAGGTTTAACGCTCATGTGCACATCTCCCTTAACCGTTTCTCGCACTCGCCGGACTTTGCGGTGATGTAATCCGCAAACTCGTCAGGGGTCATGTCCTCTTCTTTGAACTTGCCGACCATCTCCCAGTACCTGTCACCAATGCGGATGATTTTCTGCACCTGTTCATCGGTTAGGTCTGCATCGCACCGAAGGTTCTGAATCAGTGCGCCCCATGTGGCAGCGATGCCATCCAGAGCTATGCGGAATCCGTACAACTGGTTCTGTCGTGCGATTTTGCGGAGGTTGGTCGGCTTGACCTGTTTGCCGCACAAAGGGCAGTTCCCGAATTTATTCATCCGACTGCTCCTTATCTTGAAGGCGATGGAGCCAACGGTAGTATTTTTCACTTGCAATAATTTCAATTCGCTCATGCGCTTTTCTTTCATCCGAAGCACCAAGCGCAACCATGCACACCATAACATCTGCGTATTCCTCTTCAAACGCCTTTCGGCATTCTTCAACGCTCTTCGGTGTCGGGTTCGTTCCATCCAGCGCACGGCGCAGTTTCAACGCTGCCTGTGCCAGTTCGGACGCTTCTTCTGCCAACTGCGCCAAGATTTCGGTCTCGGGCAGAATGTCTGAAATTTTCCTTTGCATATCTCTACCTCTTTCAGTAGTATTCGATTTCAACCATTGAAGTGGATACAAGCTCAAATCGACCGTCTCCCAGAGGTATTTGGAGTAGTTTGTAATCTCTTGCACTAGAGATCGGAATCAGCTCGTTAAAGCTTTCCACCGTAATGGTGTACTTTGGATGCCGTGCGCTACCGTAACCTACTTTTTCAATTTCCGGGGAATAAACTGTAACATGGTAGCAAGGGTGGTCAGCGGTTTCAGTTTTAGTTTCGGCATCAGCAGATGTTGAACCACAGGATGTAAATAACAGTGTGAGTGACAGTGCCAGAATTGTAATCACAAGACAGATAAAACGATGATTGCTCACTTCTGTTCTCCTTTCAGTCGATGTACCGCCATGCAACAATTTTGGCATCGCTCGAAACCCACTCGCCACTACTTTGAAACCAGCGTTTATCGTTATATCTGCGGTACGCAATGTCGAGGTCTCCATTTTCAAGCTTTATTTCGACAGCCACGTTACATTGCGGTTGAGTAGTCATGTTGTTCCATTCGTTCTTGTTTCCGTTGTCTAGTATTTCTTTATTTGGCTCTAACCAGTCATTCAGTTCTTTCATGCAGGACGGACAAAGTTGAACTGGTTCTTCGCCCAGTCCAAAGCGGTTTCGTTCCACCGTACAATCCAAGAACAAAATCGAATTTGCTGTTCCGTAGCACTCGTTTATGCCAGGCACTTTCCGATTAAAAATCTCTCCACATCGGTCGCACTTAAATACCATTGCCATGTTCTTTCTCCAATCTCTTTAACAGCGCATCCACGTCATACCGCCAATGGACACGCATCATTTTTGCTTTGACCTCTATCCCCTCTTGCTCTGCCCATTGCCAAGGGATGCTCTTGCGGCTTTCATTGTATCGGAACGCCAGAACCTTGCTGGCAGGGATTGCAAAGGTGCGGTTGACTGCCCGGTAATTGACTATCACATGAGCGGTCTGACCGCTGTACCCCATTGCTTCCACCATGTCTGTGATGTGCTTTTCCTTGCGGTATTTGCACTTTGCCTTGTCGTACTTGCCGAACACCTTTTCCAGAGGGATAGAGGGCGTTTCAATGGTTTTCAGCTCAAACAGGTGGTTCATTGGGTAACGGTACACAAGGAAGTCGCAGATGTTGTCGATGGAAAAGGACAGGTTTTCGTTGCCGCCGTAGTAGGCGGAAGCACTGTCTTTCAGGCGGTAGCACCACGCATCGTATGGGACGGATGCTTTGAAGTCTGCTTCAAACTGCTTGCCGGTGTTCATGATTCAAAATCCGGAAAGCCAGGAAGATACATCCAATGCGTAACCGTGTCGTCGGCTAATTGGTATGTCCTGTTCCATTCCTTTGTTTTGCTGTCAAGCCATCCGATGTCTCTAAAGCATTCTCCGCTAGGTCTTACAACCAAAATCAAGAGAGGTTCATCGTATTTTGGCCTTTCGTCCTCAACTCTTATCCACGCCTCCGCTCCAAACGCTTCCTCAGGAAAAAATTTCGCCAAATTGCTATCGCACGTCTTTACAGAAACACGACGTACATTCTCAAAAATTTTGTCCGAACCAACAGGAAGCACAACTTCAAGCGTGTTTTCCTCAAGATTGTTTGCTTTACAAATCATCCTCGTTCACCTCTAAACCCATGAAACATGAGTTGCCTCGTCAGCGGGCTTTTCCATTTCCTTCATGATTCGCTTGTGTTCCTTGACCGTCATGTTATTCGGTACAAAGCACTCGTCTATATGTTTGAACGGACGCATACAATGTTTTATAGTATCTTGTGCTTCTTTTCGTGCCTTTTCGGCGCACATTTCGATGTAATCATCTTCAGTCATGTTGTAGTCAGTAATGCAATCAACTACCGAAGAAAACCTGCACAACAGACCATTAGGCTGTCTTGCAATAAAAGCCCCCATTTATCGTTCACCTCTAAATTCACTTCCGAGAAACCGCTTCTTGCCACGTTCCCGGTGTTTATCCTCATAATCGCGGTGGTACACGCTCTGGCTGTGGTTCAGCTCATACACGAATGCCTTACGTTCCTCGAAGTCTTTCTTCTCTGCTTTGTACTTCTCGCAAGTGTCGTGGCAAGCTTGGTGGCGTGATGGGCAGTCTTTGCAACAAGTAATCATTCTCCGCCAAATCTCCTTTTTGTTACAGCTACGCAGAAGCTTTCGATTTCACTTGCCCAGCGTGCAGTACCCTTGCCGTATGCTCTTTGCCATACCAAAGGGAAACCGCCCAGACCATCGAACAGGCTGCCCAGAGTGGGATTTTCTTTCAGGTAAGGGCGCATCTTTTGCACCAACCAAAACCATTGTGGCAAAGCGATTGAGTTGCCCAAAGCCTTATAACGTGGGGTATCCGCTGGCTTGTGTTTTTTGCCTTTGGTGTCCGTCCACTCTCCAATGTCCGTCCATCCGTCCGGGTAGCCTTGCAGACGTTCGCATTCAACAGGGGTCAGGCGGCGAATAATCCAACGGATGGTTTTTTCCGCAACTAACGGCCCGGAACTTGACCCATCGTTCTTACAGGTAAGCGTTGCCGTTTTGTCTCCTGTAACAGCTCCGTTATACACATCGACTGCAACAGAAGTTTTCTCTGCGATCAAAAGCTCGCTGCCATTGCCGATGTTTCCTGCTTTCGCTTTCAAGGTTGAGCATTTGTCGCTTTTCTTGTAGTGACTGAAAGACTGTTCGTTAAAAGTCTTGCGTTCGATAGCAATAGCCGTGTAGTCTGTGATTCTGTTTTCGTGGTCTCCTGTTATGGTCGGACAAGTTCTGCCATCGCCGTTTCCCCTTGCGTCATAGATAACTTTCTCGCTTGTTCGATCACATCCAGAATGGCTTGCCTGAGAATGTCCGGGAGTGGCTTCCCACGCCTTGATGCTCTCGCTAGGATTCCCTGACAGGCTCGTGCGCTCAAATAATATTTTTGCGGCACGTTGCCCTCCAAAATCTGCGACAAGAGCGATACGTTTTCTACGTTGGGGAACTCCCCAATATTGAGCGTCAAGCTGTCGCCAAGCCAAAGACCATCCGTTTCCAGCGATTGCTCCGGCTTTGCTCCATCTGCCCCCCCTACCCGAAGGTCGAGGAATTGAAACGTTTGGCTGTTCCACGCGGGCAAGTTCTTCCAGCACGGCTCTGAAATCTTCTCCTCCGTTGGAACTGAATGCTCCGGGCACGTTTTCCCAAACAGCGAAAGTTGGATACAGTCCATTTGTGCTTGACCTCATTTCTTTTATGATTCGAACCGCTTCTATGAATAGCCCGGAGCGTTCTCCGGCAAGTCCAGCCCTGCGTCCAGCAATGGACAAGTCCTGACATGGGCTACCGAACGTGATGCAATCCACAGGCTCTATCTTGTCGCCGTGAATTTTTGTGATGTCGCCCAAGTGTTTCATCTTTCAAAACGCCCGTCCAGCCAGATAGCGCAGCTCTTATATAAGGTAGGCGGTCAGGACTTCGCCGAAGCGAAAGCCTTGCTCATATCAGCGATAATGTCGTATCGATCTTGATATTTGCTGTACACAGTCGTTCCGGTTCCAAGACCAATCTGCGTCTGGTTGATGGAAGCAGGAACTATATAAATGCTTTCCTTCTCTTCGTTTTTTGCAATCAGAAAATAAACATCGCAAGTAGGGAATCGTTTTTCAAGATTAAACGAATAGCAAAAACTCTTATTTGCTCTGCTCGGCCTTGCCGTTTTCACATCAACCTTAACGCTGCCATTAACATAAAGGTCATAGGCGTATCTAGTTGACATTCGCTCAACCGCAAATCCATGTTCTTCCAGCAGTTTTGTAGCAAGGTCTTCGCCATACTTTCCGAATTGCGTTTCGCTTTCTTTCATTTCGATATTAAGGATTTCAGCTATTTTGTAATAGCCACCCGGAAAACGGCGAATTGCATTTGTCAACTTGTCGTTTCCGTAATACTTGCTCAATTCACTTCTTGATGGCATTCTGGTTAAACCAGTGGCAGACATACAGGCTTTCACATACAGCAAGATTTTATCTTGCGTCCAATGCGTTTTTTCTTCCCGATTCATGCGCATCTCCAATCAGAAGGGCAACGAATCATCATCGTCAATCACAGAGAAGTCATCTGCGTTGCCCTGCGAGTAGTTTTGCGGTGCATCCTGCGCCCGATCAGAAGGCTTGCTGTCAGACTTGCCACCGCAGAAGTCAACCTTGTTCGCCATGATTTCCGTTGCGGTGCGGTTGTTTCCCTGCTTGTCGGTATACTTCCGGGTCTGGATGCTGCCAGTCACCAGAATTAGGCTACCCTTCTGGAACCACTTGGAAACGAACAGTGCCGTATTACCAAATGCGGTGCAGTTGAAGAAGTCGGTTTCCTTCTGACCACCACTCTGACGGTCGCAAGCAATGCTGAACGTGCAAACATCCTTGCCAGACTTCGTGACTTTAGCTTCAGGCGTGTGAACCAGACGACCCTGAATTGCAATAGAGTTAAGCATTGTTTAGCCCTCCTTCGGCTGTTTCTGGGCACAGTCCCAGCACAGGACGCGCCCAAAGCGTTTCTTCGTGCTTCTTGCAGTTTCCAGCGGAGTGACTGTGCGGTTGTTGTACTGAATAGGCTGCAACTGCTTTCCGCAGCAAGCGCATGGGGGGATGGTTTCCGCTTCCGTTTGCTTCTGTGCAGGCTTGTTTACCCTGCTTGCGGTCTGCTTCTGGTACTCGTCCGTGTCAGCGTCCTTCGTATCGTCAATGCAGAACAAACCGTTCAAGGCGTACTTTCTGGCGTAGCTACTAGACGTTCCAGTCACCTGCGCTGCATCCATCTTGGTTTTTTGCTCCGGTTCTCTTGCGTAAGCAGTAACCGTTACGCATCCACCATCCAGAGTTTCCACTTTTGCGGTCGCTTCGATGTAATGCCACCCCTCTAACACTTTAGGTTCATCAGAAAGGGTAAGAAGCAAACCGTGTTCTTTCAAAATTGGTTTGACTGCTTCCAAAATGTCCTCACAAGAGCGATACTTGTAACCGCCAAATGTGTTCATCTGCCCCTTCGGGGCTTTCAGCTCTGACTGAACAGCCATCAGAGCTTCATGGATTTTGCTGTTGTCCATCAGTTGTTCTCCTTCCTCGCTTCTTTTCTCGCTTTACGGCAAGCTGGGCAACGCTTAGGCAATGCCATGTTATGCGATTCAAAGAAAATGCGTTCCGAACGAGAAATCTCGAATACTTTGCCGCAGTCACGGCACGTTTTCTCAATGCTTGTGTTCTTGTCCCAGGAAGCCTTTCTTGCGGCATCTTCGACAGCAAACATTTCCTTGAATCCGTCATAAGGGCTTCTAACAAGCGTATGCTGCGGTGCGTGACCGTTCTTGCGGAGCGTTTCCTCCAAGTTTCTCCTTTTGCAACTTGCGCAAAGAGTTTCCGTGCTGTTCAGGAACACTGAAAAAGGCTTATTGCACTTTTCACAGTTCTTAATTTCTTTCTTGTATTTGCCCATTTTCTTTCCTTTCTTCGGCTTCATTAGGCATCATTGTTCTTACTTCGGCTTAACTTGGCTGTAAAAAATCACCCAGCCATCAGTTCTGCCAACTGTGCGTGGAGGTCTTTCAGCTCTGCTTCCCTGTCCTCAATCTCAGACTGTAAGTTCTTAATCGCTGCCAGCCGGTCAGCTTCTTTGGCTTGCGCCATCTGTTCGTTGGTCATAAAATACACGCCATCATCCGGCTCTGTCACGCCACCAAATCTGTCAAGGTTAATCATCTTTTTGTCTCCCTCTCTTGCGTTCCTCTTTGATTTGCAGTGCGCTGTACCACTGGTCTTTGTCGATTTCGATGGTAGACCACCGGTAGTTACATACAAGGCACTTTTTTCTGCGAACGATGCTGTCGGGGGCAGACCGGCTGTCAACCGTTGTGATGTTGTCGCTACCGCATAACGGGCATTTCATCGTGCATCCCTCCACTCGTTTGTGTTCCACTCGTTGGTGTGGTGAGGAATGCGTTTTACTTTGCGGTTTTCCTGTTCAATACGTTCATTTTCAGAGCTGACACCAATGGCACACAAGACGAGTGCTGCGGCGAGGAAGCTACACGAAAGAAAAACGTATCCAAACATTGCTACTGTGTTTTGGCTTTTCTGGATTGCATCGCCGCATCCTACCGAAAAGATTGCTAACGCGATTCCAAGCGTACAAAGGACATTAGCTTTCAGGCTTTTCACTCTTATTACCTCCAAAACTAAGTATCCATGCCGTAGCCATTGCCACAGATACCGTGATGATTCCACGGGCAGCTGATGTGCCTACCAGAATTCCGATGTGATGCACCATCCAGAAGTTCAGCAGAAATACCGCCAAAACCACTGCCAGTGCTATGCCCCACATCAGGGCAACTTCAATAAACGCTTTCATCTTGTCTCCTTTCATTTTTTGCCATTGCAAATCACGGCTATACCATGCTTTTCCGTTGCTTTTCGATGAATTGCTTTGCCTTTGCTGTCCTGCTCCTAGCTACTCAATGCCTTAGCCTATTGTTTCTATTCTTTGCCATTGCGTCGCACGTCGCCGTTCGATGCCTTTGCTTATCAAAGCTACACCTTGCATCCATAGCCGTTGCATCTCGGTTCTAAGCAGCGCCTTTCCGTTGCCGTTCTGCTCGTGTCGTGTCAAATCCACGCCTTGCCATTGCTAGTCACCTCAAGTCGTTGCTTTGTCTTCGCCGCACAAGTCGCTGATTCGCAATGCCATAGCGGTTAATTAAGGATTTCGTAAGTATATCGCCCCTTGCCACTGTTGCGCCACTGTCCGATACCACGCAGAGCTCCGTAGTCCAGCCATTCACGCACGACCTTCTCGTGAGAATCGTCCAGAAGAACGATTTCAAACTCGCAGGTCGAACCAGCTGGAATCTGCTCGCTGTTGGCAAGGCTTACACGTTCGCCCTGCGCCGTCTGGGCACGCAGCGGACGCTGGCACTCGGTAATCTCGCCGTTCACATGAATGGGAATCATCCGGGGAGACACGAAAATAAGACCATCAATGACTTTTTTGTAGGCCGTCAGCTTGCCGGATTCATTCACGGCTTTCTTCTTTCCGGTTTCGGTCTTGCCGCCGATACGACCCAGCATACCGCAGGAATCCTTGAAGAACCCCTTGATTTGGTAGTCATACAAAATAGGCTCGCCGTTCTCGTTCCGGGGGAAAACCGTCATGCCCTTGTCTGCTACTGCGTCAGCACCCAAAGCTGCAACTTCGTCCTCGATAGTGTTTGCATCAGGGGACTTGCTGGCGATAAACTCTCGCGCAATGTTCTGGTTGCTAGGCCAAGTGCCGAGAACTGCTTCGATGAATGTGATTCTGACTTTGATTTTTTTCATTTTTGCTCACTCTTTCTTTCTCGATGCGTTCCAGCCGGTCTTTCTCCCGGCTGTGCCAGCGGATTTCTTGCTTTCCGTAATACTTACCGTTCATCGGGAGGGTCTACCTTTCCTTGTGCAAGCAAGCCGCTGTAATGCCCATAACTCATTCCAAGTTCTTTCGCCTTGTCATTTACCTGTTTAAGGCTGTACTTCGGCTTTTCTTTCGTTGTATTTCCTTCCTGTCTAGATTCATCGGAAGAAGTTCTGATGTAGTCTTTGTGTTCCCTCCACCAGTCTGCGGTCGTTTTTCGCTTTGCGGCGTTTGCGCATTTCTTATGGTATTTTTGATGCTTGTATAATTTGCGCATCGGCCTTTTGCACCATTCGCACGGAACAACACCATATGGAGCGCGGCGTTCAGTCTGTTTTTCTTTTTGAACCAATATCGCACATTCTTTGCAATACCGTCTTGTCGGTCTAACCACTCCAAGATACAGACCGCATCGCTCACAGTACTTTTCTTCCACGCTGCATCTCCTCTTTCAGTCTTGCTTCCCGATTGTGCCGTTCAAAGCACTGGTTGATGGACTTCTCCATCCAAAGCACTTTGTTGGCATCGTTTCTGGATACGCCAGCAGCCATTGCCAGCTTCATTCTGCGTTTGCGGCTTTGCGCCCTGCGAAAATTCGTCACCAGCACTCACCAGCCTTTTTAATGATGAACGCGGGCACGTTTCTGTCGGTAGCCCGACACAGGCAAACACACTTGGCAACCCAAGTATCAAAAGAAGCAGAAGGGATGCGGCACGTTGCATTTCGCTTAAAGCTTTCATCATCCGGTTTACTAAGCCAAACATAAAGCGCCTTGTAGTCATACGCTTCCGTGACTCTGCACCATTCGATGCTATACTCATCAAAACACAGTCGGTTCATAATACGCATTGCCGTAAGCTTTGCTTCGGAGAGTTCCGCTTCCGTCCACTTGAGCTTGTCCGCTTCGTAAACCTTGACTGCTTCATCAATGGCAAACTTTGCATCATCTGGATGCTCAAGGTCAACCTTTAAGGTGATAATCTGTTTCATGTTCAGCCATCCGCTTTCTTGTTTTTCTCCGTCTTTAAGAAGAAATTAACGAAATAGACCTGACCAATTCCGGTCACCTTCGGGGTCTTATTGATAGAAGTGTGCCCATCGGAATGTGCAATGGACGTTTCCTTGATTTCAAACAAGCGAAGTTCCATAGACTTCTGCGTTGGCATATTGTAGTCCATCTGCTTCTTGTCTTTAATCAGGTATCCGTTCTCACGCATCCACTGGAACAGGCGGTTCTGCCCCATCTGGATGCCGTTCTGCGACAGTAGCTTTGCCATTTCACCAACAAGAATGCTCTGGCTGCTTGCGCTCACTGCGTCAGCAAAAAGAGCTTTCGGCTTCATGGTTTCAATCTGCTTGTCCTTCTCTTCCAGCTCTTCGTGCGCTGCGATCAGCGCAGTTGCAAGGAGCTGTGAGCGGGTAAGCTGCGGCTGTTCAGCCAGCTTCTTTTCCATTTCGTTGAACGCTGCAATGTACTTGAGCTTCCACTCAAGAGCAGCCTTGCCGGTAAACCCCATAGCCAGCAGGGTGAAGCCGTCACGGTTCATCAGGTACATGGGGTACTGCTTGCCCCTGTTCTCAAACGTGGTTTCGTAGAACATGGATTTGGTGGCGGAATTTTCCGCCGCCAAAATCTGCCGGATACTCTCCAAAGTGTCCTTGTGTTCCTTTCCGAAGTTCTCGGCAACCTGACGGCTAGACGCTACCGGTTCGCCACTTTTCGTTGATAGTACGATTTCGCTCATTTTTCCTCTCTTTCTTTTTTGTGTTTTCATGTTCAAATATTTTCGCTGTCACAATTCAGGTTAATTTTCAGGTTTCTGCTTGATTTCCAGAATCTTACAGATGCTCTGGATAATCTTCTCCGGCTTTCGCTCGCCACGAAGAATCTTGTAGAGGTACGAATCATCAAGGAACAATCCAGTATCGCTTCGAACCGCCTGAATCAGCTCCGCTTGCTTCATACCTCGCTGTAACAGCTTCATCTTCACTTCCAGCTCAAAGCCAGAACGGAAGTTTTCTTTCAAAATTCCACCTCCATTTGCTAAAATCTATTGACAAGTACGGAAAACTGTACTAATATAATGGTGTAGAGAGTTCATATTGTACAGTGTTCTGTACTGCCTATGTCTGTATTATAGTACAGAACACTGTACAAGTCAACTATTTTGTACAAAATTCTGTGCATTTGTATACTTGCACAAATATGGGAGTGTTCTTATGTCGGACTTGTACAGCAATATCCATGCACTCTGCGAAAAAGAGGGAATCAAAGACGGAACTCTTTGTGCCAACATCGGTATTCGCCGTAGTTTTCTTTCCGAGCTGAAAGCCGGGAGAACAAAAAGCCTGTCCGCAGAGGTTCTTTCTAAAATTGCAGCCTACTTCAACGTATCGGTAGACTACCTTCTCACTGGCGAACAAAAAGAAAACCCGCACCAGCAGCCGCAAAGTGAAGTTGATGCAGCAGTGGAAAGGATTAGAAAAAAGCTTGAATCTATGCCGACAGCGCAACGTGAAGCGCTGATGAACCTAATCGAGAAGATGTGAGGAAATGGTTCTGACCCGGTAAAATAAAGACCCCTTGTGCCGGGCTGGTGTAGCTCTGCGCAAGGGGTTTTCTGTTATTCCAGGTCTAATGCTTGCTCCGCTGCTGGAATCTTATCAGGATGTTCCAACAGCCATGCGATAAATCTGTCAATCTTAGCTCTTTCTTGTTCGCTCATTGCAGCATATCCTCCCGATCAGTAAATACGATTGTTCATTTGATACGATTATACATCTTTCAGTTGTATAGTCAATACAATTTGAACAACTTCGCAAAAATCAAACGTTTTTTTGCATCCGTTACTTTACATCGGGAAAGCCACGAGCGTTCAAGTCAAAAGGGACAACGCCTATCCATCTTTCCTCCAATCACAGCTCTACGAGCTGTCCGTTAATGCGTTCGATGCTATCTGCCGGGTCGCGCCCATCGTCTAAGGCGGCTACGGCACGATCTAGGACGGCTTTTGCTTCTTCGTAAGCAAACTTATCAGCATCGTTGTTTGCAAGGTTGTAGACCAGCTTTAAGGCGGTCTGGCGGGCATAGGGTATAAGCATGGTGTCGATTTGGTTCATATACTAGCCCTCCCACGGTTTTGGCGTTCTGCTTTCGGTCGGTTCAGATGCGGGCATCCCGTCAATGATAATCATGTTGTTACCTCCTGTTTGATTATTTTTTCGATGTTACAGTTATAACATAGGCTGCTGTTGGTTCTCCATAGCAGCTTTTTCCATTTTTTGGCTTGTCGAATCCGGCAGTTTTGCAGAATTTTGTTGAAAGGGCGTGAATTTATGGATGAATATTTGTTAAGAACTGCAAAGGCATTGGAAATGGCACGGATGCGTTCCGGTCTGAGCCAGCAGAAATTAGCAGCACGAATGGGCGTGAATCGTGGCACGATTGCCAACTGGGAGCAAGGTCTGGCGGCTATTTCCCTACCAATGGCTATGCGCTGGTTCACCTGCTGCGGCGTATCGGCGGCTCGATACATGGACGCTTGCATTTATCCTGGACTGCTGGAGCATCTGGAAGACGACCTTTCCAACATGGAAAAGCGTCAGATTCTCATAGATGCCATGATTGAATGTTCTTCCTACGAGATAGATGCTTTGTTGTACATCCGGTACGGAGATCACGGTTCAGACCACATGGGCGTGCTGACGGAGGTTCTGGCAAACCTCCATACGCCATTGAAGGACAGGGTCTCTGTTTGCCGGATGGTATCGGGCAACTATGAGATAGCACAGGCTACCGGGACAGACCCAGACCCGAATGGAACCGCCCCGAAGATGGAGATTCTTTATCAAGCGCAAGATGCCGGGACAGAAGCAGCCATGAAGTCCAACGATTCCTATACTGTTAATCCCAATAATATAAGCGGTTGATTGTCGAATTATCGCAGTTTTTGAGGAACATTTTGTCCACGTTTATCCACTTTTTGTACACCTATCGGGCAAATCTACCTTGTCATTCCGTCCCCCATAGGCTGTAAATCAACAATATTTGCGCGGAATAAATAACGTAGTAGCGATAATATGTAGCTTGCATTTAATCGGCTCGTCAATCCGTCCCCCATAACACGGTCTCAAAAGTTTTTCATCCACTTTTTGTACACGTTAGAAAAGACTAATCATTGCCGGAAAGACTTTATTCAGCAAATGGAAGGTTGAGTTGTCCACAAGCTGGAATGGAAAAATAAAGAAATTGTTGAAAATTATCGTCATCGCCTATTTAACGATGATATTTAACCTCTTGTTTATTTCTTGTTTAATATATAATATGTAGATGGGGGACGAAATGACAAAGCATGGGGGACGAAATGACAAGTCACGGGGGACAAAATGACGAGGACATGGGGGACAAAAAGACAAGTCATGGGGGACGAAAACCATTGACACGTCCCCCTACTTGTGATATACTGTTTTTAGATTGATAAAGGAGGTGAACGGATGCCAAAAATATCCGACAACAACCTTGTTGAAAAAAGTAAATCCCTTGTGTGGGCAAAGTTCAGGGACTACACAGCAGGCGAGCTTCGGTTGCTAGAGGTTTACTTGTCAAGAATAAATCCGAGAGACCCAAGCAGCAGCCGTGTGGAGTTCACTTTGGCGGAATACAGGGAGCTTCTTGGGCTGAAAAGCCTTGATGCACGAAGGATTGAACCGCAGATCAAGCACTTTTTGGGCAATACGGTGTCGATTCCCATTGACAAAGAAAAGGGGACGTTTGAGAGCTTTGTCCTTTTCACAAGGGCAAAACTGGACTATGTGCCGGAAACAAGGTCTTATGTTGTGGCAATCACTTGCAACCCTGATCTTCGCCCCATCTTTTTTGATATTGCCGAAAGTGGGTACGTTCGGTATCGGCTGCGTTACACGTCACGAATGAAGTCTCAGTACAGCATTCTGCTTTATTCGATTCTTCGGGACTGGATGAACATGGACAGTAAACCGCATGAAATCAGTCTGAAAAAACTGAGAGAACAGCTCGGTGCGATGGAAGCAAGCTACGATGTTTACAAGAACCTCCGCAAACGAGTGCTTGACGTTGCAGTAGACGAAATCAATGCTGTGTCTGACATTTTGGTGACCTACGAACCGGTTCTTGTGGCACGAAAGGCTGTGGCAGTCAAGTTTAAGCCCAAAATTAAAGCGTCTGAGAAGTTGATTGAAGCACAGGCAAGTGAAGTATCTACCGAATCTCAAAAAGCCGCCAGAAAGCCCCGCAGAAGCGGATACGAGGACTTTGACTGGTCTGTGTGTGACGAGCTGGAAATGCAGGACTGCATTGACGCGGCAAAAGTGGTTGAGAAGTGGATGAAGAAAGAGCACCCTGAAATCAAACTGCCGAGACGCAGAGAAGCGGTTTACGATACGGTGAAGGCGGCGTATAAGGACATCCTATCTTTGAACAGAACGCCGTTCCCCGACAGACCTGTTGGCTATCTGATTAGAAGCGTAGACAAAGCGGGTATCGTAGACAAGTATATGCCAGCGTTCTATTCTATTGAAGCGTTACAAGAGCAGCCAGATGCAGCACATTAAGCAAAATAAACATACGATGCAGAAAGGAGAAAGATGAAGAGAGAAGATTTGTATATTGGGCAAAAAATATATATATGCCCAATAATGCTTCCGCAGTTCAATTATAAAAATCCAAGACGTTCAAAAATAAAAAAGATTGGGCGAAAATATGCAACATTCGATGATTATGGAGAGCGCAGATTTGAAATCGAAACTGGAAAAATTGATTGCGGGGATTATTCGTCTACCGAAAAAATCGTTTTGAATGTTTCAGACTATTACGATGAAGTTGACAAAGAAAAACTTCGTTTTGCGATTTTAGACAAAGTAAAAATGAAAAACGATAGTGTTTCTTTGGATGATTTTGAAAAAGCAGCTAGAGCATTAAAATGCGAAGTAGAGTTGTGTCAAAGAGAAGAAGAATGAAAAGAGTGATAAAATGACAAAAATCATAGCGGTTGCCAACCAGAAGGGCGGCACAGGAAAGACCACAACAAGCACCTGTCTGGCTGGTGCGCTGCAGTTGCTTGGAAAGAAAGTGTTGCTGGTGGACTGCGATGCCCAGTGCAACGCAACGGACACATACGGCGCACAGACAGAGGACGTGTGCACTCTGTTCGATGTAATGACCCGGCAAGGTACAGTAGAGGAAGGAATTCAGCACTGCGAAGCCGGTGACATTCTGCCGTCAGACAACGCATTGAAGGACATTGACGAGCAGCTTGTCCGGGACATTGGCAAGAACTTCCGGCTGCGTGAAGCGCTGGAATCCGTGTCTGCACAGTACGATTACATTGTTCTGGACACTCCCCCGCAGCTCGGTCTTGCGCTTGTAAACGCTCTGATCGCCGCTAACAGCATCATCGTTCCCATTACAGCAGACCGCTATGCGCTTGCCGGATTGAGCCAACTTTCGCAGACCATCGGCGATGTTCGCAGATACTTCAACCCGACTTTGAAGATTGAAGGTCTGCTTCTGAACCAGTACAAGAGCCGTGAGAACCTGTCCAAAGAGGTTGTAGAGCAGCTTCCTGTGATTGCAGAAAGCATGGGAACGAGGCTTTTGGGCGTAAAGATTAGACCGTCTATGGGTGTTCGTAAGGCGCAGGCAGAGCGGCACAGCCTGTTTAGCGGCGACACGGCAAAGAGCACCAGCGCAGAGGACTTTAAGGCTTTGGCGCAGATGATTGTAGAGGGGAAAGAAAAATGCGACTGATTGATGCAGAAAATTTAAAAGAAACATACAAAAGCTGGATTTCAGAATATATTCAAAAAGGCAACAATTCTTCTAAAGTAGAAGCAACCAGAAAATGTATCATGATGATAGATTATATAAATTCTTATAACGAAGAAGACGCAAGGCCTTCTGCGGAATGGGTTGTTACGGACGAAGAGAGAGATTGTGCTTGTCGCAGTAGGTGTGGATGGTATATCGACAGACCGAATGCTTCGTTTGCAATTTCAAGATATAAATATTGCCCAAATTGTGGTGCATGGATGGGAGGAATTGTGAGATGAAGTCAACCAGCAAAAAAACATCCGGTTTGTTGGGCGGGTTTGACTTCCAGCCTGTTTTTTCGGAACAGACATTAAGCCGAAGTGAGCCAAAGGAAGAAGAAGTAAGCCAAACAAAGCCGAATAATGCCGAACAAGCACCGATTAAGCCTAGTGGAGCCACAGACAGCCATGCACGGCCGAGTGAAGCAGAATTAAGCAGTATTAAGCCGAAGCGAGCCAAAGACAGCGAAAGACAGCCAAATGATGCCGTATTAGGCGAAGGTAAGCCGAAGAAGCTGAAACAGGCGAAAGAAACGAAGCGGCTGATTGAACAGGGCAATATTCCCGGCGCACTAGCCGAAGCTGGCTTGACAAAGAAAAAAATCCCGATGCCGGAATCGCATCAGGGCGTTGCAAGCGGTGACGGCAAGCGTTCTAAGCGCATTACCATCCTTATGAGCGAGGAAGAACGCAAGTACATCAACCGTGAAGCCAGACGGCACGGAATGACGATTGGACAGTTCGTGTACGCTCTGGCTGCTGCTGCGGCAGACGGGAAGATTGAACTGGAGGATTTCTTGGAGGATTGATGTATGATTGTTTATAGACCTCATCGTGGTTCTTTGGAAGATGCCATGAAAGAAGTAAAAACATTTGACAACTGGTATCAGATGACACATTATATTGCAAATAATTGGAATTTGGCGGTTGGCAAGAAAGTGATAGACCCTGACGATATTGTTATGGACGACAAACCGGTCAATGATGACCGTGTTGGTTGGAAAGACGTTCACATGGTTTTGGCAACTCGTATTTGGAATGACAATTTTATGGAAAAATACGGAAACTCGCAGTGTATCGGGTATTGCACTTACGATGTCTCAAGTGTCAAAAAATACTTAACACCGAAAGAAGTAGGGGGCGAAAACTTTTATTGGGTCAAAATCCAGTACGATGATGACGAAAAATGCAGACACTTTCAAGCTCCGTTCGTCTTGTTTGCAAATGACAAGGATGAAGCAAAGGCTAAAATCGAGCGAGAAGTCCCCGGAAAATTCTCCATCGTTGGCATAGTTGAGCTTGATAAGAGCCTTGTATTCCATCCGCAAGACTTATTTGACATAAAAGCTAGGTCTGTACTTTGGGAATGAGGGTGGAGAAATTATGCGCACATATAAGCCACACAAGCGCAGGAGCAAAGAGGAACAAGCCAAAATAAATGCAGAGGCAACAAAACGTAAAGCAAAACTGGCTGAAAAGTACAATACTGGCACTCAATATTACAAGGGTATTCCTGTTGAGCTGATTGTAAGAGAGGACTACGGTTGCTACAAAGCAAAGCGTTTCAAAATCAATAATAGCAATCAGAATGTGTACAGTTTTAATAAATGGGCAGTACATTACAATTAAAGGAACCGTAAAAATAGCGAAATCGGATGGAAGCACTCCTAAAATAAAATGGGAAAACAGGCGCATAGTCAACGGAGATACTGTTACGATTTATGCTGATATAAACCAAATAAAAAATAATGGCGTAAGAGCCATATCTTAACGAGGGCTTTATGGAAGAGTATAAAGATAGTATTGCGATTATTGAAGAAAACGAAATCGAAAAACGAAAGTCTGAATATGGAAATCGCTTTTGTAAAATAACTAAAGAAATGATAGAAAGTTTAGTAAACGAGAAAATTCTAATGATAAATAACGGAGAATATTGTACTTTTTTAAAATATTTCCAAGATTAAACAAACCCCTGTGCGGTCATTACAACTGCACAGGGGTTTTCTGTTTTACTTATCAGCAATGCAATCCCAGTAGAGATACGCCTTACCATCTACGGCATCTGCGTCCTCAAGAAACGCCTTTGCCATGTCAGCGTAGAAGCCCGGAGTGTCAACAGACTGGCGCTTTGCGACCTGACAATAATCCGAGTACATCATGTTCATGACAGCCCAGAAATCGTTCGGGTCACAGGTGATATTGCGTTGTTTCGCAACGTCCTGCGTCTGTTCCAGTGTCCAGTGACAGCCTTTAGTGCCGTCAGCGTTCACCATGCTGTCGCACCATTCTTCCGCTTCATCGTGGGTGAGGTGCTTGCGTGGCATCTTGATGGAGCGGCTGTCCGCACCGCCATGCTCATACTGTCCAGACCGCTTGTCCCAGTCTCCGCTCTGCGAGAAGCCAATCTGCGGCATCTTGCGCCCATACTCAACGTCAGGGTAGCGGGGGATAGGGTAGGGGTCAATGTAGCGGTTCTCCTCCTGCGGATAGTAAGGATAGCGGTCGTTGCCGCTTTCCAGCTTACGCAGACGGCGTTCCATCTCACGCTCCCTGCGGTCACGTTCTTCCTCAAGGCGGTCACGTTCCGGCTCACGGTTTTTGTCGTGGTCACGGAGCATCATCATGCGGCGAAAATTAGTCTTGCCCATAATCTATACCTCCTCAAGAAATGGACGCAGGCGCACCAGCGTGAGAGCGGCAGAAGCAGCCCAGATATTTGAACGTGCCGGTGCCGGTCGCAGACGTTGCAACGCGGGTAGCGTAGCGGGTGCGGGTGTGGATGCTCTCGGCGGTCGCCTGAGCGCAGTTGCAGTCGGTCAGAGGGTATGCGGTCGTGCCTGCACCGATAGTAATGACCACAGGGGCGTTGATGGTGGTTGTGTCCGGGATGCTCTGGGCAACCACGATGCAATACTTCTCTCCGTTCTGGTATGCGCCAGCAGGGATGTTGATGGTCAGAGTATCGTCGGCAAACGTGACTGCCTGACTGATGACCAAGTGCGGGCAGAGTTTGCAGCTTGTTTTGCAAGCCATAGTATTTTCCTCCTAAAAAATCAGGGGCAGAGGTGTCTTACCCCTGCCCCGATGGTTCACCCGGTGTTATCGGGGAGTGTGTAGGTTAGCAGCAGCCGCAGCAGTTCACGCCAACGTTGGGGTTTGCCACCTGATAAGCGGGAATCGGACGAGGATTGACCCGGTTCAGGATGGTATCGGTCTGCTGGGACATCACAGTGGTCAGAAGCGCATTCTGACGATCCTGAGAAGCGGCGAACTTCAGGCTCTGGTTCTCAGCGGTCAGAGTGGCAATCTTATCCTGCGTGAAGTAGTCCATCATGCTGCGGAAGTTGGCGTTGCAGTTGTCCACAATAGCGCGGGCGTTGTCTGCGATAGCCTGACGGGTGGCGCAGTCCTCCGTTGCGATGGTGTACTTCAGGTCGCCGATGAGCTGCTTGTTCTCGCAGCAGAAAGATGCAAGCTGCGTGGCAAGTGCGGTCTGACCAGCCTGACGTGCGTTGCCCTCCTGCATGATGGCGAGGCTGATGGCGTTGTCGCCGTTGGACACGCTGCGTTCCAGACCGTTCACAAGCTGTGCGTTCTGGTAGCCGAGCTGACAGATCGCCTGATTAGTACCAGCAAAGCCGCCCGCAACGGCAGCGTTGAGGGTGTTCATCTGTGCAAGCTGGTCATAGCCCAGAGAGCAGATACCGCTTTGGATGCCAGCCAGAGAGCGAGAGGTGTCCTGCTGGTAGAAGCCCTCAGACAAAGCCGCACGAGTATCTGCGCCGCCCTGACCGGTTGCACCGGTGCCCACCAGATAGGGGATGTAGCTGTTCATGCCGTTGTCACCACCGTTCCGACCGTAGCCGTTTGTGCCCCAGCCGAAGATGATAGCGAGAATGATAACCGCCCACAGACCCTCGTTTCCGAAGAATCCGCCGTTGTTATTACCGCCGTCCTGCCCAGCCAGATAGCCAGTTGCAAAATCGTCCATAACAAAACTCCTTTCAGTTTTGCGTTATGCTATCCCACCGCCGTGTGCGGTGGGCGAAGCCAAACAAAAGCGGTTTTTGTCAAGTCCGCAAAACTGAGAAGCGTTTCGCTTAGAGGGATGCGTTATTCAGCATTATCTTCATTTGGATTTCGAGCAAGCCAAAAGATGATGGCGAGAAGCATCAGCCCAGATTTGTCATTTCCGTCAAAGATATTTTTTTCGAAGTTTTTTTCAATATTTTCTTCAGGGGAAACAGACTTTGATTCTTCCATACAAACCACCGTTATTTGGGCAGTGTCAGGTTCAGGACGCTTGCGAGCTGGTTCAGGTCAATGCCACGCTCTTTGGCGAGGTTCTGTGCCATTGTCCTGAGCTGTGCTTCGTTTTTGCCCTGAATCAAGTTCAAGCCCTGCATGATGGGGGTATTCTGCCCGCTTAACTGCTGGATAAGCCCCATCGGGTTTTGCCCGGCGCGAGCCAGATTTGCAAGCTGCATGATTGGGCTGTGAGTAATCACATCAAACGGAGAGGACATTGTTATTCTCCTTTCTTTGCTGTGGCAGTAGGCTTAGAAAAGCTCTTCTGCCACTTTTCCAGTTCATCCAGCCGGTGCACGAGGGCATTGTACTGCTCAATAGGCACATACTGCTGTGTCGGTGCAGCGGTCTGCTGTGCCTGTTGTGCTTGCATCTGCCGCCATGCTTCCGGACTGTAGAACTCCTGCACATAGGATTCGCAGGTGTCCGGGTTGAGACGTTTGCAGTAGATCACGCCGCTGCGCAGGTCGGGGCAGTAGGTAGGTCTGCCGTACAGGTCAGACGGTATCGCCAAAAACTCTTCCCTGCTGGAAACAGGTCTGCCCAGCAGCCAACCGCCATCCTGTGCCGACTGCTGAACAGGCTGCTGCCCATTCATCGGCTGCGGACGCTGCGGTTGTGCCTGTTGCATCTGCGTGTTCGGCAGAGGAGTTGCAAGCCCGACCGTGCCCATGCCGCCGTAAGGGTTGACAGGCTGCTGCGGAACGTAGGGCGTTCCGGATGCCGGATAATAGCTCATAATACATCCCTCCTTGTGCATCTAGTGTACCGCATCAGCAAAAAGTGAAAGACAACGAAGGCACAACGAAGGACAAAAAAGAAAAGCGCCCACACGGAAAAATCCGCATGAGCGCTTAACTGTAAGGATACACACGTTGGAGTGCAATGCTAAGATATCACATCATCCAATATATGGCAATGCTTTCGACAAAACTGGTAAGAATAAAACAAAATCCACCAGCCTAAAAGCTGATGGATTATAAGCGAGCGAGTAATCGCCCTGCCACCGAAGCGGCAAAATTGCGTCTCCCGCATGGTACGCACTGTAAGTAGGCGGGTGGGAGACTGTTCAGCGCCGAATCTGGCGACTGCTTTTTTAATTCTCCGTTGAGCACGGAGTTGGCTCTTGGATGCCCCGGCCTAATGCGAATCGTTGAGAGGCCGGTCGGGTTTCCTTGGGTATATTATACCACAAATCGTGTAAAAAGAAAAGCGGCAGACCCGAAAGCCTGCCGCTTTTGGATAACCAGAGCAAAAACTCCGACTAATCCCTAGACAAGATTAGTATATCACGCATTCAGCATTTTATCAATAATTTTTAGCCTATTGCTGATTGATGTCCGACAATACGGCACACGCGCTGCAATATCAACTTGGCATAGCTGGTCAACGTACCGCAACCGGGCGATTTTCCGGTCATACCTCCCAAGCGGCGCACGTTTTATCACAGCTTTTATCTGTTCTGCATTAAGCCCTTGCAACGCTGGCGGAAAGACTATGCGAGCCGCCGCCACAGGCAGCACCGAGCCAGAAGGGCTGCGGCAGCTGTCCGGCGTTGCGCACCATAGCGGTGACGACACCGAGACGGT
>ERZ791773.78-NODE-78-length-59231-cov-4.467656_pt1 | contig 59231 bp, 51 predicted proteins | sample MGYA00509948_ERZ791773 | MGnify/ENA primary metagenome ERZ791773 (study PRJEB30046, sample SAMN00791987) | human gut metagenome | study: EMG produced TPA metagenomics assembly of the A metagenome-wide association study of gut microbiota in type 2... | reverse complement strand
AAACAGGAATTACGATATTTAATGTCATTTTATCCATCTCCTCAATTATTCGTTATCTTTTCTATCGATTCGATCAAATACTGACGTTTTTTAAACACTAACCGTAAAATAACTGCCAAGTATTGAAGGGTTACTGTTAAGATAAGAAATACCCCAAAAAATCCCAAAGAAAGAAACAACATTAACGGTGTCCAGCCTTCTACCGGCTTATGCGCACTAAAATATGACACCCAGGCATAAACACCGATTGCAACCGTCAATCCTAAAAAGCACATGCTAATATAGAGCGAAAGTTTTTGAATTGTATTGGTAAACAGAATTAAGGAGTCTGTTGCCAGCTCCATTCTGTTTGATTTCTCTTCTCTGGTCAATTTTCTTCTTTTATTTGCATTTTTATAAACTACAGCAGTGCTCTTCAGGCCGCAAGCGGCATAAACCGCCTTTCGGTAAACCAATGTTTTATTCAACGACTTCACCCGATTAATGGCACGTCTGGAAAGCACTCTGAAAGCTTCCTGCTGAATCGTAGTTTTTGAAAAACTGTATTCGTTAAACACCTTATAAAACAACCTGGAACTGCTATTGGACGTTGTTTCGGGAGCTGCTGCTACGATATCATATCCCTCTAAAGCTTTGTGATATATTTCACTTACCAGGTTTATATCATAATCCAGGACCAGAGAGTCAAATTCATAAACAAAATCACCGATTGCCAAATCAACACCTGCATTCATAGATAATTCTATCCCCTGAAACGTAGACATATTAACAATTGAAATCACCGCTGTATTGATTCTTTTTGCTATTTTTTCAATCTCATTTTTACTATTATCTGTGGAAGCATCATTCACACATATAATTTCAAACTTATCAAACTCCCTTTCCAGCAATTCGTATACTGCCGGTAAAAACTTTTTAATTTCTTCCTCTACATTATGTACATAAAGCACCGCTGATATAAAATTTTTCTCTTTACTTGTAATCATGCTAACACCTCATCTAAATCATAAACTGTATTAATTTTTCCTGATAATACACTAACAAATGTTGGTTCCTTTGAAAAATACTTGATCACAGTCGGACGTGAATCATCAATTTCCGAAGCTTTTAAAATAGGCTTCATAGAAAATAACGAGTATTTATACTCAAAACCATACTCCTCCTTAAGATATTTCCTTGCTAAGTTTGACATATAATTCCATGCACTTTCTGGTTTTACCGGGCAGTCATTGCAATTTCCTAATTGTCTTGTGGAACAAAAACCATTGCTCTTCCCCTGGCAAGAAAACGTTGGTACCTGTTCATAGCTCGTCACATGTGGTGTAAATGTAACCGATGTCAAAGAATGATATCCGGTTTTTCCAAATGGCATAATAGAAAAAAACGGCCCATCCATAACGGTTATTCCTGTGCCTCTTAATTTCTCATTAATATCACATATAATTATTTCACACAATTCATATTTAATCTTAAATGGCTCATAGTCCAAATGCTTTAAAATCTGATTTACAGATGCATACGTTGCATTCAACACAAAATCGCTGCTATATTTTTCACCATTTTCCAAATAAATTGTATAGCAGTCAGGCTCTTTTTCTATCTTCTTAATATTACAGCCAAATTTTATTGTAACATTTTTCAATGGTCCTAACGCATCCAAAAAATATTGTTTTAATATCTGGGCATCATAGGTATATTCTTCTGTCAAAAACGCTCCGTCACATACTCCTGCTTTAAAGTATCGATTCACCGCAACATCTTCGCAGCGGATATCTGCCGCCTTGCAAAATTTCCTAAACTGCTCCGCATCAGTCCATGAAAAATCAGAAGAAGTCGCATATACCTGATCAAACTTAGTATGAACACAGAAACCATAATCTTCATTAAACCGTTTAAAATAATGAGCTGACTTAATTGCTGTAGAAAAACTTCTTGGATAATGGTAACCCATATGTACACGTGCCTGATTGATATAAGTTGCTCTTTTAAACGGCGCGTCATCATGCTCTATAACCAAAACTTTTTGTCCTCGTTTCCCGCATTCTAATGCTGAATACAAGCCATATAGCCCTGCACCTATAATTATTTTATCATAATTCATATGTACGCTCCTTTTACTATATTATAGTATTTATTAATACTTTATCCATACTAATGTATCCTCTATAAATTTCAACTGTTCTTCTGCGTCAAAATAATCCCAATCCTTTTCGAACATTTCTTGTGGTAACCCCAATGTCTGCACATTAACTCGTTCATAGTTTTTCCCATTATAAAAATTGATTGCATTAACGTCTGACCAATCCGCTGCAAGCCCGCTTGTATTGGTGTCATAGTACGCATATTTTATACCCTTATAAGCATATGTAGGATTTTTATCATAACACGCTGCAATTTTAGTAACTATTTTTCCTGTTTCTCTTTCGTATTTTTCAATATAACGCTGTATTTCCACAACATGCTCAAAATCTAAGATATTACTTGCGAAGCTATATACACCTATTGAGTTAACCATGAAAATATTGCTCACAATTAGCACCACTGCAGTGAGTTGCAATAGATACCGACATAATTTTTCCTCATATCCGTTTGACAAACTATATGACAGCAAAAGTAAAACCGAAAAAATCGAAAAAAATGCAGCTAATGTCCTCGGCGCCAGCCACATACTCTCAGAAACCAAGTGCGGAGCAAAAATTAAGGCATATCCCATTAAAAGGGGAATAAATAAAATTATACCTGTTTTTATTCCCTTTTTTATCAGCAAAAATAAAAATATCGCGACTAACACTGCCATAGATACTATCAATAAACCCACTAAATAATACCCATCCCCATTCCAAAAATAGTCCGGCTGTTTTTGGAACAATATTTTGAAATTAGCTAGCATTGTTTGGATATCCATAGATGCCTGTCTTCCACCTAAATCAATTATTTTTTGACTGACCATCAACATAACACACCCAAAAAACGCTAATATAATTGTACTGGATATTTTCCTTAACAGCTTATTACAAACTTTAAACTCATTCTTAATAATAAAAAATAATATACTAAAAATCACAAAAAAAGGCATCGAAGCTTGATAGGAACATAATGAGATGCAAAAAAGGACAAAAGTCGCTGTTATCCTGAAAATATTATTAGCATCTTCATCATTCCAAATCAGAGTAGCCCCAACTACGCTAATTAAACTGATTCCATAAAATAATGTCATTTCAGGACATAAAAACCATTGCAAAACATATGGATTACAAAAAGCAATCGCAAACATAATTACTACTACATACATATTATGATTTTTCTCGTCAATAAGAGTAAACGTATAATCTGAGAGTTTATAACTCGATATTGCAATAATCACTATCAAAAACAGGCTAAAAAAACCTTGATGAACAACCGGATTAATCCCTAATATGCTCAACACTTTCCATATGAAATAATTTACATATCTGGCATTGATGAGCTGAATCATCGCATCGCCTCTATTCGACTCATAAAAGGCACTGTAGGAATCTCCTGAATAGTGTGCATTCAAAAATAACCCATAACAACAAAATGATATTATTAGACAAAAAACGAATAGCTTAAATTTCTTTCCCATTTTCTTTCTTCCAATCACTCATGCTCATAATTCTATCCGAAAAAATCTCCTCCTGCTCCGAATAAAACTGATCAAAATACTCTTTTATGTATCGTAAATCCTCACTATCAAAAGGGGTAATTCTTTTTAACATTTTTGTTGTAACACCATGATCCAACTGATATTCTCCTATTACTTCAAAATCACGGCTCAGTCTCCCACCATTAAAGAATTCCTCATTAAAAAAGCCAATAACCCGTTGTCCTTCCGGGCTCAAATGATATTGTGTTGGACTGGAAGCTATCACGATTTCAGCATTGATTATGTCTACGGGAAATCCATCCCTTAAATCTACATCGCAAAAATAGCTCAAATTGGGGAAATAATTACTTTCATAGGGCAAATATAAATTTCGTAATGTATCACTATTTAACAAATCCGAACTCGCAGTAATCACAACTTTTCCATGCTCACCTGCCGCTCTTTTGGCATCATTTGCCATTAACAGCAGTTCACGCATATCCCCTCTTACTTTAGGCGAATATCTTCTGACCGAAAAAAGGATTGAATATTCATCCTTACACAGTACATTGAATGATGCAAGAAAATTTATGCTAATGCCCAGAACAGTTATACCACATATTACGTTTCTTTTATACTCAACCATCCATATAAGTAATATACCAATCGCTAATATAATTTGTGGTGAAATAATATAATACTGGTGCATTCCCATAGTCAATATCTGGAAAATCAGAAACGTAGATACCACAACTGATATCCATATTGCTATCAGATAACTTCTCAATCCGCTAACAAACAACCCAAGTATAGCCCCGGAAATTGCGCAACCTATGATAATTGCTCCAAACCATATTATAATCTGCTTATAATTAAATATCAAATCTCCCATATTATAAGCAGAATAGGCATTTTGATAGTTATTGATTAAACTTCTATATAAAAAGGGACGGAAAAATATCACCAAGATTCCCAGACACACTGTCCCAATCAATATCAGATTTCCAAATGCCGCTTTTATGTATTTACTTTTTTCATTCTGAACATATGCCTCTGTAATAATTTTCCCCATTATACCGCATACAATCCCCACACCGAAATATGCAAAATATCGTCTGGTCAAGACTAACAGAAGCATTAATGCCGACAATAATAACGCTTTTTTTCTATCAAATTTTCCAAAATCAAACGTATATACTACTAGCAGTATCAATGTCTGCCATAACACTCCTGACACATCAATATAACCGAACAACGTGGGATAAAAAAATGTAGGCAAAGCAACAACCGCAAAAACAATATATTCCAACCGTACTTTACTTTTAAAGCAATCCCTTGATATTTTATACAATATAAAAATTAACGTAATATACGCTGGAAGCTGAAACAATACATATGTCAGCAGCACATAGATGGTATAGCTTATACCGCATATTCTTATAGGAAATGCCATCAGTGCTGGAATCAAATTATTATATTCGTAATAATTCAATGAATAAATCATGTTTTTTATCATAAACAAAGGATCTTCAAAAACCAGTCTACTATGATCTATCGTGTTTTTCCAATATGCACTATAATCCCAGAAATATACTGTATTATCTTTCTCAATGACACATAACACAAAAAGGGTCGTTATAAAAAGGATTATACCTACTTTATAAGCCTCCCTTTTCTGATCTTGAATAGCTGAAAACAATCCACAGTTCTTCCAGATATAAATAATAAAAGAACCATATACTGTCAAGCTTCCAATTCCCCAGGCAAAACCAATAAGATATGAAGTTCCCCCATTCATGTACAGCACGATTCCTGCACATATAATAGCCAACAAACTTTTCACCCCAGCATTACATAGCAGAGGCACAACTCCCTGCCTAGTATTCATAATCTTACCAAACATAACGCCTATTCCCTCAACTTTTTTCAATTTTAAATTCGTTTACAATTTATTATAAATTTTCTTTACAACCTTATACAAATACGGATGATTCTCAAGCTTACTTTTCACTCTTCTTACAACTTCATCTTCTCGCACAATCTGATTCAGAACTACCTGTGCATTCGGAAAATTATTATGGACATTGTACTCATTGTGCTGTTCCATAATAAAATCAGCAATATTTATCCTGTTAGCGCCTCCCCATACCTCATCTTCAAAAAATGACGCTGAAAAGACTTTTAGATCCATACTATTAGCAAATCTTATAAATCCTTCATATGGAAGAGAAACTTCTGCCGGTTTTATTGAAATTTGATTTCTATATTCACCTAATGCTCCAATAAAATCATCGATAAACGCTAACGCTCCCTTATGAATCTGTTCTACCACCTTACTATCCTGTATATCCTTTTGTACATTTTCAAATACTGGTATAATCTGTCCATCCTCAGCAGCAAATCCTATACAGGATGGCTCAAAGCTGGATAGGATATGTTCGCGGATAACGCCTGACATACACGGTGTATAATCATAAAAGTTGTAAATCTGGAATTTATGATTTAAACACTCTTTCACATATTGATTGCTGTCTGCATGTACAAAAAATACATTTACTCCATGCCCTACAGCTTCTGATACAGCTCCCTGGATTCTTCCGCTATACCCCATATCCACAGTCGCACTGTCCAATTCAATCCGCGAATAATAATCTTTACATAATTTTTTTGCTCCCTGGTGAACTTCTTCACTGTAAAATTCTTCGATAAATACGCTTACAAATTTATCATAAGCCTGCTTATCAGAAAATCTCTCTTCCGCATCTATATTATAAGACTTCAAAATAGTTCTGTAGTTCTCATCATCTACATCTTTTATACAGAACTGCAACCGCTCCTTCATCGTTTCCGCAGACTGATTCAAAATAACGGTAGGATAATCATACAAATCAAATTTATTATTTATAATATATGGCATCAGCGCTTTTCTGGATGAGTAAAGATATTCTGCCTGCGGAGCTTCTTCATCATACCTAGCCATTTTTTTATATACAAGCATGGGAAGATATCCATCTCGTGACATAAAATACAGCTTTTTATAGCCTAACGCCTTTCCCTGCTCAATCAGCCATTTTGCAAATCCATATAAATGCATGCCCACTGCATAATAACCAATAAAATATGGGTCAGCATTAAAATCCGTCTCACTGTTAAATGTCCGATATGGATTATCGAAATACCGATTAGCTACAACCGCCATCATTGCACCGTAGCCAACGGAATCCTTATAGGAATCCTGTTTTATTGTTCCTGCTGCCGCCCAGTTTCCTATTGAAGCACATTTGTTTGTAACTTGCCCCTGAATAATATTCTCAAATACCTCTATAGTTTTAGGGATTAAAAATGTTTTGATTCCCAGTCTTCCTGGATTTTCAAAATCATTTGCCCAGGTATCGCCAAAGTGAAGGATTTTATTAGCTGGTACAGCCAAGTCATTTAATACATATTTAAACAAATCACCGGTGTGCTTTGTTAATCGCAAATCAGAAGAAAGATATAACTGGCAATATCCCTCATAGCCGTTTTTCTTTAAAATACTTTCTATAGTCTCTTTTGTAAGATACATATCAGAGACAATAATTACTTTCTTTCCCAAAGCTTTTGCCAGTTCAAATAATTCCCAAATATTCTTTCTGCGGCTGGACAACTGGATTTCTAATTCGATTTCTCTTTTTTTCAACTGCTCAACAATCGTTTTTTCCAAATGATAGATCATCTCGATTGCATCATATATTTCATCTAAAGTTATATCCTGATAATCTGGCTCTAATGTTCCAAACTTTCTTCTGGCCGCTGCTTCGCCATCCATACGTACTTTTGCAAAGGATACATTTGTATGTACCAACTCTTTAAACTCTCTGTCCATCAATTCAAATACATGCTGTGGTTTGTATAAAGGCCGGGTAATCAATGTATCAAAGATATCAAAACTGATATATTCAACGGACGCATCATTTATCAAGGATTTTGCCACTTCTATTCCATCATTCCATTTTGTGCGCAGAGAATCATAGAAATAATCTTCCTGCTGCATTCTTACCTGTAGATTTGGATAAAGCTTTTCGATACATCTCAACGCTTCTTTTCTATATTTCCCTACAAAATCTCCATGAATCAGTCCCAGCCACAGCTTTGCGTAAAATTCCCGGAAAGAATTATAATCTTTCATGATATCCGGCTCTGCATACTGACTCTCCAGAAATTCTTTAACAAAACCAAAAACTGTGATAATATCACCCATATTTTTTTTAAATTTCTGGATTGTCATATTTCTGGAGTTTGTAGAAGCCCCTTCATTCACACAATAAAAATATGCTGATGAATGAACGGTAACTACTTTTTTCGCAAAGTAAAATAAGACAGATGAAAATGCAATATCCTCTGTCATGATTACATGTGTGGTTATTTTTTTGTAAAACGGAGCTGCCTTATTCCATAAATCCCTAGAATAGAGTTTGTTCCAAACCGTATGCCAGGAATAACATCTTCCCCGGTGACCAAAAAACTGCTTTCTTACCTCTTCCCCTTCTAATTTTTCTATATTAAGGCTACAGTCATGGAAATGATTAACAAATCTTGCTCCATCCTCCATCTCCACTACTGTTTTTCCTATAGCGATATCCGCTTTTTCTTCTTGTATTTTTGTAACAAGTCCATAATAAAAATCGAACGCAACGTGATCATCACTATCTAAAAAGGCAATGTAGTCACCTGTTGCCTCTTTTGCCCCAGTCATGCGGGCCTGAAATAACCCCTTATTCACATCATGCTTTACATATTTAATACGTTCATCCGTTCTACGGAATTCATTAATAATTTCTTCCGCATTTCCTGGTGAGCAATCGTTAACGATTATTATTTCCAGATTGCGGTAGTTTTGGTTTATCACACTGTTAATGCATCTTTTCAGATATTCCTCCGTACCGTATACTGGAATTATTAATGATATTCTTGGTTCCATAACTTCCCTCTGTTTCATCTTATTTCTTTTAGGCGACCTTCCAATTCACTGATATATTCATCTTTTTTCTGAATTGTCACTTCATATGCATCCTGTAACTTTTTCCGGTCTTTCTGCCAAACGCTATTGCACTGTTCTTTTGCTTTTTCCAGTTCTGCGATATAGGTATCTTTCTTCTGAATAGTAGCTTCATAATCATCCTGTAATTTTTTTCTGTCCGCTTTATACTTCTCCAAATGGCTGTCTTTTATCTCCAACTGATGTTTTAAATCACTAATATAAAATTCTGCATCCTTTAATTTAAATGACAACTTTCTCAAATCATCTTTCATTTGTACATCAAAAGAATTTGCTTGTTTCTGATAATAATCCTTTTTAACAGTTTCTGTTACCGTCCTGTATATTTCCTCAGACATAAAAAGGACACCCAGACCGCAGCTAAAATCAAACTGCATATTCCATGGATACTGTTCTTTTAATTCATTCCAATAGGTGTGAGAACCCATAATACCACCATTGATAATTTCATCTCCAATGTCATGGAATAACACAATAGAATTTTTTTTCAGTTTAGGACTCCATATTTCAAAATCATGTTTTACATCCTCATAAAAATGAGAACCATCAATATGAAGAACATCTATAGACCCTTCTTCAAAGCACTCTGCCGCTTGATCAAAGGTCATTTTCATCATTTTTACATGCTGCTGACCAAAACACGTTTCTTTCACCCGCAAAAAGGCACCGTAAATATCCTCCTTATAATCCTGCTCTGTAAATTTATCAAACGTTTCCCAAAGGTCCACTCCATATAATACCGTATCCAGCTTCAAATCTTTCACTGCTTGCGCAAATGCAAACATAGAACAGCCATAAAAACTCCCTAATTCTACCACCACATTCGGTTTCAGATTGGCAATCAAATCATATCCAAATAATCTGTGCCCTGACCATGGTGAATATTTAAGCATATCTCTATTATATTTATCACATTCGAACTCTGGAGTGTAATAGTTCCAAGCCATAGTCTTCCTCTCTTTCATTCTCAAATCTGTGTTACTTTAAACACATCCATATCCTGATTAAAAATTCCAAAAATAGTTTTTCCGTAAGTCGTTGATATGATATGAATCGCATTGTTAATCCAGCATTCTTCTACCTGGTTTAACACTTCCGTACCATTTCCAATTCCTAGTGTAATAAAGTAGTCTCCCTCTCTTATTTCCGGCCACTGAACTTCAAACTCCACTAAATTTTCTCCCTCATGTAAAGTAAACTGCTCCACCTGAGAAGTCAGACTGGTCTGTCCAAATACCTCATTTCCATATTTGTCCCTGACCTGATATCCCACTATAAGATTTTCAATTGCTATTTTTGCTTCAACTACCATCCATACATGGAGGACATCGCCTCTTTCACAGATTTCTGCATCAGAGCTGCCATTAAACTCATAGTAATATTTTGTAATTAAGGCGTTCATGTTTCCACTATATTGCGCAGTATCTGGTGTTTTATACTTACTGAAATCCATTTTCTTATGAGTTCCAATGCTTTCTTCACTCTGCTTATTCCTATACTCTCCCTGCTTGATTTTAAAATATCTGGTCACAGCTTCCTGCGGTTCTCCATCAAAAACGAGCTGACCATGGTTCATAACCATTACCCGTCTGCAGAATTTTGTCATCGCATTCATATCATGGGATACAATCAATACCGTAGCCTTTCCTGTAAGTTCCCGTATCTTCTGGAAACATTTCTGTTGAAAGAACACATCTCCTACACTCAATGCCTCATCGATGATCAGTATATCCGGTTCGATATTGATGGCAATAGAAAATGCCAGTCTTACAAACATACCTGAAGAATATGTTTTTACTGGCTGATTGATAAATTCTCCAATATCAGCGAATTCTAATATTGCTGGAATTCTTTTCTTTGTTTCCTCTTCTGAGTAGCCCATAATTGTGGAATTTAAATAAATATTTTCCATTCCTGTATATTCAGGATTGAAACCTGCTCCCAATTCAAGAAGCGCCGATATTTTCCCATTAATATCAACAGTCCCTTCTGACTGCGTTATTACTCCGGTTACGATTTTCAAAAGCGTGGATTTGCCCGAACCATTCAAACCAATGATTCCTACGCACTCGCCCTTCTCCACCTCAAAAGATACATTTCGCAGCGCATAAAAATCCTTGTGGTATTTTCTATTTCCAGGCAGCACCGCTTCTTTAAATTTATCCTTTTTACTCGCATATAATGGATATGCTTTACTCAGGTTCTCTATCTCTATCGCTTTCATAACGTCTCCTATAATTCGTCTGCAAAGTATGGGCGCAATGAAGTGAACATTCTGCATCCCAAAATCCACATGACAATTACAATTGTCCAAAAATACACTGTTTGTATTGGATGATTCCAAAAAACATCTTGTCCCACAAAACAACCTCTGTATCCGTTAATAATATAATACATCGGGTTTAATTTTAATATCGTCACAACCCAGCCTTCCATGATCTCAGGATTCCAGTAAATTGGTGTCGCCCAAAAGCCAATCTGCAGCACAACATTGACGATCTGCGCAAAATCTTTAAATAGAACTGTGACAGAAGACACCAGCATCCCAAGTCCAAATCCCAGCAGCGTTAATGCAACTGTATAATAAATTGCCTGAACGCTGTAAATAGTAATATCTGCGCCCAAAATAAAATACATAAAGAAAATAAACCCAATAAAAAACACATGGACAAATGCTGCAGAAACAATCTTCACGCCCGGAATTATTTCTATGCAGAATTTAACCTTTTTCACAAGATAACTATACTCCAACATACAGTTTGCTGTTGAGTTTAGAATTTCCGTAAAATAAATCCATGGAATATATGCCGGGATAAACCACAAAATATATGGCACATTGTCTACCGGCGCCGTCTTAAATCCAATCTGAAACACAAACCAGAACACCAGAATGGTTATCAATGGCTGTATAAATGCCCACGTAATTCCTAAAAATGAATTTGAATACTTTGCTTTAAAATCATTTTTAGCAAGTTTAAATATTAATTGTGGCTCCTCAAGAATTCCTTTTGTCAATTTTATAATACTGTTCATTGTTCTTACACCCTTAACTAAATATAGTGATCTTCTTTCATAATCTGCCCCATCGTTGTGATTGATTTACTGCCAAATATTCCCGACAACTGGCTGATTTTATAGTCCTTAAACAGTTCATAGCACTTGGAAGGATTATCCGCTATACACATAAATGCCGCATAAGCATCTCCGCCATTGATCTGAAGCATAGGTTTTATGTCTTCATCCAAAGCATTGTATAATCTTGCAAATGTCAAGATTCCATCGTGCATTTCATATATTATATCATAATTCTCTTTCTCATCATAGCTGAATCTTGGCTGAAGTTCTCCATCTTCACTTCTCTCAAATTTCAAAAAGCTTGGACTCGGAGCGCTAAAGAGCAGCTCAATCAATAAATTATGTACATTATACTGATGTCTCGTATGCCAGTGAAGTAAATACAAATTATGTACCGGCGAATAAGCATAAGGATGCAGCTTTCCTGCTGCAATCCGCCCTTCCAAAGAAGCATCCTCGTTGGTACCTACAAGCGCACTCAGAACCTCTATATCTTGTCCATACTTTTCTTCAAGTAAAAACTTAATTGCCAATCCTCCAGTTCCATACCACCCCATGTCAACAACAAGAATCTTCCTGCATCCCTGAATCATCGGACGAAGATACTCATACATATTTTCCTGCGTTGATTTGAAATATTCTATAATCCTCTCTTTTTCCCCATATATCAAGCTTACTACCTTATCATTATTCTCACTGGTATACAGTTCTTCTTTTCTCAAACCGTAATCGGAAAGCTTCTCGATCAAAAATTCCAAATCTGTTTCCTTTAAAATTTGCTCTAAGCTGGTTTTCTGCTCCATCCCCAACCGATAATAAAAGTTATGATGGATATAATCCTCTGCATATTTTTCAAACAATATCTGCTCTGAGCAAAAACGTGAAAAAAGTATGTAGTCGTTATCACACTCATGATAATAGCTGTCATAGACCTTTTTTATAATAAATCCGTCTCTGGCAACAAACAGGATTTTATCCACGTTTTTTTCTTTCACTACTTTATTCAAAAATTCACAATAACCACATGCCAGAAGTCCCCCATTGACCATTCCGTATTCAAAGTAAGGGGTATAACTGTTTGTACCATTATTTAAATAGGCATTCAAAATACCTTTCGTAAATGTCCCGGTCAGGCGGGTCATACCATACAGTAAGTTAGGTATCCCATATCTGGCATTCACATTTGGATAATGCCATGCCTCTAACCCTTGCTTCTTCGCTCCGGCATAGTCTGACACAATATTATCGCCAATATGTATCACTCTTTTATTTCCTACATACTTTTTCACAACATCGTAAAGCTTGCCATTGCCCTTTGACATCTGGTATTCATTGGAAACAAACACCTCTTCTATCCCGTCATAGCCGGCGAACGTAAGCAGATCGCAAATCACATCCCGCTTTAAATACATATCGCTTACCGCAATCATCCGCTTCTGCTTCGCTTTCAGTTTTTCAATCAGAATTTTCATGTATGGATTGGCATAGCAAAGCTTTTTCTCTGCCTCAATCTCTCTCTCCATCCATAGCGCTTTATCAATTCCAATCCACTTTTCTAAAAGGTCATAAATGTCGTTTAGATCAACCTCTCCCATAGGACTTTTCTTTCGTGCCTCAGCCTCAGCCCGCATTCTGAGATGGCAAAATCTGGGCAAACTGTACTTCGCTTCCATAAAAGAAAAAACATCCGTTGGCTTTTCGACCTGCCGCAAGAGCAGCGTATCAAAAATATCAAATGATATCACATCATACGTCTCCAGAAGTTCTGCCAGCTCCTCCGGTGTTAATAATGCACCTTTTTCTTCCATGTAATTATTCTTTCGACATTCATAATTCAACTGCATTATTTTATTCAAGCGTTTCACCTGATCTCCAAGCCCTGTTCCTGGATACTCTGCATAATATTCCAAATACTTTTCTTTAATACACTCGTTTTTTAAAATCAAATGATATTTCAATTTGTATTTCAAATCAGATACAAACCTGCTCATTTTAAATAATTCCTTTCCAAAATATAGTTATAAAGCGGCACTAACCCACGCATATGCCGCCAAACCAGATACCCCTGCGGCCACGTGGTTTCCCAAAGAGCACACTTTAGCTGTTTTCTCTTTTCCTTGCTGAACCATGCCTGAACAAACATAATTTCTTTTATTTTTATCGCCTTATCCACAAATTTCCCATTTCCGAATGTCTCATTATGCTTTAAGGCGAAAAATGCCGCTGCTGCTTGTTTCGAAGGGTATAATAAAAAGGATTCTACCGCTTCATTTCCCTTGCTTAACAACTCTTCCTTCGTCTCATTGTTTGCAAAACATTTTCGTATGTTATTCAAAATGTATGTTTGCAAGTTTTCAGTATACAAGTGGTATGTTCTATTCTCGTCTTCATCAATAATTCTGATTGCCTCTACTCTACCTCCGTTTTTCTGATACCTGGAAACACTTCCAGAAGAAGAATTACAAATCATCTCTATCGGTGTCGGATAACGTAATATAACCTCCGTTTTCCCTTGATTCAAATATCCAAATTTATGACCATTTACCGGCTGTTCATTTAAAAATGAAGCAAGGCACAAATAGTATCCGGTCCATTGAATATTTGGAAAAATTCGACATAAATTATCCTGAATCGTTCCTCTCCATCCAATATCAACAACTGCTATTTCATCACTGTCTTCGTCTGAAATTCCTTTTTGCCTAAAATACCCTTTCAATTTTTCGCGCTGCGTCGTGATTTCTTCCATTATTTTTCTTTTGACATCCTTGTCAGCTAAAAAATCAACAACCCTTTTATCCTCATGTGGAGAAGAAATCACCTCAGTTTCATTCAAATGATATTGCCACAATTTCTCTGCAAAGCTCTCTGCTTCCATTCCAATAGATGAAAAAAAAGCCTGCGGAGACTGCTCCTTGTATAAACTCCACATTCTTAGAAATTCTTCTATTTCTACGGCATTTATTGATGGAGCAAATGTCGCAACCCGGCTGACTTCTAAAATATCTACCAGAATGTCCTGCTCTTTGTTTTCCTGAAAATGTGCAATTTCATCGTAAACTTTTTTGAAGAACTCGCCTTCCCTCGTCAGAAAAAACAATTTCTTAATTCGCTTCTCAGTACATGACTTTTTAATCCAAAGCAAAAAACCTGCAAATAAACTGCTTAAATCTTGTGCTCTTATTTTATCAATCACAACTACTCCACCCTTAAAACCTTCTTGATGCGTTTAACCCCTGGTATTCTGCGTATCCAGGTGATTCGCTTTATTTTAGAATACCAGTCATTATTTTCAGTGGCAACTATTTCATTTCTAAGTTCCTTTACTTCCTCACCAGCAATAATGGGTTCTCCTTGGTATGTTAATGCAGGTTCTTCTTTTTGAAACAATTCATCCTGTCCTTCAAGAACACCTTGTATACATTTCATAAACTGTCCCAATCCCACATTAATATCCCTGTCTGACATAAACATCTGCTCTTGTTCAGAAATTTTTCTGTTGCTTTCCTGATTATCCAGAAGATTTATAACCGCTTGAGCTAACGACTCTGGCCGACATTGCGCCAATGTAATTGTATTCTCTGCAAAATCATATAAATTATTATTTGAAAATACATCTACCACCGGCAATCCACACGCCATCATCTCAAAAGGTATCCGTGATGGATTCGTGGCGCTTATACACAACCCCACACTGCATTTGTTATAAAGTTCAGCGCATTGTTGCAGCGACACCAATCCCAAATTGGAATGCTCAAAAGGTATCTTGAATTTTTCTTTCGAACCATACAAATAAACCGTAACATCTGGTCGAATCTTTTTCACCAGGGCCAACGCCTCAAGTCCTATCTCCGCTCCCCGCCTCGGCTTATCTGGCTGATATATAAAGCAAATTGCTTTCTCGCGATTTTGATTTTTATTTGAAAAGTATGTTTTTTTATCTGCACAAAAATCAAAATATGCCGCTTTTGCACAATGTTCCTCTTTTAACTTTTTTGCCAACCATCTTCCTATCGTAATATGATAAAATCCCAACTCATAAGTTCCTGCTGCTCTTAAATACTGATTTCCAACAGGATAAAACATTGGTTCATAGTCCTGAACAAAATATACTTTTTTCGCAGGACCTTTATATCTGTATACGATCTCCGCCGTCATCCATGCCGTTGCAATAATTAAATCATAAGGAATTTCCAAAGAAATATCATAACCTAAATGAAAGCGGCAATTACATTCCCCATACAAGCGCGTTGCATTTTGTTCCAACTCTTCATCCGAACGATAATCACCAGAATTATAAACGTAGACATCACATTCAAATTCTGTTGACATAACATTTACATGTTGAAAAACCGTTCGATATCCACCAGACCCTTCAATAAAAGAAGGAATAACCCATGCTGCTTTCCTCATATCATCACCTCTTTAGCATTTGCTTTAACTGGTATAATATTTTATATACCTCAAAGGGCAGAAATCGGTATAACAGCCGTGTCACTTTTGTATGTAAAGAGATATCCTGCACCTCATATACCTGCTCACCAAAAAGTTCTTCATACCTCTTTCGAAATAAGTTTCTCCAAGGATGATCACATGGGGCAAACCATGGTCTATTATATAACTCATTCATAAAATGAATAAGAATAGGTTTTTTTACTGCCTGTTCCATAATTGTCTCATCTTGATAATAAAAATCCACTCTAAAAAGCTGCCTTAATTGCTCTAATGGATACATCAGCATCGACGGCATCTGATTATACTTTGGTTCCAGTACACCAATCTCGCCTCTGCACACATGATTCAAAGTTCCTTCACTCAACATCGGCGGCTTCCCCTGTTGCTTCCGTATGTATTCCAGGCATTGCTTTGTTTTTTCTGTACTTTTCCACAACTTCATGTTAAAAAGCACCACACCATCACAAATATACGGTTCTCCAGGGAATCCATGGATACGCTGCTTCAGCTTCGATGAATACGGCATCAGAACTCCTGCCACACATTCATGTTCCATATTCCTGCCGAAAAGCGGTTCCAGTGAATCTGTTACAATCACATCACTGTCCAGATATAACACTCGATCAGATGGAATTGCCTGTTCCATAAAAAGCTTTGCATAAATCGTCCTCGGATGTCTGTCTTCCTCATCAAGCTTCCATTCCGGAACCCATTCTTTCATATCAAGGAACGTAATTGTCTGATGATACCTTTCTAATATCTGCAGCATCATCCTGCGATTCTCTATGGACAGCCCATCATACATTAAGTATATATTTGCATCCTGGTTATGCTCTGTCAGAGACACCATAGATACCAGAGTCTGTCTCACATATGCATCATTACATGCGTATACAACATCAATCAATTAGTAACCTCATTTCTATAGATGCATGCCATATTGGCCATATAGGTTTCTATATTATCAAATGAACGACCTCTCACAACAGAACGCGCCTTCCAACTACTGTATTCCTCATCTGAATGTTTCAGCAGCCAGATTTTTTCCAGAAATTCTTCATCACTCCTGCATATTTCCGGAGCCTCTTCACCAAGAATCTCACTGCATCCCGCATTGTCTGTTGACAAAACCGGTACTCCAAGCATATTAGCTTCTATTGCCACCAGTCCAAATCCCTCCCACCGGGATGTAATGCACAAAAGCTTTGCATTTTTGATATATGGATATGGGTTTTTCTGAAAACCTTTTAGCTCAATATTCTCCTGCAGCTGCAACGCCTCTACCAATTCCCTGCATTCGTGCATTAAATCTCCAGAGCCTATCATACATGTCTGGATATCAAACCATCCGCTATCCCGCAGTGCCGCAACCAACCGGATAAATCTCTGCGGATTCTTCGGCTCCACAAAGCGGCCCACAAATACCAAATCGTATCTTCTATCAGCAGAATCAGGTATCGTCATACTTGCCATTTCCTTAATTTTAGCAGCATCAATGGGATTCCCCACTGTAAGCATTTTATCTTGAAAGCACTTCGCAAAAACCATACTGTCAAAACTTTTTTGGGATACCGCAAGCATGCTTTCTATTCTGGTCCGGCAGGCAGCATATACCAATGTTCTCATATTCCATGTTGTTACCCACGGCGGTGCATGATGCAAATGGGATATCAGTCGGAATTTTCCTTTCAATGAAGCACATAACACAGTAGCAGAAAAATCGTGTGCATGAACGATATCCGGCAAGCATTGCCTCACAGCATCACTCAGACTTCGTCTGTCAAAGGAATCCAATAAAATAAACGGGATGCTTTCCTTTTCCAATATATCACGAATCGGACCATCTGAAGCAATGTAAGTACATTCGAATTCACTGGAAAGACTTCTGATTATCGTAATTGCTACGTTTTCAGCCCCCGAATAAACAGATGATTTTAACACATGTGCTACCTTAAGTCTTCTGCTATGATTCATTTTCTTCTTTCTAATCTCCACTACTTTTCCATCGGAACATCCGGGTCAGGCATCACGCCTTCCGTACTTTCTTTCAGCAGCATGATTTTTGGTGTCATGATAATCAGCTTCAAATCCAACAATAAGGAATACTTTCTGATATACATCAAATCCAGCTTCAGCTTATCATACGAGGCTGTGTTGTACTTGCCATATACCTGTGCATATCCGGTGAGTCCTGCTTTCACCTTCAGGCGATAAGAAAATTCCGGAATATTTTTCTCGATTTCCGCTGCCAGTTCTGGTCGCTCCGGTCTTGGTCCCACCACAGACATATCCCCCTTCAGAATATTCAAAATCTGTGGCAATTCATCAAGGCGAGTCGCCCTCAAAACCCGTCCAATCGGCAAGATGCGCGGATCCCGTTCCGTTGCCAGAACAGCACCTGACCTTTTTTCTGCATCCACCACCATGGTTCGGAACTTGTAGATCATAAAGCACTTCCCATCTTTTGTCAGACGTTCCTGCTTATAGAAGATCGGCCCACCATCTGTACTCTTAATTCCGATTGCAGCTATAAGAAACACAGGCGAAAACAAACATAGCATAATAAACGCAACCACAATGTCTTCTGCCCGTTTCATCCACTGCTGCTCAACATTCAATCCAATATTCCGCGATAGCAGGAGAGGTGTATCAAACAAATTCAGTTCATCAGAGCTGCGCAGCAGCACATCTGATATCTTAGGCACACTATAAGTGCGCACACCCACATGATAGCAGTATTTTAACAGCAGATTACGCTCATGTGAAGGCATATCTCCAATAATCACAGCATCATAAAGAGGAATTCTCTGTTCTATCGCTGCCATCCCTTTTTTATAGGAGATTACCTCACAGATTTCATACTTATCTTCTCTGGAATTAATTTTGTCCTTCAAATGGTAATCCCGTCGGTCTCCTTCCACGAACAACATCCTGCGCGGTGGGAACATATTCTTATATACAGCCTGAAACACCAGCGTCCAGACCACAATAAACGCAATATCCCCAACAGTCATAAGAAGGATGTATCCCGGATTCACAAAACGCTTATCAATGATAGCGATTTGAAAATAAGTAAAGATATTTACAAATAACACCGACATAATCTGTGAATAGATCAAATTGCCATTCTTCAGATAGCCAACCTTAAATCCGCCATATGTATTCATAAAGAACATCAGCAGGATGCCATATAGCAGGATAATAAGCCAGTTTCCTCTCCTGTAAAAAGGTATCTGCAGAATATGTTTGTTATAATAACCAATCCAGGTGACTCCATATAAAAAGCAAAGTCCCAGGAGCATAACAGCCGCAAACGACAACTTAATCAGTCGCTTGTACTGTTCTTTGTTTCTTTTTCTTTCCATAGATTTCTTCATATCGCCCAATTCCTCGGGCATTCTCCCTTTATTGCATAGTAAACTTCAATACAGTATACCATCTAGCGACCTTTTTCGCAACGCTCACGGTATCGAAAACACATGGAAATATTTTAAAATTGTTACTGTACACGGGCTGACTTGTCTGTGAACACGTAATAAGTTAAACTAATGGGGCTGACACACAAATCAGCACCATTTCATCTGTTAAAAATTTCTACAACAGCAGTATAAAGGTTTGGACTATTTTTCCGTACTCCAAGCAGCACACTCTTGCAATGGCATAATTCTTCGATACTATCAAAACTTCGAAATGTCATTGCAAAAGTCTGCTTCCGTTTGTGATCCCTTAAGTAGCGTTCTGCGGTATTGTTTGTGTTCGGAACCCTCTTATCATGCAGAAAAAGAGTAAGCGCTGAATAACCCACCGTCTTTCCATTCCAGCTAATTCATGAGACAATCAATGCTTTATGAGTGTTTTTGTTTCTTTTTCTCCTGCACGGTTCTGATATAACCCTCAAGCCGTTTCCGTCCAGCCTCCCCTAGGCTTTCATTACGCAGCGCGTAAGTATAATATTTTTCAGCTTCTTCCAGAAAGAAACAATCCTGCGGTTTTAACTTTGCATCCATTTTTTCAAATACAATTGCGGCGTATTCTGCAGCACTGTACTGTTCACTGGAAATAGAGCCATCTTCATAACTTTCCTCATCATCCACAGCGCATTCGCTATAAAACACTGCCGCAATCCCAAGGCAGACCACAGTCTCCTCCGCCGGAAAAAATTCGCTGGCATCGCCCAGACGATGAAACAGCTGTGCCAGACCATAATTCGCATCTTCCACGCTTCTATAATTTTGCACCCGAATTGCTTTTGATCTTGCCTGTAAAAAACCCTCCGCATCAATGTCTCCATATACAATCGCATTTTCTTTATTAAAAATGGAAGTATCCATCATATGGGAATTCTTGTTGTCCTCCCGGACCATTCCCATAAAATACAGACAGTCCAGAGCTGCATGTCGCATCAGGCCAGCCGTGTTGAGTGCAGGAGCCATTTCATAATTTTCCCTGCGAAGTTCGCATATTTGGACTGCATATGCAAAACCCGTCTCCGTATCATAATAAGACTCGTTCGTCAACCTGTCTGCCTCATCCGCATTTTTTGCAGCCCTGGAGCTGTCTTTCGAATTTTTTGCCGCATAATTCGACTCCTGACCACAAAGATCTGCCATCTGTAGGATTTGGTCCTGAAAATTTGCGAAGTTTTCTCTGGTCCCAGTTAATCCAACTGTTTTTCCAGCATCCAGAAGTCGATCCCGGTAAGACATCGCATTTGGCTGTGCCGCATTCTCAGAAGACTCATATCCGGCATCTGGAGCTTCCGTAGAACAAAGGGCACGTTTCTCCGCAGAGGTGTATAAGGACTGCCCCGCTGCCAAAGAACGTTTTACGTCCTTCTTCTCCCCGTTTAATGCTTCCAAAAACGCAGGATGAAAATCCAACCATCCCGCATCGGCAAATACGATTCCCAATCCACATGATATTATCACGCCGCACAATACAAGTAACGGAGTTTTCCCTTTTTTTGCTTCACAAGCAATCTGCAGCACAATCCAGCATATAACTATAACTAAAACGCGTGCTGTTAACAATCTATGTTCCGTGTAAAATGTATAGATTTCATTGCATGTAAAAATAATTCCTGCTGCAATGCCCAGCTTTTTATTGATGCCTTCCGCTTTGGATTCTATCGTATTCAGAATTCCTGGAATCTCTCTTTTCTGCCCTTTTTCCTTAGCAGCAGGCGCTTGTTTGCTTTGTGTTTCTGTTTTCGGCGGCGTAGTTCGTCGATGACCCATATTTCCACTTCCTTTTTACGCCGCCCCCAGGTTTCTGTATTGCCAATAGAACCGGCTTAATTCTTCTCCAGTTGGTTAAGAATGACTACCATCCTTTGCTGTTCAAAATTCTGATCTATTTCCTCTGCCAGATACTTGCAGGTTGTATCACTCAGATAGGTGATTGCTGCAAACGCATCCTTAATTGCTTCTTTTGTATAATTGCATTTCACCATAAACGTAACCAGACTGTCCAGCGTAATTGCCACATCATATAAATCCTGTAATTCCGTAAAGCCCAATTCCTTATATTTTTTTCTGCAGAACTCAGGATGATAGCGAAACACAAAATTCTCCAGAATTTGTTCCAGTACAAACAATACCTTATCCGGTGATATTTTCTCCATTTCCCGGATTGCCGCCATACGGTAATACCCAGTCATTTTCCCCTTCATATAACCAAGCAGTTCCTCGAAAACTGCATCATCTCTTCCAAAATAAGAGCGAACCTTCTCTAATTCTTCGAAATTTTCCTGCGGCAAAACTGTTTTTAGGAAATCACAAATGTCAAGAAAAGTCTCTGCAATCTCATCCGACAGACTTCCATCATAATCCACTTCTCCAGCATCTTCCTGAATGCATTTCAACATGATAATCTTCCAGTTCTTTCCCGCTGCCTTTATAAAAGAATCCATCTTGTTCAATATTTTTTTCATTCTGACCACCCAGACTTTGTAAGCTTTCCTTTCTTTTAATTTGATTCATCTGTCTATATAACGTATCATTCTTTTGTTGCTTTGATAAACGTTTCTGTTTTCTATGTAAATAAGTATTTTTCTTCTGGCTGCCACCAGTCTGATAGAATAAATAAAATTCTTCCGGCTGTTTTTCGCGTTCCGCCATTGAAAATAACTCTGCGAATTTTATGTATTCTCCATTTATTTCATAACAAAGCTTTTCCGGATTTTCATAATTCTTCGGAGGTGTATAGATCAGATTTTCTTCCTCATCTCCCGTGCCTAAGCTTTCCAATATGTAACGCCTGCCGTCCCGGTTGAGCTGATAAAATTTATTCCTGCCGACTACATTTTCCTCCACCAGCGGGGTTGCCATATTCCTCATTCGCTTCATAACATTGCTCAGGTTGCTGACCGACATTTGCAGTTCTGCTGCCAGATCCCTGTGAAGAATCGGCTCTTTTTCCCACAAGATTTTCAAAATACGGTCTTTGTACTGAGTCTGATCTTCAAATGATTCCGCTTCTAGTTTTTGAAGCTTTAAAAGCACATTGTAAACTTCTTCACACTGTTCCAGGGCTTCAAAAAGTGTTCCTAATTCAAAAATCTTGTTTGCCAGTTCTTCCATGGCAGGTTCCAGGCTCTCCATAAAAACCTGCAGCACCTGATCAAACTGTTCTTTCTGTTCCAGTACTTTTTTCATGCTTGCAAGATCCGACTTGCTGACCTGCTCCACAAGAATGCGGTTTACCTCCTCCCGCTTATTTGCCACCCAGTCTATATTCAGATACTCTGATCTTGTAATTTCATATTCTTTTCTCATATCATTTGTCCTCATCTATGCGATTCTGTAGTTACACTCATACCGAAAACTGCCCTCCGTTTTTAACACAGAAATCTCATAATGACAAAGCTCTCTGGTACATGCTTCACAAATGCCGCTGCATGCTGCCTCCTGTGACCAGTTTTTCCATCTCTCCGGTCCGGAAAACAACTCTGCCAGAAATTCACCTGCACCAGTGTTTAAGCACTTGCACTGGTCTTTCTGTGTCTGTACAGGCACCAACAGTCCACACAGCCGGTCAACCGTCAACAATACCTGTTCATCCGCATCTCCATACTCTCCTGATTTGCAGAGAACACAACCACTTTTTCCCAAAACCATAACCCGCTTTCTGCTGCCTTCATAATACGCTGGAGCAAATAACAGAACGGTCTTCTCTGCATAGGACTTCAATAGATTTTGAAGCTGCATAACAGTCCCCGGTTCCACAACTGCCAGAGGGAATGCGATAATGTCACATCCGCGCTTCAACGCGGCTTCTGCAATCCGCACAATCCGCTTGTCCATAACATTCCGTTCATCTGCTGCCCGGATCACCTCTGTGGACGTATCTGCCGCAGCATTGATTGTGTTGGAACAGCAAACAGGTGATACTGCTATATCCAGCCCGCGCTTCTCTTCCAGCACGTTCTGGATGCTTCCTTTTCTCACATAAATGCAGCGAATACTTTCCCCGTTTTCCATGTCCGGTGTCACTGCCACATACCGTTCCAACAGTGTCTCCGTCCCAGAACATCTCATCCAGTCAACGGCCACCGCCGGATATATTTTTATGTTAACTTTTTCATAATTTGTATTCAGCGGGGGAATCTGTATAACGCTCTTCCAGGCTCCTCCACTGTATTTCATTCTGGTATAATGATTTCGGAAATCTCCAATCTCTGTTTCCAGTACTTTCACCAGTATCTGAGCACCTTCATAATCCCCCTGGTGAATGCACTGTTCTGCATCCGCACAAATACGGCGGTATAACTGAGGAGGTAACTGGATTCCTCTGCTCAACGCTTCTGCCAGTTTTCGCAAATATCCACTGAACCGCTCCATATCTGTAGAAAGCTGCTCGGTTCCAGGACACATCGGTCTTTGCTCTGGCAATCCTTCCTGCGCCGCCAGCAGCAATGAAATAAGATCTGCAAGTAAATTAAATACGGTATACTCCCCCACCTGATCACATCCGTTCTCTTTCGAATACTATCATTACTATACCATACCAGTTTCTGGAATTCAAGATATCTTTTTAATCGTTCACGTTATTTTTCCTGTTTTTACATTTTTATTAAATAAAAAACGATAATTTCTCGCGTTTTTGTCCGAAATTATCGTTTTTATGATATATTTATGTTTCAGTTGTCTAAAGGATTTATTTTTCTGCACTATCGAATCGTGCTGCTGCACCTCCCATGCTCAGCATTCCCCATAAAAGTGGAGCCGTAATCGGAAGGTTTAAGTTTACTGCCGCCTGAAAACAATAACAGATTACCGCAAACATGCATGCTGCGGCATATTTTCTCCAAGTCGTACAGCGCAGCATGCCGCGGCAGCTCAATGCAAGGAATACCCAGTATGCAATCAAGCCGATTGGTCCAATGGTCAGCAGGAACTGCAGATATTCATTGTGGGCATTGTCAAATATCAGACCGGTTGCATTGATCATATCTCCAAAGAATCTATCTGTCGTCAGAATGCCAAAGGTATCCGGACCATAGCCAAAGAGCTTATGCTTCAGCGGAAATTTTCCGTACGCTTCCATGGACTTTCTCCAAATATATCCTCGGCTGGTTCCCCATTCATCATTGAATACCAGGTAATTGGCAAGACTGCTGTAACGCTCCCCATGTCCCAGAACATTCGCATCAACCAGCAGAAACACAACAATCAGGAAAGCTGCCACCAGAAAAATAATCCAAACTCTGCGCAGCACCGGAGATAATTCACCCATATCCTGCTTCTGCGCAGCAGCTGCCATTCCTGTTGCCGCAAGATTCCGTTTAAAAGTTACATATACCGTTATGGTAATCGCCCACAGTGCCAGTACAAGAACCATTAGGCCTGGCAGATTTGCAACAATCTTAAACAAACTGTCCAATCCAAGCACAATCCCCTCATACTTATGATTGATAAAATCAATACATTGAATCACTGTAGCAAAGGTAGAAACCATAACCAGATAGCGGATTACTCCCTTTCTGCTTCGGAAAAGCATCAGCGGCATGAATGCAAATAATGCGCCAAGTGCAAGATAGGCATTATCGCTGCAGCCCATAATGATAGCCATGAAAGTAACGAACAGACAGACATAAGACCAGATTAGTTCCACGCGTTTCTGCGTTGTCACAAACACACCGGCCGCCGCCCCCATAACCAGGGCAACAAACGCAGTATAAGTATTAATATTTCCGATTGTAGAAGTGAATATAGCCGACTCGGATGGCTTGATTCTCACTCTGAATCCGAAAATATCCATCTGAAAATAATCCGTAATTCCAATCAGACATACAATGAGTCCTGCCAGAAGAAACGCATGGACCACCCAGCCCCGGAATTTCCAGAAACGGCTCACTATAAAATACATCACCACATACAAGGTCATCAAAAAAAGTCCACTATAGCGTCCTTCATTTCCCCAGAACGATTCGTAGAAGTATTCTGACTGAAATGTGGAAATAAGCGCTGCCAGCCAAAAGACTAATATCGCTGCATCCGCCGGGTGAAATGTTTTTTTCCAGTTTGCTGGTTTCAAGGCCGAAAATAATTTTTTCACATGATCTCCACCAAATTCTTTAAAATCAATCACCAGCATGATCAGACTTAAAACAAGCACAATTACCAGCATAGCGAAAAAGCTTCCATAATACCACTTATATTTCGCTTCCAGAATATCAAAATAAGAATTGTGAAGATATAGCGGAAGTCCCACCACCAACACTAATAAAAATACACTGATCACGCCGCTGATAATCGACGCGCAGTTGTCTGCAAATGGATCTTTTTGTATATTATTATACTTTTCCATAAGTCCTCCTCTTCCGTTTCTAACGCCACCTGCCCGTTCAGCAGACGGATACATATCTTTCATTATACGTTCTTTTCCCATTTTAAACAATGCCTATTTCTTCCATATTCCTGTTCTCGTTTTTCCAAAACCACATGGTGGGTAATCGGAGTTAATTCTGCATCTTCATATTTGGGTATGGATGCCTCATTACGCTCCGTGATCCGATATAATAATAAGACGATATATTGTCTGTGCATATTGAATATTTCATTCACAGGCACAAACCCGTCAACTATTTTTACAAAGGAGGTCCTCTATGGAAAAGGAGTTCAAAACGTATCTGTCAGACCAGAATCTGTCAAAAAACACGATTATATCGTATCTCTATGCCATTCGACAATTTGAAGCAAGGTATGACAAACTTAGCAAACAAAATCTGCGGGATTACAAAGTTTATCTGATTGAGCATTATAAGCCGCAGACTGTCAACCTGCGGATTCGGGCCATAAACTGTTATCTGGAAAGCATTAAGAAAGAACAGTGGAAACTGCCTTCTGTGAAAGTACAGCAGAAACCATTTCTTGAAAATGTAATCAGCGAAGCTGATTATCTATATTTAAAAAACTGTTTGAAGCGGGATAACGAAATGTACTGGTATTTTGTGGTGCGCTTTCTGGCTGCTACCGGCGCCCGCGTCAGTGAACTGGTCCAGACAAAATGCGAACATGTGCGGATAGGTTACCTGGATCTGTATTCTAAAGGCGGAAAACTGCGGCGGATTTATATTCCATCCACTCTGCAAAAGGAAACTTTGAAATGGATGGAAGAAACCAAAAAAGAGAGTGGATTTTTGTTTTTGAATAAATACGGAGAACTGATCACCGCAAGAGGAATTGCCGTGCAGTTAAAACACTTCGATTCCCGGTATGGCCTGGATCCGTCTGTCGTTTATCCGCATTCTTTTCGCCACCGCTTCGCAAAAAGTTTTCTGGAACGCTACAATGATATTGCTATGCTGGCCGATCTGATGGGACACGCCAGCATTGAAACCACCCGGATTTACTTGAGAAAAACCAGTACCGAACAGCAGAATATCATCAACCAGATTATTGACTGGTGACGCTGAAAATAGACTAATTTTAACTACTTTCCTGCTTTTCAATAATTTGCCTTATAGGAAGTATAATCGTCTCGTAATGCAATTTAGAATTTCGTAGCAAATTCAAAAAAGTAAAAAGGAGAGTGCATTCATTATGAGAAAGCAGACTAAAATTGCTGTGGTAAGCGCAGCAGCAGCTCTGTTAGCTATCGGTGGTGCTATGACTTCTTTCGCAGCTCAGGGTTGGGTTGAGGAAGACGGTACCTGGTACTATTATGACAAAGATGGCAATAGAGTAGAGAATGAGTGGAAGAAATCCGGAGACAACTGGTTCTGGCTTGACGCTGAAGAGGGTGGCGCAATGGCTACCGATAAACTGGTTGAGGATGACGATGATACCTACTATGTAGATGCTAACGGTGTTATGGTTACCAATACCTGGGTTAAAGTAGTTAATGAGGATCAGGATGATGATGATCTGGCCGAATATCATTACTACTACATGCAGTCCAATGGTAAAGCATACAAATCCAGCGACAACAATACAAATACCAAGTTCCGTACTATCGATGGTAAGAAATACGCTTTCGATAACGATGGTAAAATGCTGTATGGTTGGGTGAAATATTCCGAGCCGGAAATGGCAAACAATGATACTGACTGGACCGATGCAACCTATTACCTGGGTTCCTGGGAAGACGGTGCTATGAAGACCGGTTGGCAGAGAATTACCGTTCAGGATAATGAAGATGATGATGAGGAGAAAGATTTCTGGTTCTACTTCAAGTCCAATGGTAGAAAAGAGTTTAATAGTAAAACAGACGATCAGACTGTAAAAGAAAAGAAAATCAACGGTAAGAAATACGCTTTCGATGAGCGTGGTGTTATGACTTCTCAGTGGACCATTGCTAGTAAAGCAAGTGTTTCCAGCATCAGCGATATCAGCGGACAGGTTGAGTCTTGGAAATACTTCAACAGCCCAGAGGATGGCGCTCGTGTAACCAAAGGTTGGTTCAAAGTAGTTGCTCCGGATGATGACAACGACAATACCTTCAAGGATTATGATCCGTCTTACGGCTCTTTCGCAACAACGGATGCTGCTGATGAGACAGAGAGATGGTATTACGCTGATGGTGAAGGTCAGTTATACTCTGGCGTTATCAAGAAAATCAAAGGTAAATACTATGGCTTCCGTCCGGAGGTAGGAGGAAAGGGAGCTGCAATGCTGACCGGTCTTGTATTTATGAAGACTGATGGTAATGGCAACATCCTTAAGGTATACGACGATAATGTTGATTCTGACGAACTGGATCACATCATCAATGAAGAGGCTTATGGTGATGATGTTACAACAGCCGTTTACAGTGATCCAAATGTAAGTCTGTACTATTTCGGTAACAACGAAGATACTGATGGCGCTCTGAAGACTGGTACCGTAAACATCAACCTTGATGGTGACAGCTACAGCTTCTACTTCAACAAGAGCGGCGGCGCTGAAGGTAAGGGTAAAGGTGTAAGTGGTATTGATGATGAGAAAGCTATTTACAAGTATGGCTTAAAGATTAAAGCTGACAGCGATGATAAGTATCGTGTTGTCAAAGTTGAAGGTCTTGATGGCAGTACTACAGATATTGCTGGTAGAAAAGTAAAAGTTACTAAGATTGATAGTTCTGATTTAAGAGATGTATCTACAGAACTTGGCGTTAACAAAGATGGTGATACCGTAAGAGGTTATGTTGCTGTTGAAGATGGTAAAGTTGCTAGCACATGGGATGCTAAATACTATCTGGTAAATACCAGCGGTACTATCTGCAAGAAGAAAACAGCTGCTAAGGATGGCGATGACTGGTACTTCTACACCAACAAGGATAAGAATATTGTTATGTATGTAAACAATAAGACTCTGAAGGGTGGTAATGGTCATAGCATGCTTTACAACTTAGACAACTGGGATAGTGTTAGGACTGTTCCTGGTACGGCACTGAATCCGGTTCCTGATACCACTTCTGAGGATGAGGATTAAAAAATAATTTCACTTCAAATGAAATTGAATAGCTAATAAAAGGGCTACCGTATATTAAGTGCGGTAGCCCTTTTATTACAAAAAAAAGAAAGCCTGTGTTTTGCACAGACTTTCTTTTTTAGGTGTGTCACAGTAAAAATAAGGGCGGCTGTATGACAGTATTTGTCATACAGCCGCCTTATAACTATATTTCTATAGTTTTAAATTTCTATTATCTGTCAATGATGTCATCAAGAGTAACGGTATAGCCATTATCAATGGTAACACCCTTATCGCCAGCTTTTCTCAGCTCAACACCCTTGACATCCTTCGGAGCTGCCTTACCGGACTCAGCAGTCAGAGTCTTGTTGTTGCTGTACATAACGATCTGCTTGTTCTCAACATAGAAGTACCAGTCATCGCCATCCTTAGCAGCAGTCTTATTCTTAACGATAGTACCGCTGGTATTTACCAGATAGAAGTCGCTGCCTAAAGTACCAGCATACTTAATGGTATCGCCATCTTTGTTCTTGTTGTCAGCATCGTCAGCTTTAGCTCTCAGCTTAGCGGTATCGATCTCTTCTACAACAGCGGTATCATCACCGGTATCAGCAGTAGCGTAAACAATTTTGTACTTATCATCGCTGTCAGCTTTCATCTTCATACCGAACTTGTAGATGTACTTGTTGTCATCAATACCAGTCTGGCCTTTACCCTTGCTCTCAGCACCGCCTGCTTTGCTGAACAGGAACTGATAGGAATCGCCATCCAGGTTAATGGTGGCGTTGCCGGTCTTCATAGCACCGTCAGCATCCTCATCGTTACCGAAGTAGTACAGGGAAGCATTCGGGTTGCCATACATAGCTGCGTACTTGCCGTCGCCATCCATGCAATCGTCAAGATCATCAGCATCCATATCGCGCTCGATTACTTCAGTAATCTTGCCATCCTCTACAACCAGAGCACACAGACCAGTCAGCATGGAACCAGCTTTGTCAGTTCCCTCCGGATAGAAGCCATAGTATTTACCTTTGATCTTCTTGATCTCGCCAGCATACAGTTTGCCGTCGCCATCAGCGTAGTACCATCTCTCATTCTCATCATCAGCATCGCCCTTTGCGAAGGAGGTTACGCCGTAATCTTTGAAAGTGTTGTCGTTGTCATCGTCAGGAGCAACTACCTTGAACCAGCCTTTGGTTACGCGAGCGCCATCCTCTGGGCTGTTGAAGTACTGCCAGTTGGATACGGAAGAAGAGCTTGCAGCAGCGCCACTTGCAAGTGCCCACTCGTATACCATTACACCACGCTCATCGAAACGATAGTGCTTACTGTTGATCTTCTTATCTGTTTCATTGACACGCTTTTTACCATTGGACTTGAAGTTGAACCAGTAGTCGTAATCGTCATCCTCGTCCTGATCGTAAACGCTTACTTTCTGCCAGCCAGTCTTCAGAGCACCATCTTCCCAGGAACCCATGTAGTACTCAGCAGTCTCCCAGTCAGAATCATCAGTAGCCAGGGTAGAATCATCGTTTACCCAGCCATACAGCATCTTACCATCCTCATCGAAAGCATATTTCTTGCCATCGATGGTCTTGAAAGTGGTGGTGCCGCTATCTTTTGCTTTGTATGCTTTACCACTATTCTGCATGTAGTAGTAACGGTACTCAGCCGGATCATCATCATCCTGATCCTCGTTAACAACTTTAACCCAAGTGTTGGTAACCATAACACCGTTAGCATCTACATAGTAGGTATCATCATCGTCATCAACCAGTTTGTCGGTAGCCATTGCGCCACCTTCTTCGGAATCAAGCCAGAACCAGTTGTCTCCAGATTTCTTCCACTCGTCTTCTACTCTATTGCCATCTTTGTCGTAGTAGTACCAGGTACCATCTTCCTCAACCCAACCCTGAGCTGCGAAAGAAGTCATAGCACCACCGATAGCTAACAGAGCTGCTGCTGCGCTTACCACAGCAATTTTAGTCTGCTTTCTCATAATGAATGCACTCTCCTTTTTACTTTTTTGAATTTGCTACGAAATTCCTAAATTGCATTACGAGACGATTATACTTCCTATAAGGCAAATTATCAATAGTTTTTTACATTTTTTCTATGTTTAGGAATCAATGCAAATCTATGTAACTGCTTCTGGAAGTTCCCATCTCTCCATCACAATGACAGTATAGTATAGTTTTTCGGGAAATGCTATAACGAAACCCTAAGCGTTTTCTTACGAAAACCTTACGGAACCCATAGTTTTTTCGAAATATGTATTTATATTAGTACAATCTCATTTGCAGGCTATCCTTGTAAAAGGCTTTGTGCTATATTGTTCATATATTTCTGTTTTTATTTATTTTTGAACATTTATGGAGGTTTTTATGGATCGGATTGGTTTGATTTGTCGTTATATAAAGGAAGAGCCTCGCAGCACCCAGAGGGATCTGGCACAGAAAACGGGATTTTCGGTAGGTACCGTGAACACGTTAATTAAGGAGGCGATGCAGCAGCGGCTTATTGCCCAGGGCAAAAGTGTGGCTGGCACCTATGAGCTGACGGGGGCCGGGGACGCGTTTCTGGAGCAGTTCCGGGTGGATGGTGCCCTCATCATTGCGGCAGGGTTTGGTTCCCGCTTTGTGCCGCTGACCTTTGAAACCCCAAAGGGGCTTCTGGAGGTATTTGGTGAGCGGATGATTGAGCGGCAGATCAAACAGCTGCATGAGGTGGGCATCACGGACATTACCATTGCCGTGGGCTATTTAAAGGAAAAGTTTGAGTACCTGATTGATAAGTATCAGGTGAAGCTGCTTTATAATCCGGAATATGCTACCAAGAATACCCTGACTACCATCTACCGGGCGCGACAGGTGTTGGCGGGTAAGAATATGTACATTCTCTCTTCCGACAACTGGCTGCGGAATAATATGTTCCACGCTTACGAGTGCGGTGCCTGGTATGCCTCTTCTTATATGGAAGGAGATACTTCGGAATGGTGTCTTTCCTATAATAAAAAGGGACGCATCACCCATGTGGAGGTGGGCGGACATGATTCCTGGGTGATGTACGGACCAGTATTCTTCTCCAGAACATTTTCCGAGCAGTTTCTGCCGCTGCTGGAGCGGTATTACCACACCCCGGGCACGGAGCAGTTTTACTGGGAGAATGTGCTGATTGAGCATCTGGATGAACTGGAAATGGATATCAACCGCCAGCCGGAAAATCAGATCTACGAGTTTGAAAATCTGGAGGAGCTGCGGCAGTTTGATCCACGTTACCAGAATCATTCCGATAACACGGCACTGGAGCTGGTTTCCCGGGTCTTCGAACTGCCAGAGTCCGAGATTCATGATATCCGCTGTTTAAAATCTGGCATGACCAACAAGTCTTTCCTCTTCCAGCTTCAGGGGCGGCATTATATCTGCCGAATTCCGGGACCGGGCACGGAGCTTCTGATCAACCGGAAAGAGGAGGCCGATGTGTACCGCGCCATTCAGCCATTGCAAATTTCCGAGCACATCATCTATATGAATGGCGAGACCGGTTACAAGATTGCGGAGTATTATGAGGGAGCACGAAACTCCCGGGCAGAGAGCTGGGACGATGTGGGCCGGTGCATGGAGGTTCTGCATAAGCTTCATGAATCCGGGCTGACTGTGGATCATGAATTTAATATGCGGGAGCGGATTGCCTTTTACGAAGGGCTTTGCGCAGCTCACGGCGGCACGCTGTTTGAGGATTATGCCGAGGTGCGCGGCCACATGAATGAGCTGCTGGACCGGTTGGACGCCCTGCAGCGGCCGAAGGTACTCTCCCACATTGACAGCGTCGCCGATAATTTCCTATTCCTGCCGGACGGCTCCGTACGGCTCATTGACTGGGAATATTCCGGCATGTGTGATCCGCTCATCGACATCAGCATGTGCGCGATTTATTCCTATTATGATGAGGATGCGGTGGAAAGGCTGATGCAGATTTACTTTGGACGGGAGCCGGAGCTGCTGGAGCGTAAGGTCATTTACTCCTACATTGCCCTGGGCGGATTCCTGTGGGCGCTGTGGGCCGTGTATAAGGCTTCTCTAGGAGAGGAGTTCGGAAAGTATACACTCATCATGTATCGCTACGCCAAAAAGTATTATAAAAAGGTTTGTTTGTTGTAAGAAAAATGTTACCCTTTTCCATCGGCTCCATGCTATAATCAGAATATCGAAGATTATGCATTGCACAATTCAGGAGGATGGTATGAAACACGCAAAAAGATTAACGGCAGCCGCTCTGGCCGGGCTTATCAGTGCCATGACGCTGGCTTCCGGCATGACGGCTTACGCGGCTACCGGCTGGCAGCAGAACGGCAGCACTTACTACTATTATGACGCGAACGGAGAATTGCACAAGGGCTGGCTGAACACCGAGAATGGTTATTACTATCTGAATTTATCCACCGGAAAGATGACGGTTGGCTGGGAGAAGATCAACAATAAATGGTACTACTTCCAGGGCAACGGCGTGATGGCAACTGGCTGGGTCAAGGATAACGGCAAGTATTACTACCTGCTGACCGACGGTACCATGCACACCGGCTGGGTAAGCATTGACAACGTCTTTTATTACCTGAGCGACAGCGGTGCCATGGCAACCGGCTGGGTGAACATGGATAACGGCTGGTACTATTTTGATCCGAATGACGGCAAATGCACGGTAAACAGCGCGCGGGAGATCAAGGACAGCTGGTACATGTTCGGCAGCGACGGCAAGATGCGCACCGGATGGCAACAGGTTGACGGCGGTTACTACTATTTCCACACCGACGGCAAGATGCTCACCGGGTGGCTCAGTGACGGTACCAACAGCTATTACATGGATCCGGCAAACGGCCGCATGTCTACCGGCTGGAAGCAGATTGAGAATTCCTATTATTATTTCAACAATTCCGGCCACCGGCTGACCGGATGGATCCAGATTGACGGAACCTACTATTACCTGAATCCATCTGATAAGGGACGCATGGCAGCAAATACCACGCTGAAGATTGACGGTGTTTCCTATACCTTTGCGGCAAATGGTGCCTGCACCACCAGCGGCGGCAACGCCATCAGCAGCAATGGCAGCGCCACAAATAATTCCACCAGCATAACCACGCCGGGCAACAGCAGTACTCCAGGCAGTACTCCAGGCAGTACTCCAGGCAGCAATTCATCATCCACTACCCCCGGAAGCACTACCCCGGGAGGTTCCACCACAAACAACAACAGTAACAACGAATATGTGTCCACCGGCCCGGCTACCGGAAAGAATGACCCGAGCTTCAATGGAAGCTCACCCTCCAGCAGCAACAGCCAGAGTAGTTCCAGCAGCAGTTCCAATTACGTCAACGGTTTGCTGAAAGCTGGCCTGACCACCGGACCAAGACCGTAAAACCATATTGCAAAACAAATTTTAAACGCAAAGAACTCCCGCACCGGATTGATCATCAGATGCGGGAGTTTTTTATTGGAATAAATATTCGGTTTTATGAGAAGAACAGTCTGTTCACGGCACTGAAGATACCGCGGATGGAAGACCGGGTGATGTTGGAGCTTACGCCGACACCGTAGGTCACCTTGCCGCTGTCCTTGTCCATTAAGTGGATGTAGGATGCTGCCTGTGCGTTGGAACCGGAGTTTAATGCGTGCTCGTTGTAGTCCAGTACCTTGATCTGGATGCTGAGTGCTTCTTCCAGACCGCGCTGTACCGCATCGATCGGGCCGTTGCCGACGCCCTCGAAGGTTTTCTCCATGCCGTGATCGGTATAGGTAACCTTGGCAAGGGTTGCAAACTCGCCGTCTGCAGACTCGGTATCGGTGATCTGGCACTTGCGGAAGTGGATCGGCTCTTTCTTGTCCAGGTAATTCTTGCGGAACTCTTCCATGATCTGCTCCGGAGCAACCTCACCCTGCTGCTCGGAAATCTTCTGGATGACATCCGCGAACTCTTTGTGCATGCCCTTCGGCAGCTTGAAGCCGTAGAAGGTATCCATAACGAAGGCTACGCCGCCCTTTCCGGACTGGCTGTTGATGCGGACGATCGGCTCGTACTGTCTGCCGATGTCGGACGGATCGATCGGAAGGTACGGAACCTCCCAGTACTGGCTGTTTCTCTCATGGAGAGCCTGTAAGCCTTTGTTGATGGCATCCTGATGAGAGCCGGAGAATGCAGTGAATACCAGCTTTCCTGCGTACGGATGACGCGGGTCAATGGTCATCTTGGTGCAGCGCTCGTATACTTCCGCGATCTCACGGACGTTCTCAATGTCCAGCTTCGGGTCGATGCCCTGGGAGAACATATTGTAGGCGATGTTTAAGATATCTACATTACCGGTACGCTCACCGTTGCCGAACAGGGTTCCCTCGACACGATCTGCGCCTGCAAGGAGTGCCAGCTCGGTGGCTGCCACGCCGGTACCGCGGTCATTGTGCGGATGTACGCTTAAGATGATGCTCTCACGGTTCTTGAAGTGCTTGTGCATCCACTCGATCTGGTCTGCGTATACGTTCGGAGTGTTCATCTCCACGGTAGATGGCAGGTTAAAGATGATCGGCTTCTCCGGAGTTGCCTCGCCCCAGGTATCCTGAACAGCGGTGCAGACCTCCAGTGCATACTCAAGCTCGGTGCCGGTAAAGCTCTCCGGAGAGTACTCTAACATTAAGTCGCCGTCATAATCCTTGGCATATTTTTTGACCAGCTCAGTGCCCTCGATAGCGATCTGCTTGATCTCTTCCATGTTCTTATGGAAAACTACGTCACGCTGCAGGGTAGAGGTGGAATTGTAGATATGTACCACTACCTTTTTGATACCCTGGATTGCCTCGAAGGTTCTCTTGATGAGATGCTCGCGGCACTGTACCAGAACCTGCACGCGGACATCATCCGGAATGAGACGACGCTCTACCAGCTGTCTTAAAAAGTCATATTCAATCTGGGATGCTGCCGGGAAACCGATCTCGATTTCCTTAAAGCCCAGCTTGACTAACATATTGAAGAACTCGATCTTCTCTTCTACTACCATCGGCTCTACCAGGGCCTGGTTGCCGTCACGTAAGTCAACGCTGCACCAGATCGGCGCTTTCTCGATTTCCTTATCTGGCCACTCGCGCTCCGGGTAGTGTACGACCGGGTTTCTTTTGTACTTAGCGATGTTTAACATAATTCATTTCCTCCAATTTGTTCGTTGTCCTGTTATATGCTGCGATATTTTCGTATTACGGTGTATTCCGGCTGCTGCCTGTTTGTTCTGGCAGTTCCGGCAGATTCTGTGCTCAGCCCATAACGGGCAGTCGCTCGATCACGCCGTAGAAGCGGACAATGAACAATACTGATCCTACTGATTCAGCCCCATCTTTCATCATTCCTTTTTCTGAAAAATTTGATACGTTAATCCATATAATAGCATATTTTTCCAGATGTGACAAGAACCCATCTACAGCCGAAACTTTATTCAAATCAATTTGATTCAAATCGATTTAAACAAAAACGCATGAAATTCATCAAACATTGTTCATGAATTTCATGCGTTCTTCTCTTGTAGCTCCCTCTTCTTTACAATACGTGTCCCTGTGCCTTCATAACTTCGATCACCTGGTCTACCAGCTTCTCGCACTGTTCGGTGGTCGGTGCTTCTACCATGACGCGCACCACCGGCTCCGTGCCGGACTGACGGAGCAGGATGCGGCCGTCTGCGCCCAGAGTCTCGGTGACCTTTGCCACCTCTGCCTGGACTGCCGGATCATCCTGTGCTTCCTTTTTATCTTTGACGCGGACATTTTTCAGTACCTGCGGCAAGATCTCCACCTCAGATGCCAGCTTGCCCAGGGTCTCTTTCTTCTCCAGCATCACTTCCATAACCTTTAAGGAGGTCAGGATGCCATCACCGGTGGTGGCGTGCTTGCTGAAGATGATGTGGCCGGACTGCTCGCCGCCCAGGCAGTTGCCGTACTGGGACATATTCTCGTACACATATTTGTCACCAACTGCGGTCTTCTCGTAGGAGATGCCTTCCCGGTCAAATGCCTTGTAAAGACCGAAGTTGGACATGATGGTGGTGACTACAGTATTGTTCCGCAGCGTGCCGGTCTCCTTCATGTACTTACCGCAGATGTAGAGGATCAAATCACCGTCTACCACGCTGCCGTTCTCATCTACCGCGATGCAGCGGTCTGCGTCGCCGTCATAAGCAAAGCCTACGTCACAGCCAGTCTCTTTCACATAGTCCTGGAGTACATGGATGTGGGTGGAGCCGCAGTCGGTGTTGATGTTTAAGCCGTTCGGATGGTTGTTGATGACATGGGTCTCTGCGCCCAGAGCATCGAATACGTTCTTGGCAATAGCAGAAGCGCTGCCGTTGGCGCAGTCCAGAGCCACTTTTTTGCCCTTGAAGGAACGGGTGGCAATGGAGATCAGATAACCGATGTAGCGGTTTCTGCCTGCGGCGTAGTCGGTGGTGCGGCCGATGGCATCTTTTAAGGCAAACGGAATCTCTTCCATCTCCCCGTCTAAGTAGCGCTCGATTTCTACGATAACGTCCTCTTCCAGCTTCTCGCCCTTGCCGTTGATGACCTTGATGCCGTTGTCATAGTATGGGTTGTGGCTGGCAGAGATCATGATGCCGCAGTCGAACTCCTCCGTGCGCACCACATAGGATACACTCGGGGTGGTGGTGACATGAAGCAGATAAACATCCGCGCCAGAAGCGGTGAGGCCAGCTACCAGGGAATACTCAAACATGTAGCTGCTTCGTCTGGTATCTTTGCCGATGGCTACGCGGCAGCGTCTCTCCGGATTGTCTGCGGTCTTTTTCGCGCGCTGTCCGTAATACCAGCCCAGGAAGCGGCCTACCTTATAGGCATGCTCTACCGTTAAATTGACGTTTGCTTCGCCGCGGAAGCCGTCGGTTCCAAAATATTTTCCCATAATTTTAATCTCCTCTTTCTGGCTTAAACCGGAAATTCCCGGCAGGCACACCTGCGCCGCCGGGAACCTTTTGTATATTAGTATTCGATTTCTTTTAAGAAGCGGCCCAGCGCGTCCTGCCATGCCGGAAGGCGCTCAAATCCGTTCTCGCCGAGTTTCTCTTTGCTCAGACGGCTGTTGGACGGACGTGCTGCCTTTGCCGGAAACTGGTCGCTGCTGACCGGAGTAACCGGCACATCCATGCCTGCCTGGCGGAAAATCTCTTTGGCGAACTCGTACCAGCTGCACAGACCCTCGTTGGTGGCGTGATAGCGGCCGTACTTGTCGGTCTGGATCATGTCGACCAGAAGTCTTGCCAGATCATAGGTGTAGGTCGGGGATCCAATCTGGTCATCTACCACGCTGACTGCCCCGCGCTCTTTGCCGAGACGCAGCATAGTCTTGATGAAGTTCTTTCCTGCCACGCCGAATACCCAGGCAATGCGCACGATAAAGTATTTGTCGGACAGTTCTTCTACAGCCAGCTCGCCCTCGTACTTGGTCTGACCGTATACATTTAACGGATGGCGCTCGTCGTCCGGCTCCCACGGGCGGGTGCCCTGGCCGTCGAATACGTAATCCGTGCTGATGTACATAAGCTTCGTATCGGCCTCTTTGCAGGCCTGAGCCACATTTCTTGTACCCTCGCCGTTGATGCGGCGGCAGAGGTCTGCGTTATCCTCAGCTGCGTCTACTGCAGTATATGCGGCACAGTGGATGACTGCGTCTGCGCCGGAATTTTTAATGACACGGCGGCAGGCTTCCGCGTCGGTGATGTCCATTTCCTGGACATCTACGCCGATGCCCTCGATGCCGCGTTTTTCCAGTTCATTCATCAGGTCAGTTCCAAGCTGGCCTTTTGCTCCTGTTACCAGAACCTTCATGCTGTTTCCTCTTTCTGTTTCACAGTTTTTCAATGGCGGTTTCGCAGGCTTACACTTCCTCGCGGTTTCCGTACATTTTCTCGTAATAATTCTGATACTCGCCGGAGATGATGGTCTCCCACCACTCACGGTTCTCCAGATACCATTTGATGGTCTTCTTGATGCCGTCCGCGAATTTGGTCTCCGGCAGCCAGCCCAGCTCGTTGTGGATCTTGGTCGGGTCGATGGCGTAACGCATGTCGTGGCCCTTGCGGTCGGTAACATGGGTGATCAGGCTTTCCGGCTTGCCCAGCTCCTTACAGATGAGCTTGACGATATCGATGTTCTTCATCTCGTTGTGGCCGCCGATGTTGTAAACCTCACCGACACGGCCCTTGTGGATGATCAGGTCGATGGCCTTGCAGTGGTCCTCTACATACAGCCAGTCGCGGACATTTAAGCCCTCGCCGTACACCGGGAGCGGCTTGTCTGCCAGCGCATTTGCGATCATAAGCGGGATCAGCTTTTCCGGGAAGTGATACGGGCCGTAGTTGTTGGAGCAGCGGCTGATGGTGGTTGGCAGGCCGTAGGTTCTGTGGTATGCCTGTACCAGAAGGTCAGCGCCTGCCTTGGAGGAGCTGTACGGGCTGCTTGTGTGGATCGGGGTCTCCTCGGTGAAGAAAAGGTCCGGGCGGTCTAACGGAAGATCGCCGTATACTTCATCGGTGGATACCTGATGGTAACGTTTGATGCCGTACTTGCGGCAGGCATCCATCATCACTGCGGTACCCTTGATGTTGGTGTCCAAGAAGATCTCCGGGTTCTCGATGGAGCGGTCTACGTGGCTCTCTGCCGCGAAGTTCACCACGATGTCCGGGTGCTCCTCCTCAAAGAGCTTGTAGATGGCCTCGCGGTCGCAGATGTTGATCTTGCAGAAGCGGAAGTTCGGGTTCTTTAATGCCTCTTCCAGGGTGGATAAGTTGCCTGCGTAGGTCAGGCAGTCCACGCACACGATCCGGTAATCCGGATACTTGTTTAACATATGGTAAACGAAGTTGGAGCCGATGAAACCGGCGCCGCCTGTTACGATGATAGTCATGGTCTGTTCCTCTTTTCTTTTTACTTCATGTCGTTGCCGTGCAGCTTGTCGATGTATTTGCCGTCCAGAACATCTTTTAAGTAGCGGCCGTACTGGTTCTTCTTTAACTCCTCATAGGTCTCCAGAACCTGCTCCTTCGTGATCCAGCCGTTTAAGTAGGCAATTTCCTCCAGACATGCGATCTTGCGGTGCTGATGGGTCTCTACGGTCTTTACAAAGTTGGTGGCCTCCACCAGGGACTCATGGGTTCCGGTGTCAAGCCAGGTAAAGCCCTGGCCCAGGAGCGTTACGTCCAGCTCGCCGTTCTCCAGGTAAATACGGTTTAAATCCGTGATCTCCAGCTCGCCGCGGGCAGACGGTTTTAAGCTCTTGGCATACTCGACCACACGGTTGTCGTAGAAGTACAGGCCGGTCACACAGTAGTTGGACTTCGGGTGCTCCGGCTTCTCCTCGATAGAAATGGCCTTGCCCTGATCGTCGAATTCCACGATACCGAAACGCTCCGGATCGTCTACATAATAACCGAATACGGTAGCGCCCTTCTCCTTGGCTGCTGCCGCGCGCAGGCGCTTCTTTAAGCCCTGGCCGTGGAAGATGTTGTCTCCCAGTACCATGGCAACCGGCTCTCCGCCGATGAACTCCTCGCCGATGATGAAGGCCTGTGCCAGTCCGTCCGGGCTCGGCTGTACCGCATAGGACAGCTCCACGCCAAACTGATGGCCGTCTCCCAGAAGCGCCTCAAATCGCGGCGTGTCTACCGGGGTAGAGATGATCAGAATCTCCCGGATACCGGCGTTCATGAGAACGGCCAGCGGATAGTAGATCATAGGCTTGTCGTAAATAGGAAGCAACTGCTTGGATGTTACCTTGGTCAGCGGATACAGACGGGTGCCTGAGCCGCCTGCCAGAATGATACCTTTCATAGTTTTCTCCTTTTAAAAACATAAAATACCGCCCGGGTCTCTTTTGTACAAACGGACAGTTTAAGCTAGTTTGTACTATACCACAGATGCGCCGATATTGCAATCTGGGGCCGGAAAGAGACCGGGCGGGAATTCGAAATTTTTTATTAATTTGTCTGTACTGCAGCAGAATCTGCCGCCGATGTCTCCATCTCAGCCGCACCTGCCTCCGGCACGTTTCTTCCGGTGGCCGAGAGGAAGCTGCCGTCTTCATCTACCTCTGCCGCGAACAGCAGGGTGCGGGCATCGTTCTGCTCGTAGCTGCAGGTAACCAGAACGAACATGGAATCGAAGGGCTGCTCCGGGACTTCCGCAAAGCTGCAGGGTGCCAGGCGCTCACTGACCCATTTGTCAAAGGAGGCCTGGGACTTGAAGGAGGTCTTGCGGACAATGCCGTTGGAGTCACTGTAGTAGCAGCCCAGAGTCTTTAAGTGAATGGTGCGCTCCGGGGTATAGATTTCAAAATACCGGTGGCTTTCAAAGAAAGCCTGATCCTTGAATCTGACTACATCCTTGAACATGGAGCCATCCTTCATATGGTGGCCATAGATCGGGTTGTTCCAGCCGCTAAAGTCCGACTTGCTGTCGGCATCCAGATAGATGGCCCCATATACGCTGTCGTTCCCTTCAAAATCTTTGTGGAGGTAATACTGGTTATCCGGGGACTGGACGATCGGATAGTCGATCTTGGTATCCGGCACGCGGATCCAGCCGATGGTGTCCGGGTTCGTTTCCAGAAGCGGTGTAAAATCAATGGGTGAGACATATGGCGCCTCGGTCTCGGCTTCCGTCTCTTTCTCTGTTTCCGGCGGTTCAGTCTCCGTCTGCTTTGCCGCCTCAGCCAGGCTCTCCTCCAGCCGGCGCTGCGCGGCGGCATCCATCCATTCCTTTACCAGGCTGATGGCACTGGCGATGATGATGACCAGAAGAACAGCAATGATAATGCGTCTGAGAATGCCGTTTGAATTTCTGTTTTTATTCTCGTGTTTCATCATAAAATCCTCCATTTTGCAAAAAGCCAGATTTAATACCTTTGATTAAATCCAGCTTTTTTCAATCGTCCTGATAATTCCTACACTTCGTTCATTTTTGCCAGCTTCGCTGCCTGGTCAGCCGCGATGCAGGCATCCAGGATCTCCTGGATATCACCATTCATGATCTTATCTAATTTGTACAGAGTCAGGTTGATGCGGTGGTCGGTGACACGGCCCTGCGGGAAGTTGTAGGTACGGATCTTCTCGGAGCGGTCGCCGGTACCGATCTGGCTGCGGCGCTCTGCTGCTTCCGCGTTCTGCTTCTTCTCCAGCTCCAGATCATACAGCTTGGAACGCAGGAGGCGGAATGCCTTCTCCTTGTTCTGCAGCTGGGATTTCTCGGTCTGGCTGTAGATGACAATGCCGGTCGGGATGTGGGTCAGACGCACTGCGGAGTCGGTGGTGTTGACACACTGTCCGCCGTTACCGGACGCACGCATAACATCGATACGGCAGTCGTTCATGTCGATCTGAACGTCTACTTCCTCTGCCTCCGGCATCACTGCTACGGTTGCGGTGGAGGTATGGATACGGCCGCCGGACTCGGTCTCCGGTACACGCTGTACACGGTGTACACCGGACTCGTACTTCATCTTGGAGTAGGCGCCCTTACCGGTGATCATGGCCTGAACCTCCTTAAAGCCGCCGATGCCGTTCTCACTTAAGGAGATGATCTCTACCTTCCAGTGCTGGCTCTCTGCGTAGTTTACGTACATGCGGTAAAGCTCTGCCGCGAACAGAGCCGCCTCATCGCCGCCTGCGCCGGCACGGATCTCCAGGATGATGTTCTTATCATCGTTCGGGTCCTTCGGCAGTAACAGGATCTTCAGTTCCTGCTCCAGCTCCTCCACACGCTTCTTGGCATCGGAAAGCTCCTCTTTTGCAAGCTCACGCATCTCCTCGTCGCTCTCCTCTTCCAGAAGTGCCAGGCTGTCTTCGATGTCCTGCTTTGCCTGCTTGTAAGCCTTGTATGCCTCTACTAACGGTGCCAGGTCAGCCTGCTCCTTCATGAGCTTGCGGAAGCGGTCCTGGTTCTCGGTTACGTTCGGCTCGCCTAATTCCTGCATGATTTCCTCATAGTGGATGAGGATGTCATCTAATCTGTCAAACATGCGGTTCCTCCTATTATATATGTGTTCGTATCTGTTGGTTTCTTAATTTATATCAGCCCGGCCAGACGCCGCAGACCACTCGGTCCTTGCCCGGAAGGTCTTTTACGACTCTTACCTTATCAAAACCCGCTTCCCGCAAAAGCCCGCTCACGGCCTCGCCCTGGTCATACCCGATTTCCAGATAGATGGCTCCGCCCGGCTTTAACCAGGTTCCGGCTTCTTGGGCAATCTGCCGGTAGAATCTCAGGCCGTCTTCGGTGCCGTCCAGGGCCATCATAGGCTCGTGCTCCCGCACCTCCGGTTCCAGGGTGGCAATGACTGCCGTGGGAATGTAGGGCGGGTTGGATGTGATGATGTCGAAGGTTCCGGCTTCGGTCTGGGGCAGGGCGGAGAACAGATCGCCCTGGCGGAAGATGATTTTTTTCTGGTGTGTTTTCGCGTTCCGCTCTGCCACCTTCAATGCCTCCTCTGACAAATCTGTGGCCGTTACCGATTCGTAGCCGCCCTTCACCGCCAGGCTGATGGCAATACAGCCGGATCCGGTGCAGAGATCCAGAAGCTTCTTTTCTCTGCCCTGCTGCTCCTGCAGCACCAGCTCCACCAGTGTCTCGGTGTCCTGGCGCGGGATCAGCACGTGTTCATTTACATAAAATTCCAGTCCCATAAATTCCTGGCTGCCCAGGATCTGCTGCAGCGGAATACGGGAGGCGCGCTTTGCGATCATGCCGCGGTACGTCTGCATCTTTTCCTGTGTTTCCGCGTCACTTTCTGAAAGGGGACGCAGGCGGTCCATCAGGAAATGAACCAGATCCAGATGAAATACCTCGAAGAGAAGCAGCTTTGCGTCATTCTCCCCGTCGGTATCCCCCGCCTGTAAGAGGGCTGCGCTTCCTTCAGTCAGAAGGTCATAGAGTGTCATCTGGCTTCCTCCCGGCTGATGGCCTGGTCCTGTGCCGGACCGGAAACTGCGGCATCCGAACGGTCCTCCGGAATTTCCGTATCCGGAAAATTTTCCCTTAAGTATGCTTTCCAGTCAAACACCGCTTCCACCGCCGCAATGGCTACCTCGATCATGGAATTATCCGGCTCACTGGTAGTCAGGTTCTGCATCCACAGCCCCGGCTTACTGAGTAAATTGACAATCGGGTTGTCACTGCGGCCTGCCAGGCGCAGAAACTCGTAAGACACACCGGCAATGACCGGCACCAGAATGATGCGGCTTGCCATACGAAGCAGCACGTTGTCTACCCGCACCACCATAAAGAACAGAATGCTGATGAGCATAACAATGATGAGGAAGCTGGTGCCGCAGCGCTTGTGCTGCTTGGAGCTTTCCCGCACATGGTCCACCGTGAGGGTCATGCCGTGCTCGATACAGTTGATGCATTTGTGTTCCGCGCCGTGATACATGAAGGTGCGGCGGATGTCTTCCATCCGGGAAATCAGTTTAATGTACGCAATAAAGATCGCGATGCGGATGACACCCTCTAAAATAGCCATGATGGTGTCGGAGTGGATGACCTGCTTACAGGCATTCGCAATAAGCAGCGGCAGCACCATAAAAATGCCAATGGCCATGACCACGGAAAACACCATGACAACCGCCATAAGCACCTGCTCCACTTTCTCCCCGAAGACCTTGTCCAGCCACAGCTCCAGCTTTCCCGGCTCGGAGTCTTCATCATCCTCGAAGAAGCTGGCAGAAAAGCTTAAGGTCCGCATGCCGAGGATCATGGAATCCGCAAAGCTGAAGACGCCCCGTACAAAGGGGAGTCCGCAGAATGGCACCTTTTCCGTCATGCTGACGTAGGTGTCCTTTTTGACCTCAATGCCGCCGTCCGGCCTGCGCACAGCCGTGGCATACTGGTCTTTATTTTTCATCATAATTCCTTCAATGACGGCCTGACCGCCGATACCGGAATATTTCATATGAGTGATATCTCCTTATAAAGAAAAATAAGGTTGAGCCAAAGTGTCTCCACTTGAGTCTCAACCTTACTTCGCTCTCGTTATGCTTACGCCTTAACGCCGTATTTCTTGTTGAACTTATCGATACGACCGCGTGCAGAAGCAGCTTTCTGCTGACCGGTGTAGAAAGAATGACACTTAGAGCAAACCTCTACGTGGATCTCTTCCTTGGTGGAACCGGTAACGAACTCGTTGCCGCAGTTGCAGGTAACCTTAGCCTGATAATAAGCTGGATGGATTCCTTCTCTCATGATTTTCACCTCTTCACTTTCTCAATTATATAGTACTGTGATCGTCTAACGGTCTCATTCGTACCGTTAAAATCACGCCACATCTATAAACAGCTCCATAATTGTATCATAGAACGATAGCCTTGGCAAGCATATTTTCTAAGGTTTTCAAAGATTTTTCATCAGAACATACGCCGTTTTTTCGCCACTTCCACAAACTCCCGGTTGGTGCGGGTCTGGGCGAACAGATCCAGGATGCGCTCCACGGAATCCTCCGGCTTCAGGCTGTTGGTTGCCTTGCGGACAATATCCACTGCCTCGGCCTCATCACGGCTGAGAAGCAGGTCATCGCGACGGGTGCCGGACTTTAAGATGTCGATAGCCGGGAAGATCCGTTTCTCGGAAAGCTTGCGGTCTAATACCAGCTCCATGTTACCGGTGCCCTTGAACTCCTCATAGATCACATCGTCCATGCGGCTTCCGGTATCCACCAGAGCTGTTGCCAGAATGGTCAGGCTGCCGCCCTCCCGCATGTTGCGGGCCGCGCCGAAAAACCGCTTTGGCATGTGCAGGGCCGCCGGATCCAGGCCGCCGGAAAGGGTACGTCCGCTCGGCGGAACCACCAGGTTGTAGGCCCGGGCCAGACGGGTGATGCTGTCTAAGAGAATGATGACATCTCTGCCATGCTCTACCAGACGCTTCGCGCGCTCGATGACCATCTCGGACACGCGTTTATGGCGCTCCGGCAGCTCATCGAAGGTAGAATAGATCACCTCGACATTGTTCCCTACTACGGACTCTTTGATATCGGTAACCTCCTCCGGGCGCTCATCGATCAGAAGGATGATCATGTGCATATCCGGATGATTGTTGGTGACTGCCTGAGCCACCTGCTTTAACAGGGTAGTCTTACCGGCCTTCGGCGGAGATACGATCATGCCTCGCTGGCCCTTACCGATTGGTGCCAGAAGATCCAGAACCCGCATGGCGGTGCTGCTCTTGCCCTGGGTCTCCATATGGAGGCGGCTGTTCGGGAAAATCGGGGTCAGATCCTCAAAATTCGGACGGCGTTCCAGCGCGCTGACCGGATAACCATTCACGTTTTTGATATATAAAAGAGCCGCGAACTTTTCATTGGAGGTCTTCACACGGCGGTTTCCATTGATGATATCACCAGTCTTTAAGTTGAAACGGCGGATCTGGGTCGGGGACACATACACGTCATTCTCTCCCGGAAGAAAGTTCTCACAGCGAATGAAACCAAAGCCGTCCGGCATCACTTCCAGGATGCCGCTTGCCGGTACACCACTGTCCATCTCTTCCTGGGATTTCTCAGCGACCTCGTCCCGATTATTCTGATATGCCGGCTGCTCATTATTCTGGTTCTGGCGGTTCTGGTAAGGCTGTTCCCCATTTTGGGCCTGGCGGTTCTGATAAGTCTGTTCGCCATTCTGATTCTGGCGGTTCTGGTAAGACTGTTCGCCATTCTGGTTCTGGCGGTTCTGATAAGTCTGTTCACCATTCTGATTCTGGCGGTTCTGGTAAGACTGCTGCTCCCCCTGCGCGTTATTATTCCGTCTTGCCGCGGCAGGCCGGCCATTCTGTCCACGGTTCTGGTAGGAAGTGCGGGTCGGCTGGGAATTCTCCGGCACTGCCGTCTCATGACCGATATTTTCCTCTGCTGCATTGCAAAGCGCTTCAATCAGTTCTGCTTTTCTCAGGGCGGTTGCCCCCTTAATTCCCTGCTTCTTCGCCATTTCCTTTAATACAGCTACAGGTAATGTCTGCAATTTTTCTCTCATATATGTTCTCCATTCTAAACTTGTTCAAGTGGGTGGGATAATAATGATAGATATGGTTTTCACCATGTGATTAATCAATTTCCGAATGATGCGGGAGCTGCAGTCCGCAGCCCCCACGCATGATTTTATTATAATGGAATTCCCGAAAAAAGAAAAGATTTATTTTACCTGGATTCGCTGTCATCCCTTACCGATTCCCGCAAAAAGCGCATATGTTCGCCAATTTTCGACTCATAGCCGTTTTCGGACGGATGGTAAAATACCTGTTCTTCCATTCCATCCGGCAGATACTGCTGTTTTACGTAATGATTCGGATAGTTGTGAGCGTATTTGTATCCGATTCCGTGTCCCAGTTTTGCGGAGCCACCATAATGGGAGTCCTGCAGATGCGCCGGAACCGGCATGGAACGCTGATTTTTCACGGCATCCATTGCCTCGAACACGGCATTGCACGCGGAATTGGATTTCGGTGCTGTTGCCACATAGAGGACCGCCTGGGAAAGAATGATCTGGGCCTCCGGCATACCAATGCGCTCCACCGCCTGTGCCGCGCTGACGGCCACGGTAAGTGCCTGCGGATCCGCGTTTCCCACATCCTCTGCCGCGCAGATCATGATCCGGCGGGCAATGAACTTGATGTCCTCTCCGGCGTAAAGCATGCGTGCCAGGTAGTAAACCGCCGCATCCGGGTCCGATCCGCGCATGCTCTTGATGAACGCTGAGATAGTATCGTAATGGTTATCTCCATCTTTATCGTAGCGGACCGCGCGTTTCTGAATGCACTCCTGGGCCACCTCCAGCGTAATGTGGATCAGGCCGTCTGCCTGGTCACGCTCCGTGGTAAGAACGCCCAGTTCCACGGCATTTAAGGCCGCGCGGGCATCTCCGCCAGATACATCCGCGAGGAAATCTGCCGCTTCGTCATCGATCACCGCATGATAACTTCCCATGCCCTTTTTCTCATCCCTCACCGCCCGCAGGATCAATTCTTTTACATCTTCCTTCTCCAGTGCCTTCAGTTCAAAGATCCGGGAGCGTGAAAGAAGCGCGCCATTTACCTCAAAGTAGGGATTCTCCGTGGTCGCGCCAATGAGAATCAGGGTTCCATCCTCCACATAAGGAAGCAGATAATCCTGCTGGCTTTTATTGAAGCGGTGGATCTCATCTACAAACAGGATGGTCTTTTTTCCGTACATGCCCAGGGCATCCTTTGCCTCCTTCACCACATCCTCCATGTCCTTCTTCCCCGCCACGGTTGCGTTGATCTGGCGGAAGCTGGCACTGGTGGTGTTGGCAATCACCTTGGCCAGCGTGGTTTTTCCGGTTCCCGGCGGGCCATAAAAGATGATGGAACCAAGCTGGTCCGCCTTGATGGCGCGGTAAAGCAGCTTGTCCTTTCCGATGATGTGCTTCTGCCCTACCACCTCGTCCAGCGTGGTGGGGCGCATACGGGACGCCAGGGGCGATTCCTGCTCCTGGGTACTCGCTCTCATATAGTCAAACAGATCCATGTATCTTGTTTCCTCCTCTTGCCGCAGCTTTCCGGACGTCTGGCCGCAAACTGCAGCGTATGCTTTTTTCCAGTATAATCCGCGCGGATTCCTGCGTCAACCAGGATTCGCGGCGGTAATCTATCCAGCTTCCCAGTGGCTGTTTTGTCTGCTCAGCCGGATCGGCTGCCCGCCTGCATTATCCGGACAGTGCCAGACACTCTGCCCTGCTTCAGTCCACCAGCAGTTCTTCCACGGTCACAAATTCATAACCCTGCTTCTGCAGGTCATCTACGATCCGCAAAGCCGCCTCCACGGAGGTTGGGAAGATATCATGCATCAGGATGATGTCACCATTCTTCACATCTTTCTCCACCCTCCGTACAATCTGCTCTGTGTTCTGCAGCTTCCAGTCCAGAGAATCCACATTCCACAGCACTGTAGTCAGATTCACCCGGCACTCCAGCTGTTCATTCCAGGCACCGTAGGGCGGACGCAGATACTCCGGCCGTCTGCCGGTGATGTCCTGAATAAGCGTCTCCGTCTGTTCGATTTCCGCGCAGGCCTGCTCTGCCCCTTCCTTTGTCATCTGGATGTGGCGGTAGCTGTGATTGCCGATAAGGTGTCCCTCCTCCTGCATCCGCTGTACCAGTGATTCTTTTCCGGCAATATTTTCTCCCATGAGGAAAAATGTGGCTTTCACGCCGCGCTGCTTCAGTCCGTCTAGCAGGGCAGGCGTGCAGATCTGATGGGGGCCGTCATCGAAGGTGAGGGCAACCTGGCGAGGCTGGGCGGTGGATGCCTGTGGGATGGACGACCAAGTAGTGGATGCCCGAATGGTGGATGGTTGAGCGGTGGATGACTGGAAGGTACCGGACTGGTGCCGCGCAATCGCAAAAACCGTGCCGGCCAGGGCTCCATCTGCCAGAAGCACCAAAAACAGCAGCAGACTCATTGCCGGCAGCTTCCATTTTCTTTTGCTCACAGCAGTACCCTCCACGCCCTCTTTTCCCTATTATTTATATCAGAATTTCCCTGCGGATATGCTTGCGTTTTTCCTCCATGTGCGCTACAATAGTCATGTCAAATATTTTGAAGTATTTGAAATATACTTCATTAATTCCGATATTAGAAAGTATTTCATGGAAATTAGAAACCTGATTACATTTACCAAAGTAGCTGAGACCCAGAGTCTCTCCAAGGCTGCAAAAGCGCTGGGTTACGCCCAGTCTACTGTTACCATGCAGATGCAGCAGCTGGAGCAGGAACTCGGAGCGCAGCTCTATGAGCGTGTGGGCAAACAGATCCGTATCACCCAGACCGGGCAGGAATTCTTATCCTACGCAGGCGCCATCGTCCGTATGTCGGAAGAGGCCCTGATGGTTGGCAGACAGAAGGAGGCCGCTGTAAGCGGTTCTCTGCGTCTTGGCATATTAAGCCCGCTGTCCCCGGCTGTTGGCAGCGCCATTGCGCGCTACCTGCAAAGCTATCCCCAGGTTGACCTGGAGGTGCAGACCGTACAGAATCCGGACGATCTGCTTTCCCGTCTGCGGCATAACGAGATTGACCTCGCCCTGACGCTGGACACGCTTTACACCGATGCCGATCTGCTCCATGCTTTGGAAGATCAGCCGGTTCCGGTTCACTATTACACAAACAAAGCACATCCTCTGACCAGCCATGCAGGACCGGGCGCAGAAGATGTTTCCCATTATCCGATCATCCGCACCAGCTGTTACAATTCCAGGGCGAACGTTTCTGCTTCCAGGCAGCTGTATATTGCGGATCCGGGATTAGCGCTTTCCATTGCAGCCAGCGCGGATCCACAAAGTGGTTCCTCTGTTATTGTTCCGGTTCCGGATCTGATTGCGCAGAATCATCCGCTCTTTCAAAATCTGGCTCGGCTGAACTGCGAATGCGACATTCCATCACTCTGGCTGCAGACGCTTTACCACCGGAACAAATGGCTCACCGGAGCCATGAAGGCCTGGCTTTCTGATAGCCAGAAGCTTTCCTTTTCCCTTTGACAACTTTTCCATTTTTTGTTTTGGCATAGCGTGCGTGGCCGGCCACTTTCCCCGGTCACGCACCCATCACACAAGCTTTAAAACTCCTGCCTGTGAACTGCAATCACCCACCGCTTCAGTATCTAAAGAAATGCCGAAATTGCTTGACAGAAAAGGGGTTGGGTGGTAAACTCACAGTGTATTTTGATATGAGCTTTTGATTCACATATTTTTGTAAGTCAAGAAGTACATTCCAGATTTACAAAAATATGTGATTTTTGTTTCATACGAAAATACAAATTTTATTTTTTATAGGAGGTACCACAATGAATAACGGTACAGTTAAATGGTTCAACGCAACTAAGGGTTATGGCTTCATCACCAACGATGAGACTGGCGAGGAAGTATTCGTACACTTCTCCGGTATCGTAGCTGACGGCTACAAGACCTTAGAGGATGGCCAGAAAGTTACCTTCGATACCGCTGAGGGCAACCGTGGTCTGCAGGCTGTTAACGTTCACGTTGTAGCTTAATTTACCACCTGAAAATAGGATACCCGGAAATCCGCAAGGGCTTCCGGGTATTTTTTTGCACATTTTTTGTATAACAGAAAAACCCCGGAAATCCTTGCGGATCCCGGGGTTTTAAGCTCTAGTTGAGTTTTAATTACTTCAGGGTAACTTTTGCGCCCTCAGCCTCAAGTTTAGCCTTGATGTCCTCAGCCTCTTCCTTAGAAGCGCCCTCTTTCAGGACCTTCGGAGCACCGTCAACTACGTCCTTAGCCTCTTTCAGACCAAGACCGGTAGCTTCACGTACAACCTTGATAACTTTAACCTTGTTCGGGCCAACCTCGGTCAGCTCTACGTCGAACTCAGTCTTCTCCTCAGCTGCCTCGCCTGCGCCTGCTGCTGCTGCAACTACAACGCCTGCTGCTGCGGATACGCCGAACTCTTCCTCACAAGCCTTTACCAGGTCGTTCAGCTCTAATACGGATAACTCTTTGATAGCTTCGATAAACTCTGCAGTGGTTAACTTTGCCATTTTAATTTCCTCCATTAAAATAATTATAATTCTAAATCAATTGTTGTTCGATATGACATCGAAATGCTTACTTCTGACTGCTCATACGGCTGGCCGCAGAACCATGCTCAGATAATTAAGCCTCTGCGCCCTGCTTCTCAGCGATCTGATTAAGCACACGAGCGAAGTTGGTGATCGGAGACTGGATGCTTCCCAGTAACTTTCCGAGAAGTACTTCTCTGGACGGGATGGTTGCGATAACCTGCATACCCTTCTGATCATAGTAAGTACCTTCAACAACACCAGCTTTGATCTCAAGCTTGTCTGCCTTTTTAGCAAACTCAGCCAGGATTCTTGCCGGAGCTGTAGCGTCATCCTTAGATACTGCGATTGCGGTCGGTCCTTCTAAATCCGGATCCAGAGCTGCGAAATCAGTACCCTCAGCTGCACGCTTGATCATGGTGTTCTTGTATACTTTGTAAGTAACACCAGCTTCTCTTAACTGCTTACGAAGCTCGGTATCCTGAGCAACAGTAAGACCACGATAGTCTACTACTACTGCGGATGCAGCGCCGTTTAACAGCTCGGAGATCTCAGCTACGATAGGCTGTTTTAACTCAACTTTAGCCATGAATGTCTTCCTCCTGTTTTATTATATAACTGGAGACTGCAAGGAAAAGCCCCACTGTGCAAGACAGAGGGGCTCTACAAATTCGTCATTTAATACAAATTGTACGTTCCTCGGTAGGCGGCTGTAACCTTACGCCTTACGGCACCTACTGTCTTCGGCAGTCAATACTTGTGTATGATAACATACTATATTGGGATTGTCAATCAGTTTTTTGCAAAATCTGATTAAGCCATCAGCTTAACTACGTTCAGCTTAACGCCCGGGCCCATGGTAGAGGTCAGGGTTGCGCTCTTGATGTAAGCACCCTTTAAGGTAGCCGGTTTTGCTTTGTTGATTGCATCCATAAGCGTCTGGAAGTTGTCCGCTAACTGCTCCTCAGTGAAAGAAGCTTTACCCACTGGCACGTGGATGATGTTGGTTTTATCAAGTCTGTACTCGATCTTACCAGCTTTGATATCGTTGATAGCTTTGGTTACGTCCATGGTTACGGTACCAGCCTTCGGGTTCGGCATTAAGCCCTTCGGTCCAAGTACACGACCCAGACGACCAACAACACCCATCATATCCGGGGTAGCTACAACTACATCGAAATCTAACCAGCCTTCGTTCTGGATCTTCGGGATCAGCTCCTCAGCGCCTACGAAATCTGCGCCTGCAGCCTGAGCCTCGTCAGCCTTTACGCCCTTAGCGAAAACAAGGATTCTGGTAACTTTACCAGTACCGTGCGGCAGAACAACTGCACCACGGATCTGCTGGTCAGCGTGACGTCCGTCACAACCGGTTCTGATATGAGCCTCAATGGTTTCATCAAATTTAGCTACAGCAGTCTTCTTAACAAGTGCGATAGCGTCTGCTGCATCATAAAGAGTAGCGCGGTCTACTGCTTTAGCCGCTTCTACGTATCTCTTTCCATGTTTCATAATAAAATAACCTCCTAGTGGTATTGTCGGGGATGTCCCTCCCACGTATTTAAAGTTTCATCTCAGTCCTGTATGAAGAATTACTCCTCAACAGTGATACCCATGCTTCTTGCAGTACCTGCAATCATGCTCATAGCTGCTTCCAGACTTGCTGCGTTTAAGTCAGGCATCTTGGTCTCAGCGATCTTCTGAAGATCTGCCTTAGAGATGGTAGCAACTTTGGTCTTGTTCGGGGTTGCGGAACCGGATTTGATCTTGCAGGCTTTCTTTAACAGAACAGCTGCCGGCGGAGTCTTGGTAACGAAGCTGAAGCTTCTGTCTGCATATACGGTAATAACAACCGGGATGATCAGATCGCCCTGATCTGCGGTTCTTGCGTTGAACTCCTTGGTGAACTGTACGATATTAACACCGTGCTGACCCAGTGCCGGACCTACTGGCGGAGCCGGGGTAGCCTTGCCTGCCGGGATCTGTAATTTGATGTAACCAGTTACTTTCTTTGCCATGATAATGACCTCCTAATAATGTGGTATTGTCGGGGGTGTCCCTCCCACGAACCGGCATCACCGGTCCTTTTTCGTTGTTACATGTGTTTCACTTCTGTGAAATTGAGTTCAACCGGTGTTTCACGGCCGAACATTTCGACATTGATCGTAAGAGTGTGCTTACTCTCATTGATAGACTTAACGGCACCGATCGTGTCCTTCCATGCGCCGGCGGTTACCACAATGGTATCACCAACCGCATAATCCAGAGCGACTTCTGTCTTTCCGAATCCGAGGCTCTCCATCTCCTCATCGCTTAACGGAACAGGCTTGGAACCCGGTCCGACAAAGCCGGTTACGCCGCGGGTGTTGCGTACTACATACCAGGTATCATCGTTCATGATCATATGGATGAGTACATAGCCTGGGAACATTTTTTTGTCCGCAAGCTTCTCCACGCCGTTCTTGAGTTCTGCGACTTCGAGCATCGGAACGGAAACTTCGAGGATCTGATCCTGGAGGTTACGGTTCTCAATGGTTTTCTCAATGTCAACTTTAACTTTGTTCTCGTAGCCTGAATAGGTATGAACTACATACCACTTTGCTTCTGACATCTTATCACCCTCGCCTTAATTAAATAATGAAGCTGAGGCCCCATTTGATAATGAAATCCAGGATTGCGATGATAATTCCCAGCGCAGCGGTAACCGCCACAACAGCAACAGTCTGCTTGCCAACGGTTTCCTGGTCAGGCCATACGATTTTGTTGAACTCAGCTTTTAAACCCTTGAAAAAGCTCTTCTTCGGAGCCTTCTCAGTGCCTGTAGTTTCTCCCATATTTCACACTCCTTACTTGGTTTCTTTGTGTAAAGTATGAGTTTTGCAGAATCTACAATATTTTTTGGTCTCCATGCGATCCGGATGTGTCTTTTTATCCTTCGTCATGTTGTAGTTCCGCTGTTTACATTCTGTACATGCCAGTGTAATCTTTGTGCGCACGACTTCCACCTCCACTTGATTTTTTCGTTGTTTTTCAGCCTTTTTTTCTGCCGGATCAGCCAGAAGGCTAATTTTGAGCATAAAAAAAAGACCTAAGCTCTTCCATTCGCCATACCACTATAGCATAACGATGTCCATGCGTCAATCTTTTTCTTTATTTTTTAGCGAATTATAGAAGTATACATCTAAAATGAAACAGCTTAAATTAAACCCGTACCGTCTAAATCTAAGCTGTTTCCCGTTAGCTATTCAGTTTTTATCATAAATTTGGCATTATAATGCCTGCCTTTCGGAATCTGTTTTACAGGATCATAAGGCGTCTCTTCGAACTGAATTTTAATCTCTGGATCCAAAAAATCAAATGTCACTATTGTACAATAATCTGCGGTTATTGTTAAAATCCTGACCTCAAATTTTTCCGAATTCAGCCATCTTCCTGTCGATAAAACCGGATAGTCACCCCAAATGCTTTTTAAAATTCCTGGTTCCATTTTATCTTTGAGCCCTAGCACAATTTCATTTTCCTGATGATCTTCTGTATATCGCATCCTACATTGATCATCATTTTCAAACGATAAACTTATTTTTTCGATCCCTGTCCTATTCAGTTCAATACGAGCATCTGCAAATGCCAAACTCTGTCGCTTTGTTGTTACCATAGATTCTCTGTTTGAATCCATTATAATTTCCCGTCCAGACACTTCTCTGGCTTTTGAAGAAACAGGCCTCTTCTCTGGCCATGGTAGCTTAAGATTCTTTAACTTCTTCTTTAATGCAACCCATTCAGTATCTGTTGACTCTCTATCAAAAGCAGGAATCAAATATTTCCAAAACAGTTCTAAAATTCTTTCTGGTCTGGCTTCCGATGCTGTGGTAACTAGCACTGCATTATAGTCTTCTAAAACCACCGCTAACTGTCCAAAACTCCCATCAAAGCGATACGCATTTTTTTGTGTGCATCTCCAATTCTGGAAACCATATCCGCAATACCAATCTGGCTTTAATGTCGGGTTGCTATGAGACCAAGAATCCCTAAATTGCATTTTTGTAAATTCTTTAACCCAGCTTTCCGATAAAAGCCTTACACCATTCCATATTCCGTTATTTAAATACAGAACAGCCAGTTTTGCCAAATCTTCTGTACGAAGGAACAGTCCACCTCCTCCATACTCAATTCCCATGGGACAGGTATCACAATATGCATCATAAATCCCCAATGGCTCAAATATGCGAGTTCTTAAATAACGTGTCATATTTTGTCCTGTCACTTTTCTGATAATTGCTGTCAGCATATAGCTTGCCATGGAACTATATTGAAAATGCGTTCCAGGAACATAAGGTACCGGATGATTTAAAAACTGCTTTACATAGTTATCTGTTCCTTTCCTTGGCGGTACAGAATCATGCCCACATGTCATTGTCAGCAAATGCCATACATTCATTTTCTTTAAATTATCACAAGGATTTTCTGGCGCATATTCCGGAAAAAAAGACATTACCGTATCTTCTAATTTTAGTCTCCCCTCGTCAATTAAAAGTCCAATAGCTGTTGCAGTAAAACTCTTTGTTGCAGAATGCATAGAACGTTCAATACACTCTGAATAAGGTTTATAGTATCCTTCTGTTATGACTTTTCCATCTCTGATTATCATAATACTGTTCAGCATGATGTTCTTTTCTTCCGCTTCTTCCAACATCTTTAGAATTAATTTCGCAGAAACTTTTTCTTTAATTGGTGTGCTTCTTAAAAGCGGCTTATTTTTTACCATATGTAAACTCTCCCCCTAAAAAATCCCCGCAGCAGAACCAACAATACTTACTACTATGATTCCAAAAAGTATAGTTGTAGCTTTTGTTCCTTTTTTAAGTAACCAGTAAACCAGAACAAAAATTCCAAGTGACAGGATATCCGGCATGATAGCGTTCAGAATATCCATAATATTAACGATGCCTTCTCCTACACCTATTGCAAGCTGCAAATTTATAGATACAATACTTGCAGTCATACCACCAACTACCATTAAACCAATAACCGTTACTGCGCTAAATATCTTCTTTATAATCTCTGATGAATTTTGGAATAAGGAGACTCCAAATTTATAACCATAAAATACTCCGAAATATCGAATCAGTAAATTACTGACACCATATATCAACATGAATAAAATCGGGCCAAGAAAGCTTCCCTGTAAAGCGAATGTGCATCCAACTCCTGTTGCGATTGTTTTTAATGTTCCCTTGTCAATTGTGTCACCAATTCCTGACATTGGTCCCATAAGACTGGCTTTTGTCGCATTAATCGACTCTTTCGGGAAATCTTCATCCTTTGCATTTCTTTCTTCCATCGCCGTCAATACCCCTAGAAGGGTTGGATTAAACATCGGTGTTACATTGTAAAATTCTGTGTGACGTTTCAGCGCTTCTGACAAATCTTCTTTGTTTTTATACAATTTCTGTAAAATTGGAGCTAAACTGAACGCACAGCCCATATCCATTTGTTTTTCATAGTTTAATGAAGCACTGACACTCAAAGAATCAAAAAACAACCTTCTTAAATCTTTTTTTGTTATCACTTCTCCAGTATTGTTCAAAGTATTAGAAGTCTTCATCATGTTCTACCCCCGTTTCTGTATTTTTCCCCATTAGATTGACGATAATAACTGCCAGCACTACCGCAAATATCGCAATTCCTAAAATAGGAAGATTTAGATACGCTGCTAATGCAAATCCAAAAACAAAGTAATGGACCGTACTCTTACTAATCAGCATTTTTGCTAACATTGCAAAACCTAATGCTGGAAGTATTTTACTGGCAACTTTCAGTCCATTTAAAATGAATTCCGGAATCATATTAACTACTAAAGTAACCTGTTCTGACCCTATATAAAAGCAAGCACTTAAAACAACTGTCATAATAACCGGAAACGATAACGCTGCCAGCAGGTGCATGCGGCGTACATTTTTCACATCTGCCTGTTCTGCATACTTGGTTGCCTTTTCTGAGCAATATCCTCTAATTCCAATGTATACTGCATTTTTAAGAAGTAATGCTAATGTAGAAATAGGAAATGCCAATACAAGTGCCATATCCGTACTAGCTCCAGATGTAATCACAAATGCTGTTGCCAAAATCGTACCTGCCGTAAAATCCGGCGGAAGTGCTCCTCCTATTGGGTAGCTTCCTAAAAAGGCCAATTCTAACGTTGCACCGATAATACATCCTGTCTGCGGATCTCCCAGAACCAAACCCGTTAAACTACCACACACTATCGGACGTAACCAGTTCAAACTACCAACCATTGGATTGGCATAGCATACAAACGTAACAATCCCAATTAATATAGCCTGCATTAACATAATTATCCTCCATCATCTATGAATTATTTGATAATAATTTTATCATCATTTGGTACTGCACGTATCTCAACTTCAATGCCTGCTGCTGCCAATGCCTTTAATTTTTTTTCTTCTTCATCCGTAACATGTACCAGCTTTGATAAATTATGAGTATTTTCCCGCAATTTTACATTTCCCAGATTCAGAGAACGAATCTGCTCTACTTTGCTTGCAAGTTCATAACCATCATCCACATTACTTGTAATAATCATTAAGTTATATTTATCTGTAATACCACTATTTAACGCTTCAATAGAATCTTTTACTGACTTAAAAATCAATTTTACACCTGTTGGCTGGCTAAGTTTTAAAATACCTTTTTGTATTGGATCATTGGCTACATCATCATTGGCAATTAAAATGCAGTCTACTCCAATTGATGCTGTCCATATAAATACAACCTGTCCATGAAGCAATCTGTGATCAACTCTAACTAATTTAACCATTCTTTTTTACCTCCTTAAAAAGCATCCATTTCATTATTATCCAGTTTCATACTGTTACAATCCCAGACAAACTGACTTGCTCTGTCTGTAATCACTTGAATTCTCTTTGCAATGTCAGGTTCACTGTCTGTAACCATTTCAATCAGAAGAGGCAGGCTTACTCCTGAAACTAGATAAAAATTTTTTCTGCCAATATATTTCATAAATTCATTATTAACACTGCCTCCAAATACATCTGTTAAAACAATAAGTTCATCCCCTTCCTTTATTCCATCCACATATTTCCTTACACTTTCTTCCATATCTTCTTCCGCTTTTGTATAAGCTCCAAAAAAAGATAGATTTTCATTTTTTCCCATAACCATTACAAACGTGTCATACAGCCCTTCCGCAAGTTTTCCATGACTTGCAATTAAAAATTTTGTCACTATTTTTTCTCCTTTCCATAATCAAAATAATTTTTTATATAAGCAATTTCACTAAGTGGAATTGTTACATTGTAACGCAAACTAATATTCTGAAAGGAATCTCTTACTGCATTGGCAAACAACGTAAACTCTTCTGTCTCTAATTTCTTATTATCCAACGTATCTAATGCCTCTTTTCTAATCAGACGTTCTACCAGACAACATATATGCACATTAAGTGAAATTCGGATTCTATCCGAAAAGTTTTTCCCCATCTTTTTCTGCAGTTTTTCGATTCCATCGTTAACCATACC